>Ga0181594_10002525_pt1 | contig 16784 bp, 8 predicted proteins | sample 071ome_18_FD_145603 | JGI IMG/M metagenome (GOLD analysis project Ga0181594, IMG submission 145603) | Coastal salt marsh microbial communities from the Groves Creek Marsh, Skidaway Island, Georgia - 071413BT metaG (spades assembly) | ecosystem: Environmental > Aquatic > Marine > Intertidal zone... | reverse complement strand
GTCTCGCGTTAGCCGGAGAAGATGTTTCCGAGGTATGGAATGTTGTTTCGATTCTCTTTTGCGCTTCGCCGCAGTACAGTTTCGCTCGCATGTTTTACAATCTATCTCGACGAGAACATGCCATCGCTCGTTTCGAGGAAAATAGCGAAGGAGAAGAAAAAGAAGGCCTCGGCTTCTCGATAGTGCTTACGGATACAAAAACGTTCCTGGAATGGGAAAATAGCGGTAGAGAGTTAATACTGATGTTCGCTTTTGGTCTCTTCTATTGGTTCGCTTTCGTTGCGTTGGAATGGCGAGCAGCGAAACGCATCAAAAACACTTTTGAAAAAGATACCAGAGAAGATGAGTGTGATGCGAACGACGGAGCGTTGACCGTGATGAAATTAAAAAAGCAATATCGCAAAGACCAAGCGCCTTCGGTCGATTCTATATCGTTCAAGGTTTCTGCAAAAGAGGCGTTCGCATTGTGTGGCATAAACGGAGCCGGCAAGACAACCTCGTTCGCTATGCTTTCTGGCTTACTACCTAAAACAAACGGTCGCGTGCATTGGGCGAGTGCGAACACGTCTTTCGGCTATTGCGCTCAAACAAACGGCGTGGAAGATTTTCTCACGCCACTCGAGCACCTCGATTTGTTCGCTTCTGTTGTCACGTCCGCAACAAGTTCTTCTTCAACTTCTTCTGTTTGGTGTGAACGCTTTCAATCGCTGCAAAAGCACAAAACCGTTCTCGCAAAAAATTTGAGCGGCGGCGCCAAGCGAGAACTGTGCGTAGCGATAGCCCTTTCCGTCGCCGAAGCTTCAAAACAAACGAGCTCACCATCGCATCAGTATCCGTCGTTAGTTTTATTAGACGAACCTACTGCGGGCGTAGATCCGTACGCGAAAACGAAACTTTGGAAAGCTGTCGAAACTGTTATGAGATCTGGTCTAGGCGCCGCTGTCGTCATCACTTCCCACGACATCTTCGAGTCCGAAAAAGTCTGCGCCTCGGTCGGATTACTCCGTAATGGCAAGTTTCTTCTCTGCGGCAATACCTCTGACATCAAAAAAGAGTTTTCCAACGACGCGCTTTCGTTGTCATCGCTAGAGGACGTCTTTATTGCCGTCGTCGAACGGGAGGAAGCGTTAGAATGTCTTTCTCAATCGTGAACGCGCGTAACATTTTACCACCATCGCAACGCGTTCTTCGCGCCGAGACCGTCTCGCCTCGAATTCATATCTTGCGCGACGCCTTCGCACCCATCTTCCGCGCTGAGCCAAAATCCACCGACGTTGTCAGAGTGCAAATAAAATCTATGATGTAACGTGTATGCCTCCGGCCCGTACTTTGCCTTGAAATTCGCTACGCCTTCGCTCTCCAACGCGTCCCCGTCTCTCCATCGTCTCTGTTGATCAGACAGCCAACCGCTGTACTCTTCGATTTCTTGTTTCGTCCATCCTTCCTCGTCGTCTTCGTTGGCTAACGATAACTGAATCATCATCCCGGATTTCTCTCCAAACGTGGAGACTCTTCTCACTTCTCTCCCGTGGAAGAGCGAAACGTTATCCGCGTGAGCGCTCTGCTCGTACCCATCCATCATGTACATTCTCCCGACGTTCGATTCTTGGACGATGACATTCTCTCCGCCTTCGTCCGAGGCCATCTTTTCTAATCTCTCTCTCAACTTTCTCGTGAAGCTCAATCCGAACCGCATCCCACCGCAAAAGTTGAACGTCGTCGACGGATGCGATTCGCAATCCAACAAGAACCGGGCGTAATTTTTGCCGTAACGCTCATCTCTTTCTTGGGGATTGCACAGGAAAGACGGCATCGGATCCACCTGTTGCTGCATCGCGGAAGGAACGAGGTTTTTCTTGTTGATGTCGCTTCGTGCGCTTCTTCTTCTGATTGTGCTTCGCGCGAGAGTCGCGGGTAAACGGAGACGGGGGGTGATTTCCATGATTTTTTCGTATCTAAAAGTGATGAAAACACGTGGAAAACGTCAAAAATAAGCGGAAAAATCCCACACAAACAGCGCGCGAGGCGACAAAACGCGACGAACCAGAGGAGAAGCGAATATTCGCAATCATCTCTATCGCGCGCGCTCGAATAATAAACCCGAAATGGACGTGGAAAAACTTCGCGAGAAGTTGGGCGAGAAGAGCGCCGCTCGCACCGGTGGGAAAGGCTCCGTCCGACGCAAGAAGACAAAAAACGCGACGACGACGACGACGACGACAACCTCTTCTTCTTCTTCTTCTTCGCGGTGGCGGCGGCGGAGTGCGGCCGAGCAGAAGAGAGCGGAGGAGAAAATAAAAGCGACTTTAAAACTTTCGCACCCGTGGAAAACGATCGAGGACGCGGAAGAGGTGAACGTGTACATCGAAACGGAAAATAAGACGAAAGTGATCTCCTTTGCGAGCGAAGAGGCGAGGAAAGTGTGGCCGCTCGCCGTGCGGCGTCGAGTAGAAGAAGACCAAGAGCAAGAACAGGAACATCGAAAGGACACGAAGAGGAACAAGAAGAAACCTCCTCCCGCGCCGCTATTGCGAGTTATCGCGAGTAAACTCGAACAGAAGCACAAGACAAATCCGCGAGAACCGCCGATACACCCGGTGTTCGTTGTCTCCGGGAAACCGGTCGTGAACGAGTACGATTTAGATCTGCTCAGAAGAAGAAGAGCGCGAGAAGAACGAGACGAATTAGAAGAAGCGCTTTATTGAACAAACGCGCTCATCCCTTAAACCCAGAAACACACCTCCTCCATTTAATCTCTCTGTGCTATCTCTCAGAGAGCTCGCTATATCATATCTTCGTTCTTTCTCCTTATTGAGTGAGCTTTTTTAACTTTTTTTGATTTCGGCGGCCGCTTGATGCGTTCTTCGTGTATTTTTTCACTCTCGAGCTTTTTGACTCCCCAGAGCCCCCAGAGCGAGCAAATTTTCTCTACTTTTTAACGCACACGTTATCAACACACACACAAACACCACTACAAAAAAAAAATGTTTTCTTTGACTTCCACCGTCGCTTCCGCGAAGCTCACCTCCAAGGTACGAACCGTTGAGCCTATTTTACGCACGCGTTCGCGGTTCGCGTGTGCGTCTTCGACGACGCTTTCCGAGATTTTTTTGTTTTGTTTTTTAATCGCAGCGCTTAAAAATTGGGAGAAAAAGTGGCTGAGATTGCACGAGAGACCGGATGATTTGATGGAAATATAAAAGCGCGGGGCGACTTTGGCCTCTCTCTCTCTCCGCGAACGCGCGAACGCAGATTCGACGGGAAATTCGCGCGCGGAAATATTTTTTTCCTTCAATTTCTTCGGTGGTGCGCGCGTTTTACCCGCCGGAGCGACGAGAGAGAGAGAGAACCGCGCGCGCGCGCCGAGGTGGAGGAGAGAGGCCAAGAGCGCAGTTTTGAATTTGCACAGTCACCACCATTTTTTTTCTCGTTATCTTTCTCTTTCGGATCATCGCGCTTCTTTTTCACGTCTGCGATTGACACGCACTGACTCTCTTCGTCTCTCTTTTACAATCGCACTTTTGAAACGCAACAGGTTAACTTCAAGACCTCCAGAGTTGCCACCAAGGCTCGCGCCGGCTTCTCCGTCAACGCCGCTGCGGTACGTTTTTTTCTCTCTCTCGAACTCTCTTTTGTTTTTTTTTCTTGGTTTTGGATAGAGTTCACGAAAGAAAGAGACGACCCACGAAAACAACCGAGACTGACGAACGCTCTTCTCTCTTCCCGTATTCTTTTTTCTTCTCGCACACGAACAGTCTTCCGACACTCTCGACAAGGTCAGAGGCATCATCTCCGAGCAGCTCGGCACCGACCTCGACGCCGTCGCCGCGGACTCCAAGTTTGTCGACTTGGGCGCCGATTCTTTGGACACTGTCGAAATCATGATGGCGTTGGAAGAGCAATTCGAAATCACGCTCGACGAAGAAGGGGCCGAGAAGATTGGCACCGTCCAAGAAGCTGCCGACATGATCCAAGCGCAAATCGACGCGTAAATTTATCTCTCAATTTGTTTTGATGATGATAAATTTAGCGAGAGAGAGAGAGAAGAGAGATTTAGAGAGAGAGAGAGAGAGAGAAAGCGAAGGGCGCGCTCGGGATTCGAAGCGCCGCGCTCGAGAGCGAAAAGAAAACCGTTCCTTCCTCTCTCCTTCACCGCTCTCTTCTCGCAACTTAGATTTATGGGAGGGGGAAATGTGCATAGCGAGCTCGCTCTTCTTCCGAGAGAGCGAGGTTGATGTGTATATATATATATAAATAGCATTTATATTTTCATTAAAAGAAAACTTTTCGCTCGAAGAGAAGTACTGAAAAAGAAGTCCACGTTTTTCTCGAATTTCTCCCCCCCACACAAAGAAATCCGCCTCGAACCTCTCGGAGCGCAGCACCCCGCTTTTCTTTCTTAAAATTCACACCCGACGAGCGCTTTTGTTTTTTGAGGAGAGAGAGAGAGAGAAGATATGTCTTCCTCGCCGAAATCCTCCGATTCCGCGCTCGAGCTGCTCTTCTCCCCGGACAAAACAAAAGGAAGAAAGCGCAAAATCCTCCTGAAGTCGATCGAAAAGACGTTCCAAATTTCACTCTCGTTTCTGGTCGCTTTGTTGTGTTTTTATGGGATATACCGCGCGATTGACGACACTCACCCGGACACGCTGGCGAGGATACCAAAGTTTGGTGATCATAATCATCATCACGATGGCGATAACGGGATGAATAATCGTGGTGGGGGGCGAATGAGCAGCGGCGGGTCGATGCGATTTAGTGGGAAAAGCAGCAGACTGGTGGACTCGCTGGCGAACGACCTGTCGAGAGCGAAGACGGCGTTGACGGACGCAAAAATACACGAACGTGCGATCGAGGAGGAGTTAATGGAGACGAGAGCGCGAGAACGATCGATATATCAGGAAGCGGAGACGTTGAAATCGAAATTGATTGGCGCGACGAGAGACCAAGTCGAGGACGTCGTGGAGGACGTGGACGAGTTGTTGAGAGATTGGGAATTTGAGTTGGGGGATCCGGTGGAAATGGAACACGCGAGTCCACCGCCGAGCGAGGCGATGATGGCGCACGAGGAGGCGAAGGTGGAAGGGATGGAAAAGAAGGTGAAGGTTGGGGAGAAGGCGTTGGAATTGGCCGCGGAGACGCAAAAACAGCAGCAGCAACAGAGTAAAATTGAGGTCGATAGTATTGCAAGCAGTAGCGATAGCAGCGGGACCAGTAGTAGTAGCAGTAGCAGCAGCAGTAGCAGTAGCCGCAGTAGCACCGGGAGCAGTAATGTTCATATCGATGATGATGCATCGTTAGGGACGTGCGAAGCGCACGAGCACACCGAATATTGGGGAGCTGTGGTTCTCAACGGCGACAGTCATCAAACCGAAGACGCCGGTAAGTGTTGCGACGCGTGCAGAAATCTCAACAGAGCTGGTGGGAACAGATGTAACGTGTGGGTGTACAATCCAAGCACGAAAGCGTGCTGGTTGAAGTTTGAGAAAAACGTCAAGGAGATGAAACCGGCGAACTCTGGGCCAGGCGTCCCATGGATTTCCGGGAAGTTTACGGACTTGACGGCGCCAAAACCGCCACAGCATCCGCCAGCGACCGGGAAAAGGTACGAAGATATTCCACGGTGCTTGCACGGTGTTATGACGTCTAGTGGGAACGCGTACATGAATTGGCAATCGAGAATCATGTATCAGACGTGGCAAAATCACGCTTCGCAACCTGGATCCATCATGAAAGCCTTCACGAGAGTGTTGCACAAAGGTCGCGACGATGAGTTGATGAACGAAATTCCAACCATGCGTTTTGAACCAGTTCAAGCGCACTGTGACACGTGGTGCGATTATCCTGTCGCCGATCGATCCGATGCCATCGCGCGATGGTCGCAAACCGCAGACTCAGAAAGGTGTTCGCACATCGTCATGCTCGAGACCGATCACGTCATCGTCAAATCGCCGCCAGAGTCCATCTTACTCCCACCTGGACAGGCGTACGGTTTTGAGTTCACGTACATCAACGTCAACCATCCGACGATGCGTTCGCACTTTTCCGAAGAGTATGGCGATAAATCTAAAGGTGTCATTCCTCGAACTGGAAATTCACCGACAGTAATCACAGCCCAGGATTTACGCAAAGTCGCCCCGAAATGGGCCGAGTTCGTCGGGCGCACGGAAGAACCGGAAAGCGTCAAGAAAGGCCTTGGATGGTTGCGTGATATGTACGCGTACGATCTCGCCGCGTTTGTTTCCGACGTCAAACACACCTTTTACGGCGCTGGCAAACCGGAATCCATCATGGCTCAACCTCCGGCAGACGAAGAACTCGGCGGCGCTTTCATCTTGCACTACACCTGGGGCCCGGAAATTTACGACGAAGACGGAACAACCATGCTTTGGAAATTCGACAAGCGCGCCTACGGTGGCGGTCAATACCAACGAGGTCCGTATAAACTCGTCAAACTCGAGGACCCCCCGCCGTGGAAAGAAGGCTTAAAATTGCAAACCTTCTTCCAACCTCGCGCGATATCCGAAAAGAAACACGCCTTGATCGCAATGTTGATCACCGAAATCAACGCCGCCATCGATAAATTACCGAGAGTGCCAAAAGGGCACGACTCTTTGGAAGAGGCACAGTTGTGGGCTTCCAATTAATAGTACTTTTAAAGCTTTAGTGTGTAATAGCATCGCGTAGCGGGAAAAGATTTTTTTTCAAGCATATCGTCAACAGCGACAACAAACTTTCACGTTTCACATCCTTCATATTTCAAAGACACCGCGCCGCACAAAGAAAGACAAAACCGCGAAAGCGGACGTTCGTCCAGACACGCGACAAAAATGTCTCGTCCACCGCCTCCTCCTTCCAATTACTTCGCCTCCGTTCCTCCTCAGAAGAGAAAAATCAGTCTTTTCTTCCTTCGCTCGGCGCTCTTCTTTTGCGTTTTCTTCTTCGCGTTGAACCAATTCGAGAAATCGAAACCTTTGGACTTGACGTCCGTGGCGGAAAAGGAGGAGACGAGTTTACCGGAGCAAATCATCGATGACGAAGGGGTATCGCACGCGTTATCGAGCACGGAAGTCGAAGACGGCAGCATCGAGTTTAATTTGAAAGATTCTATCGTCCCCTTGAATAGCGATAGTACGTTTTGCAACGGAGCGCCAGGCGCGTGGTTCGCGAGAGCAGAGACAAGCACGAAGAGGATGGTAAGGATGCGCGAAAGGATGGCGACGACGGCACAGAAAAGAGGCGGTGGTGCGGGCGCGAAAGTTTGGGACGCGGAAGCGAGTAAGTTTTGTTCATCTCCTCTCTTTGCGGCGGCGCGGAGACGACGGGTGTTGCTTGGATTTAGCAACGAGCAGTGCTCACGAACGTGTAGGAGCATAAAGAGAGATCACGCGGAGCTGTTGAGCGAAAGAAAGAGGCTTGCTCGAGAAGATTTGCTCGAGTGCTTGAGCTCGGATGGTGGGTGTAGGAAAGCGTTTTCGAGTAAAGAGAGGTGGGAAAATATGGCGAAATTCGCGTTTGAGTTACCCTCAGTCAAAATGTTGATGGACTACAAGCCGAAGTGTTTCACGGTGAGTAAAGCGAGGGTGTGTTCGAATATGAAAGGGAATAAAGAAACGCCGAACGGATGGAGCGAGAAATATTTCGATTACTTGAAACCGAGAAACGACGTAAAATACAGAGAACTAGGCACGTGCGCTATGGTCGGAAACTCACCGCACGTATACAAAGACGGCTTAACGGATGAAAATAGTAAAAGCATCGATAAACACGAAAACGTGTGGAGGTTTAATTTACGCAGTGGGTTAGCGAACGATACGAACGTTCACAAGAAGTATGGAGTTAAGAAACCGTTGGGAAAAAAGACGCAATTTAGAATGTTCAACAGCATACGAGGACGACAACTCTCCAGAGGTACGAACGTGGACGAGAAGATCCTTCGATCGAAGAGAAATTTACGTGAAGAGTGGTGGTTCTGGTATTCGAGCAGCACCGCTTATTTTCACAACATAAAAAAACGGTTTCAGTACGTCCAAACGAGAGTTTTAAGCCCCTCGAGTGTAAATTATATCGTGGATTGTTACATGCAAATGCGGAGAGATTTATTGGATATTGGAGCGCTCGGAGAGGAAGGAGATGCGAGTAACAAAAAATTCATGAAGTGTCCGACATCTTTATCCAGTGGAATTCACTTGGCGTTTATGAGTCCGCACTTGTGTTCGCAAATGGATATGTTTGGGATGTCTTACCACCCTAAGCAGGCGGCTAAGGCTGGCTACAGCGGCCACGCGTGGGCGGTGGACGTCCGCATGTTCCGACTGATGCACATCGTCGGTCTCGTAAACGTTTGCACGACGGATAAAAGCTTAGAATAATAGATTATGATTGAATACGTAGCGCATTAGCAGTACTTAGAAGTGCATAAAAGTCATTTTATTGATATATTATAGTAGTAGTGTACATATACATAAGTAGAGACATCCCTTTGCTCACTCCTCGCGAGCGCAAAATGTCTCTCTCTCTTGGCTAAAAATAATGAAGGGGCTACATAAACAAAATACGCAAAGCAGAGCTTACTGCAACAGAAAGAGAATCAAGATGACCAGTGCGGTAAAGACGGTGATTGCTAAACACACCATCTTATTCCTCGCGCTCTTTTGACTCTTATCTGCCTTTGTCAACTCCTTTTGCGCCTCTTTCGTTCTCATCGCCGTACTCACGATGTTCGCCTCGATATCATCAATCATGTTCCCTTGTTCGTTCACCAACACCGCTAAATCTTGGAAAATTTCATTCACTTCGCCGATTTGTTGCTGAATCTCCGCGATGCCTCTCTCTCGCTCCTCGATTAACTGGTCGTTAAATCGCATGTCGATTTCAACCGCAGTCATCTCCTTCTGTCCTTGGCTTTTATGTTCCATTAGCAACGGCGCGTGTTGTTGCCCCTCGTCCACCATTTGCGTGCCTTGGTAAAACTGCCCTCCTCGTTCACTACTCATGGCCACGGCGGCGGCGGCGGCGCTACTGTTATCGTTCCCTCCTGTCGCTCCGTACCCTTTCTTTTTACTCTTCCCTTGCGGCGAACCTCCAACGTTCTCCTTCTGCGGTAAAAATGTGCTCTCCCTCTCCGCGCACGCCCTCTGCGCTCTCTGAAAATCCTTCAAAGTCGCGTGTAAATCCTTCACCAACTTCTTGTGTCTTTCCGCTAAACTCTCCGCGTCGTCTTTGTCCGCTTCGTAGTCTTCGTTGTACTCTTGATCTTGCTCTTCGTGCACTAAGTCCGTCACCATTTTCGCCAATTTTTTTACCAAGACCGAACTCTCCTTCGCCATCGCGCCGATTTGCTCTCTCAGTTTGTGCAACTTCGCTCTCTGATCTTTCGTGTCCCGAGCGGTGCCGAGTTGGTCGACGAGTCGTTTGAACGTCGAGACGTTGGTTTGGAGTTGGAAAATGAGAGATTGGACGCGGTTCGATTGGTTGGAAATGTCTTCGCGCAAAGGCGAGAGACCACCGTCGTTGGTCAGGCGAGTGTAAGACATCTTTTAATCCTTTTGCGTGCGTTCGATGGTGCGTGCTCTTTTCTTCACAGAATCTATATATATATATATCTGGGTTCACGTGTGATGCTGATGTTCTTTTCTTTTGCGCGCGCGCTTTGTTTGAAGTACGTACAAATTGGAGAAGACGCTTCGAGCTTTTCTTCAAATTATTTAGGGTTTTTACATTCTTTCAAAATTTTAAAACTACAACGGCTGTCCCCCTCCTCCTCCTCCTCCTACCCCTCCGGCGACGCCTCTTCCAACCTCTTCCTCCTCTTCACCTCTTTCCTCTCCTTCCGTTTGCTCGTCTCCTTCGATGTTGGTGTCATCGTCTTCCATCTCCTCCTCGGTGGACACGAATCCGAGCTCTCGGCAGACGAACATTAAAAATTCTAAAACTTTCGTGAAGAAGTGCGAGAGGTTTTTCGTTTTGAACTCCATCTCTTCTTTGAACATTTCCTCGATTTTCTCGACCGGAAGGATACCGAAACTAACCGGAGTGTAATAACACGACGTGCTGACTTGGTCGGGGAATATGGACAGGTTGAGAGGATCTTCACCGGTGATGGCGTGAGTTTTCGGGTCCTCGCCGGCTTCGAGCGTGAACGCGAAACCGGTGAGGACGTGTTTGAACTCGTGTTTGTTGTTTCCATCTTCGCCAAATTTTCGCCAGCGAAGACCAGAGATGGACTCGAACTGCGCAGGACCAAAAGAATCTTTGGGGTCGGTCGAGGTGAGGGCGATTTTTAAATCGTCGCGGAGTTTTCGGTTGGCTTTTTGAATAGCGAGCATGTCCGAGCCTTTCTGGACGAGCTCTTCTTGCAGTTTGAAAATCTCAACCTTCATGTTCCCTTTTTCTTCGGCGAGTTCGTGCGTGCGACCGGCTTCTTTTTGGAAGAAATCTCGATCTCTTCGTAAATCTGAGATTAAAGTCTCCTGCGCCCTTTGTTTCTCCTTCATCGCCTCTTGCATCTTTGTCGCCGCCATGGCGACTTCGTCCACTTTCTTCTTTTTCAAATCGTCGTACTTTCTTTGCAAAGATTCGTACCGTTCTTGCAACATTAAATACTTTCGAGTCTCCGCTCTATCGAACGCTTGCTCCGTTTTCCGTTGCTGATGCTTGTTTCTGTCTAAAGCCATTTGCGCTTGTTGCATGCCTTGGTGATAATCGTCCTCGTCGTAGTTTTGGATTTTCCTCGGTCGGCCCGGGCCTCTCTTCCCGGGCGGCTGTTTCTTTACTTTTTGCGAGGAAGACGGACGACCTCTTTTTCTATCGTTTCCTTCGTCGTCGCTGCCTTGCGTGTTATATTTATTGAACGCTTCGCCGCCACCGTCGTTATAGTCGTCGGAATCGTACTCGTCCTCTTCGTCCGAGTAATATCGCTTGTGCTGTCCGCCCAACGCCTTCCGAGCGTTCCCGGCTGCCTCTTGCATGCTCTTATACTTGTTCGAATGGTCCGCTTTCCGCCACCCGACCGGTCGACCTCTCTTCTTTTTTACCGGTTGTTGTTGTTTATCCGTTGTTCCTGCTCCTGCTAATTCTTCTTTTTGTTTCTTCTGCGCGCTACCGTTTTGTTTCGTATTATTCGTATTCGGGGTGGGCAACTTCCCAGCCGAAGAAGGGGTGGATTTCTTCGAAGGCGTCGACGGATTTCTCGTTTGCTGCTTTTCGTCCATCGTGACCATCTTTTGCGTCGCCTGTGGTGTATTTTTTTATGCGAAGAACAACGTTTTATCAAAATCCGCGATTTGCGATAAAACTCCGCGCGGCGAATAGTAACGAGACAACACCAAGCGGCGACGACGACGACGAAGAAGAAGAAGAAGAAAGAGAAAGAGAACCCGCTCGATGAGACGGAGAGAGAGGGGGCGAGAGAAAAATTTTGAAATTTCGTTCCAACAACAAAAAAAAAAAGAAACACGCACCGTCCATCCGGGAACTTGATCCGTCCCCGCGTAGTCGATCCCGTCCGCGCACGCGCGCTTCGGTCGCCCTTCCCCCGCGACCATTTTTTTATTACGTTCTTCCGTTACTGTGTTTGTCTGTCTTTTTGTGTTTCTCTCTCTCTCTCAGAAGAAGAAGAAGAAGAAAACTCTTCTTTCTTTTTTTGGGGGAAAATTCAAGAGAAAAAAGTGGGAAAAACACTCCGGGACAAACGGACTAAAAAAACCAAAAAATTTTGCTTCGACTTAGGGTTTAGGGTTTATCTCTCTCTCTCTGAGATATTTCCACTCGTACCTGCTACTACTAAATCTTTTTAGAGTATTACCTCAAAACGCGCGACGCGCTCGCACGAATTACGCGACAGATAAAATAAGGAAGTGCGCGTTTTAACTTCTCGCTCTCGCTCTTCTTCCGGGAGAGAGAAGCTCTCTTTTATTATTTTCGTTCACGTTCGCTGGAAAAGAGAGAGAGAACTGGCTTTTTTTGTGAGCCGATCTGAAAGTAGTTAGGAATAAAAGAGGCGACTCGAATCATCTTCTCAACTCTCTCTCTCTCTCTCTCCGTCTCGTTTGAGAGAGCGAAGTGAGAGTGAAATAATACGGAAAAGAGAGCAGCAAAAATGTCGTACGGAAACGAGGGGACGAATTCGGACTCGTCGTACGAGCCGACGGCGAACGAGGAGGAGGATTCGGATTTGTACGGGCCGAGGAACGAGATGTTGAACAACAACAACAACAACTTTGTCCGGGAAGAAGAAGACGAAGAAGAAGATGCGTTAGGATATAACAGGTTTGGCCCCGTCGCCGGTGGTGGTCGGAGAGGTGGGAGAGGACACCGCGCACCGTTAGGGCAGGATACGAGTGATTCCGAAGAAGAGGCTGGATATCAGCACCGGCGACGACGCGGAGGGCACGCGCCGTCGAGCGAAGACGACGAGGAAGAACTTTCTCGAAGTGATAACGATACGCAAATGTCCGTGGATTCTGATACGGAGGGTGGAGTTGGGCTAGTTGATAATGCATACAATAAGGAGAACGCGAATACTCGTCGCCGCGCGAGAGAAACGAATAAGAACTACGTAGACTCGCAGTTGGCGAACGCCGCCGACGATGATGCAGAGAGAGCGCAAAGGAGGAGTCAGCGCTTACAACGAGGAAGAGGAGGAAGAGGTGATGCGAATGTACGGCAAGGTTGGCGCGTTTCTGGTCGTGGCAATGCTGGCTCTTCCCTTTCTTCTTCTTCTGAGGGTGAAGACGAAGGTGAAGAAATCGTACAAGCTCAGTTTGATCCGAACGTTTTCCCGTTGGAAGAATTCAACTCGGTTGTCTCGGCGCATAATTCGTATCGGCACATGCGAAACTACCAAGGGTATTATCCGACGAAGATGTTACCGTGCTTGAAATATATCAGCGCAAATTATTTGTGTTTGTATCAGTCGCGAGGAGATCCTACAAAAAGTCGACCCGAGGAGATGGACGCGTTTAGAAAATTTCTCTCGCAAGGTATAATCGTGGGTAATTTTCACACGGTGTTAGAAGAGCTGAAAGCTTCAGCGTGGCCACCCGACTCTTTATTGTTTCAATACAACTGCTTAGAAATGTGCTGCGAAGCTGCGGTTTTAGCCTCGCAAGCGTTAAATCTATTTTGCAACGAACGCATCTTGTCCGAGGCGTGCAGCGATAGAGGACAGGACAACGTTTTCAACATACCATACGAACCGAACGATGGTTCTGACTCCCTACGAACCGTTGGTCTAAGTGTCCACGATGGCGAGGATATAGAGGAACTAGCGCGCGTGTGTGAGATTGAAGAATTGACAGCCCTATTGAACGCATTAGCGTTAGGTATGAAATCGTCGTGCGCGTTTTACGAGAGATACAGGACGCACAAAGTTCCATCCTTTTCTGATTATAGATATGACAGTGAAACGGCATGGCAAGAGACCGAAGAAGGAAAAACGCACCACCACAAAGAGAGCATCGCGTTTCCAGTCAGGGTTGAAGTTCCGCTTGCCACGAAAGAACGAAGGCGAGCAGGGAGAGCAAAGGTGGACAAAGAGCACGAGAATGAGGTAGGAAAAGAAAACGCGATGACGAAAGAGATAGTCGTAAAATCGTGGCCAGCGCACGTCGTCGAAACCCTTGGCCAGCAAGGTGGTTGGATCTGGCTGTTGAGGCTTTTGAATGCTCGAGGTGCGGTGTTTGATAACCAGCGCAATGCATTCACGAGTCGTGAGATTGCTATAAATTTGATGCCGCCTCGCTTCATGGAGTCCGTGTGCGCGGCTTTGGCCGCAACGACTGATGTTTTGAACGATTTGAACGTCAAGATACTAGTTGATACGTTTTTATACTCCGCTACAAAGGTTACGGAGGCGTTGCATGCCTTGAAAATTGAAAGCGTAAATGAGAAAGCAAAGAAGTCCAAGAAAGACTCTTCAGCCGCTGAGAATAACAACAACAAGAACAACAGTGAGAACAGCGATGTAGCAAAGCGGCGAGAAGACGCGATAAAGTTTGCCTCTGTCCTATCGCACGCGTTCATATCCGCACAATTCCGCGATGGTGAAACGATTTCGACGCGATCAGTTGAGGGAAAGAATGTGTTTGTTGAGTTACAAAGAGCCATCATCGTCGCCTCGTTGGGCGTGTCCACGTTCGCCTCGCAACTCGCGGCTCTGAACGAAATCAAAATAGTACTAGATATGCCCGATGCGTTCATTGAAACTGGCATTGAATGGCTCGCAGAAAATGAAATTTTGGAGCACATTTTGCGTCCCACATATCTTCATCACAAGCAGTACGTCGAACATGTTCGCGACGTCTTGGCAAAGTTAGCTCAACATCAGAACGTCTTACAACGCGAACATCTCGAACTCATTTGGAACGTTGGCTTCACCGCGGACTCGCATCAAGATGTCAGCATAAACGTTTGTGATATGCTCGGTCAATTAGCACCGGTTTTATCCGACGAGCACTTAGATTTTATTTTAACTCGATTCAAAACCTTGGCTGTGAACGGAAGTTTGGACGGGAAGACGTTGGATACGCTGAAATCAATTATTACGAATCGAGTAGTTTCGGAAACCATTGCGAATACTATATTGGAAATTCTTTTCGAAGCCTCGTGTGCAAATGAGACGCGAGCGGTCTTTTATCTCGGCGCAGAAGTGGATAAGGATGCCGATCCGGAATACGCATTTCTCTTTGCGTTTTACAAATTTACAGCGGACGAAGTTGCGTTTTACAAATTTGCAGGATACGATAATAAAGATGTAGCTGTCCTTGATAAATTGACTTGGATGGAAAAGCTCGTGACACACATTGCAGATTTCATAAGCGACGACGGCGGAATTAGCGGCAATATCAACAACAACAATAGCGCGGCGTCCGTTACGAATAGCGATCGATTAACGGTATCTGCTCGCCTTCTACAGAGTTTGTTTGATGAAAATACCGCGAGCGATCCCGATGATCTCACCCAGAGAGCTCTTGCATTACATAAAGCAAGAGACGTGACTGAAATGTGCGTGTCCGCGCTTGAACATTCGAAAGTAATGGATGGACAATATGCTGCGTCCACCGCTGTGCGTGATGACTTTGCGGGGGAAGATGCTCGAATTTTGCGATCGCAACGAAGAGTGGAGGAGACGGTGAAGTTTTTGCGCAACTTCTTGCAAGCCTCGGACAGATCTCTGCAGCTCAAAAGCGGAGTTGCGCTCAGTTTGTGGGACGCTCTGACCGACACGAAAGTTCAAGGAATAGATGCGAAGAGAAACGCCTGGATGACAAGTCTCGTTAACCACTGTTCACAGGATGCGATCACGGAAATTCTAGTCGAAAGATTGTTGAAGACGGACGTAGAAACGCACTGCGACGATAGTCTATGGGAGGTTTTTTACCCATTCTTTGTCGCGAACGCGATGCACAAAGAGTTAATCGTACCAATTGAAAGATTCAGAGGTGATGGTTTGATCAATTCAAGTAGTGAAGATTCGGATGATGGAATATACGATAACGTCGCACGAAAAGATCCAAAACAAGTTCCCAAACGCTTTCAGGAGAAAAGGCAATACCGCTTTGTGAACGAACCCACGGTGGAGGATAAAAATTCAGACTCAGAGAATGGATTGGCTTATTTTTTCGCAATCATCACCGAATGCCCGAATATTTCGAGCGCTTGTCTCAACACGGCGACGCTGAAGCTGATTCAGACGTATTTGAACTCGAACGCGGAAAAGGTGTTTCTTGAGATTTGTGCGAAGAAATTAACGAATACCTGTGGCGCGGACTTTCAAGGCATAGAAGCGCTGAATGGTAGGGAACGATTGAAATGCGCGAGGTTACTTCGCGTATTGGATGATGTTTTAGATCGCACACCATCAAGTGGTAGCAGTGGTAGCGATGGTACAAACTTGGAATCGATTATTCCGCACGGAAGATCGTTTCGAGGTGATCCGATTTCTATCACTATTTCGGTAGGTAACGCTGGGCAACGCTTTCGCGGAGGTGAGAACAATGCTCACATCATCTCAACACACTCGAACGAAACTGTGGAAGACTTTTTGAATAAGTTTGCGAACGATAATAATTTTGCGCCAAATTCGTTTAAAGCTATTTGTAACGGGAAAGTCTTGACGACGGAGACGATGGAGGGACGGACGTGCTTGCTTTCGGATTTGAAGCTCCCGAACGGGACGGGATGCGTCCAAATCATTCCTTCGACTTCAAAATTCCAAAATGATCGCAAAAAAGACGCACAAGAGCTTGGCAATACCGAAGATCTTCCTAGAGTCATGTTATCGAAGCAGCCGATGATTTATGAAGTACTCTTCGCGTTGTCGCGATCGCAATCAGAGTTGACGACGACAACCAGTGACGCCGATGGGGGTGGGAGCGGGGTTTCGAAGATGGACGTCGACACCGCAGACCTCGAAGAGGAGTTTGAAACAGTGCGACGCGCCGCACGGAAATTGCTCTCTTCGCTTCCAACTGACAAATCTGTTTACGATGAAGTTCTCGGCGCTATCAATAGCAAAGATTCTGGCACCACGCTTGGAATTGTTTTGCACAGTACATTTAGGGGTTCCCTGGCGAAAGTCGCGTATGTTTTAGAAACCGTGGACGCATTGACAGATTCCATCTTTGCATCTGATGCAGCGAAAGAGCGAACCACAAGCTACGCGAGCTCGTTTGAAAATGTTGCGCCTGTTCTTTTAGATATTCTTGACGGTGCCTCCGGTGGGACGCAGACAACGGACGGTGGTAAAGATTCCGAGATCCGGCGTTGGATTTGCGCATCAG
>Ga0181594_10002522_pt1 | contig 16794 bp, 15 predicted proteins | sample 071ome_18_FD_145603 | JGI IMG/M metagenome (GOLD analysis project Ga0181594, IMG submission 145603) | Coastal salt marsh microbial communities from the Groves Creek Marsh, Skidaway Island, Georgia - 071413BT metaG (spades assembly) | ecosystem: Environmental > Aquatic > Marine > Intertidal zone... | reverse complement strand
CTCGCCGGCCTGGTGGCGTTCGTAGAAGTGGCGGCCGTGGTCGAAGGCGTAGGGGACGTTGTCGAAGTAGTCCTTGTCGCCCAGGATGCGCGGATCGCCCTGTTGTTTGAGTTGGCGGAGCATGTGGCGGCGGAGTTCGGTTTTCAATTCGGCGAGGGCCGGGTCGTCGGCGAGGTTGTGGATGCAGTCGCGGTCGCTGGCGACGCGGAACATTTCCTCGGCGGGCCGTTTGCCGAAGTTCTGGCTCCAGAAGTTTGTGTTTTTCCCGCTGCGCCGCAGATCGAGGATCTGTGTCTTGGTGGGGCTGCCGTCGGTGTTCAGGTAACCGGTTTCAGGATTGCCGGCCGGCCAACGCGCGGGTTCGAAGTTCTGCAGGTAGAGCACGTCGTTCTTGATGATGCCGCGGATGGGGTAGCCCCAGTCGTTCGGGCGGCCGATGTCATGGCGTTCCTTGCCGATGAGGACGTGGTCGCGCTTCGGGTTCACGATGCCCTGCCTGTCGGACTTGAAAATGTCGGTGAGACTGCGGCCGGGGGAGGGATGCATGCCGCTCTGATTCCAATCGATCCCCGCGACTTCGAGAAAGGTCGGGGCGAAGTCGATGAAGCTGACGTAGTCCTCGATGGTGCGGCCGGGTTTCCTGATGCCATTCCGCCACATGATGGCGAGCGGGAGGTGGTTGGAGAGTTCGTATTCCTGACCCTTGATGCGGGGGAAGGGCATGCCGTTGTCGGCGGTGACGACGATCAAGGTGTTGTCGAGTTCACCGCGTTTCTCCAGTTCCTTGATGATGCGGACGAGGTGGCTGTCGAAGTGTTCGATCTCGAAGGCGTAGTCGAGCATGTCGTTGCGGACGGTCTCATTGTCCGGCCAGAAGGCGGGGACCTGGTCGATGTCGGAGAGTTTCTTGCCTCCCTTGTTGACGCCGGCTCCGTATTCGTAGCGGCGGTGGGGTTCGGTGGCCCCGTACCAGAAGGCCCAGGGTTGGCCTGCGGGCCGGTCGTTCATGAAGTCGGCGAAATTGGCGGCGTAGTCGTTGGCGGAGATATGTTTGGCGGGCGGCTTGGCGCGGCGCTTTTCGTAGGGCTTGCCGGCGAGTTGGCGCGGTTTGTGGTAGACGGTCTCGGCGATGCCGGGGGACCAGGTCTTGCCGGTTTCACCGACGAAGTAGCCATTCTTGGTCAAGATATCGCAGTAGCTGGCGAACTTGTGCGGAAAGATGGGCATGTGGTTGCCGGCGGCCTCCAGTTGCCAGCTGTTGCGACCGGTGAGGATGCAGGCGCGGGAGGGGGCGCATTTGGCGTTGGGTGTGTAGGCGCGGGTAAAGAGGAGGCCTTCGCGGGCGACCCGATCGAACCCAGGCGTCTTGACCCACTCGGTTCCGTAGGCTCCAGCGTGGGGGAAGGACTGGTCGTCCGAGATGCAGAACAGAATGTTGGGTCGGCTGGTCGCGTCGGAGCTTTGAGCGGAGGCGGAACTGGCGGCCAGGAGGGCGGCGATCAGGAGAGTTGGAACGAGGTGTCGTTTCATGGCGTATTCGATTGAGGCTGCCGTGACGAAGTTGGCCGCGGCGCGTTCTGTGGAGGAAAAACGTTCAACGCCCGACGTTAAACGTCAAACCTTGGTCGAGTCCTGATTCCGAATTGACACCTTGGGTTCTTGTTGTTGGTTCATAGGACACTGACTTTCAGCCGTTGGAGCCCCGCGTAGCGGAGGCGGGCGTAGCCCGCCGGAGCGGAGCGGGGCTCCAACGGCTGCGCGTTCGCTCCTCACTCTCTCGATGCCACTGTGCTGGCGTCTGGTAATCCAACGCGCTGTGCGGCCTTTCCTCATTGTATAACTTCACCGCTTGGGCAATTGCCCCTCGGGCCTGCGCCTTCGTGGCAAAGCTCGTGTCCAGTTCATACTCCCCTTTGAGGATGCCGTTCATTCGTTCGGCCAGCGCGTTCTCCGCACAGTGATCTTTCTCCGTCATGCTTACTGTCAGTCCCAGTTCCTCAAGGCGGCCCGTGTGCGCATGGCTCGCGTACTGGCTGCCTCGGTCGGAATGATGAATCGGGGAGTGCCCTGCGGGCAGAGCACTTTGCGCCTGGTTCAATGTTCGAAGACACCCTTCGGTCTTGAGATCGTCCGATGCATGATGGCCTACGATCTTGCGACTGCCTCCATCGGTCGTCAGCGACAGATACAACGGTCCTTCGAGCGTATCGATCCAGGTCACATCGCTGACCCAGATCTGATTGGCTTCGTTGGCCTCCCGATCCTTTACCTGATTGGTGTAAAGCGGCAGATTGTGTTTGGAGCACGTTGTCCGCGGACGCCCTTTCTTCCTTGGAACCAACAAGTTGCAGTCCCGCAAATCGCTGAACGCACGGTCCCGCCCCGGCGGTTTCCCTGACTCTGGAAGGGCCTGCTTATATCGATGCAACAGTTTGCGCACACCCATACGCGGATGGCGTGCGCGCTCCCCGCGCACAAACCGCGTCCACTCCCCGCACTCGACTTCGCGTTTCTCGCGCACCTTGCGTGCCGCATAGTAGTTCTGACGACTCATTCCAAGACGCCGGCATACCGCCGCCACATTCAACGCGCTGGTCTTCCCCTGCTTCTTCATCACTTTCTGCGCCGCGTCTCGGCGACCTTTTTTTTAAACGACTCCACGTCTTCCACGCCGGCCTTCTCGGCCAGCATCTCCGTGTAGGCGCGCTCGATTGCCAAATCGATCGTGGCATCGGCCAACGTGCTCTCCAACTGCGCCACACGTTGTTGGAGTCGTTTGAGTTCGTCCTTTTCTTCAGGGGATTCCACGCGAATGACCTTTCCTAACAAATGGTTCTTGCCGTATTTGCGCACCCACCGTTGTACGGTGCCGCAACCCAGGCCGTATCTCTGCTGGGCTTGGAAACAATTGTCAAACTCACCCGTCTCTATCGCGCGGACGACGTTTTGTTTGAAGGATTCGCTGTACTGGATAGTCTTCTTTCTCATGCCTGCATTTGATCTGCAGGTGTCAACCTATTCCAGGACAGGACCTCGAAGTTCAAAATTCGAAGTTGAGCGTTTGCAGTTGAATGCACGCCTTTTGCCGGGCTCCTTTCCTCATTGACCGGGCGGCTCAATCCCGGATCATCGTCCGAGACCATGGCCCGCTACGGACGCAGAATACTCCACCCCATCGTCGCGACACTCGCGTGGACCGCCACGCTGCTTTCCGCCGCCGCTCAACCACTGCCCGATCGCATCGATTTCAATTTCCACATCCGGGCCATCCTCTCGGATCGTTGCTTCAAATGCCACGGGCCCGACGAGAATACCCGGGAAGCCGGCTTGCGGCTCGACACCTTTGCCGCCGCCACCCGCATCCCAAGCTCCGGCCTCGCCGCCATCGCCCCCGGCGCCCCGGATCAAAGCGAGCTCATACGACGCATCTACTCAACCGATGCGGACGAGACCATGCCGCCGCCGGATGCTGGCGGAGTTCCTCTGAGCGAGCGGGAGAAACGCCTCCTCCAACAATGGATCGAGCAGGGAGCCGAGTACAAGCGACATTGGTCTTTCGAACCTATCAAACGTCCCGCCGTCCCCGCGCCAAACGACCCCGCCCTCGTTCGCAATGAGATTGATCATTTCATTCAACGCGGACTGGCCGGCGTCGGACTGCGCCCCTCGCCCGCCGCCGAACGGCTTACCCTGCTCAAGCGGCTCACCTTCGATCTCACCGGCCTGCCGCCAACGCCCGCGGAAATCGACGCGTTCCTCGCAGACCCCGACGACAACGCTTACGAGAAAGTCGTCGACCGACTGCTAGCCTCGCCGCGCTTCGGCGAACACATGGCCCTCCCCTGGCTCGACGCCGCTCGCTACGCGGATACCAGCGGCTACCAGGCGGACTGGGAGCGTTTCATGTGGCCTTGGCGCAACTGGGTCATCGACGCCTACAACCGCAACCTCCCCTTCGATCAATTCACCATCGAGCAACTTGCCGGCGATATGCTGCCGGACCCGACCTTCGAGCAGCTCATAGCCACCGGTTTCAACCGCAACCACCGCATCAACGACGAGGGCGGCGTGATCGCGGCGGAGTATGCGGTGGAATACGTCGTGGACCGCATCGACACCACCTGCACCACCTGGCTGGGACTGACGATGGGCTGCGCCCGCTGCCATGACCACAAGTATGATCCGATGACCATGGACGATTTCTACAGCTTGTTCGCAACGTTCAACAACGTGCCGGAGAAGGGCAAGGACGGACGTCGCGGCTACGCCGAACCCGCCGTGGATTTCCCCAACCCGGGCATCGAGGAACAGCTGCTCGCAGCCCGGGCGGCGCTCGCCGACGCGCAAGCGGAGTTGGCGGCGGACACCCCCGCCGTGCGCGAGGAAAAGGCCGGTTGGGGCCGGCGCATCCTGGAGCGCGAGAACGTCAAGCAAACCACCCCTTGGAGTCTGCAGTCACCTCACAGGATCGAAGGCCCGAAAGGAATGACGTTTCAGGCGGAGGAAGACGGTTCCTGGCGCATCACGGGGGCCAACCCGGACCGCTCGGTCATCACCCTCCAGTTCGCGCCCGAACCACAAACGGCAACCGCCATCAAACTGGAAGCCCTCAAGCATCCCTCCCACACCAACGGCAGCCTCGCCCGCAACGTCAACGGCAACTTCGTGCTCGGCGAGTTCGAAGGCTTCCTGCAGCGCGCCGGCGAGAACGAGCCGCAACCCGTCAAGTTCGCCAGCGCCGAAGCCGACCACGAACAGAAGGGCTACCCGGTCGCGCATGCCATCGATGGCAGACCGGACACCGGCTGGGCGACCGAAAGCCACGTGAAGAAGGAGAACCGCAAGGCCATCTTCTTTCTCGCCTCCCCCTTGGTCTTGGCCGACGGCGACCGCCTGACCCTGAAGATGCGCCATGAAACCCGCTTCACCAAGACCGCCATCGCGCGCTTCCGCATCTCCTTTACCGACGCCCCTGAGCCAAAACTGATGAACGATTCCGGCGTCCCCTCGCTGGTCATCGGCGCCTTGCGCAATGCCCGGCGCACACCGGCGGAGGAAAAGGCCATTGACCGTTATTTCCGCGACACGTCGCTCTACTTGCGCGACGCCCGCGCCCGTCGTGACGCCGCCGCAAAACGCGTCAAGGAGCTCACTGCGAAGCGCTACATCAAGGTGATGGTCATGAAGGAAATGGAAACGCAGCGCGACACCTTCGTCCTCGAGCGGGGCCAATACGATCAACCTGACGCCGGCCGCAAACGAACGCCCGACATCCCCGCAGTGTTCGGCGCCCTGCCGGAAGGCCTGCCCCGCAATCGGCTCGGCTTCGCACAATGGCTCGTCCATCGCGACAACCCCCTCACCGCGCGCGTCGTAGTCAACCGCTATTGGCAACGCTATTTCGGCAAGGGAATCGTCAAGACCGTCGAGGACTTCGGCTCCCAGGGCAGCCTGCCCACCCATCCCGAGTTGCTCGACTGGCTGGCTGACGCCTTCATGGATTCCGGATGGAATATGAAGGCCATGCAGAAGCTCATCGTCATGAGCGCCACTTACCGCCAATCCTCCAAGGTCACCCCTGAACTCCTCGAACTGGACCCCGAGAACAAACTCTACGCCCGGGGACCGCGCTTCCGTCTATCCGCCCACGAAATCCGCGACCAGGCCCTCGCCCTCAGCGGCCGGCTCTCAGACAAGATCGGAGGACCGTCAGTCAAACCCTACCAACCGGCCGGCCTGTGGTCCGAGGTCTCTTTTCAAAGCAAGGGCAGAAGCACCGACTTCTACGTTCCCGACCAGGGCGAAAAACTCTACCGCCGCAGCATCTACACCTTCTGGAAACGCTCCGTCGCGCCACCCCAAATGACAACTTTCGACGCAGCCGGACGCGAAGCCTGCGTCGTCCGCGCCACCCGCACCAGCACCCCCCTTCAAGCCCTGACCCTGCTCAACGACACAACCTTCATCGAGGCCGCACGCGGCATGGCTGAACGCATGATGCGGAACGGCAGCTCCGTCGAGGAACGCGTCCGTTTCGGCCTCAAGCTCGCGGCGGCCCAGGCCGGCCAAGAAACCGTTGAAATCCTGAAGCTCGGATTCGAGGATTATCGCGCCCACTTCAAGGCAAACCCTGATGCTGTCGACGGCCTGTTGGACTCCGGCGAATCCAGACCGAGCAGCCGCATCCCGCGAACCGACCTCGCCGCCTACACCATGGTCGCCTCCACCATTCTAAATCTCGACCAGACGATCACGAAAGAGTGAAAGGAATAGAGGAGACGTTCCGTTGGCTGCGCTTGGCGCAACGCGTCCCTTTGATCGAAAAGCCGCTCCTCCTCCTGCCTCTCACCCAAGAAACCGACGAACTCATCCGCATCTTCTCCAGAAGCATCCAAACCGCCGAATCCAAACAATGAGCGCCAGCGAACAATTTTCCCCGTTCAACGTTGAACGTTCGCCTTTAGAGGAGGCCCAACTCCTCCAGAACCGCCGCCAGTTCTTCGGCCGCGCCTCACTCGGCCTTGGAACCGCCGCCCTGGCGTCCCTGTTGAACCGCGACGCCAGCGCCGCCCCCGGCGCGGGCAAGGGGCTTCCCGCCTTCCCGAACCATGCCCCGAAAGCGAAACGCGCGATCTACCTGTTCCAATCGGGCGCGCCCTCGCAAATGGACTTGTTCGACTACAAGCCGTCAATGGAGGAGTGGTTCGACAAGGATCTGCCCGCCTCCGTCCGTCAAGGACAACGCCTGACCACGATGTCGTCAGGCCAGAAGCGCTTTCCCATCGCGCCGTCCAAATACGCCTTCGCCCAACATGGCCAATCCGGCGCCTGGCTCAGCGAACTCCTGCCGAACATCGCCGGCATCGCCGACGACGCCTGCTTCATCAAGTCGATGCACACGGAGGCGATCAATCACGATCCGGCCATGACTTTCTTTCAAACCGGCGCGCAACTCGCCGGCCGCCCCAGCATGGGCTCCTGGCTCTCCTACGGCCTCGGCACGGAGAATGACGACCTGCCCGCCTTCGTCGCCATGAGTTCCCGGGGTTCCGGCCGCCCCAGCTGCCAACCGCTCTACGACCGCCTCTGGGGCAGCGGCTTCCTCCCCACCGTGCACCAGGGCGTCAAGTTCCGCGGCCAGGGAGACCCCGTCCTTTTCCTCTCCGACCCGCCGGGCGTGGACAAATCACTGCGGCGGCGCATGCTCGACGACCTCGCCGCAATCAACCAGCGCCGCCGCCAGGAATATGGCGATCCCGAGATCGATACGCGCATCGCCCAATATGAACTCGCCTACCGCATGCAGACCTCCGTGCCGGATCTGATCGATCTCTCCGACGAACCGGAGTCGACCTTCGCGCTCTACGGTCAGGACGCCCGCAAACGGGGAACCTACGCCTTCAACTGCCTCCTGGCGCGCCGCATGGCCGAACGCGGCGTGCGCTTCATCCAACTGTTCCACATGGGCTGGGACCAGCACGGAAACCTCCCGGGGCAGCTGCCCGGACAATGTCGCGACACCGACCAGGCTTCCGCGGCGCTCGTCGCCGACCTCAAACGCCGCGGCTTGCTCGACGACACGCTCGTCGTCTGGGGAGGCGAGTTCGGCCGCACCGTTTATTGCCAGGGCAAGCTGACCCGGGAGAAGTATGGCCGCGACCATCACCCCCGCTGCTTCTCCATATGGATGGCCGGCGGCGGCATTCGGGGCGGCGCGACCTACGGCGAAACCGACGACTTCTCCTACAACGTGGTGAGGGATCCCGTGCACGTGCATGACCTGCACGCAACCATCCTCCACCAGATGGGAATCGACCACACTCGCCTGACCTACAAATACCAGGGGCGCCACTTCCGGCTCACCGATATCGCCGGCGACGTCCTCAACCCGATTCTGGCGTAGATCCTCCCAATCGCCGAGGCGACCCGCCCTCGTTAAAGCGAACCCGGCCGCCCTTTGAGCCAGCGTTACTCGCCTCATCCACCGGTCAACTTGCGGACAGGGATGTCCGCGCCCCCACCGCTGAAACCGCCCTGCTCGATGATCGCCCGCTCATCATCGATTTATTGAATGGGGGCGTTGGGGCGTGGTCGGGCTAGGCTTCGACGCATGGACATTTCCCGCTCGCTGCAATGGAGGACGGTGATCCCCGCAATGTGCCTGCCGTTCATCGCCTCCCTTCTCTACTTCGTGCTGTTCAGCGAACACACGTTCTCGCGGATCATCTATGGCGGAACGAAAGTTTTCACCCTGACCTGGCCGGTCATCGTCATGGCGCTGATCCACCGAAGCCGCCTGCCCCGACTGAATCTACGGAACCCCGTTCACATCAAGGCTCTCCCTCTCGGGGGGGGCGCCGGGCTCGGAATCGCGGGCGCCATGCTCCTCCTGATGCAGACTCCGCTGGGGTCGGTCGTGACCGAAGGCGGCGTCAATATCGGAAGAAAAACCCAGGAGCTCGGCGTCCTCGAGCATTTCTGGATCTTCGCCGCCGGCATCTCGATCTTCCACTCCCTGCTGGAGGAATACTACTGGCGCTGGTTCGTCTACGGTCGACTGCGGGAACTGCTGCCCCGCTGGCCGGCCCACATCGTCGGCGGAGCCTCCTTCGCCGCGCATCACATCGTGATCACCACCCAGTTCTTCCCGTCGGCGTGGGGCGTCTTCTTCGGATGCATGGTAGGCGTCGGCGGCGTCATTTTCAGCCTGCTTTACGAACATCAACACTCGCTCATCGGCGCCTGGATCGCCCACATGATCGTGGATTTCGGCATCATGGCTATCGGCCGCCAAGTGATGGCTTGAGGACGACCTCAAGGGTGTGGAGCCTTCCCCAAGCGCCCCGCCTGCCCATTCGGCGCTCGGGGTCGAACTGAGCCCGGCTCGGCGGACTTCGCCCCAACGCATCGCCAAATCCTTGATGCATGCGAGGGAATGACCGTTCTCCCCGCTTGACCCGGCCTCGCCCTCCAGCTATTCACAGGCTCGCTCGAAAGATTATCCAAGTTTCCCGGTTCCTGAGGACCTTGACCACGCTCCATTCATGAAACAGATTCATCGCACCACCATCCTTCTCGCATTCGCTCTCGGTCTGCCGCTGCTGGCTTCCGCCGAAGACTGGCCGCAATGGCGCGGAGCCCAACGCAATGCCATCGTCGGGGGAGGCTCCGCCGATCTCGCCAAACTCCCGGATAATCCCAAGGTCCTCTGGCGCATGCGCGTCGGCCCCGGCCACTCCGGCCCGGTCGTGGTCGGTGGCAAGATGCTCTATCTCGACCAGGTCGACGGCAAAGAGGTCGCCCACCTCATCGATCTCAAGTCCCGGAAGGAGATCTGGCGCCGCATCTACGACCCCAATCCCGCCGAGTATTCCAACTTTGGCACGGGACCGCGTTCGACGCCGACCGTGGATGGCGATCGCATTTACGTCCAATCAGGCCGGGGCAAGCTCGCCTGCCTCGGTCTGGCCGATGGCGAGATTCGCTGGGCTGTGGACTTTGAGAAGGATTTCGGCGCGACCTGGTTCGGCAATCGCAGCGGCAATCCCGAGGCCAAGCAAACCGCCGCCCGCCGGCACGGCAACAACGGAGCTCCGGTCATCCTGGGCGATCGCATCTTCGCCGGAGTCGGCGATCCCGATGGCGCCACCCTCGTCGCCTTCAACAAGCACACCGGCAAGAAACTCTGGCAGTGCGGCACGGACAATGCCGCCTACTCCTCGCTCATGGCCGGCAAACTCGGCGGCGTCGACCACGTCATCCACTTCAACGCCGACGCCCTCGTCGGAGCCGACGCCGCCACCGGCGACGTCCTGTTCCGCATCCCCATCAAGACCGGGGCCAAACGCCACACCGTCACCCCGATCCTCGAAGGCGACACGGTTTGGGTGTCGTCCCATTCACAGGGCCAATACAAGACGCAGGTCAACGGCCGCAAAAAGATCGAAAGCGCCTGGCGTCTCGAGGATGTGAAGACCCAACTCTCCACTCCGGTTCTCGTGGACGGCCATCTCTACGGCCTTGGCACCACCTACCGCAATGTCGCCGACTTCGTCTGCATCGACTATGCAACCGGCAAGGTGAAGTGGAACCAGGAGCGCTCCTTCGGCGACTACGCCTCCATCATCGCCATCGGCGACAAACTGCTGACACTCAACTCCAACGGTGAGTTGACGCTGCTCCGCGCCAATCCCGAGAAATATGAGGAACTGGGTCGCACACAGGTCTGCGGCAAAACCTGGAGCTTCCCGGCCTATGTCGACGGCGTGCTCTACGTCCGCGACGAACGCCAGATCCTCGCGATGGAATTGGGGGACTAGTATTGCTGCCGAAGGTCCTCTTGAATGGCTTGATGCCCGCGGACTGACACGGGAATAAGGACAAGGGAATTGATTCATTCCCCTGTCTTTGCTCGCGGCGGATCTCCTCGCCTTCAACCAATTCTAGAAACCGGCGGATCCCAGATCAATCACCCGGCCTTCCTCACCGCCACGCACTCGATCTCGAATTTCAGCGACTCCGGCAGGCAGTTGGTGATTGTCGTCCGCGCCGGATAGGGCGGCTGGAAACACTCACGGTATAGCTCGTTGAACTCCTTCAGATCCGCCGGGTCACGCACGTAGTTGCGGGTCTGCACCACGTGATCCAAACCGCTGCCCGCCGCCTCGAGGATGCGTTTCATGTTGCTGATCGAACGACGAAACTCCCCGGCAAAGGTGTCGACGACTATGTTGCCGTCATCGTCCACCGAAGCCTGCCCGGAAACGAATATGGTTTCGCCCACCATGACGGCCGGACTGAAGGGAAGACTCGACGTGGGAATGTCCGCAGAGATCGGAAAGGATACAGAGGGGTGATTCATCACCCGACCATGGAATCCCGATACCCGGCTTACAAACTGTAAAGTTGAACACCCGCGAGTCCCATTGACTCCTTCAGGAGATTTTGACGCGGGCTCGGCCGCGTCTCGCCCCGCGATCCCTCCGCTCACTTCCGTCCCAACCAACTCGCAATCTCGCGAATCGTGGAAATCCACCCCAACCCGGAACGCGCGGCGCGCAGGACCTCGACGACGCCCTTGCCCTGCTTGGCGACCAGGTAACCTGCGACCGGAGCCAGCAACAGCAGCCAGGGTCCGAACTTGCGGGCGCGTTCCACGCCGGAGTCGACGGTCGATCCCAGCGACCGGGCCTTGGCGAACTCCTCCGCAATCCGGACGCGGGCCCGGTCATTCTCCAGGGCAATCTCGCGTTTGCGTTCCGCGAGGCGGATCAGTTCTCTTTCTCCAACCATGAACGATCCTTTTTCAGTTCCTCAAGGCTTTGCTGGAACGGCGGCTTGTCCGTCACCAGCTTGCGGGCCTTGAGAAAAGCGAAGGCGGTCAAGGAGCCGTAGCCGAGGCAGAAGAGAACCAACGCGGTCATCCGGTTCTCCTCTTCAACCCAGAAAACGACTGTCGCAGTCACGACGACCGCGGTCAGAATCAGGGCGAACAGGCCGACAACGACCCAGACAAACATCTGCTGCAACCGCCACTTCTCCTCCTGAAACTCAATGCCAAACAGTTCGAGCCGGGATTGAACGACACCCAGGATCGTGTTGAGAAACCGCCGGAGCGAACGGAAGGCGGATTCGGATGGCGGGCGCTCCTCGGCCATGCGACTACTTGCGATTGATGAGAATGCCCAGGAGAAGCCCCAAGCCAAACGTGACGCCCGCCGATTCCACCGGATAGGAATGGATGGCCCGACGCGCGGCCTCCAGGCCGGCCGCCGCCGATTCCTTGGCGCGCGAAGCCGACGCCTTGGCCGAATTCAGCGATTCATTCAGCTTCTCGCTGTTCTTCTTCACGGATTCGTCAACATTCTCCTTGGAGGTGTTCAGCAGGTTGTCGACATCGCGCATCAGTTCGCGCAATTCATCCAAGGCTTTTTCCGTGGTGTCGTTCGGTTCACTCATGAGAAATGGGGGGTATCAGTTTCCGGTTCAGGCGGCTGCATCCTCCGTCAATTTCCGCATCTTGGCGATGGCGGACTTCAGGTTGCGTTGTCCGTAGAGGCCCGTGCCGCTCACAAAGGTGTCGGCTCCGGCCGCGGCGCATTCGACGGCCGTGTCAAACTTGATGCCGCCATCGACCTGGATGCGGTAATCCAGGCCAAGCTTCTCACGCCAGGCCTTTGCCTGTTGGATCTTCGCCAGGGTTTCCCGCATGAAGGGCTGACCGCCGAATCCCGGGTTCACGGTCATCACCAACAAGAGATCAATGTGCCTGATGTGCTTGCGGGCGGATTGGATCGAAGTCGGCGGATTCACCGCGAGCCCGACTTTCTTCCCAAGCTTGCGAATCTGTCGGATCAACCTTCCCACATGCGGCAATTCCACGTGCACCGTGATCTGATCGGAACCGAAATCGGCAAATCGCTCGATCAGGATCTCCGGTTGCGAACACATCAGATGCGTGTCCAGAAACAGGCCCACCTCTCCATCGAGGGTCTTCACCACATCCGGCCCGAAGGAGATGTTGGGCACGAAATGACCGTCCATGATGTCGAGATGCAGCCAGTCGGCGCCCGCGCGTTCAGCGCGCCTGGCGTCATGCGTGAACCGCCCGAAGTCGGCGGCAAGAAGAGAGGGAGCGATGATCATGGGCAATGTGAACCAGTAATCAGTAATCAAAGAATAGCCTGCTAAATCCAGAGGCAGGAATGATCTCAGTTGGCGCCCAAGCGCGACCGCTGAATACTGAATACCGACCACTGAATACTCCGCCTTCCCTCAGATCGCCGCCGGTTCGGGCGAACCAAGACCGGGATCCAGGCCGGGTTTGTCGTGAGTGGATATCTCGGGAACCGGCGTCGCGGCAGGCGCGCCGGCGGGTGGATTCAGATCCGTGGGAAGCTCGGGCGGCGTGAAGGAGCCGGTCTTGACGATGTCCTCAACCTGCTGCCCGTCAAGGGTCTCATACTCAAGCAGCGCATTGGCGATCATCTCCAGTTTATCGCGGTAATCGACGATGATCTTCTGAGCCCGGACGTAATTCTCATCGATGATGCGCTTGACCTCGGCGTCAATTTCCTGAGCGGTCTTTTCACTGTAGCCCTTGACCTTGTTCATCTCACGGCCAAGGAAGACATACTCGCTGTCCTCGCCGTATTGAACCATGCCGAGTTTGTCGCTCATGCCCCATTGGGTGACCATGGCTTGGGCGATCTGCGTAGCCTGTTGAATATCGCCGGTGGCGCCCGAGGACACATCTTCCGCAACGATCTCCTCGGCAATCCGGCCGGCCATGGTTACGGCGACGATATCCAGCAACTCCTTCTTGCGGCGGTTGATCAGGTCTTCCTTGGGCAGCCACATCGTGGACCCCAGCGACTGGCCTCGAGGGATAATGGTAACCTTGTGCAACGGATGGGTGTGCTCCAACACGACATTGACCAAGGCGTGCCCCGCCTCATGCCAGGCGGTGTTCTTCTTCTCCTCCTCGGTCATGGCAAGACTGCGACGTTCGCGTCCCCAGCGCACCTTGTCCCGGGCCTCCTCAAGCTCGGCCATGCCAACCGCCTTCTTGTTGTTCCGGGCGGCGAGCAAGGCGGCCTCGTTCAAAAGGTTGGCCAACTCGGCGCCGGCAAAGCCGGGCGTGCCCCGGGCGATGACGCTCAAGTCAACCGTAGGCTGCAATTTCACGCGCTTGGCATGAACCTTGAGAATCTCTTCGCGGCCACGGACATCGGGCAGTTGGACATTGATCTGGCGATCGAAACGACCGGGCCGAAGCAGCGCCGGATCGAGCACATCGGGACGATTGGTCGCCGCAATGATGATGATGCCTTCCTGCGTGTCGAAGCCGTCCATCTCAACCAGCAGCGCATTCAGGGTCTGTTCCCGCTCGTCGTTGCCGCCGCCGAGACCGTGGCCTCGACTGCGACCAACCGCGTCAATCTCGTCAATGAAGATCAGGCAGGGGGTGTTTTTCCGAGCTTGCTCGAACATGTCGCGCACGCGGCTGGCGCCGACGCCGACGAACATCTCCACGAAGTCCGAGCCGCTGATGCTGAAGAACGAGGCGTCCGCCTCGCCGGCGATGGCCTTGGCGAGCAAGGTCTTGCCCGTGCCGGGCGAACCGACCATCAGAATGCCCTTCGGAATCTTGCCGCCCAGCTTCTGAAACTTCTTCGGATCACGCAGGAACTCGACCAACTCGGAGACCTCTTCCTTGGCCTCGTCGACACCCGCCACATCCTTGAACGTGGTCTTGTTGCGCTCCTTGTTCAGCATGCGGGCCTTGCTCTTGCCAAAGCTCATGGCTCCCTTGCCGGCCATGCGGATTTGGCGGAACAGGAAGAAGTAAAGCAGCAGGGCAATCAAAAGAAACGGCAACAGGGTAAAGAACACGTTCATCATGAGCGTGTTCGGCGGCCGTGTCCGAAATTTGCCGGTCTGCAGGATTTCCTCGAGAAACTCCTCCGCAATGGGCGTTTCAATGCGGAACGGCGTCGGCTCCGTCTTGCCCTCCTCCAGATACTCGCCTTCCACCAGCCGCAGATCCGTTTGCGGCGTATACTTGATGACGGCCCCCTCCTGGATCTGGTCTGCGCGGACGATCTTCTGAAACTGGGAGTAATCGAGTTGCTTGACCCTGCCATCCTTGTCCTCGCGAAAGACGATCAGGATGGGGATCAGGCACAGGATGGCGATCCAGATCAAGTACTGGCGTTGCTGCGGTGGGCGGTTGTCCCCCGCGTTTCGTTCGCCCTTGCCGTCGTTGTTTTGCATATTGTTGCGTCCGCTTAAAAATGACTCTGAACGACCCGCCGCCTTCCGGCGCCACAGGTCAATCGCCCAGCATACTATTTCGATTCAGGCACAAATAAAACCCATATTTGCAGGGAAATCACCCGCCGGGCATCCCCGGGGAATCCCAAGTCCAGCGCAACCGCTTCCGAGTCGCCGGAGTCACCTTGAACGACTCCGCAATGCGTTGCCCTTCCACCCAGAATATGTCCCCATTCTCCGCGACTGCAACCAGAAGGGAACGCCGCGCAGCCCGGGGAACCTTCCGATTGACGAACCAATCCTGCAGTTTCGTGGGAAATTCCATCCCAATGGGCTGAAATCGGTCCCCTGGCCTCCAGTGGCGAATCACCGCCCTGACCCCCACCTTTTCCGCGTCAAACAACTCCACGTTCGGCGTGCGACCGGGAAGCTCCGCCCCGGCTGGTTCTGCTTCCCGTCGCCAGGTGATGACTTTTCCACCGAACTCGATCTTTCCTTCCTCCGGGCTCAGCTCCGCCTGGAGCTCCCCGGTCGAGAACGCCGCGGACTTGGAATCGCGCCGTTCGATGGCTCCGTCGACAGAACACGAAAAAGCATCCTCTTGCGAAACGGACACCCATGACCCCGGCCTGGTTCGCAGCGCCTCGATCAGCTCAAAACCGACATCCACCCCCAGCTCGAGCAACTGCAGCCTGAGGCATTGCCGTTGGACGGCGGGATGCAACCGGACAAAGGCTACCCGCCGTCCGGCAGCGAGCCAACTCCGGGCAAGCCCCTCAACACAGTCCGCCTCTTCCGCAACGATCCGGCAAGACTTGTCCAACGCCGCCCTCACATTCCGAGCGAAGGCGGCATCCAGATAGGGAAGGATCTCCCGGCGAACCCGGTTCCTTTCCGGCTGCAACGAGGCATTCGAGGAATCTTCCCGAAACCGGACACCCGAACGCTCAACAAATGCCGCCAACTCGGCCCGCGACACTTCCAGGAACGGCCGGACCAGCCGAATCCGCTCATCCGCCGGCGAAGGATTCTCCACGCGCATCCCCGCCAACCCGCGCCCCGAGCCGCGCAGCAACCGCAGCAGAAACAACTCCAACTGGTCGTCAGCATGATGAGCCAGCGCAATCTGCGTGGCGCCGACCTCGCGGGCGACGTTCGCAAGAAACTGATGTCGGGCGTCGCGGCACGCCATCTCCATCGACTTGTTCCTTACGGATTGAAGCCGCCCCGGCTCCGCCCGGCAGGATCGGAACTCAAGCCCCAACGCCCCGGCCTCATCCCGGACAAAGGCTTCATCGGCCTCGCTTTCCCGGCCGCGCAACGCGTGATTGAAATGCGCGACAACCAACGTCCAATCCCGGGCGGCTGCCAACTGCGAACAAACGTGCAGGAGCGCCATGGAATCCAGCCCGCCCGAGACAGCGACGACCACACGACGTCCCCGCTGAAGCAGTCCGGACCGGGCAATGAAATCACCCGTCAAATCGATCAAGGAGGCCATGCTTCGAGAGTGTGGGATGCGCCGCGCCAACGCGGGCCGGCATTCAGACTAGCCAGGGGAGGTCAGATCTTCTCACGGCCTTCGAAGCCGGCATCCAGGTCGTGCCAGTATTCCACATCCGACTCACCTCGTTTCCAACAGAGCAGAACCTCCTTGCCCCCAATGAAAGCCGGAAAATCAACCAAGCCCCGATCCAGGTCCTTGATTTGAATATCCCGGGATTGAAACTGACCGAGCGCCTCTTTGATGTTCACCAAGGTGCGGGTCATGTCCCGCACCCGGGGTCCGCCGCAATCCGCGCCGTCCGCAGTCATTCGGGCCAGGGGCTCCTCCAAACGCGAGAGCCGCTCCCGCAGCAAGGTCAATTGGTCAAGCCAGACCAGAATCCGGGGCAACAGCTTGCGCGCCTCCTCGCGCGTGTAATGCTTTTTGAAGCGGCATTCCATCAGGGTGTCGCCGGGGCGGACTTCCCTTCCGCCAAAATGCCCAGCTTGGCCGAGATCGCCTCGTCCGCTTCG
>Ga0181594_10002513_pt1 | contig 16807 bp, 15 predicted proteins | sample 071ome_18_FD_145603 | JGI IMG/M metagenome (GOLD analysis project Ga0181594, IMG submission 145603) | Coastal salt marsh microbial communities from the Groves Creek Marsh, Skidaway Island, Georgia - 071413BT metaG (spades assembly) | ecosystem: Environmental > Aquatic > Marine > Intertidal zone... | reverse complement strand
GGTCTCGGCTGTAAGATTGACCTGTGCTGCAGCCGAAGCCGCTACAAAGCTAAGCGCCGCGGCCGCAGCGCCCGTGATTACCTTTTGCATATACCCCTCCGTGGGTGTGTTCCTGCCGGCCGTTCAGCGGCCCGGTCACTGATTGGGTTGTCACGCTGCCAGTGTTGGCAGCGAATTGCAAGTGCCTGCGCCTGGGAAGATACATGTCCTTGTAACTTTAGCGCCAGCTAAAACTTTAGCTGTACCCGGCGGTTGATCCGACTGCGGCATGAACGTCATCGACCCTCTGCACTTTCGACAATGATCTCCCCGGCCCTGCGGCATTGCGCCTCGCTGACATCCAGATGGGTCACGGCGCGCAGCGTCCTTGCCGCAAAGGCGTTGATCAGCACGCCGGCCTGACGGGCCCTTGCAACGACATCGGCGGTTGGCGAAGAGCTATCCTTGAGATGAAAGACGACGATATTGGTTTCTACCGCCTCCACATCGATTTCGATATGCGGGCATTGCTGCAGCGCCTGCGCCAGCGCTTTCGCAGCGCGATGGTCGTCCGCCAGCCGCTCAATGTGGTGATCGAGCGCGTAAGTGGCGGCCGCCGCGTAAAACCCGACCTGGCGCATGGCGCCACCGAACATGCGCCGATGCCGGTTCGCCCGTGCGATCTGTTCACGCGATCCGGCAAGCATCGAGCCGCCCGGTGCGCCAAGACCTTTCGACAGCGACACCATTACCATGGCAACGGGGGCCGCCAGCTCGGCGACACTCTTGCCTGTTACAAGCGCAGCATTCCAAAGCCGGGCGCCATCCAGATAGGGGGTGATACCGTGCTCGCGCGCCGCGGCGCAGATACGCTCCACTTCATCCTGCGGAAACACCACACCGCCCATGCGATTGTGGGTGTTCTCGATTTCAACGAGTGTTGTCGGCGGAAAAATGCCATGGCCGGAAGGCTTGATGGCGGCAATGAATTCATCGGCAGTAAACGTGCCGCTATCGCCGATCTCGGTGAGTTGAACGCCAGCATTGGCGGCGGAACCGCCGGCCTCATGCCAGACCGCATGGGCCTCACGCGCCACGATCACGTCGTCCCCCGGGTTTGTCAGAACTTTCAGCGCAACCTGATTGGCCATCGTACCCGATGGCAGCCAAAGCGCGGCCTCCTTGCCGAGCATGCCGGCGACCCGGTTCTGCAAGGCGTTCATAGAAGGATCGTCGCCATATTGATCATCGCCAACAAGGGCTTCCATCATGGCCGCGCGCATCGCCGATGTGGGGCGCGTTACCGTATCCGAGCGCAGGTCAATGATGTCATGTTCGCCGGCCACAATGCACTCCTGTCATTCCTGAAGGTCGTTTCGAACAGGACCCCGGCGTTTCAGTGCCGCAACCGCCAGCAGCCTGCTCACCATCCACGCCCGGCTAATTGCCCGGCAGGGGTTCGCGCAAGCGAACCGGGTCGCTTCCGTCCCAGCCAACCGAAGCTTGCTGGAACCTGGTGAAATTGGCCTCCGACTGCGGCGTCATCTGGATTACTTCCACCATCGCCGGCAACACTGCAAGTGTGTCGAAATAGCCGACCCTTGCGCCGCCAGTTACCTCCGCTTCATAAACCAGCTCGAACCCCTGGCCGGCGTATTTTGCGCATCCGGCTGCATAATCGTCGACCACGTAACCGAAATGATGCAAACCATATCCTCGCTGTTCCACCACGTCCCGGTAAACCGAAGGCACGTCATTGAGTTGCTGGATCAGCTCGTAGTTCATCGATCCGCAATACCCCATGGCGATCGCCAATTCGACCTCGGTCGGTTCACCGCGATAGGTCTGGACGGCAAATCGCCCGCGCTCGCGCAGGAACCACGGGCCGATACCGAGCAGTTCCGTAAAGCGATCCATTTCCTTATGGATGTCCTCGACAATAAACGCGGTCTGCATGACGCCATCCAGTGGCGAACCAAAATTCAAGACCGGCATGCTGAGCTCCTGCGGCGTTGGTTTTTTTTTGCGTCGTTCGCGCTGTTCTAGCATCGGCTGCCCGCGATTGTCCCGGGCCGCCCGGACTGCGCCCAGTGAACCCTACCGCCTTTGTAATGGGCGCCAGCGCGGGTTATAATAACCCTGTTTGAACCTAGCGGACAGGACATGAAAACGAACTATCAGGCCACAACACACGATATTCGCGTCAGCGTCGAGCCGGAGTACCTCGACGACCGCTCGGAGCCCGGCCGGAGCCATTATTTCTGGGCCTACCATGTCGAGATAGAGAATCTGGGACAATCGGAGGCGCAGCTGACCCACCGGCACTGGCGCATCACCGACGGCAACGGAAAGCTGGAAGAGGTACGGGGTCCAGGCGTCGTCGGCGAGCAGCCGTTGCTGCCTCCCGGCGGGCGGTTCCGCTATACATCCGGCTGTCCGCTGACCACCCCGTCGGGGATCATGGCGGGAAGCTACCGCTTTGTCGGAAAAGGCGGCGAACCGTTCGACGTCGAAATTCCGGCCTTCTCGCTGGATTCGCCGCACGACCGGCACAGCATCAACTAGCGCACGCCATCTTATCAACAACAGGTTCCAAACCATGGCAGAGGCATTGCCCGGACAGCCGGACGCCGCCACCACAGAGCGGCTGGAAACCACCATCGGCTTGCTCGGCGAACTGGTTTCCTACGATACGGAAAGTTCCAAGTCGAACTGGCCGATCGTGCGGCACATCGAACAATATCTGAAGGCACGGAACGTGCCCTACGTGATCGTGCCGAACGGACCCGGCGACAAGGCGGCGATTTTCGCCACGATCGGACCGATGCGCGACGGCGGCGTCGTCCTGTCGGGACACACAGACGTGGTGCCGGTCGCAGGCCAGGAATGGACCAGTGATCCATTCACCATGCGACGCGAAGGAAGCCGGCTCTACGGGCGTGGCACAACCGACATGAAAGGCTTCGATGCAATCTGCCTGGCGATGATCGAGGAGTTTCAGGCGGTGGACCTAACGCTACCGATCCATATCATGTTGTCCTATGACGAAGAAATCGGTTGCCAGGGGCCATTGGACACGATTGCGCGGTTCGGCAAGGATCTGCCGAAGCCCGGCAGCGTCATTGTCGGCGAGCCGACGCAAATGCATGTAGCCGACGCCCACAAGGCCATTGCCAGCTATCGTACGCTCGTGCGCGGCAAGGAGGCGCATTCGTCGAAACCGTATCTTGGCGCCAACGCCAATCGCGCCGCCGGCGAGCTGGTGGCGCAATTGTACCGGTATGCGGACGAATATGTCGACGCCGCCGAAGCCGGCAACCGTTTCGATCCGCCCTATGCGACCATCAGCGTTGGCACAATCCAGGGCGGAACGGCGCGCAACATTCTTGCCAAGGAATGCGAAATTCACTGGGAGTTTCGCTCGCTGCCCGGCATGGCGCAAAACGAGGTGCACAAACGCCTGGACGAATACGCCGCCGAACATATCCTGCCGGTGCTGCGCCGTTATGCGCCGGAGGCGGACATCGAAACGATAGCCGGCCTCGAGGTACCGGGCCTTGCGCCCGATCCCGGCTCCGCGGCGGAAACACTGGCGCTGAAGCTGACACGTTCGAACCAAACCATCGCCGTCGCCTATGCGACGGAAGCCGGGCAATTCCAGACCGGCGGCGTCCCGGCCGTCGTCTGCGGACCGGGGTCCATCGACCAGGCGCACCAGCCCGATGAATTTATTGAGATTTCCGAGCTCGAGGCGTGCATCGGCTTCATGCGGCGGCTGGTGCGGGAGTTGTCCGCTTAACAATCAAACCAATCGTGATCCATTGACGCAGCATGCGGGGGTGCAAGCGCCGCTGCGAATGGCTATATGATGGGGAGAATGGGTGGAGAGACGACAGACCGTGACCGATAGCATCAAGGCCGGCCCGGCCGGCCACGCAACGGACAACAGCGGCGGCGAGGCAGGCTTCCCAGGCGAAGCCGGCGCCACGCCGGAGCATGACCGGATTTCAAGCCTGCAGCTTTGGCTGATCCTGGGCGGGTTCGGCATGATGTTCCTGGCGTCGGTCCTGATGTGGTTCCGCTTCGGTCCGACGATGTTCGTGGATCTGGCAACCGCCGTCGCCAACTGCTTCTGATCCAGCCCCACCCGGAGATTGCCATGACCCCGGCACAACGCCGCCTCATCGCTCCGATCATCTGCTTCGGCCTTGGGCTGGTTCTGTTGCTGGCGACGGCCTGGGTAACGCTGATCGATCGCGGCAAAACAGTGCCCGCAGTGCGGATCGGCGGTGCGTTCGTGCTGGAGAACCACAATGGTCAGCTGGTGTCGAACAAGGACTTCGCCGGCCGGCCCTATTTTGTATTTTTCGGGTTCACCAATTGCCCGGACGTGTGTCCGACGAGCCTGTTCGAAATATCCGAGATCTTCCGCAAAATGGGGCCGGACAAGAAAATCAACGCGTTGTTTATCACCGTTGACCCGGAGCGCGACACGGCTGCGAAAATGAAAGATTACATTGCCAATTTTGACAAGCGCATCATCGGATTGACCGGATCGCGCCCGGCAATCGACCGGGCGATCAAGTCGTTTCGGGCCTATGCCCGCAAGGTTCCGGGCAAGGACGGAGAATATTCAATGGATCATTCCGCCGTCGTCTACCTGATGAACAAGCGCGGGCAATTCGTGAACGCCTTCAACATCAAGCAGCCACCGGACAAAGCCGTGGTGGCGCTGGCGAAGTTTCTGTAACACCGCTTCAATAAAACCCGATCGGGAAATGTTTCAGATATAATTCCGAGTAGACGCCCTTTTCCGCCAGCCTGAACAACGCGAAATCCAGCGCCTGTTTCAATGCGCGGTTGTTTTTGTGCACCGCGATTCCAACACCCTCACCAAAAAAATAACTTTCCGTGTACGGGCCACCGCGAAATTCGCAGCAATCGCCGGATGCGGCGGCGTTGAGCCAGATAGCCAGGGTAACCCCGTCACCAAAAATTATCCCGGTCTCACGGCTTTTCAAGGCTGCCAGCAGAGCGGCCGTGGTGCGGTAGGTCTTGGGTTTGGCCTTTGGAAAAAACCGCGCGAGAAAGGCCGCGTGCGCGGTACCCGCGATTACCCCTATGGTTTTCCCGGCGAGGCCGGCGGGAGAAATCTGCACCGGGCCGGTGTTCCGCTGCGAAACGAACCGAGCCGGCGTGCGGTAATAGGGATGGGTGAAAAGGAGCCGCTCCCGCGCCTTTGGCGAAATTGCAAGGGAGGCGACAGCTGCGTCGGCCCTGCCCGTCTCGATTGCCGCAACGATGGTATCGAAGCGCCTTGCCTGCACGGTGCAGGCGACCGCCAGCTCCTTGCAGATCGCGCGCGCCAGATCGACGTTGAAGCCTGTCAGCGTTCTGTCCCGCAAGGTTAATCCAAAAGGCGGGTAATCGTCGTCCGTGATGAAACGGATTACGCGCAGAAAGGCGGTATTGGGCTTTTCAACGCGGCGCTGCAAATCCCAGAAGTTCGGCGTTCCCGGCGCGGGAGGCATCTGCGCTGCCGCCGGGCCGGGCAGAGCCATCAGGCCGGCAGCCATCAACACGACACGGGATGCAACACCTGCAACCCGGCGCAAGCGGCCCCGGAGCCAATCTTGACAGTTAGAAAAAGCCAAGTCACAGTCACTGTAGTCTAGTTTATCGTTACGCATTTATTGGTCAATGTTCCTGTGTCGTTTGCGCATCCACCACAACCAGGAGAAGATTCCCGCAATTTACGCCTCCAGCAAGGCGCAGGAGTCCCATCCAGGTCTGTCCGCGCGCGCGCGAAAGCAGTTCCGGGACCATCGCCGGTTTCTGCCGGTAGAGTCTTTCACGCTGCGCCCCGTCTGCCAAGTGCAAGCCTGCCAAGTTCGAGCCTGCCCCGGCAGAGTTCGCTGCCCGCCTCGATTGCCTTTCTGGCGCATTACGGCGTCGCACCCGGTATCCTGACCGCCTGTGCCGCCGAAGCCGCGCGAACCGGCACACCAGCAGAGGAGGAATTGCTGGCCAGTGGCGCGGTCAGTGAACCAGCCTATTACCGGTCGCTCGCGCGGCATCTCGGTTTGTCCTACGCCGGCGATCTTCCGCCGCTGGGATCCGGTACCGCCTATCCCGAAACAATAACCACCGGCGTTGCGCCGCTCGCAACCGCGGAAACCGGCGGCCCGGCCTGGCTGCTGGCGCCGCAGGGCCGGCGTATCAGCGAGCTGCTTACCCTGCAACGGCGGCGGACCCTGCCAACGGAACGGTTCGTGATTGCACCGCCCGGCAAGTTACGGGACGGCGTGTTTACAAGTTGCGCGCCTGAAATTGCGGAACATGCGGCGAATTCACTCGCAGCCGGAGAACCGGGATTGTCAGCTCGCAACATCTGCGGCCGCTATCAAACCATTGTCCTGGGCGCACTGGCGCTGCTGCTGATTGCCGGACTTGCCGCAGGCGGAGCCTTCTGGCTGCTGGTCTCATTCCTGGCCGGGTCGATATTATCCGGGTCCATCATGATCCGGCTGTTCGCCACAGCCGGTAGCTGCGATGCCTTTAGCCGGGAGTTTATCCTTGCGGCACGAACCGGCGCCGGGCGCGACGACGACCGCAACCTGCCGGTCTACGCGATCATCGCGGCGCTCTACCGCGAAGCGGGCGTCGCTGCGCAATTCACGCACGCGTTGCAGCGAATCGACTATCCGGCCGGAAAACTCGACATCAAGCTGGTGGTCGAAGCTGACGACGATGCGACCCGCCAGGCGCTTGAAGCGCTGGATTTACCGGCCAATTTCCAGATCATCAGCGTCCCTGCCGGCACGCCGCGCACAAAGCCGCGCGCCCTGAATGCGGCGCTGGGTTTGGCCAGGGGCGAATATACCTGCGTATTCGACGCCGAAGATTTGCCTGAAGCAGGCCAATTGCGTGAGGCGGCCCATGTCTTCGCGCGCAGCGGCGAAACCGTCGCCTGCCTGCAGGGACGGCTGTACATCGACAATATCCGCGACAGCTGGCTGACGCGGATGTTCGCTATCGAATATGCGGCGCTGTTCGACGTCATCAATCCCGGACTGGCGTGGTTGCGCATGCCAATACCGCTCGGGGGAACGTCCAATCATTTTCGCACCGATGTGCTGCGCAAATTGTGGGGCTGGGACGACTGGAACGTGACGGAGGACGCCGACCTCGGATTGCGGCTGGCGCAGTTCGGCTACCGGACGGAAGCACTGGCTTCATCGACGGGCGAGGAGGCGCCCGACAGGCCCGGCATGTGGATGCGCCAGCGGCGGCGCTGGATCAAGGGATGGATGCAGACGCTGCTGGTTCACATGCGCTCGCCGCGCCGGTCCGTGCGGGGCATGGGCCCGCAGCCGGCGACAGTGGCTTTTTTGCACTTTGCTGGATCATTGCTTGGCCTGCTGCTCGGCCCGATGTTCGCCGTTGTGACCATCCATCAATTGCTTTGGGGCGATTTGCTGTCGCCGGCGTCAGCCATGGAAATTGTGGTGAGCACGTGCTGGTGTTTTGTCTTTGTCGCGGGTACGGGCGCAGCCCTGTGGCCGATCTTCCTTGGCATGAAACGTCGCCAGCTCCGGGGCCTGACCGGATGGCTGGCCAGCCTGCCGCTCTATTGGCTGCTGCAAACCTTCGCTGCCTGGTGGGCCCTGGCCGATCTCATCCGCGACCCGTTCCACTGGCACAAGACCGATCACGGCGTTTCGCGCGCGCCACGAAATCGGCCGTGAACTATTTTTGCCGCGGATGCTTCAAAACCGGCGAACATGCACCTATAAATGCGCCCGGCGCGAATTATGCGCCAGAGTAGCGTTTCCAGGAAAAATGGACACCGGTTTCCCCCGGGAACGCTGTGGAAATTGTGATCGGCAAAATCTGGAGCAACGTGCCCGCGCTGTTAGGGCGCTGCTTGCACCCATGAAAATCCGGACCCAATTTTCGCACTATGCACGAGCCGGTGGCAGGAACAATCATGAGTTTAAGGGACGCAGCATCGGAATCGAAGGCCTGGCCATTCGAGGAAGCGCGCAAACTGGTCGCGCGGATCGAAAAATCCGGCCAGGACAAGGTGCTGTTCGAGACCGGCTACGGCCCGTCCGGCCTGCCCCATATAGGCACATTCGGCGAAGTTGCGCGCACAAGCATGGTGCGCCACGCTTTCGAATTCCTGACCGGCGGCAAAATCGAAACCCGCTTGCTGGCATTCTCCGACGACATGGACGGGCTGCGCAAAGTGCCCGACAACGTCCCCAACCAGGAGGAACTCGCCAAACACCTCGGCAAGCCGCTGACCCGGGTACCCGATCCGTTCGGCAGCCCGCATGGCTCATTCGGCGCAGCGAACAACGCCCGCCTGCGCGCCTTCCTCGACCGGTTCGGCTTCGAGTACGAATTCGCGTCATCGACGGATTATTACACGTCGGGCCGCTTCGACGAGATGCTGCTGCGAATGCTCGAGGTGCACGACAAGGTTCTCGACATCATCCTGCCGACGCTCGGCCCGGAGCGCCGCGCCACCTATTCGCCGTTCCTGCCGGTATGCGCGCGGACCGGCGTCGTGCTGCAGGTTCCGGTGATCGAGCGCAAAGTAGCTGAAGGGACGATCATCTACGTGGATCCCGAAACCGGCGAAAAGGTCGAAACGCCGGTTACCGGCGGACATGTCAAATGCCAGTGGAAGGCCGACTGGGCGCTGCGCTGGGCGGCGCTCGGCGTCGATTATGAAATGGCCGGCAAGGACCTTATCGATTCGGTACGCCTGTCGAGCCGGATAGTCGCGGCGCTCGGCGGTCAACCGCCGGAAGGCTTCAACTACGAATTGTTCCTCGACGAGCAGGGCCAGAAAATTTCCAAGTCGAAGGGCAATGGCATGACCATCGAGGAATGGCTCACCTACGCCAGCCAGGAATCCCTGTCGCTGTTCATGTTTCAGAAGCCGCGCGAGGCCAAGCGCCTGTACTTCGACGTTGTCCCGCGCGCCGCCGACGAGTATCTGCAATTCCTCGGCGCATTCGGCCGCCAGGACGACAAGAACAGGCTCGGCAACCCGGTCTGGCATATTCACCGGGGCGAGCCACCGGCGCCGGAAGTGCTCAATCACGGCGGCGAAAACGAAACCTCGGTTTCCTTCGCCATGCTGCTCAACCTGGTCACGGTCGCAAACAGCGAAGACAAGGGCGTGGTCTGGGGTTTCCTGCGCCGCTATGCGGCGAATGCAACGCCCGATACCCATCCGCGGCTTGATGCGCTGGTCGGTTTTGCAATCGCCTACTACCGCGACTTCGTGCGGCCGCAAAAATCCTATCGCCTGCCCGACGACGACGAGCGCGCCGCCTTGCAGGCATTGGACGCAGCGCTCGCCGCCATGCCCGCCGACGCCAGCGGCGAGGATATCCAGACTACGCTCTACGATGTCGCCCGGCCGATACCGCGCTACCAGAACATGAAGGCAAAGGGCGCGACGCCGGAGCGCCCCGGGGTCTCAAACGACTGGTTCTCGATGCTGTACCAGGTGCTGCTGGGGGAAAATCGCGGCCCACGCTTTGGTTCATTCGTGGCCCTTTACGGTATCGGCGAAACGCGCGAGCTTATCGCCCGGGCGCTGGCAGGCGCGCTGGTGAAGGACCACGACGATTTTCTGCAAAGCCTGGCGGCGTGAACGCGCGCCAGCGCAAGATCTGAAACCGGAATAAAGCGAGGGAGCAAGCGCTTGGCCAACGGCTACGACTATATCGTTATCGGCGCTGGTTCCGCCGGCGCGGTAATTGCCGCACGGCTGTCAGAAGATAAGGACGCGCGCGTGCTGCTGCTGGAAGCCGGCGGAAAGGACAGGCACCTGTTTCAGACCATGCCGCTGGCGTTTTTGCGCGTCGTTGCAAGTTCCAGCTACAACTGGAAATTTGAATCCGAGCCGGAACCGGAGTTGAACAACCGCCGCCTTGAAATTCCGCGCGGCAAGACGCTTGGCGGGTCATCCTCGATCAACGCGCTGATGTATATTCGCGGCAACGCGATGGATTACGACCTGTGGCGCCAGCAAGGTTGCGAGGGCTGGGGCTATCGCGACGTCCTGCCTTACTTCAAGCGACTGGAAACGAGCTGGCGCGGCGAAAGCGAGTTCCACGGCGCATCAGGGCCGGTGCGCACCGAGCCGGTCGACTTTCCCGACATGCTGTTCGAACAATTCCGGCGCGCCGCCGAAGCCGCCGGCATTCCCTATAATGAAGATCCCAACGGCGCGGTCCAGGACGGTTTTGCCCGGATGGAACAGAACACGTTCGAGGGGCGGCGCACGAGTACGGCGCGTGCTTACCTGCATCCAGCGATGAACCGGCCCAATCTCGTCATCGAAACCGGTGCGCTGACAAGCCGGGTGATCGTGGAAAACCATCGCGCCCGCGCCGTTGAATATGTCCAGCACGGACAGAAGAAGACGGCCCATGCGGACGGCGAAGTCATCCTGTGCGGCGGCTCCTACAATTCGCCGCAAGTTCTGATGCTGTCCGGCATCGGCCCGGCCGATCACCTGCGCGAATTCGACATCCCCGTCGTGCACGACATGGCCGGTGTCGGCCAGAACCTGTCCGAGCATCCGAACATGCTCAACGTGCAGGCCGTCAAGGAAGACAATGGCCTGACGCGACATCTGCGGCTCGATCGGGCAACCATCGGTGTGCTGCAATGGATGTTCAAGCGCAACGGCGCGTTTTCAACCAATGGCGCGGCGACCCATTCGTTCCTGCGCTCGCGGGACGGGCTCGCCCGGCCGGATATCCAGATCGTCCACATGACGCTTTCAAACCGCGCCAATCTCTGGTTTCCCGGAGTGACGAGAAAGCCGCAATGGTGCTTTTCGGCCCGGGTCGGCGGGCCGCTCAATCCGCAATCGCGCGGCTGGGTAAAATTGCGTTCGGCCAATCCGGACGATGCCCCGCGCATCCAGTTCAACATGTTCCAGGAGCGATCCGATCTCGACACGATGATCCGGGCGCTGAAGATGAGCCGCGAAATCTATGCGCAATCGCCGTTGGCCGACTATATTACCGGCGAAATCGAGCCCGGAACCGCGGTGCAAACGGATGCGGAACTGGAAGCCAATATCCGCGCCAATGCCCACCATCGCTCGCACCCGTGCGGGACCTGCAAAATGGGTATCGACGAAACGGCGGTGGTCGATCCGCAATTGCGGGTGCGCGGCATCGAGGGCCTGCGTGTCGCCGACGCGTCGATCATGCCGGAAGTCATCGCCGGCAACACCAATACGCCATGCATGATGATCGGCGAGAAATGCGCCGATCTGGTGCGAGGTATCCAGCGCGCCGAACCCAATCCGGTTTGAGGCGCCAGCAATTGCGCGGGCGGCGCGCCTTGTTGACGCTTACGGGACCGTTCACTAGACTTTATCAAAACAAGCAAGCGTGACCTGGTTGCAGTTTTTCTGCAATCGCGACAATCAGTCCGTAAAACCGGGATCCAGTTTTCCCGCAATAGCTACAGAGGGAGGTATTATGCGACACGTTCTTCCATTTGCATGCGCTGGGGCGCTGGTTGTCGCCAGCCCGGCGCTAGCCGAAACGCTGAAACTGACCGTCGTGGCCGCAGCGCCGCCGCACGTTTCCTACGTGGCGGCATTCAAGAACAAGGTTATCCCGGAAATAAACAAGCAGCTTGCCGCCGCGGGCAAGGGACTAAAGATCGAATGGACCCAAGCCTACGGCCAGAGCCTTGCAAAGTTTACCGAGGTTTTCGAGACCGTTGAGAACGGTATCGCTCATGTCGGGCTTATCCTGAAAAACTTCGAAGCTTCGAAACTGCCGCTTGAGCAAGTCACGACGATCGCGCCATTCGGCAAGTACAGCATGGCGCAGATGGTGGAAGTCGACCGGGCGATGCGCAAGCGGGTTCCCGAACTCAACAAGACCTACGCGAAATACAACCAGATCTATCTGGCGAGCGGTGTCTCGGCATCGCAACAATTCTTCACCAAGTTTCCGGTCAAGTCGATCGACGACCTGAAGGGGCGCAAGATCGGGGCCAGCGGCGCGTTCGGACAATGGTTCCAGGGCACCGGCGCCGTGGTCGTACCATCGTCCATGGCCAATTCTCACACGGATATCCGCAACGGCGTTTATGAAGGATATCCGATGAACGAGATACTGGGGTTTGCCTACAAGACCTATCTGGTGGCTCCGCACCTGACCATGGTCAACTTCGGTCCCAGCAACGTATCGGGGATCACGGTCAACCTCGACACCTGGAAGAAAATGCCCGACTACGCGAAGAAAATTTTCCAGAACGCCGCCGACAAATATGCCAGCTGGATCATCAAGGCCGACCAAGCCAAGATGCGGAAATTTCTGGGCATCATGAAGAAGAAGGGCCTGAAGACCAGCACAATGTCCGACGCTGAGCGGTCGCGCTGGGCAAAGGCGATGCCGAACATCGCCAAGGCCTGGGCCGAGCGTCTCGAAAAGCGCGGTCAACCCGGCAAGAAGGTTCTGGCTGCCTTTATCGGCGAATTGAAGGCGCGCAAGATACCGCTTGGCCGTGACTGGTTGAAGGACTGATCAGCTCGCCCCGGAAAACCGATCCAATACGCCGCCCCTGCCTTTCCCATTGGTGAGGGCGGCGGTTTTAACGGGTCCTGCAATTTATCCACCACAGCGTCATGAACGACGATAACACACTTTCACAAGCCGCGCCGCCGGGACAGACAGGCATTGCCGGGCAATTCGGCAAGCTGTTTGACGGGCTCGTATCGGCGCTCAATGCCATCGGGACCTTGTGGATTTTCGTCATCATGGTCCTGATCAACACGGACGTGTTTTCGCGCTTCCTGTTCAATTTTCCGATCAAGGGCGTTCCGCTCATCATCGAGTTTTCGATCGTGGCGATCGTCTTCCTGCAATTGGCGGCAGCGCTCCGCGGCGAACGCATGACGCGCTCGGATGTGCTGATTGGCCGCCTGCTTGAGCGGCGGCCGCAACTGGGGCTGTCCTTGCAGGCGATCTATCACGCCGCAGGCGCCGTGCTGATGACATTGCTGTTCTTTTACAGCGTGCCGTTGTTTGAAAAGGCCTGGCGGCTGAACACCTATGCCGGGGTCGAGGGCGATTTCACGATCCAGGTATGGATGCTGAAGCTCACCGTTCTTGTCGGCATCGCCGTATGCGGCATTCAATTCATTCGCCACGTTGGCAAGGACGTACGCGGCGTCGGACAGGCGGCGCGCACGGACGGCATTGACCGGAGCGGAATTGTCATCGCCATCGCCTCGACCCTGCTTACGCTGGTCGTGCTGTTCGGCTTGAACAAGGTGTTTGACTTGTCAGCCGTGCAGATCGGCATGATCTCCGTGCTGTTCGTCCTGTTGCTGGTTTATGTCGGTGTCCATGTCGGCGTTGCACTGGCGATATTGTCGTTCGCCTGCGTCGCGCTGATCCGGGACAATTTCGACATTGCCGGACGGTTGCTCGCGCTGTCCGCATCGGAAAGCCTCAAGCGTTACGAGTTCGGCGTAATCCCGTTGTTCGTATTCATGGGTCTACTGGTCAGCGTGTCGGATATCGGCAAGGATACGTACGACGTAGCAAACCACCTGTTCCGCCGTGTCAGGGCCGGGCTGGGGATGGCGACTGTCGGCGCCAACGCGGTGTTCGCAGCGGTTACAGGGACAAGCATTGCCTCGGCGTCGGTATTCACGAAGGTTGCCGTGCCGGAAATGCTGCGGTTCGGATACAAGCCCCGTTTTGCCGTTGGCGTGGTGGCCGGCTCATCGGTCCTAGGCATGCTGATACCGCCGAGCCTGCTGCTGATCCTGTTCGGTATTCTTTCCGAAACGTCGATCGGGGACCTGTTCATCGCAGGCATTGTCCCGGGCGTCATACTCGCGATCGCTTATTGCATCCTCATTGCCTTCATGGCGCATTATGTGCCCGACAAGGTCGCTGCGCCGGAAACGCTTTCCCGCGATATCGATTCGGATATGACCAACCGGGAACTGGCCGTGAAGACTGCGCCGATCCTGATCCTGATCCTTATTGTGCTGGGCGGCATTTATGGTGGCGTATTTACGGCCACGGAAGCCGGCGGCGTCGGCGCCATGAGCGCCCTGATCATGACGATCCTCAAGCGGCGCCTGACCTGGAAGACGCTGTGGCAAACGCTGATGGAAACCGGTCATGTGACGGCAGCCATCTGCTTCCTGCTGGTTGCGGCGAGCCTGTATGCCCGGATGATCGCCATGACGAGCATTCCCAACGTGATGGAATCCTACATTGTCGCGCTCGGAATCGGGCTTGCGGGATTGCTGACAATTTACATCATCACGGTGGTGATCCTCGGCACGATCATGTCGGCCGGCGAAATCATGCTGATCCTGGTGCCGATCGCAGTGCCGCTGCTGGCGCCGTTTGATGTGGACCTGGTCTGGTTCGGCATCGTGACCGTCATCGCGGTTGAAATCGGCTTGCTGACCCCGCCATTGGGGATTGCATGCTTCGTCATTCACAACAACCTGCAGGACAAACGCATCCGCCTCGAAGACATATTCTGGGGGGCGACGCCGTTCATGCTGGTCATGCTGCTGGTTCTCATCATCGTGACCTTATATCCGCCGCTTACGCTCATCTTGCTGTAGCGTGAATTTGCGCGGCCGGTCCCTGCATGACTACGCGGGGCGCTGCCGGTCCCATTTTCCGTGATCGCCATACTTGCTAAACGCAACCATGCTTACCGTCATATCCGGTTCGGCCGTCGCAACGGCCGCATTCGCCTCCGCCTTTATATCGGGCGTGTTTGGCATGGCCGGCGGCCAGATATTACTTGCGGTGCTGCTGTTTTACCTCAGCGTGCCGGCGGCGATCACGGTGTTCTCAGGGATGATGTTCGTCAACGGCGCCTGGCGCGCCTGGTTCTGGCGCGGGCACATAAACTGGCCGATTACCGTTCGCTACATCCTCGGTTCGCTGGCCGGCGCCATCACGATGCTGGTTCTGGCATTCGTGCCGCCCAAACCGATGGTTTACCTGGGCATGGGATTGCTGCCGTTTCTCGGCGACATGCTTCCGAAGCATTTGCGGCTGGACGTAACCAAACGCGGCATGGCCTATGTGTGCGGTTACGTTGTAATGGTGCTGCAAATCGGCGTCGGCGCGGGTGGAAATGTCCTCGACATGTTTTTCCAGCATTCGCCGCTGTCCCGCCACGCGGTGGTCGCCACAAAGGCGATGACCACGCTGTTCGCGCAGGTCGTGCGTTTCACCTATTTCGGCGCACTGATCGGCGCCTATGACGACATCGCACCCTATTGGTTTTTCGCCGGATTGGTTATTCTGTCGGCGGCCGGAACGGCGGCAGGCGGAACGGTGCTGAACAATTTCATGACCGAAAGACTGTTTCGCCTCGGCACGCGCTACCTGATCTGGTTCTTCAGCTCCATCTACGTGGCGCGCGGTCTGTGGCTGTTGGTTTATCCATAGCGGCGGGCGATTTTCGGCAGCCCTGGCAGGACCTCAGACCTGCTACTGGCTCGACCACATGATGCGCGCGACCCAGTCGATGTCCTTCATATCAAAGACCAGATCCTCGTGCTCGGGATTGAGCGATTGCAATTCAATTGTCCTGGCCGTCTGGCGGCGCAATTCCTTGGCGAAGATTTCCCCGGCCACCGTCTTTACAACGACACGGTCGCCGCGGCGGACCGAGGCGCCCGGCGAGACGATCACGATATCCCCGTCGCGCAAGAGCGGCAGCATGGAATCGCCGGAGATTTCCAGCGCGTAGGCGTTTTCGTCCGGCACATTGGGAAAGGCGATCTCATCCCACCCGGCGCCGGTTGGAAAACCGGCATCGTCAAAAAAGCCCCCGGTCCCGGCCTGGGCCAGACCGATCAGCGGGACAGTGGAGCGCACCTCGCCCTTGCGGGCGGTCAAAAGCGTCATGAATTCATCCAGCGACGCGCCGGTCGCATCAAGCACCTTGGCGACCGATTCGGTGGACGGCCAACGCAAGCGTCCATCCGGCGTTTGTCGCTTCGACTTGTTGAACGTGGTGGCGTCAAGCCCGGCCTTACGGGCCAGCGCCGAGGCGGTCAGCCCGTAACGTGCGGCCAGGGCGTCAATTGCCGCCCATATCTGTGTGTGGCTCAACATGGGAACCTCCCTGCCGAAGTCGACGTAAACCAACCGGGCCGGATAAAGTATATAATTCCTAATTCAGGTATATATACCTGTTTCACGGCAAAAGCAAGTGTTTCACGCAAGTATTTGAGGCAGATTGGACAATAATCCGGCTCCAGACCCATCAATTGCAACCCGCGCCGGGTCAGGCATTCCACTAACGTGAGATGGCGCGCATCAAACCGGTAGCCAAAATTTCGCAAGCGGCTATATGGTTCCCTTCATGACCCTGATTTACAAAATCGCTACACAGGACGAGTGGACTGCGGCGCAAGCCGCTGGGAGCTTTACAGGCGCGCCGGTGGATATCGCCGACGGTTTCATTCACTTTTCGACCGCCGCGCAAGCGCGAGAAACCGCAGCCAAGCATTTCGCAGGCGCGGGCAATCTGCTGCTCGTGGCGCTGGACGCCGGCAGGCTTGGCGATGCGCTGAAATGGGAGGTCTCGCGTGGCGGCGACCTCTTCCCGCACCTCTACCGCCCATTCGCCCTGAACGAAGTGCTGTGGACAAAACCGCTGCCGCTGCGCGACGGCGTGCATGACTTTGACGGACTGCTGCCAGGCGCGCCGTCATGACGGGACTTTATGCGCTGGCCCGCCCGCTGCTCTTCGCCATGGATGCCGAAAAAGC
>Ga0181594_10002508_pt1 | contig 16825 bp, 23 predicted proteins | sample 071ome_18_FD_145603 | JGI IMG/M metagenome (GOLD analysis project Ga0181594, IMG submission 145603) | Coastal salt marsh microbial communities from the Groves Creek Marsh, Skidaway Island, Georgia - 071413BT metaG (spades assembly) | ecosystem: Environmental > Aquatic > Marine > Intertidal zone... | reverse complement strand
TCGTATTGCGGCGCGTGAAGGCCGGATCGGCGAGGATTGAGGCCCGCAGCTTGTTCTCAGGGTTGTTGTATGCCCGCCGCACACCTTCATCGACTACGTCCTGCAGCGACAAGTCCGACTCAAGGCAGCAATCCTGCCCCCATTTCACGAAGACGTTGACGATGCCGGTGTCCTGACAGATCGGTCGGTGGCCTTCGGCGCACATCCGGCTGTTGGTCAGGATCTGGGCGATGGCGTCCTTGGCTGCCTCGGCCTGTTCCGCTTCGTAGGCTTCGCCGAGCGCGCGGATATAATCCATCGGGTGATAAAAGCTGATGAACTGCAGCGCATCGGCCACGCTGTCGATCAGGTCCTGTTCGCGAATGGTCACCATGTCGGCCATGCCGATGCTCCTGCCTGGTTGGATTTCGCACTTGCAATAGGCTTGCGACTGGCCGCCGTCAAAGCGCTTGGCGAGCCGGTCCGCTTGGCCTAGAAGTCCCGCTGAACGAACCGCGCGCGCTAGTCGCCGCGCTCTGGAGATGAAGGATTTTTCAGGCCATGACGACACTTGAGGAGAGCAGCGCCGCCCGCCATGTCGCTGCCCGCCGCGCCATGATCGACAGCCAGCTGCGCACCAGCGGTGTAAACCAGCCCTGGGTGCTTAATGCCATGGCAAGCGTCGCGCGTGAGGAATTCGTTCCGCCCGCGATGCGCGATGCCGCTTATATCGATCGCGCCATCACGCTTGACGACGGGCGCTTGCTGGCATCGCCACTGGTCCATGGGCGCATGCTCGCCGAAGCCGCGCCGACCAAGGGCGACAAGGCGCTGCTGGTAGGCGATGGGAAGGGTTATCTCGCCGCCTTGCTAGGCCCTCTGGTCGGTTCGCTCGACTCGCTTGCCCCCGATGAAGCGGCGGCCAAGCGCGGCAAAGGTGCCTATTCATTACTGATTGTCGATGGTGCCGTTGAAGACATGCCGGACAGCTTTGCCAAGCTGCTCGCAGAGGGCGGCCGTATCGTAACCGGGGTGCTGGAAGGCGGCGTCACCCGCCTGGCGATCGGCACCAGAGTCGGGCGTGAGCTGGCTCTGCTGCCAGTCGCCGACATCGGTATCCCTGTACTTCCGGAATTCAGGGCGCCCAAGCGCTGGAGCTTCTAGGTGTGAGGCGTTTGCGGTTCCACACTGGCCTGCTTGCGGGCGCGGGAACGATCCTGCTTAGCCTGGGCGCGCCTGCTCCTGCGGACACATTGCGCGAAGCACTGGCGCAAGCCTACGCGTCCAACCCAACGCTGCATTCTGCACGGGCGCAGCAACGCGCCGTCGATGAGGTGGTGCCGATCGAACGCGCCGCCGGCCTGCCATCGGTCACGACCGACACAACCTACACCGAATTCGTCAAGAAGAGTGCCAACAGCTTCACGAGCCCCGACCGGGTTCTGTCATCGCAGGTCCAGCTTGGCGTGCCGATCTATTCGGGCGGGGCATTAAGGAACGCGGTAAAGGCCGCCAAGACCCGGGTCGAGGCGGGCCAGGCGGACCTGCGCGGCACCGAGTCGGCGATATTCTCGCAAGTGGTCGCTGCCTACATGGACGTGATCCTCTCCGAAGCGATCGTAGGTCTCCGGCGCAATCAGGTCGAAGTGCTCGACGTCAACCTGCAAGCAACCAAAGACCGCTTCGAGATCGGTGACCTGACCCGCACCGATGTCGCCCAGTCGCAGGCGCGGCTGGCCCTGGCACAGGGCGACGCACGCACCGCTGGCGCCAATCTTGTCGGAGCGCGAGAGACCTACATCCGGTTGGTCGGCTCGCCACCGGGAGAGCTGTCCCCTCCCCCGCCGCTTCCCAACCTGCCCGAATCCCCCGAAAGCGCCGTTGCCGTCGCACTCGAGAACAATCCTGATTTGATCGCCGCGCGTGAGGGCGCCAAGGCTGCGCAATACGACATCGAGGTTGCCGGTGCGGGCCGGCTGCCCCAAGTAAGCCTTTACAGCCAAGGCGGTTACAACGACTATTTCAATACGCTTGGCAGCGGTATTCCCGGCGCGGATTTCGCCCAGTCCGAAAAGTCAGCGCAAGTCGGTGCGCGCGTTTCGCTGCCCTTGTTCCAGGGCGGACGGCCCGCCGCACAACGGCGGCGCGCCCAAGCCTTTGCCAGTGCTGCACTGGAAGCGGAGATCGCCGCCGAACGAGACGCCGTTGCCCAGACCCGCGCGGCCTATTCCTCCTGGGTCGCGGCGCGCGAACTGATCGAAAGCTCGCAAGTCGCCGTCGATGCTGCCGAGCTCAGCCTTGAAGGCGTGAGAGCCGAAAACACCGTGGGCAACCGCACCATACTCGACATCCTAAATGCCGAGCAGGAACTGATCTCCGCGCAGGTGCGGCTGGTTACGGCACGTCGCAATGCTTACGTCGCCGGGTTCTCGCTGCTCGCGGCGATGGGCCGGGCCGAAGCACGCGATCTGGGCCTCGACGGCGGCACGCTGTATGATCCGCAGGTCAATTATGATCGCGTGCGTGGCAAGTGGTTCGATTGGGAAAGCGATCCCGCTCCCGAAGCAAGGAGCACGAGAACCGTTGACACGCCAGTCCAAAATGGCGAGATTCCAGAGAATTGAAGCGAATTCGGCAGGGAAGTCACATGGGGCAAGGTTCTGAACCGAGCGTCGAGGAAATCCTCGAATCGATCAAACAGGTTATCGCGCGCGACAATCGTGCCGGCGCGGCCGAAGTCAGGCGCGATCGCGAGACCCGTGGGCTCGCGACACCCGACGTGCTCGACCTTGCATCAGAGGCCAGCATTCTCGAAGACGGCAATGCAGAAGATCAAGTAACCGAATCCGAGGAGACGCTGCTTCTCGGTGACGAAGCGCAGGCCGACATCGGTGAATCGCTTGCTGCCCTTGCCATGCTTTCGCAGCCCGGCGCACCGCCGCAGATCGTGCGGTCGGGCGAGACGTCGATCGAAAGTCTTGTGCGCGAGCTTTTGAGGCCCGCTCTTGCCGAATGGCTTGAGAAGAACCTGCCGCCGCTGGTCGAAAGGCTGGTCGCCGAAGAAATCCGGCGCATTTCCGGCAAACAGGGCTGACTGGCTGGACGCACCGCGCACGTCCGCATAGACCGCGCGCATGGCAAGGCCCGAACCCTACCTGCTGGAACCATCCAGCTACCCGGTGCGCACCGAAATCGGACTGCGCTACAGCGATCTTGACGTCAACCGCCACCTCAACAACGTCAAACTGATCGACATTCTGCAGGAAGGGCGCGGATACCTCCATCGCGCGAGTGGCATGACCGAGGCGACCGCAAGGTTCACGATCGTTGTCGCGAACCTCAATGTGCAGTTCCTCGGGGAGGGCTTCTATGGCGAGCCGATAATTTGCCACACCGGTTTGCTTGCCTTGGGCCGGACGAGCCAGACTATTGCGCAATTGGCCATGCAGGCCGACAGCCCGGTCGCCTATGCCGAAACCATCATGGTAACCATGCTGGATGGCAAAGCAGCACCGCATCCCAAAGAATACCGGGAGCAGATGGAACCGTGGCTGATTCAAAAGTGATCCCGCCATCCGAAACGGAACTCGCAGGCGCACGTCGCGCGCTGGCTGCCTACGGCGGCGATGGCGCGCAACGCCACATCTTCCTCTGTGCCGAATCGGAAAAGGCAGCCTGTTGTCGGCCGGAAGTGGGGGCCGAGGCATGGAAGTATCTCAAGCGGCGGCTCAAGGAGCTGAAGCTCGACAAGCAGGGCGGGGTCTACCGCACCAAGGCCGATTGCCTGCGCATCTGCCTTGCCGGCCCCATCGCCGTCGTCTGGCCCGACAATATCTGGTACCACTCCTGCACCCCGCCCGTGATCGAACGAATTATCCAGGAGCATCTGATTGGCGGCAAACCGGTGGAAGAATACCGGCTGACGGTGCCGGTGTCCTAGCCCTCGCGCTCGTCCGCGAGAGGGTCGATAATCGCATCATCATGGCCGGTGCCGGCCGACAGGAACACCAGCCCCATCAATGCCGACGTCAGCAGCATTGCAGTTCCGATTCCGAGCGCCGTCGCAATGTAGAAATGCACCGAAACGAAGCCATTGCTGCGATAGAGCAGCACCAAGGCCACAACGACGACCGCAAGGGTGAAAGCCAGCATCCAACGCATCAACCTGCGATAGCGCGCCCAGGCGAAGGCGGCCTTATCGGGATCGTCAAGCGGGCTTTCGGGAATCATCGCGTGGCAGCCATCGCGCGCCTTTGTCCCAGGCGCAAGGCAATTCCGGCTTCTTCGGTCTCCGCGCTGGCGGGATTCGCGCGAATCCGTGTTTTGTGACATAGTGAACATCATAAGACATGGGAGAAAAGCGATGACGATCAGCCGCATTCTCGAGGCCCGCACCTTCGACGTGGTCACCTGCGATGCTGACCTGACCGTATCACAGGCCATCAAGCTTCTTGCCGAGCATCGCATCGGCGCCCTGCCGGTGATGGAGGACGGTTCGGTTGTCGGCATCTTTTCAGAGCGCGATGCGATCTACCGGCTGCGCGAATTTGGCACAAATGCGCTCGCGCTTAACGTGCGCGACGCCATGACCGCCCCTGCAGTGACTGTGGATTCCACGACCGAAGCGCTCGAAGCGCTCTCACTAATGACCAAGCGCCGCATTCGCCACCTTCCTGTGATTGAGCAGGGAAGGATGATCGGCTTCGTATCGATCGGCGATCTGGTCAAGTACCGGATCGAGAAGATCCAGTCCGAGGCCGAGGCGATGCGCGACTATATCCAGACGGCGTGACTGCTCCCTTCTTGCCCTGCGGCTGCGCGCTGCCTACATCTCCGCTATGAACGCGCAAACACTCACGCTCAGCCCGTCCGCCGCAGCGCGGGTCGCTGCGATCGCCGTGAAACAGGACAAGCCCGCGATTCTGCGCCTTGAGGTGGAGGGCGGCGGCTGCTCGGGCTTTCTCTACAAGTTCGGCCTGGCCGAGGCGCCGGATGCTGATGACCTGATTACCGAGACCGATGGCGTGCGCCTCGTCGTCGATCCGGTCAGCCTCGATCTCGTAGCCGGGTGCGTCGTCGATTACGTCGAATCGCTAGGCGGCTCGGCCTTCCGCGTTGAAAATCCCAACGCGGCGGCCGGGTGCGGCTGCGGATCGAGCTTTTCCATTTGATTTTCGTTCGTTTGCCTCGCTTCCAAACTAATCCATGAAAATCGCCAGCTTCAACATCAATGGCATCAAGGCGCGACTGCCACGCTTGATCGAGTGGCTGGAGGAAACGCGCCCCTCCGTCGCCTGTCTCCAAGAAATCAAGTCACAGGACGAAAACTTCCCTGCCGCCGAATTCGAGAAGATCGGATACAGGGCAATCTGGCACGGCCAGAAAAGCTTCAACGGCGTGGCAATCCTCGCCGACGGAGAACAACCGGTCGAGGTGCGACGCGGCCTCGATGGCGAGCCGGAAGACGACCATTCGCGCTATATCGAAGCGGACGTATTCGGTGTGCGAGTGGCTTGCATCTATCTGCCCAACGGAAATCCGCAACCCGGCCCCAAATTCGATTACAAGTTGCGCTGGATGGAACGCCTGCGCACGCGCATGGCCGAGATCGCAGCCGAAGAGGTTCCTTCGGTCGTGCTGGGCGACTTCAATGTCATTCCCGAAGACAAGGATGTCTGGTCGATCAAGGCGATGGCAGACGATGCCCTCAGGCAGCCAGAATCACGCGATGCCTATTACCGGCTGCTCGGCGATGGCTGGACCGACGCGGTCGACCTCCACAATCCGCGCGGCGGGGTGTGGACTTACTGGGACTATCAGGCCGGTGCCTGGCAGCGCGATCACGGGTTCCGGATCGATCATGCCTTGCTCAGCCCCGAACTGGTCGACCGCCTGGTCAGCTGCGGCGTCGACAAGGCGCATCGCGGCCGGGAAAAGGCCAGCGATCATGCGCCGATGTGGGTCGAGCTACGCGCCTGATTTTTTCGCAGCGCCTGATGCAGAAAACCGGTTTCCACTTTTCTGCGCGATGCTCCTCAGCGGTAGAAGATGTGGTTGTCTATCCGGGCGAGGCGCTTGAGCCGCCATTTCGGTGAAACATAGGTGGCGTGGAAGAACAGCGCGCCTTCGGCGGGACTCTCCCAGGAACCCTCATCGGCAATGTGCGCAAGGGCCACCGCGCGCTTCCAGGCCCGAGAATTCTCCCGAATCGTCGGCATGGTTCGACCACGTACGAACGAGAACTGCGAGCGCTGGAACACGACACCGCAATAACTGTCGGGGAACCGACCTGAATTGGCGCGCTCCACAACGACCCTGCCAACGGCAAGCTGCCCCGCGAGCGATTCGCCTCGCGCTTCGAAATAGATTGCGCCAGCAAGGCAGCGCATCTGGCTATCGAGCGCGCCGACCTTCGGCTGCGCTTTGACATGCTGGGCGAGCGTCGCGGCGGACTCCGGTTCAAAGGCAGGCCCTGATTCTACAGGCTCCTGCGCCTGCACCGCGACCTGAATATCCGACTCCGCTGGCGCAGAGTCGGCAGGGAATACCGATACGGGTTGTTTTTGAATCGACTCCGACACGAGCACCGGAACCATCTCGACTGCGCCTGCATCAGATCCGCTGGTGCTGAAAAGGGCAGTCGCCAGTGTCGCAGCAACGGCGATGCCGCTGGCCACGTTCAACCTCTTACTCATCAATTCCTGTTCAAATGGCGGTGAGCGCGCCTGCACGAACGGAAACAATCAGCCGCCTTGCGACTTTCTTATGATTGCCCGGATTCGCCGGTTGCCCCCCGTCTGCGTGCTAGCAGCATGGCCCCTTGCCCATGCCTGCCGCCTCCGCGAGTGCGAGGAGGCACTTATTTTGCGGTGCAGCAAAGTCAACTTTCTGACGGCTCTAATCCGATGAACCGTTCACCACGTGCGATATCCAGTTCCAGAATCCATAGGTCCGGGTCCTGAAATCTGCGGCGATCAAGGAAATCTTGGATGTTTCCTTTATTTTCAATATCCTCAACAAAGCACTGGATCCATACTCGGGTGCCGTCAAGTTGCGGCATCCGCTCGTAAGCCCGCATGTTTTCGCCGTTTTCGACCAGAACAATTAGTAATGTCCCGGCGTCACGTTCACCTTTGTGGAGTACGGTTCCAAAGCCGCCTTCAGCCTGGACTTGCCGGATGAGGGCTGCCACTTCGAGGTGCGCGGGCAGCCTGGTATCCATAAGGAACCGGTAACCTCAGTCCGAACCGCCGGAATAGCCCGGCAAGCTCGAGAGCGGAATGCGCGAACGCATGAACGTGCCCGTACCACGTCCGATTTCTTCGCCTTCGGCATCAATCAGACGCGATTCGGCGACAAGCACGCGTTTGCGGCCACTGACCCAGCGTCCCTCCGCCACGACCTCGCCTTCCTTCACCGGCTTTGTGAAGTGGAGGTTGAACGACGTCGTCAGCAGGAAGCGGTCGGTCACCAGCGTATTGGCTGCGTAGAAAGCCGCATCGTCCAGCATCTTGAAATATATCGTGCCATGGGCCGCCCCGGCCGCATGATGGTTCTGCGCCTCAACCAGGAAGCGGATCATCGCCGCGCCTGTACCGGTTATTTCGAGGTCCGAGCGGAACAGATCGTTGATCGGCGCCGACCGGTAGAGACTCTCCAGCGCACGCCAGTGCAACGAGGCGCCGGATTCGTCAGGCTGCGTCGCGATCGATGACATTTGTCAGCAATCCGAAAAGCTCTTCTTCACTTCGCGCCGCGCAGAGCGCTGCATGCACGCGCTCCTCGCGGATCAAGCGGGATATTGCCGCCAGCGCCTGAAGGTGCGTCGCTCCTGCCTGATCCGGCGAAACAAGCCCGAAGACCAGATTGACGGGTTCGCCATCCGCCGAACCGAAATCCACCGGCTTAGCCAGTTTAAGGAAGCCGGCAACTGGGCGCTTTACGCCGGCAAACCGAGCATGCGGAATTGCAACACCGCGGCCAAAGCCGGTGCTGCCCCTTGCCTCGCGCTCAGCCAGACTCGCCTCCAAAGCAGCGGAATTAAGCGCATATACGCGCGAAATGAGCGCCGCCATCTGCGCAATGACTTCCGCCTTTGACCCGGGTTCGGCAAAACCCACGGCTTCCGGAACAATATTGAAATGAAAGCTCATTGCTACTCGGACATTGCTTGTCGCTAACGGGCGGCGAACGGTGGCCTTCCCACGCACCCTGCGGGCACGCTGAAGTCTCTCCTCCGCTTGGCTAACCCGCTCGAATGCGGGTTTAGGACGGTTCGACCCAGCCGATCGAGCCATCGCCGCGGCGGTAAACCATATTATGGCGGCCGGTTCCAGCATTTTTGAAGAATAGGGCGGAGGTGTCGCGCAAATCGAGCATCATCACCGCATCTGAAACCGTCGCCTCAGGAATGTCGACCCGGGTCTCGGCAATGACCACCGGGGCATCGACGAGAATCTCCTCATCTTCGGCCCCCGGCTCCTCGAAGATGGTATAGGCCGCATCTTCCTGCGCTTGGGCATGAGCTGTCTGTTCGTGCCGGTCTTTGAGACGGCGCTTGTAGCGGCGCAATTGCTTATCGATCTTCTCCGACGCCTGATCGAGTGCAATGTGGGCGTCGTGCGCCGATCCCGTCGCCTTGAGCACGAGGTTGTGCATGACGTGCATGATGATGTCGCACCGGAAGCCGCCGGCCGGGGCCTTTCCGAACGTGACATGGGACGAAATCGCCCGGCTGAAATATTTTTCGACAATCGCGGTCAGTCGGTCGGTTGCATGGGTCTGCAGTGCTTCGCCCGTATCGATCTGATGCCCGGAAACGCGGATGTCCATTGAAGTCATTCTCCTGATGACGAAAGCGGCGCACCCCACAGCGGAGCGGAAACCGTCTTGAGAAATTCGGCGTGAGCGGCAAGCTCCTCTGCGCTGGCCCGGTGCGGGCGGGCCGGACGGAATGCCTTATCCGCAGGCTTGACCAGGCGGACCGTTGCGGTCTCGATTGTAACCTCTGAAACCAATTCGAGGCCGATCTGCCGACCACCGGTCAGTTCGACATAGACCTGCGCCAGCAATTCGGCGTCGAGCAGTGCGCCATGCAAAGTGCGGTGGCTGCGATCTATGCCGTAACGGGTGCACAGCGCATCCAGCGAATTCTTCGCACCAGGGTGGCGGGCACGCGCCATGGCAACCGTATCGATCATGCGATCCATCGAAACCGGCTCCATGCCGCAACGTGTCAGTTCGGCATTGATGAAGCCAAAATCAAACCCGGCATTGTGCGCCACAAGCGGGGCATCGGCGATGAATTCCAGGAACTCGTGTGCCTTGGCGGGAAACAGCGGTTTGTCGGCGAGAAACGCGTCGCTCAGCCCGTGAATGCGCTCTGCATCAGGTGACATTTCGCGTTCGGGATTGAAATAACAGTGCCAGGTTCGCCCGGTAGTCACCCGGTTGACCATTTCGATACAGCCGATTTCGACCAACCTGTCCCCGTTGCTCGGGTCGAGCCCGGTTGTTTCGGTATCGAAAATTATCTCACGCATCGAGTTTCTATATCAACCCGAAGGCCGTGCAGCGCAAGCATTTCGCAGCGCTAAATCTGCTCTTTCAACCGGTGAACCAGTGCCTGCACCGCATGGCGCGTCTCGGCTAGCGACGTACCGGTATCGATCACATGGTCGGCGCGGGCGCGCTTTTCCGCGTCGGGCACCTGAAGCCCCAGAATGTGTTCGAATTTCTCTTCGGTCATACCAGGGCGGGCCAGTACCCGTTCGCGCTGCTGATCGGCCGACGCAGACACCACCAGAACGGCATCGACGCCGGATTTCTCGGGATCGCCTTTCTCGAACAGCAACGGAATGTCGAAAACGATGAGCTTCTCGCGAGCATTGTCCTTGAGAAACTGCTGACGCATTGCCCCGACAGCGGGATGCACGATGCCCTCGAGCTTCTTGAGCTTGTCCTTGTCGCCGAACACAGCCGCGCCAAGCTTTGGTCGGTCGACTCCTTGCGGACCGGTCGTGCCGGGAAATTCCGCCTCTATGGCCTCGAGCAGCGCACCTCCAGGTCCTTGCAGTTCGTGCACCGCCGCATCGGCATCGAAAACGGGCACGTTCAGCCCTTCAAACATCGCCGCGACCGCCGACTTGCCCATGCCGATCGAGCCGGTGAGGCCAAGGATGAACGGTTTCGTCATGCTGTCAGAAGCCTCCGCAATTCGACGTCATATTGAGAAGAAGGAGCCTCGCCGAAAAAGCGAGCGAATGCCGTTCTCGCCTGACCGATCAACATGGCAAGGCCGTCAACGGTGCCAAAGCCGAGCTTTCCAGCTGTCACCAACAAATCAGTATGGAGTGGTGCGTAGACCATGTCGAATACTGTCGAATCGGTAGCCATCGAAGATATTGCATCAAGAATCGGGCGGGGCATGGATGACTGCCCTTCCATGCCCAGCTGGGTCGCGTTTATCACCAATGCAGCGCCTTCCAGAGCCGCTGATGCGCCATCGATAGGATGGAATTGCGCGGTCAGATTGAAGTCGCGCAAGACTGCTTCGGCTTTATGCGGATTGCGAACAACAACTTGAACAGCGGAACAACCCAGCCCCTCCAGATGGGCAAAGGCGGACCTCGCTGCGCCGCCAGCGCCAATCACAACCGCCCGGCGATTTGCAAGGGCCAGGCCCTGCAAAGCCTCCCCGACGCCGTCCACGTCAGTATTGATGCCACACAGACCATCGTCCCGGTGTGTGAAGATCGTGTTGACCGCCCCGATCTTGCTCGCGTTTGGCTCCACGCTGTCGAGCAGGTTTGCAACCTTCTCCTTGTGCGGGATCGTCACATTGCAGCCGCGCCATTCGGGATCCTTGCGGCGTGAGGCAAAGTAGTCTGCGAGCTCACCCGGCTTCACATGGCAAGCCCGGTATTCGGCATTGATCTCGAGTTTTTCCAACCAGAAATTGTGGATCAGGGGCGACTTCGAATGTGCGATCGGATCGCCGATCACCTCAGCATAGGGACGAGTCATGACGCGACCTCACCCTGCCCGCGCAGAGCGGCGAGGACCGACAGCAAAGGCATCCCGAGCACGGTGAAATGACTACCCTCGATGCTCTCGAACAGATGCACGCCCCTCCCCTCGATGCGGAAGACGCCGACACAGCCGGACACCTCTGGCCACTCGGCATCGAGATAGTCGGCGACGAAGGAGTCCGACAGATTGCGTACCCGCAATCTCGCCACCTCCCCATGGCTCCAGATCACCTTGCCATCTCGCGTCAGTGCAGCTGCCGAATGAAGCTGCATTTCCTTGCCCGAGAAGAACCTCAAGTGCGCCTCAGCTTCTTCTCGGTTGGCAGGCTTGTCGAACCGCCTGCCTTCGACAACAATCAGTGAATCGCTGCCAAGCACCGGATTCCCGCTACTTTCGACCGCAAGCGCCTTGGCCTCCGCAAGCGCCAGCACCACATCGTCCGGCGCAGACCCCGCCATACCCGCTTCCAGCGCGCGCTCGTCGATATCTGCGGGACAGACCGTGAAGGATACTCCAGCATCGCGCAGCATCGCCTGTCTCGAGGCGCTTTTCGAGGCAAGGATCAGGGTCATTCGCCTGGGCCTGCTACCTCGCCCTTTTCCGGCTCCAGCCGGCGTTCGTTGTAAAGGTTGATAACAGCCGCTGCAGTCTCTTCGATCGAACGGCGCGTCACATCGATCACCGGCCAGCCATTGTCGGCAAACATGCGCCGGGCATATTTCACTTCCTCCGAAACCCTGTCGCTATCGACATAGTCGGTATCGGGAGATTGGCTGAGCGAGATCAGCCGATTGCGGCGCACCTGCACCAACCGCTCCGGCGCAGTTGTCAGGCCGACCACCAATGGACGACGCAAGCCATAGAGTGCTGGCGGCGGGGGGCTTTCGACAACGATGGGAATGTTCGCGACTTTGTAACCGCGATTGGCAAGATAGATGCTCGTCGGCGTCTTCGATGTACGCGATACCCCGGCCAGCACAATGTCGGCCTCCTCCCAATCTTCGCAGGCCACCCCATCATCGTGGGCAATGGTATACTGAATCGCCTCGACCCGGGCGAAATAGGCATCGTCCAGCTTATGCTGGCGACCCGGGCGACCTTTCGCTTCCTGTCCAAGGAGATCTTCGAGCGCATCGGTCACGACATCGAGCACCGGCACGGCGGGCATGCCGCGCGTGCTGCATTGCTCTTCGAGAGCCGCGCGCGTCTTTTCGTTGACGAGCGTATAAAGCACCAGTCCGGGATTGGAGGTTATCTCTCCGAGAATGCGATCGAGATGCTGCTGCGATCGTACCATCGGCCAGAAATGGCGCACGACTTCGGTATCGTCGAACTGGGCAAGCGCTGCTTTGGCGATCATTTCGAGCGTTTCGCCGGTCGAATCGGACAAGAGGTGAAGGTTGACGCGTGTCATTCTCGTCAGTGATGATGCCCGGACCTGATCCATCCGAAGTATGTGGATGGCACCCAGCATAAACCACGGGATAAATCGGCTGACAACCGCGGGGAGGATTCCCGTCCCCGATTCCGGCCCAGCCATGCTTCATCATCCCACATGGTGATTGCATTACCCACATGCTGGGGACAGCGGGGACAACCTTTCCTTGACATGCCCGCCTCGCGAGTCGATCCAGCAAGCTACATGTTCACGGCTGGAGAAAACGGGCAAGGAGTATCTTTCCCCGATTTCCACAAGACCAACAGACTCCTACAATCCTTATATAATTCCTTTATTTTTTTGATTGGACCAACGTGATGCCCGGCCTCCTGCTACGCACCCTGCGCGGCGAGAACCTGCCAACACGCCCGATTTGGCTGATGCGCCAGGCGGGACGCTACCTTCCTGAATACCGCGCCCTAAGGGAGCGCAAGGGTGGTTTTCTTGCGCTTGTCTACGATACTGACGCCGCTGCGGAAGTCACACTCCAGCCGATCCGGCGGTTCGGCTTTGATGGTGCTATCCTGTTTTCCGATATCCTGATCGTGCCCTATGCGATGGGTCAGGAACTGGAGTTTCTGGCTGGCGAAGGACCGCATCTGTCGCCAAGGCTTATCGATGCCGCGCTCGACACTTTGAATGCCGTGCCAGCTAGGCTTTTGCCGATCTACGAGACCGTCGCCAAGGTCCGGGCATCACTGGGTGCCGAACGCACGCTGCTTGGCTTTGCAGGCAGTCCCTGGACTGTTGCAACTTACATGGTTGCAGGAGAAGGGAGTCGCGATCAGCATGATGCGCGAGCCTTGGCTTACCGCGATCGCGACGCTTTTCAGGCGATCATCGATGCGATTACAGAAACGACGGTAACCTATCTGGCAGGACAGATCTCTGCAGGTGCGGAAGCCGTGCAGCTGTTCGATAGCTGGGCAGGAAGTTTGGCTCCGGCGGAGTTCGAACGCTGGGTGATTGCGCCTAATGCGGCGATTGTCGCAGCGCTGAAGGCTCGCTTTCCTGAAGTTCCAGTGATCGGCTTTCCCAAGGGCGCGGGCGAGAAGCTGCCTGCCTATGCCCGCGAAACTAAAGTCGATGCACTTGGGCTAGACGAGACGATAGATCCGGTCTGGGCAGCAAAGTCGCTTCCGGAAGGCCTTCCGGTTCAGGGTAATCTCGATCCGCTCCTGCTGCTGGCAGGAGGTGCCGAGCTCGACACGAGGACGCATGCTGTGCTCGACGCGCTTGCGCAGCGGCCCCACGTGTTCAATCTGGGCCATGGAATAGGCAAGGAAACCCCGGCTGCCCATGTTGAAAGATTGTTGTCTGTCGTTCGGACATGGCAGGGATGACGCGCGTCGTGGTGGACGTTAGATAGCCCGAATGAGCGAGATTCTTGCGGTGACCTATCTTTGGCTCAAGGCCGGCCATTTTATTTTCGTGGTGTTCTGGATGGCGGGGCTGTTCATGCTGCCGCGCTATCTCGTGTATCATCAGGAGGCTGAGGCTGGTTCGCCAGAAGCGGAGCGCTGGATCGAACGTGAGGCGAAGCTGCGCAAAATCATTCTTACGCCTTCGGTCATCGTAGTCTGGATGCTGGGACTGGCCCTGGCAGTTTCAACCGGCGCGTTCGACCAGGCGTGGTTCCTTGCCAAGTTCGTACTGGTGTTGCTGTTGACCAGCTACCATGGCTGGATGGTGAGCTATTCGAGGAAGCTTGCAAGAGGCGAACGGACATTGAGCGGCAAGCAGCTTCGTCTGCTCAACGAGGTGCCGGGCCTGGCGGTGGCACTGATCGTCGTACTGGTTGTCGTAAAACCGTTTTGATGCGTTGACCGGGCACCGGTCAGTCCCTATTTGCCTGTCACCGGCCCGAGGGGCTGCGCATCCAGACGCCGCCCGGTCTGCTTTCTCCAAGCCCGACGACCTGCCGGTCTTTATCCAATTTTTCCCTTCGGAAACACAAACCAATGCATCTTAAAGAACTCAAGGAAAAGACCCCGGCCGAACTGGTCGAAATGGCGGAAGAGCTAGGGGTCGAAGGCGCATCGACGATGCGCCGACAGGACATCATGTTCGGTATCCTCAAGGAAGTCGCCGAAGATGGCGAGGAAATCATGGGGCTGGGCACCATCGAGGTGTTGCCCGATGGTTTCGGTTTCCTGCGTAGCCCGGAAGCTAACTATCTGGCCGGACCCGACGATATCTACGTATCGCCCAACCAGGTCCGCAAATGGGGCTTGCGCACCGGCGATACGGTCGAAGGCGAAATTCGCGCCCCCAAGGACGGCGAGCGCTATTTTGCGATCACCAAGCTGACCAAGGTCAATTTCGATGATCCTGAGGTGGTGCGCCACCGCGTCAATTTCGACAACCTGACCCCACTTTATCCCGATGAGCGGTTGCAGCTCGATACGCTCGACCCGACTGTCAAGGACAAGTCGGCCCGGGTGATCGATCTCATCAGCCCGCAGGGCAAGGGTCAGCGCGCATTGATCGTCGCGCCGCCGCGCACCGGTAAGACTGTGCTGTTGCAGAACATGGCGAAAGCGATCACCGATAACCATCCGGAAGTGTTCCTGCTGGTCCTGCTGGTCGACGAACGGCCCGAAGAAGTGACCGACATGCAACGCTCGGTGAAGGGCGAGGTGATCTCCTCCACCTTTGACGAGCCGGCGCAGCGACACGTGCAAGTAGCTGAAATGGTTATAGAAAAAGCTAAAAGACTGGTCGAGCACAAGCGCGATGTGGTGATCCTTCTCGACTCGATCACGCGCCTTGGCCGGGCCTACAACACGGTCGTCCCGAGCTCCGGTAAAGTGCTGACCGGCGGTGTCGACGCCAATGCCCTGCAGCGGCCGAAGCGTTTCTTCGGCGCGGCGCGCAACATTGAGGAAGGCGGCTCGCTGTCGATCATAGCCACGGCCCTGATCGATACCGGTAGCCGCATGGACGAAGTGATCTTCGAGGAATTCAAGGGCACAGGCAATTCGGAGATCGTGCTCGACCGCAAGGTGGCCGACAAGCGCATCTTCCCCGCACTCGATGTCGGCAAATCCGGCACGCGCAAGGAAGAGCTGCTGGTCGAAAAGGACCAGCTCTCCAAGATGTGGGTGCTGCGCCGCATCCTCATGCAGATGGGCACGGTCGACGCGATGGAATTCCTGCTCGACAAGATGAAGGATTCCAAGACGAACGAAGACTTCTTTGCGACGATGAATCAGTAAGAGACGAGAGACTTGTCGGACATCTTTGCCATACTTGCAGCTGCCGTCCCCTCCCTGGGCGGCCCTGCCGATATTTGGGCAGCGATTGTCCACGATTTTTCCAACATCACCGAACCTGCCGCCTTTGCGGCTTTCCTGCAGGTATTGCTGATCGACCTTGTGCTGGCAGGCGATAACGCGATCGTTGTCGGCGCGCTGGCGGCTGGTTTGCCGCCCGATCAGCGGCGCAAGGTTATCGTCATCGGTGTCGTCGCCGCCCTGGTGCTGCGCATCGTCTTCGCTCTGATGGTGACGTGGCTACTGGGTATCGTCGGGCTGGTGCTGGCGGGTGGCCTCCTCCTGCTTTGGGTGGCGTTTCGCATGTACCGCGACCTCCAGGGTCACGGCCTTGGAGAATCACCAGGCTCGCCAGAGATCGAGGGCGATGAGCATTCGGGGCTTCCAGCGGGCAAGAGTTTTGCAGCCGCGGCCTGGTCGGTAGCGGTTGCCGACGTCTCGATGAGCCTCGATAATGTTCTCGCGGTTGCAGGGGCAGCCCGTGAGCATCCCGGCATTCTGATCGTCGGCCTGATTTTTGCAGTGGCGCTGATGGGTGTGGCGGCCAACATTATCGCCAAATACATCGATCGCTATCGCTGGATCGGCTGGATCGGCCTTGCCGTGATCGTTTACGTGGCGATCAAGATGATCAGGGACGGCTTCCACCAAGTCGCGCCGCTGGCGCTGACCCTGATGAGCTGAAAATCAGGGAATCAGCAGAGTCGCGCCTACGGTTCTTCGCGCTTCGAGTGCGCGATGTGCCTCGGCGGCGTCGGCGAGTTGGAACCCCTGCTGCACGTTGGCATCGAGCACGCCGCGTCGCAGCCGATCGAAAGTCCGCTCGGCGGTATGCGCCAGCATCTCGGGCGTGGCGATAAAGTCTGCCATGGTTGGGCGCGTCACGCGCAGCGATCCTCCTGCCATGAGGTCGAGGAGAGAGATCGGCGGCACGGCGCCCGAAGCATTGCCGAAACTGACCATCATGCCTCGCCGCTTGAGGCAAGCGAGCGATGCGCCCCAGCTGTCCTTGCCGACGCCGTCATAGACGATGGCTACACCTTCGCCGCCGGTCACTTCGCGGACTCGGGCTGATAGATCGGCAAAGGGGCAGGTCAGCACA
>Ga0181594_10002497_pt1 | contig 16879 bp, 15 predicted proteins | sample 071ome_18_FD_145603 | JGI IMG/M metagenome (GOLD analysis project Ga0181594, IMG submission 145603) | Coastal salt marsh microbial communities from the Groves Creek Marsh, Skidaway Island, Georgia - 071413BT metaG (spades assembly) | ecosystem: Environmental > Aquatic > Marine > Intertidal zone... | reverse complement strand
AAAAGGCCCAGAATGTCATCGTGGCGGACGGCGATTTTGGCTGGGATGATCTTGGGTCGTGGACCTCGCTGGCGCATCACATCAAGCCGGATGACTCCGGCAACTGCGCCGTTGCGGATTTCGTGCATGTGGACGCCGCCCGGAACATCATCTTTGACGCGCGCACCGAAAACCGCACGCCGATCACCGTCGTGGGATTGCGGGATTCCATCCTGGTGCAGACGGACGACGCGGTCCTGTTGGCCCACAAGAGCCAGTCCCAGAAGGTGAAGCAACTCGTCGCCAAACTGGGGGGCGAACGGAAATACAAGAAACTGGTCTGAGCATCCCGCTTGACTAAGCCTTGGAAAATCTTAGGTTGCGGCATGGCCAATTCCCGTCGAAAACAGACTTCTGGACAGAAGAAGGGCATGATGTTGGGCGTCGGACTGGATTCCGACGGCCACAAGCGCGTCACGACCGGCGACAACTTCGCCTTGGTCGGGGGCAGCAAGGAGACGCATGAGGAGATGACCGAGAAGACGATCAAGATCAACGAGAAGCTTTCGGCCAAGGGCAAGACCCTGGAGACGGTCAGTCGGGAGGAGTTCGACGATATCGCCCACTCGGTTGGCTTGCACCGGAATGATCCGGAACAGAATTGAGCGGGGCAGCCCCTTTGTGCCGACGCGAACGCCTCGGGTCGGATCCGGGGGAGTCGGTGGAGGGGGTGTCCCTCAAAATTGAAGGTCTGCCGGTCGGTGGCGGTCCACGGTCCTTTCCGAAAGCATTCCCACTTGGGATCAAGGATTTAGAAACCCAGTATGAGTTCCAAGAAAGTTGAAAAAATGGTCGAGGCCTCTCCGGCGGCGGTCTTCGCGTTCGTTACCGATCTCAAGAATGCGACGAAGCACATTCCGGGCGTCAAGAAGCTCGAATTGTTGAGCAAGGGGGAATTGGGCGTCGGGTCGCGATTTTTGCAGGAGCGCACGATCCTGGGAACGACCCTGGAGCAGGAGATGGAAATCACCGAGTTTGATCCGCCCACGACCTATGCGGCGCGCGGAGAAGCGCATGGTTGCGAGGTGACGGGCCGCCTGTCGCTGGAGAGCGAGGAAACGGGGACCCGGGTGCGGGCCGAACTGACGGTTGAACCCCAAGGTTTCGCCGGAAAACTGGCGGCCTCAATGATCCTGAAAGGAGCGGAAATCGCGATGCACGAGGACCTGGAGGCGATGAAGAGCGCCTTGGAGTCGCGCTAGATCAGGCCACGGGAAGGGGAGGACGAAGAGTTCGTCTTCCCTGCGTCATTTGCAGCGCCAGATGATCCGGGCCTTGCTGAGATCGTATTGGGACATCTCCATCTTGACCCGGTCACCGACGGTGAGGCGGATCCAGCGTTTACGCATGCGGCCGGAGATTGTGGCCAGCACGAGGTGGCCGTTGTCGAGTTCCACGCGAAACATGGTGCTGGGAAGCACGGCCGCGATGCGGCCCTCCACCTCAATGCAGTCTTCTTTCTTTTGCGCGGAGTTTTTCGCTGCCATGGGATCGGTCGGGGTGTCGAACAGGAAAGGGGGAAATGAAAACGGAAGCCCGGCCGAAACCGGGCTCCCGTTGTAAAATAGTTGAAGATTAGTAGCGACGCTCGCGCGGCGGACGATCTTCGCGGGGGCGGGCAATATTGACGGTCAGCGGGCGGCCGCCGAGTTCCTTGCCGTGCATGCCATCGATGGCAGCCTGAGCCTCCTCTTCCGTGCTCATGGTGACAAAACCAAAGCCGCGGGGGCGGCCAGTTGCGCGGTCGGTGACCAAGTGCACTTCAAGCGCAGTTCCGAATTGATCAAAGGCTTCTTGAACCTCGCGATCAGAGATGTTGAACGGGATGTTCCCAACGTACAATTTGTTATTCATGTGCTGTCTGATTCCGTCGCCCGACCCGCGTTGGCTCTCACGACTGTTCCCGACCACCGGGTCTCAAATCATCACCAAACCGAGTTCACCTGAAAATTTCCATGCCTTCAAACCGGCGCGTCAGGCGACAGGCAATGACCATGAACGATTGCCGCAAGATGGCAATGTCGAATTGAAATTTTTTTCGAACGATTGGGCAGTGGAAGGTGTCGTGGCGCGAACGCGCGCTTGCGTGTCCGGACGTTTACGATTAAACCTCCGCCCGCGATTCCCGACAAGAGCCGCAATTGGCTGCGGGGGTCCTCACGCGGATCTGCGATATGGCGAGATTTCACAAAGTTTTTTTGCAGGCGTTGGGTTACGAGTTGGCGCCGGTGGTGGTGACGTCTTCCGAACTGGAAGAGCGTCTTGCCCCGATGTACCGGAAGTTTCATTTTCCCGAGGGGCAGTTGGAGGAATTGACGGGGATCGCGGAGCGTCGTTGGTGGGAGCCGGGAACGCCGTTGTCGAAGGGAGCGATCCTGGCGGCCAAGAAGGCGCTTGCCAATTCCGGTGTGGCGGCGGCGGCGGTCGGCGCCCTGGTCTACACCGGGGTCTGCCGCGAGAATTTCGAACCGGCCACGGCGTGCCGCGTGGCGGATGGCGTCGGGGTCAGTTCCTCTGCTGCGGTCTACGACATCAGCAACGCCTGTCTGGGCGTGTTGAATGGGATCCTCGACGTCGCGAACCGGATCGAACTCGGGCAGATCCGGGCAGGGCTGGTGGTGTCCTGCGAATCGGCGCGGGAGATCAACGACATCATGATCGAGCGGATGAACGCGGAGTTGGACATGAAGTTGTTCACGACGGCCTTGGCGACCCTGACCGGAGGGTCGGGCGCGGTGGCGGTGTTGTTGACGGACGGTTCGTTTGGAGGCGCGGCCGGGCGCAAGTTGCTTGGGGGAGTCACCCAGGTTGCGCCGGAGCATCACGCCCTGTGCCGCTGGGGATTGGAGAAGCGCGATGGAGCCCGGTATCAGGAGTTCATGGCGACGGACTCCGTCTCGGTGTTGAAACATGGCGTGGCGTTGGGGGCGCGAACGTGGGCCGCCTTCCTGGATGAGATGAGCTGGGCCGGCGAGTCGGTGGACAAGGTCATCTGTCACCAGGTTGGGTCGGAGCACCAGAAGCACATCCTGCGGGAACTGGGGATTGCGGAGGAGAAAGACTACACGACCTATGAATTTCTAGGCAACATCGGCACGGTGTCGTTGCCGATCACCGCGGCCTTGGCGGACGAGCGCGACGTCCTGAGATCCGGCGACAAGGTCGGCTTTCTGGGTATTGGCAGCGGGTTGAACTGTCTGATGCTTGGGTTGGAATGGTGAAGGCATCCCAGGACGAGTATCCATTCGCCGAGCATTTCCTGGATCGCGACGGCATCCGGCAGCATTACGTGGACGAAGGCTCCGGCGAGCCGATCGTGATGCTGCACGGCAATCCCACCTGGTCCTTCTTCTTTCGCAACCTGATCAAGGATTTGTCCCGGGATCACCGAGTCATCGCCCCGGACCATGTGGGCTGCGGCAAGTCCGACAAGCCGGACGATGCTCGTTATTCCTATCGACTTCAGCAGCGTGTCGAGGATGTGGAGTCGTTGTTGGACCACCTTGGCGTCGCCGGCGACATCACCCTTGTATTGCATGACTGGGGCGGGATGATTGGGACGACGTTTGCCGTCCGTCACCCTGAGCGCATCAAGCGGATTGTCCTGCTGAACACCGGCGGGTTTCATTTGCCGAGGGCGAAGCCCCTGCCGTTGCCCATCTGGATGGTTCGTGACACGCCGCTGGGCGGATTCCTCGCTCGGGGACTGAACGCCTTCAGTCTGGGCGCGGTGAAGTGGTGCGTTACGAAGCGGCCGTTGTCGGCCGAGGCGGCCGCGGGCTATCTGTCTCCCTACGACAGTTGGGCCAACCGGATCGGCGTGCATCGTTTTGTTCAGGATATTCCTCTGGAACCGACGGACCCGTCCTATGACCTGGTCACGGAAACGCAGGAGCGGCTTGGGCAATTGGCCGACCTTCCGATCCTCATTCTCTGGGGCGAGAAGGATTTTGTGTTCGACGAGCATTTCCTGGAGGAGTGGCGACGCCATTGGCCGAAGGCGGAAGTTGTGACGTTTCCAGAAGCCGGGCACTACGTGATCGAGGATGAACGGGAGGAGATTGTGGGGCGGGTGAGAGGGTTTCTGGAGGCGAATGCGCTCGGGGAGTAGGGGGGCGAAGGGGGCGAACGACGGAAATGAAATCCCAAGCTCCAAGCTCCAAATCTCAAAGAAGCTCCAAATCCCAAGTTCCAAAAGGCGTTCCTGGGGCGCGGGTTGTCGCAGTCCCGGAGCGATCAACTGAATTCGGAATGGAGATTGCGGAATGCGGAATCAAGACCGTTCCGATTTCCGCGTTCCGATTTCCGCATTCGAATGTCCCGGATGGACGGCGAGAAGGTAGCCGGTGTGTGCGGGCGCTGCGCGCCTTCCATCTACCGGTTGCCGTTGGATCGCCCCTCCGGGGCGGTTGGTTTGAATTGTCCGGGACGCGGTTGCCTGACCGGCTGCGCATCATTCCTGCGAGTGGACGGCCTGATCGTGCCCCGGGGCTCCATTTGGGATTTGGAGCTTGGAACTTTTTTGAAGTTTGGAGCTTGGGATTTGGGATTTCTCAGCCATGACTTCCGTCAACATCGCCTCCCATTTGCCCGCCATGGCAGTGAAGCAGCCGGACACGGCCGCGGTGATTCTTCCGACCGGGAGCGACGGCAGGGGGGGGCTTTCGTTTGAGCAGTTCACCTTCGCGGAACTGAACGATCGCAGCGACGCCATTGCGGCCGGCCTGGAATCCAGCGGCATCCGACGCGGTGTGCGGACCGTCCTGATGGTCGCGCCCAGCCTGGACTTCTTTGCGCTGACCTTCGCCCTGTTCAAGACGGGCGCGGTCCCGGTGTTCGTCGATCCCGGCATGGGCGTGAAGAACCTGGGCAAGTGTCTGGAGGAGGCGGAACCGGAGGCGTTCATCGGCATTCCCAAGGCGCACGCGGCCCGAATCCTGATGGGGTGGGCGAAGTCGACGCTGAAGACCCTGGTCACGGTCGGACCTCGGTTGTTTTGGGGAGGGACGACGCTGACCAAGGTCATCGCCGAAGGCGAGGGCGTTGCGGACTATTCGATGGCGGAGACCAAGGCCGAGGAGGTCGCGGCAATCTTGTTCACCAGCGGCAGCACGGGCATTCCCAAGGGGGTGGTCTACACGCACGGGACCTTTGCCGACCAGGTAGAGAAGATCCGGCGGATCTACAATATTCAACCCGGCGAGGTCGATTTGCCGACCTTTCCCTTGTTCGCCCTGTTCGCGCCGGCCTTGGGCATGACGGCCGTCATTCCGCAGATGGATTTCACGAAACCGGGCAGCGTGGATCCGGCGAACATCATCGAGCCCATCCGTTTTTTTAAAGCGACGACGATGTTCGGCTCCCCGGCCCTGGTGAATCGGGTGGGACGATACGGCGAGGCCAACGACGTCGAGTTGCCGACTTTGAAACGGGTGATCTCTGCCGGGGCGCCAGTGCCGCCGGCGGTGTTGGAACGATTCTCAAAGATGCTGTCCGGCGAGGCCGAAATTGTGACGCCCTACGGCGCGACGGAATGTTTGCCTGTGGCCTCGATCGGCAGCAGGGAGATCATCGCCGACACGCAATTCGCGACGAAGGAAGGCAAGGGGGTCTGTGTCGGGAAGCCGCTGGACGATTTGGCTGTGCGGATCATCCGCATCACCGATGAACCCATCGAACAGTGGAGCGATGGGTTGACCGTTCCGGCCGGCGAAATGGGCGAGATCACAGTCAAGGGCGCGAATGCCACGCGCGAGTATTTCAATCGGGAGTCCTCGACCAGACTGGCGAAGATTCAGGATGCGGGCGACGGCTCGTTCTGGCACCGCATGGGTGACGTGGGCTACCTGGATGATTTGGGCCGACTTTGGATGTGCGGTCGGAAGTCGCATCGGGTGATCACGGGGAAGGGGACGTTGTTCACCATTCCGTGCGAGGCGATCTTCAACAATCATGGCGATGTTTTCCGCTCCGCCCTGGTCGGGGTGAAGCGGGGCGGAGACGTTGAGCCGGTGATGTTTGTGGAAATGGAGGCGGGAACGCCGGCGGCCGAACAAGGGCGAATCCGCAAGGAGCTTCTGGAGCTGGGCGCGGCGAGCGAATTGACCGAGGACATCAAGACCATTCTTTTTCATCCAAAATTCCCGGTGGATATCCGGCACAACGCCAAGATCTTCCGCGAGAAACTCGCCGTTTGGGCGGAGGGGCGGATATGAAGGCGCTCGTCACAGGCGGGGGAGGTTTTCTCGGCGGCGCGATTTGTCGAATGTTGCGTGATCGCGGCGATGACGTCCGCAGCCTTTCGCGCGGTGATTACCCGGCGTTGCAGGCGCTTGGCGTGGAGCAATTTCGCGGCGATATCGCGGACGCCGAAGCGGTGTCCAAGGCAGTGGCCGGTTGTGATGTCGTTTTCCATGTCGCCGCCAAGGCCGGCGTGTGGGGCGAATACTTGGATTACTACCGCGCCAATGTCGAGGGCACGAAGAACGTCATTGAAGCGTGCCGCAAGCACGGCGTGAGCAGACTCGTTTACACGAGTTCGCCGAGCGTGGTGTTTGACGGCTCCGACATGGAGGGCGTCGATGAATCGGTCCCGTATCCGGCGCATTTTCATGCGCCCTATCCGCAGACCAAGGCGGAGGCGGAGAAGTTGGCGTTGGCCGCGAACAGCGAGCAGTTGGCGGTGGTGTCGCTGAGACCGCATTTGATTTGGGGGCCGGGCGACAATCACCTGGTTCCGCGCATCATTGAACGCGGGCGGAGCGGGAAGCTCCGCAGGATCGGCCGCCGCGCGAACAAGGTGGACGCTGTCTACATCGACAACGCGGCCGAAGCGCACCTGCTTGCCGCCGACAATCTGGCGCCGGGTTCGGAGGTTGCGGGCAAGGCCTACTTCATCACCAACGACGAACCGGTCGTGGTCTGGGAGTTCATCGATCAGATTCTCGATTGCGCCGGCATCCCGCCGGTGAAGAAGACGATTTCACCGGGCCTGGCGTATTTCGCAGGCTGTGTCCTGGAGACGGTCTACAACGGGATTGGCATCAAGAGCGAGCCGCGCATGACGCGATTCGTGGCGCGGGAATTGGCGACTGCGCACTGGTTCGACATCAGCGCCGCTAAGCGGGATTTCGGCTACCGACCGAAAGTTTCGATGGAGGAGGGGCTGCGGCGGCTTCGGCAGGATCTGGCGTAGGGGCAGTTGAAAAAGGCGTGGCCACACCAGATGGCATGTTCTATGAATGGTAGGAAATGATAAGGCTCGAGAAACAGAGTGTAGTCGCTGGCATGGCTCTGGCCTGGTTTGCTGCGATGCCGGGCAGCGCGGCGACGATCGATTTCGAGCGGGATATCGAGCCGATATTCCAGCGGCATTGTCTTGAATGCCACGGCGCGCAGAAAAAGGGAGGGCTGCGGCTGGACAATCGGCGGGAGGCCTTCATGCCCGGCGATTCCGGCGTTGCGGTCATCGAACCGCGCAAGCCGGGTGAGAGCCTGTTGTTGCAGCGTCTTCTGTCCGACGATCCTGAGCAGCGCATGCCGAAGGAGGCGCCGGCCCTGAGCGAGGCGGAAATCCGTCTGCTTCGTTCGTGGATCGAGCAGGGCGCCGACTGGCCGGCCGGCAAGGGAGACTCGCTTCATTGGGCATACGTGAAGCCGGAGCGCCCCGAACTTCCGAAAGTCGATTCCGCCTGGCCGATCAATGGCGTCGATTACTTTGTCTATGACCGTTTGGGGACCGAAGGATTGAAGCCCTCGAAGCCGGCGGACAAGGCGCGGTTGTTGCGGCGGGTTTCCTTGGATCTCATTGGACTGCCGCCGACGGTGGCGGAGTTGGACGCCTTTCTGGCGGACGATTCCGACAGCGCCTATGAGAAGGTTGTCGATCGTTTGTTGAAGTCCCCGCGTTATGGGGAACGCTGGGCGAGGCCTTGGTTGGACGCGGCGCGCTATGCGGATTCGAACGGCTTTCAGGCGGATCAGTTGCGCGACAGTTGGGCGTATCGGGACTGGGTGATCGAGGCGATGAACGCGGACATGCCCTTCGACCAGTTCACCATCGAGCAGGTTGCCGGGGATCTGCTGCCCGACGCAACAATCGATCAGAAGATCGCCACGGGGTTTCATCGGACGCCGACCTGCAATGTTGAGGCCGGGGTGCATCCGGAGGAGAACCGGGTCAACCAGGTGATGGATCGGGTCAACACCACCGGAACGGTCTGGTTGGGCACGACGCTGGATTGCGCAAGGTGCCACAATCACAAGTATGATCCCTTCTCGATGAAGGACTACTACCAGATCTTCGCCTACTTCAACAACACGCCCGTAGAGGTGCGCAACCCGAGCGGCAAGGGCGTGTCCTTCGACTTCTATGGTCCGAAAATGGATCTTCCCCTGCCTTACGCGGAGCGGAAGCGGTTGGACGGGTTGCGCGCGCAGTTGGCGAAGAAGGAGGCGGAGACGAAGGCGGTCGCCAAGGAAGTCGCTGTCGAACTGAAGTCCTGGGAGGCGCGGATGCGAAAGGCGATGGGAACGACTCCGCAATGGGAGACGATGGAAATCGTGGCCTTCGAAAGCAGTGCGCCGGAGAAGCATGAAGTCCTGGAGGACGGAAGTCTGCTGCTGCCCGGGAAGAGTCCGCAGAATGCGGTCTACACCGTGCGCGCCAAGACCGATCTGGCCAAGGTTGCCGCGATCAAGTTGGAGACGCTGACGCACGACAAGCTGCCGTCCAAGGGGCCTGGCCGCAACGAGCTGGCCGGTCGTCCGAATTTCGTGCTGCAGGAACTGGAGGTGGCGCGCGCCATCGACGCCGGCAATGGCGAAACCTTGAAGAAACTCTCGCCGGTCAATCCGACCGCCGATTTTTTTCAGGCCAACTTCAAGCCGGAGAAGCTGTTCGACGGGAAGACGAAGGATCGCCAGAACGGCTGGGCGATCGCCGGCGAATTCAGCAAGGACCACTGGGTGAGCTTCGGCCTGGCCGAGCCGATCGAGGGCGACGCGGGGGTGGAGCTGGTCTTCACGTTGACGCAAAACTACGGCGGGGGGCGGACCATCGGGCGCATGCGTTTTTCCGCGATTGCCGGCGAGCCGGGGCAGTTCGATCTCACCCCCGAGATTGCGGCGATCCTGAAGAAGGGGAAACCGTCACGGAAGGAGAAGAAGCAATTGCGCGAGCATTTCGAGAAGAGCCATCCAAAGCTGACGAAGCTGCGCGCGGAGGAGGCGGACCTGAAGAAGCGCATCGACGCCATCAAGCCCGCGACGACCCTGGTCATGGTGGAGATGGATGAGCAGCGCAAGACCCACATCATGAAACGCGGCGAGTATCTCAGCCCAGGTCGGGAGGTCGGGATGGGCACGCCGGATGTGTTGCATCCGCTGAGCGGCAATGCGCCGAAGAATCGACTCGGGTTCGCGAAGTGGTTGGTCGACCGGGAGAATCCCCTAGTGGCGCGCGTCACGGTGAACCGTTGGTGGGCTGAGATCATGGGGCGGGGCATTGTCGCGACCCTGGAGGACTTTGGAACGCAGTCCGAGCCGCCGACCCATCCGAAGTTGCTGGACTGGCTGGCTGTGGAATTCATGGACAAGGGCTGGTCCATGAAGCGGCTGCACAAGACGATTGTGATGTCGGCGACCTACAGGCAGGCCTCGTGCGTGACCGAAGAATTGCGGCAGCGCGACCCGGACAACCGCCTTTATGCGCGCGGTCCGCGCTTCCGTCTGAGCGCCGAGCAGATTCGTGACAACGGGCTCGCGGTTGCGGGATTGTTGTCCACGAAGATGGGCGGCGAGCCGATCATGCCGTATCAACCGCCCGGGCTTTGGCGTCAGACCGGCCGCAACGAGCCCAAGTGGGTCGAGTCGCCGAATGAAGATCGCTTCCGTCGAGGGATCTACATCGTCTATCGTCGCGCGGCGCCCTATCCGAGCATGGTGAATTTCGACGCGCCGGACCGCTCCTCCTGCGTGGTGAAGCGGCCGCGGACGAACACGCCCCTGCAGGCGCTGACCCTGCTGAACGACCCGGCCTACGTGGAGATGGCCCTGGCGCTGGCGAATCGCATCATGAACGATCATGACGCGATGAGCGTGGAGGATCGGGTGCGCTATGGCATTCGGATGTGTCTTGCACGCGAGGCGAAGAAGGCGGAGGTGGACGAGTTGGCAAAGGTGTTCGCATCCGAATTGGAACTGTTTTCGAAGGATGCCGCGACTGTGAAGGAACTGATGAACAGCTCCAACCGCTGGAAGCCTGCGAAGGGCGTGAATCAGGCCGAGTTGGCGGCCTGGTTCACAGTCGCCAACATCCTGTTGAACCTGGATGAGACGGTGACGAAGGGGTGAACCGCATCATGAAACCGAGCGATCAATATCACCAATGGGTTGAGTGGAGCGACGAAGACCAGGCGTATCTGGGGAAATGCCCGGATCTGATCACCGGGATTCATGGCGATGCCCCGGTGGCGGTCTATTCCGAACTGGAACAGGTTGTGGATGAGGTCTTGGAAACGTTGACGAAGGAGGAGTGTGAAGCTCCGCCGGTCCGGGTGAGGGCCATGGTTGAAGTAGATTAAATGGAATTTGCGCTATGAATACGACAACGGAAGAACTTCTTGAGCATGCGCTTCAATGCAGCTCACAAGATCGCGAGGAATTGGCGGAAGCATTGGTGGCCAGCCTTGGTTCTGAAGTTGAGCCTGAAATCGAGAGGGCTCATTTGGACGAGGTCATGCGGCGCAGAGAGGAAGCGGCTCGAGGGGAAGTCGATATGATTCCGTCCGAAGAAGCGCTTCGCCGGGCGCGGGCGACGCTTGCGAAATGAGCGTTAGGTTTCATCCTGATGCGCTTGCTGAATACATTGAATCCTTGGCTTATTATGAATCCGCGCGGGAAGGACTCGGGGACCGGTTCGCAGGTGAAGTGGAATCGGCTGTCCTGGCTATTGGCCGTAATCCGCTCACGTGGCGACAGGTTGAAGGCGAGGTGCGCCGGTTCTAGGTTCCTCGATTTCCGTTTGGCATCTACTACACGTGCGAAACCGGTGAGATCAGGGTTTGGGCGGTGATGCATCTGCGACGAAAGCCGGGGTATTGGAAAGATCGACTGAAATAGATCTCAACCAAGAGCGGAAACCATGAACGAAATCGAACAATCACTGATTCAGACGGCGGCCCGGCGGCAGTTCTTTCAGACGGCCGGCATGGGCATGGGCGCGGCGGCGTTGACCTCGTTGTTGCGGCGCGACGCGGGCGCGGACGAGGCTCCGGTCAATCCGATGCTGCCGAAGCGTTCCCATTTTCCCGCGAAGGCGAAGAACGTGATCTACATCCACCTGGTGGGCGCGCCTTCGCACCTGGATCTTTACGACTTCAAGCCGGTCCTGCAGAAGCGGAATGGGGAACTGTGTCCGGACGAATTTTTCCAGGGCAAGCGCCTGGCGTTCATCCGCAAGCAGCCGACGCTGATGGGCACGCCGAAGACCGAGCAGTTTGGCTTCAAGCGGTGCGGGCAGTCCGGTTCGACGGTTTCCAATCTGATGCCGAACCTGCAGGGCGTGGCGGACGAGATGTGCTTCATCCGCACGCTGCACACGGACCACTTCAATCACGCCCCGGCGCAGATGTTCGCGTTGACGGGGTTCGGTCAGTTCGGGCGGCCGAGCATCGGGTCCTGGGTCGGCTACGGCTTGGGCAGCGAGAATGAGAACCTGCCCGGTTTTGTGGTGATGAACACGGGCAGCGTGCTGGGCGCCGGCAACAGCGCCTGGGGCAGCGGTTTTCTGCCGACGGTCTACCAGGGCATTGAATTCCGGAGCCAGGGCGACCCGGTGTTGTTCCTATCGAATCCGAAGGGCGTGGATGTCTCGCGTCGGCGCCGGATCGTGGATTCGATCAATCGGCTGAACACCACGCAGCTGGCGGATGTCGGCGACCCGGAGATCGCGACGCGCATTGCGCAGTATGAGATGGCCTTTCGCATGCAGGCCTCGGTGCCGGAGCTGATGGATATTCAATCTGAGTCGAAGGACGTGCATGAAATGTATGGCACGCAGCCGGGCAAGACGAGTTTCGCCAACAACTGCCTGCTGGCGCGGCGCATGGTGGAGCGCGGCGTGCGCTTTGTGCAGTTGTTCGACCAGGGCTGGGACCATCATGGCGGCGTCTTCAACAGCCTTCCCAAGAAGGCGAAGCAGGTGGATCAGCCCATTGCGGCCTTGATCCGCGATTTGAAGATGCGCGGTTTGCTGGACGAGACCCTGGTGGTCTGGAGCGCGGAATTTGGTCGCACGCCGATGGCGCAGGGTTCAAACGGCACGGGCGAGATGACCAAGGCCGGCCGGGACCACCACAAGGAAGCCTACACCGTCTGGATGGCCGGCGGAGGGACCCGGGGCGGCTCCGTCTACGGCCAGACCGACGAATTCGGTTACGCTCCCGTGGAGAACCCGGTTCACATGCACGATTTCAACGCCACGATCCTCCACCTGCTGGGGATGGATCACGAGCGCCTGACCTTCAAGTTCCAAGGGCGCCAGTTCCGCCTGACCGACATCCACGGCGTCGTTCAGGACGGGGTCCTGGCCTGAGGGAGGCGCCTTACTTTTTCTTTTTCTTGCCGCCGGTTTTCTTGGCTGGAGCCTTGGCCTTTGCGGCCTCTTTCTTGGGAGCGGCTTTCTTCTTGGCGGGCGCTTTGGCTTCGGCCTTCTTGGGGGCCGGGGCCTTGGCCTTGGCCTTCTTGGGGGCCGGGGCCTTGGCCTTGGCCTTTGCTTCCTTCTTGGCGGGGGCCTTCGTCTTGGCGGCCGCTTTCTTTTTCGGCGAAGCGGGCACGTTCAGGGTCAGCTCCTCCTGGGCGGTCGCTTTCTTCTTCGACTTCTTGGCGGCGGTCTTGGGTTTCTTCGGCGCGGATTCCGCGCGGATCTCGGCTTCGGCCTGGTGCCAATGCTCCTGGTGCTTGCCGTCCGGTCTGCCGGAATTGTTCCAGATGTGGTAGGCCCGGAGGGCGACCTGTTCGTAGTCGATTTCGATGTTCGTTGTGCTCATGTCTAGATTGGTTCGAATTGGCTCGCGTGTTTCTTGCCTTCGTCCGTTACAGTTAGACGCCGATCAAGTTCCCTTTTCGTCGCGAATGTCATGTCGTCCGGGGCGCGTTTCTTGCCGCTCACCCATTTCAAGGGCGCGCGAATGTGGAGACGCCGCGCGCCAAGTCAACGCATTTGGAGAAAGTTTGTTTCCGGAGGCCGAACCGCCGAGTGGCGGGCTTGGGGTGGGCAGGACAAGAATGGTGGAGAGCGGGAAGAGCGGCAGCTTACGCAACCCGTTTCAGGCCAGAAACTTGGTCATCGGAGGCGTCGTGAAACGGGAGCCGCTTTGGGCAAGTTTGAGGCGCTCGGAATGAGCGGAATGCATTGCCGCGGTGAAATCTTTTCAGCGGGGTGCGCGGTCAAATATTCACGCGATCGCCCGGGGCGCGCCCGTCGCCGGCGTCGCCCATCAGTTCCCTCACTTGTTGCAACTCGAGGGTGAGGTGTTTGCGGACGAGGAGGAGGTCGGCGGAGTGGATCAGGAAGTTGGCGCCCATGCGGAGCAACTCGGCCTGTTTTTCCGGTTCGCCCCAGAAATGGATCCCGGCGCCGATGCCGCGCTCGCGGGCCTTGGTGAAGATGGTCCCCACGGCGGCGAGGAATTCGGGGTGGTCGTACTGCTCGGGGACGCCGAGGTTGCAGGACAGGTCGTGCGGACCAACCAAGACTCCGTCCAGTTCAGGGACCGCCAGCAACTCGTCGAGGCGGTCGATCGCGGGCTGGCTTTCGATATTGATGATAAAGACATGGCTTGCGTTGAGCGCCGCCATGTAGTCGTCCAATTCTTCGGAAATGCGTTCCCCGCGCAGTCGTGCGCTGAGTCGTTCGCCTTTTAGGGGGCGATGTTTGATGGCTCCGCGCAGGGCTTCAACCTGATCGACGGTTTCCACGTAGGGCGCGACGACGCCGGCGGCCCCGTCGTCCAAGGCCATGGTGGCCTGGTAAGGGTCGGGCGCCGGGATGCGCACGAGGGGCGCCCTGTTCATTGCGGCGTAGGTGCGGCACATCCAGCCAAGTTGATTGCGGTCGAGCGCGTTGTGCTCGGTGTCGATGAACAGGAAGTCCAGCCCTGCGTTCTGGAAGGCGACGGGCCAGCGAGGGGAGGGGGAGACCGTGCAGGTTCCGTAGGCCCGGCGGTCGCTGTGGAGCGACTGAATGAGTTCCGATCCGTTCATGTAAGGACAACGAGACTTTTCACTTGGCGAGTTTGGACGCGACCGCCAGGAGGATGACGGCGCCGACGGTGGCGACGACCAGGGAGCCGATGAAGCCCGTGCTTTGAAGACCGATCAGGCCGAACAGGAGGCCGCCGATCATGGCGCCGAGAATGCCGATGGCAAGATTGCCGAGCAGGCCGAAGCCTTTCCCTTTGCGAATGACGCCGGCGAACCAGCCAGCCAAGGCTCCGATGATGAGGAATCCGATGAATTTCATGGCAGTTGACCGAATTAGAGTGCGCCCTATGATTCACATCATGCCTACAAAAGCAATCTTACGCGCAGCCAAGGTTTCTCGTCGTCAGTTCCTCCGGACACTCGGTCTCACGGGAACGGCGATCACCGGTTTCCCGGCCATCGTCAGCGCCCGTTCGCCCAATGCCCAACTGAACCTGGGGATCATCGGGGCGGGCGGCCGCGGCGGTCGCAATCTACGCGAGATGCAGTCGGAGAACATCGTGGCCTTGTGCGATGTGAATGCGAACAACCTGGGCGCGGCTGCGAAGCAGTATTCGGAGGCCAGGACCTACAAGGATTTCCGCAAGTTTTATGATGAGGCCAAGGATCTGGACGCGGTGGTCGTGAGCACGACGGAGCACACCCACGCCTTTGCGACCTTGCCGGCCTTGAAGATGGGCAAGCACGTCTATTGTGAGAAGCCGTTGACCCGCGATGTGCATGAGGCGCGCTTGATCACGGAGGCGGCGCGAGAGGCGGGCGTTGCCACGCAGATGGGCACGCAGATTCACGCGTCCGACAATTACCGTCGGGTCGTGGAGTTGGTTCAGTCGGGCGCGGTGGGGCCGATTCGCGAGGCGCATGTCTGGGTGGATCGGGCCTGGGGTTGGCAGTCCAAGGAGGATGCCGAGGCGAACAAGGATCGTGTCTGGTCCTTTGAAACGCCGACGGAGTCGATGCCGGTCCCGGATTATCTCGATTGGGACCTGTGGATCGGGCCGGCTCCCTTTCGCCCGTATCACGAGATCTATTTTCCGGGGCCGAAGTGGTATCGGTGGTGGGATTTTGGCAATGGCACGATGTCGGATCTGGGGAGTCACTACAACGACCTGCCGTTCTGGGCTCTTAATTTGGATGCGCCGAAGACGGTCGAAGCCACCGGCCCCGAGCCTCATCCGGACATTGCGCCTGCGTCGATGTCCGCCAAGTATGAATATGGCGCGCGCGGCGACATGCCGCCCGTCACGCTCACCTGGCATCAGGGTGACAACAAGCCCGCGATCTGGCATGAGAACGAGGCCGTGAGAAAGTTCCGGAGCGGGCATCTGTTCATTGGCGACAAAGGCATGATTATCGCCAATTATGGGAAATACGCCTTGTTGCCCGAGAACGAATTCAAGGATTTTGAGGCGCCCCAGCCTTGGATTGCGCCCTCGATCGGGCATCATGCGGAATGGCTTCACGCCTGCAAGACCGGCGCGCCGACAACCTGCGATTTTGCCTATTCCGGCCCGCTGACCGAGGCGAACCACCTGGGCAACGTCGCCTTCCGGGCGGGCAAGAAGATCGAGTGGGACGCCGGGAACATGAAGATTCCCAACGCGCCGGACGCGGAGCGTTTTCTGGGCAGGGAATACCGGAAGGGGTGGACGTTGGGTTAGTCGCGAGATGCGATCCCGGCCTTATTCACCCCACTTCTGGTGATCGTGGGTGAAGGAGCGGTCGAAATGCGTGTAGCCCCCGTCGACGAAGACGATCTGTCCGGTTGTATGGGACGAAACAGGGGAGGCGAGAAAAACGATCATGGCGGCGACTTCCTCCGGGGTCGTCATGCGGCGTCCAAGGGGAACGAGATTGTCAATCGAGGCTTTGGCGGCGTCGGGATCGGGTTGGCTGTCGAACCAGGTCGTGTATTGCGGGGTGAGGCACTCGGCGGGCATCACGCAGTTGACGCGGACGTTTTGTGGCGCGAACGCCACCGCCCACTCCCGGGTCAAGGCGTTGATGCCGCCCTTGGCCGCGGCATAGCCGGAGGTGCTGCCCTGGCCCGTGACGGAAACCTTGGAGCTGACATTCACGATGGCCCCTCTCGCCTTTTGGAGTAGCTCGCGCGAATAGTGGGTGAGAGCGTAGGCCGAAACGAGATTGGCGTTGAGTGAGGCGGCGAATTCCGACGGAGGGCGTTCTAGGCTGATCGCATCGTTGAACCCGGCGTTGTTTACCAGGATATCGAGGGCGCCCAAGACTTCGGCTGTTTGCTCGACCGCCCGACAGCAGGCGGCATCGTCGCCGAGGTCGGCTGAAATGAAGACGACTCGGGCCGTCTCAGAACTCAATTCCTGAGCGAGCGCGTCGCCGGCAGTTTTGTCGCGGTCGACGATGGCGACATTGCAGCTTTCCGAGGCGAGCAGTCGGACGACAGCCGCGCCGATGCCTTTGGCGCCGCCGCTGACGAGGGCGGTCTTCTGGTCGAGTTGCAGGTTCATGATTTGAGGGGGCGGGTCGCGGTTGTTGTCGCATATTCCGGCGTCGCGGGCAACGGCGTCAGTCGCCCGCTGGCTCGAGTGGCTGGGTT
>Ga0181594_10002492_pt1 | contig 16896 bp, 19 predicted proteins | sample 071ome_18_FD_145603 | JGI IMG/M metagenome (GOLD analysis project Ga0181594, IMG submission 145603) | Coastal salt marsh microbial communities from the Groves Creek Marsh, Skidaway Island, Georgia - 071413BT metaG (spades assembly) | ecosystem: Environmental > Aquatic > Marine > Intertidal zone... | reverse complement strand
CGTCGAGCGTGAGCGCGGTTATCGTGCACTCCTGCGCGGTGAGCGATAGCGCGTCGGAGGTTATCGCGACCTTGTCGCCGGCTCGGAGATGGTGCCAGTCGGCGCGGCGCATGGTCCCGGTGAGCAGCCGAGACGCGAAGGCCTGTGCCCGGACCTTCTCGCGGGCGATTAGGTCGGCGGTCGCGGCGTCGTAAACGATGTCGGTCGTGATGACCTCGCCGCGTGCCCCGTAAACCTGCCGAGAGAGCGCGCTGTATGCGTTCGTCGAGCTGTCGGCGGTAACCGAGCGGGCGTGCTTGCGTGTCCAGTCGCTTCGGGCGTAGTTGATCCGCAGCTCGTTAACGACCGGCGCCCCGGAGATGCGGATCTCCTCGTCGAGCACGACGTCGATCCCGTCCTCGAGCGTCACGAGCGGGTCGCCGTCTGGATGGTAGGGCGCCAGGTAGATTCCGTCTCGGCCCGTGACGACTGACGCCGACAACAACGGCAGCACGTTTGACGCGACCCACTCGTACGGCGTGACCTCTTCGTCGATCACGCCGGCGAGCTGGTACCGGTCGAGCCAGTCGCGCGCGCCGCGAAGCCGCGGCCAGTCTACCCGCGCCGTCGACTGTGCGAGCACCGCCTCGATCACCTGCCCCGCGCCGCCTGGCGTGGCATCGGTGAGCCACGTGGCGAAGAGCTCCCGCTCGGTCGAGTAGCTTCCGCCGTGCGACAGGATGGTCGTATTACCGCCCAGGTCGCACACCGCGATCGAGCGTCCGCCGTGATCCTCCTGATATGCGACGTTGAAGGTCACACGGTCGGAGATCGAGCCGTTCTCTTTACTCCAGATCTCGACAGTGCCGGCGTCGACCGCGTGCCCGGCGAGCAGCACCTTCTCGGCGTTTAGCGTCGTGTCGAAGATGACGACCGGGTAGGCCGGGATCCTGTGGTGATGGTCGGTCGTGCCGTCGCCCGTCGTGCCCGCCGCGCCGAAGACGAACGGGTATAGGTAGCCGATCGCGCGCGTGCTCACGAAGCCCAGGTCAATCGCCAGCGCCTCGGCAAACTCCGGGCCGAGCTTCGGGTTCTCTGTGATCTCCTCGACCGTCGGCGGCGGGCCGCCGAAGAACTCCGACATCCCGCCAAAGTATTCGTCAAGCGCCTCAAGGTCGGGGATCTGCCGATAAAAGGTATGTTTCGGTGGGAAGATGCCATGGTCATCCCAGGGCACTTCGCGAACCGTGAAGCTCACGGGATGGTGCAGCCCGCCAAATCTCGGCGTGTCGCACTTGCCGCGCAGATAGGTGACGCCGTCGAGCACGAGCCGCGCAGGTGCGCCCTCGAGGCGGTGCCCGGCGGCATACTGCGACGCGACGTCCAGCCGCTCGAAGATGACGGACACCGACACGGAGCGGAACGTGGGCTCGTCGGAATAGAGCTCCATCCGCTCGGTCAGGCTGGCGCGGATACCCGACCAGCTCCAGGTCTTCCCGAGCCAGTCTACCTCGAGGGTCCAGCCGTCCAGGCTCACAAGCACTCCTCAAGCGTGATCACGCTAGATCGCACGACCTCGCCGCCCTCCTCGGGAAGCTGCGTGCCGACCGACTCAAGGCGATACGACTCGGGCACGAACCGAGCCAGGTAACAGCCTTCGGCGTGCCGCTCAACGAGCACAGACGAGGCGTCGCTGGTGTAAGGGATCCGCGGCACGTATACGATCGGCCCGCGCCCTACTTCGGCCAGGATGCCGGCGAAGCTCTGCGGCCCGAGATGCCGCGCCGCCACGGGCAGGCCGGTCGTGCGGGCCTTGACGTAATCCAGGTCGTTCGTAACCTGGTGGAAGCTCGGGCTACTGCGTGTCCAGGCGATCTCGTGCCGTGTCGCGTCGCCCCGCTCACGGCGTGCATACGCCGAGCCGTCGGCCTGGGTCTCGAGCACTTCGCCGAGCGATAGCGCGCGGCTCCTCGTGCTGTCTGGACGCCAGCCAAGCACGTGCACCGCGCCGATCGCGAGCGTGCCGATCTCCCAGTAGCCTTGCGGCGGGGCATAGGTGCCGCCGAAAGTGAGCCGGATCCCGCTGATGTCACGCTGCAGCGCGGTAAGGTGAACCAGGATCATCGCGCGGCGCGGGTGTATCTCGATCCCCGAGCCGGTCGGCGCACCGCTCGCCGGGTCGCCCGATGCCGCGCCGGTCAGTACAAGGTGCGGCCACTGCGGCGCCGTGGCGCCCGATGCCCAGTTGCCCTCCGCATTCCGCACGATCTCGCGGGTCGTCGTCGTGCCCTGGTAGAGCACGTATGCGCCCTCGAGCTCCCCGCGCAGGAGGTAAACTTTGTCCTCGGATGCCGTGCCGACAGCGCGCGGCAGTAGCGTCTCGCCGGCGCGAGTGAACGCCTGCTCACCGAGCGTTAGATCGGTCGTCGCGACAGTCGTCCAGGCATAGGTCCCGCCGCCGCCTTTCTTTGCGATCTGCACCGTAACGTCGTTGAGGTTCGTCTCGTCGAGGAAGATCCCGATCAGCGGCCCGATCTCGGCGTCGTCGAGGCTGTCGAGCTGAAAGGCGAGCGTGGTGCTACCCGTGCCCGTGCTGCGCCAACCGCGCGCGGGGCTCGGCTCCTCGGTCGGCAGCGCCCGCTCGATCTCGTAGCTGTGCCGAGGCTCGACGACCCAGGAGTCGCCGCCGCGGACCAGGCCCGCGCACCGCAGGCTGATGCCGTCGTGGATATAGACGTCGACCGGTAGCAGCGCCCGCCCGGTCAGGTCGTCGGGGTATGACTTGCCGATCAGCTCGTCGCCGTAGCTGTGTCGCTGCACGGCTTGGAATCCCAGGTCGACGTCGAAGGAGCCCGTGCCCGCCGAATGGTCCATCGTATAGGTTACGCCCGAGTTGTTAGCCGCCGCGCTGGTGAGGCTCGACGTGCTGCCGAGCAGGGTCCAGCGCCGGTCGGTCGAGTCGGTGCCGACCGTGCGATAGTACGCGATCCCGTTGCCCGAGTTGTCCAGCTCGGCGAGGTAGTCGATCGTCGAGCCCGCCGTTACCGTCGTCGTCGCGATGATGGTCCCCGCGGCGGTGTCGTATAGGGCGACTGTATCGGTGAGCGCTCCTCCGGTGATACGGATCTGCAGACCGTATCGGGTAGTCCCGCCGCTCTGCGCGAACATGCGCACCCGCAGCCGCGAAGACACGGCATTGACCCGCGCCCGGCCTCTGACTCGCGTGTTGTTGAAGGTGGCTGTGGACAAGTTGTCGAACTTCGCCGTTTCACCCGTGGCGCCGGTCGTCGCCATAAACTCACCGCCCGCCGTGTAGCTCGGAGACCCGGTGTGCGCGGTTACGTATGTGCCCGAGTCGTCGATTTCATTCACGGGCAGCCATACGTCGCGCGTCGAGGCCGCGGCGGTCGTCGCGAAGGCCGGCGCCTCGACGTCGGCATAACCGCCGAGCCAGGCCAGAGAGACCGAGTGCGGGTTGCCCGGCTCGTCGTTGTTGCTCGCGAAGACGACCTGACCGCGCGAGAAGGTCGCGCTGAACTCGCTCACGGTCTCCTCGTCGCCGTCAAAGGGGTTAGGCTCGAGGAGCACGCCGGTCTCACGCGTGACGATCCGGTCGTGCTTGCTCACCCGCACCGTGTCGGCGTCGAATCGAGAATAGATGTACAGCGTGCCGACCTCGTCTTCGGCGAGCGCGATCTCGTCGTCTCGCCTGCCCGCTTGACCGGTCAACGGCGCCGAGGCGTGGAGCGTCGACGCGAAGGCCGAGCCCGCATCGCGGATCTGCGTGTCATGCGTCGAGGCCGTCTCACGGCTCACCGCAACGAACCGGCCTTGCACAGTGCAGAAGATGACGACGGGCCGGGATTCGTTCTGTATCGCCGAGCCCTGCAGCTCGAACCGCGCGCCGTCTCGGCATGCATAGTGTGCGATCTCGTCGCTCGTGTCTGCCCGGTTGTCAGTCCAAAGCATGCCGAGCCACTGCCCGGAACCGTAGGCCGGCGCGAATCCGCGCACCTCTCGGGCGCTGATCGAGACCGCCGAGTCGAGCATGTCGACCGCGTCGAGATCCCACGTGGAGCCCTTGTCGCTCGAGGTCCAGCGCCAAATCTGCGCCGTGCCCTCGAAGGTACGGACGTGGTAAAGCTCGACGATGTCGTCGCTCCTGACGACCAGGCGCGGGTGCAGGTAGTCCGCGGTCGTGCTGCTATGCGGCAGTTGCTCGTGCACCGTACTCCAACCGGAGTAGACGCCCGCGGGCGTGCGGGTGAGCACGCGGACGCGGTGTTTCGTGGCGCTCGGGTTGTCGCAGGCGACGATCAGCGTGCCATCCGACAGCGCTACCACGCTCGGGCGGTAATAACCCTGCGTGGCGCTGCTCGAGAAGGTAGGCACCTCGTGATCGGCGATACACGTCGGCGGATCCCAGCCGCGGTAGCTCTCCGAGGTCGTCGTGCGCCAAGCGAAGCGCGCGCCGCTGTACCCGGTGATCCCGCCCTGCAAGGCGAGCAGGTATAGCGTGTCCTCGTCGACCGGCGTGCCGCTTGCCGTGATCGTGGCGCGGGTCGTGCGATATGGCGTCACGATTCCCGGATACGGGCTCGCCTCGGTCACGCCCGACGACTCCGCGGACCAGTAGGTGAGGCGCTGGTCAGGTATCAGCACGCCCTGTAGGCTGTCGCCGTCTGTGAGATCCGAAGCCATCTAGAACTTCTCCCGCCGGCCTACACGCCGGCCCGGTGCCGCGCCGAGCTGCGCTAACTTGGCGGCGTCGCGATGATACCGCGCGCTCACTCTATCGTGTTGATAGACCATGACGATCGGGCGCTCCGTGCCGATCCCGGCGTTCGCGTCGGCGACGCCTGTAGCGTCCAGGCCGAGCGTCGTCTGTGCCTGCCTGGTGAGCACGGCCTCGCCACGTGTTAGCCGCGCCTGCACCTCGTCGGGTGCGAGGTCGCCGGCACGGGATCCCATATGGAACGACTGGCTCGAGATCTTCGCGATCTGCACCGCGCCCGCGGCACCGACAGCCAGCGCGATCGGCGTCGTGATCGGCGGGCCGGGCGGCATGGCATAGGCCGACATGACGGCCCGAGCCGTCGAGATGATCGTGCTCGCCATGTCCGCGGCTTTCTGCAGTGCGAATACCCGCTTCGTCGCGGCGACATTCTGTGCCCCGCTCGCCTCAAGGCGGTCGAGCTCCGCGGCGAGGATGTCGTCGCCGAGCGAGATCACGGCGTCGGCGTATCGCATCGTCAGGTCGACGGCCTCTTCGTTCGCGGCGCGGCGTGCCTCGGCGATAGCCTCCTGCGCGGCGACCTCGGCGGCGACCTCTTCGTCGAGTCGCGTGATCGTGTCTTCTAACGCCTTGCGTTGCGCCTCCTCCTTCGCCGCTTGTTGCGCGAAGAACAGCTCGTCTTCCGCCTCGAAGAACGCGCGCCGCGCTTCGAACTCCTGCTCGGCGAGCTTGATCGCCTCCTCGGAGGCCTTCGCCCGCGCCGCGATCCGCTTGCGCTCGTCGTTCGCGCGTGCCTCGGCGACCTTCGCCTCCATCGCCTGCCGCTCTGCCTCGAGCGCCTGTATCTCGGCGAGGTTCTGCGCCTCCTCGGCGGCGGCTTTCTGTGCCTCGACTAGCTCCTGGGTCTCCTGGTTGACATAGCCGATCGCGTCGCCGGCGAGGCGCGTAACCGACTCGACGTTAGCAAAGCCCAGCGTCATCCCGAGTAACGCCTCGTCAGCGATCCCGCGCAACGTGTCGATCGTGCCCTGGTTCTGCTCGATGGCGAGGAACACGCCGTTCACCGCGTCGACCGCGTCCTCCATCGCCGCCACGAAGCCCGACGTGCCGCCGACCGTGACAAGCAGTCGATCGAAGGTGCCCTGTAGCCTGTCCAGCGCTTCGTTAGCGTCGTCGACTAGTGCGACGTCTGCCTCGTCGAGTCCCGCGCCGACCAGGGCCAGCTCGTCGGCGCGGTCTGTGATCTCGCCGAGGTGCCGTGTCAGTGCGACCGCCTCGGTAATCATCTTCGTCGCAGTAGCAGCGCCCGCGGTGAGCGCTACCGCGGCGGCACCGACAGCGACACCCAGGGCACCGCCCGCCTTCGCCGCGGCCTCGGCTCTGCCGGCGAGCTCCCCGTAACGACCGCCGAGCGCTTGCGCGCCAGCCTTCGCCCGCTCGATACTTTGCGTCGTGCTCTTGGTCGTCTTGTCGAGCTTGCCCTGCTTATCCTCGACCGTGTCGACGCTATCGCCTAACCGCTCGGTGGCCTTCGCCGCCTTGGTCGCTTCGCGTACATACTGCGAGGCGTCGCCGGTGATCTTGATCTTGATCTGCTCGTCTGCCATGTCACAGGATCCCGTGCTTCGCTAGGTGCTCATATCTCGCGATCAGCCAGTCGCGCAGGCCATCGTCGACGGTGCCATTGTAGAGGGCGTTTCGATCTCGGAACTCACGCCAGCCGATGTCCTGGCACACGAAGTCCCAGGAACCAGCCGGCGTATCCCATTTCCCCGCAGTTTCCTCACCTTGTCGAGATCAGGAGCCCGCGCGATGCGCTCAAGTAGCAGATCGGCGCAACACGAAGCCAGCGCCAGCGCCTCCTCGTGATCGTACCCGAGCGCGATCACATAGTCGATTGCGCCAAGCGCTTGCTCCTCGACCGTGCCCGCCGTGTCGAGTCCACAGAGCACGTGTAGCAGGTAGCCCGACAGGCCCGTGTATACGATCTGGGCGGTCGTCCAGGCCTCCCAGGCCTCGCGCAGCCCGTCGCCTGACTCGCGGGCCGCGTCCAGGCGCTTCGCCGCGCTCGTGTACTCCTCGAGGGCGACGCGCTCGGCTTGCGCATAGGTCTGGTACACGCGACGCGCCGCGAAGGGCGACGCCGGGATTTGGATGTCGATCGGGGGCTTGTCCTCGATCTGTAGCCTCGATGGCTGCATGGTGGCTCCTGGGAGGGATGGATTAGGCGAAGGTGCTCGTCGGGTAGGCCGCGCGGCTCACGCCCGACAGCGTGATCGTGTTACGGTCGTCGAGGTTCGTGGCGAACGACGAGCCCACGAACGTGCAGTTCGGGAAGAGCAGCGTCTCGGTGCCCGTCTCGTCGGTACAAACCACGGTCACGTCAAACATCTTCATATGGTTTGCAGCCGCGCCCGCGGGCTCGGATCCGGTCGTGTCGGAGCCCGTGCCGACCGTGAGCTTGTCCAAAAAGTCTTTCAGCACCGGCGCGCTATCGCTCCCCGTGAGGCCACGCTGGTAGCACTCGATCGAGAAAGACGTAGCGTTCTCGGTCCCGAGCACCGGGCCGACTCCCGAGAAGGCCCCCTTGCTCGTGCGCGACTCGACCAGCGCATAGCCGCCCGGCGTGTATGTGAGCTCCCCGTGTACCGGGATTGGGTAGCTGACAGCGGGTGAGCCGTCGTCGCTAATTGTGATCGATGTGATATGTCGCCGAGTCTTCGGCGTTGTTGCTTCTGCCATTAGGCCACCTCTTCGGCGATGCGTTGGAAGTCGAGCGCGTTGCGCGCGGTGCGGTTGAAAAGCTCGGCGCGACCGCCGAAACCGGCGTAACGCGTGAAGTTGTAGATCAGGACCTCGTCAGGGAAGACCGTGAAGCCCCACTGCGTGATCAGTAGGCCGCGGTCGATCGGCGTCACCATCTCGAGCGCGTCGACGATGTCCTGTGCCTGCGCGGCCACGGCATCGCGCACCTCTCGGGCGGCCTGGTCGGCGCGGGCCTGTATGCGTCCGGCAAGCCTGAAAGCGGCGTTTTGTGCCATTAGTTTGCCGCCTGGTTGCGATGCACCGCGAAGCCGATCTCGGAGACCTGCCACTCGGCGACGGGCCACGATCGAGCCGTGCCCGAGAAGGTGATCAACGGCTGATCCGCTGGCGTCGCCCAGGTCGTCGCCTTCGCCCACGCGTGATCGGTGAGCGCTTGTATCAGGCTATTCTCCACGTCGAGCGCGGCGCGGCTGTCGGTGCGCGGCCCCTTGGGTCGCAGCCGGTACACGAGCTGCACGACGAGGTCGTCGCGTACCCGCTGATCGGCGTCTCCGTGCGCGTGTGCCAAGTCAGTGGTCGCGGCACAGTAGACAGCGATCCCTTTGTGGAGCCGCTGTTGCGGCCGATCCTGCAGTGCGACCGGGCCGGCGACGTCAAGGATCCGCACGCCGGCGACCTGGTCGGAGATCCGCGCCTCGACCTTCTGGATCAGCGTCGACAGCGCGATGGCCATCAGTAAACGGCCTTCGGTGCTGACAGGTACACGACGCCTTGACCCGGTGCCGTCTCGTCGAGCTGGTCGCCGACGTATCCGTCCTCGTCGGCGTCGTACCTAAACGAGATCTCGGACCATGCCGCGCCCGCAAGCTCGGCATATTCGCGAGCGAGCTCCACGTAACGACCATCGCCAACCGAGGCCGCGGCGTCACGGAAGAAAAGCTCGAGGGTGCGGTATGCGTGCAGGTCGCGTAACTGCCACGAGTCGATGACGAGCTGCGGGCGGCGCCCGTTGCGGATCAGTTTCCTTTGCACCCACTCCCAGGCCGCGGTGCGGGGCTTTTCGAGGGTGGTCTCGTCGGGGTCGAGGAGTGAGAGGATGTCGCTGTGATACTCGACGAGGTCGGCGTCGATTAGCGTCGGCGTGAGCGTGCGACGCACGAGATACGCGGGCCGGGTGAGCGTGTACGCCGTGCCGCCGATCGTCAGGGTCCACACCTCGAGCAGGCGCTCGGAGAGGCCACGGTCAGCCGTCGCCGAGCCCGCGAGCGTATACGATGCCGGCGGCCCGACCGTCACGGCCTGGTCCTCGACGATCGCCGCGGAGCCGTCATAGATCGACACCGTGCCGCTTGTGGCGGTCTGCGCGCTCGTGCCGTCGTCGCCGTAGACCGGCAGGGTGAGCGTCACGGACGCGCCGCGCTCGATCATGCGCGGGATACGATAGTGGGCGATCACTTGTTGCGCTTCCGGTATTCGGACTCGGCCCAGCGCTCGACATGCTTGGCGGCCTTCTCGCGACTCTCACCCGTCGCCGACTGCCGACGAGAGATCAGGTTGTCGCGCTTCTGCCGGTATGCGCGCTCCCATTGTGCGTTCGTCTTCGGTGCGTCGCTCATGCCGCCTCCTTCTTCGTCGTGCGACGGCGCGGCTTCGGCGGCTCGGGCGGCGTCTCGGTCCAGCGCCCGTCAGGTGCCTTCGCTGCAGCGCGTGCGGCGGCGAGTGTACGCTGGTCCTGCTCGAGCTTGCCGACCAGGTGCGGGTTGTTGCCGGCGCGGCGCGTGGCGCGTGCCACCTGCTTTCGCATGATGTCGATCGCGCTGTCGAGGTGCACAGGGTCGGGCAGCTCGACGGTGCCCGACGAGACGAGCCATCGGCGGAACTCGAGCGCCGCCGCGGCGTCGCGCTTGCGCGTTACAGAGCGGCCCGAGACGAGCGGGGTATCCCAGGCCAGCCAATAGGAGCGGGCGCCCATAGGGCCAGGCTGCGCCCGCAACACCTTGCGGTAGCGTGCGACGAGGCGCGGGTCGTCGAGGATCTGGAAGCCCGCGTTCTGATCGTTCACTTTGGCGAGGTTGCCCGAGCGCGCGGTGTGCCCGTTGACTCCTGGCCTTTGATGGAATCGACGCAGCCGCGGAAGCCACTCCCATTCGCCAGGCGCAACCTCGACGCACTCCCAGCCCTGGGTTTTGTGAACTTTCAAGAGCCACGGATACCCGCCCTTCCGCGGAAGGGTTGGAAGATGGCTCTGGTCCTCTACTTCAAACGACATGTCGACTCCTGGGAAGATAGTAAAGCGCGGCCCCTGCGGCCCCTGCCAACTCCCCAGGATTCGAGCCCAGGGGCCGGCAGGAGCCGAGCTATAAGCTATCAGGGGGCGTCGGAAAGGATCTCGACTCCGCGGGCGTCTTCGAGCACTGCAACGCCCCAGTAACCGTGCGCCACTACCTCGCTCGTCGCGGCGCTGGCGTCGCGATCAAACTCGATCGCAAGCCAGTCGTTCACGTTAGCGAACGCAGCGTTGGCGCGCGGCGGCGGAACCCGACCGGTAGCCCAGCCGATCGCACCGGTGCCCCACATTCCGCTCTTCACGTCGGCGGCGGTAGCGTCGATGTATGCAGAGGTGAACACGTCCACCCCGGCAAACGAGCCGGCGTAGCCCTGGCCCTTGATCTGGAGCATATCCTGCGTTGCAGCGATGTATTGCGTCGGGCCGGTCTCGGAGCGGATCGACTCCTGCAGATCAGCCAGCGCCCGCGGTGCCAGAAGCGCGCAAAATGGGCCTGGAACGCTGCTAATTTCAAGCTGATAGATGGCCGACATGAACGTATCCACGGAGAGATCGACACCGGTCGTCCCGACAGCAGAGCTGAAAGAGTCGATTGCAGCTGCAATATCATCCATGACGCCAAGTCGCGCGGCGGTCACCAGGCTATTCGCCAGCGTGTTAACCGAGATGTCCGAGCCGCCGCGGCTGGTCAGCTCGGCGAGGTCAGAAATATCGCGGCGCAGCGCGTGGCGAACTACGGCGATTGAAACGCTTGTATCGGTGAGTGGCGACGCACCCACATCGGTATTCTCCGCTGCAGTGGCGGCGAGGTGATCGTTCGCCAGTCCAGCGAAGCCGACCTGCATCGTGTCGGAACCAAAGCCCGAGACCGAGCCAAGATTCACGATGTACGGCGTGTCGATGATATCGGAGGTGTCTTGCAGGATGGTCAGGACGTCTAGCGCAAGGCGCGCAGCCATGCGCAGGTCGCCGCCGACGTCGAGGGTCGAGTGAAGGATCGTGCTCACGGCAGATCTCCTATGCGTGGAAGGGTGATCAGGCCGCGGCGGTTACGTCGCCAGTCGAGGGAGCGGGGCAGATACGATGCCAGCGGGTGAGTACAGCCTAACACGTGCCGAGGAGCCGTGCTGTCGGCTATAGTCACGAGACCCAGGAGGAACCATGCCCACAGAGAGAGACGCCGACTACTGGCATATGCCCGGCACCGATGACCTCGCCCACATTCGCGCGCAGAGCGGGCGCGTTATCGTGCGCGTGCTCACGCCACGCGGGCGCGAATATCGCTGGCGATCAAAAGACTCGTTCTCGATATACGACTGTGATGCGGACGACTGGTTGAGGACAAAGGGCAACCATCGCCGCACCTGGCCGACCGTCGAGCGTGCCGAGCGCTGGCTCGCCGAGCAGTAGCCCGATCGTCTCGCGGGTATCCGTTGCATTCAACGGGGGGTCGCGTTATGCTTCCTGCATCCCAGGAGGACACCGTGGCACTACTTCTTCGCCTTGACGACCGCGCACCCGCATCCACCGCCCGCACCATCGAGGACCCGGCCCAGGCCGCGGCGCTTCGCATGATCGCCGCGCGGCAGGCGCTCGAGGAAGCGCAAGCCGAGTATGCGCTCGCACACGAGGAGATGATTCACGCCGTCGCCGAGCGACGCAAGGCCGCGATGGCTGCAGGCAACAAAGACCACATCGCGATCGTCGTCGCCGGTCGCAAGGTGCGGATCTCTTGGCCGGCCCGATTCAAGTCGATCCCGCGGCATAACGAGCCCGCGCTTCGTGCTGCGTTCGGCGTCGACTATGAGCGCATCGTCGACGACAAGCGGCGCGCCTCGATCAAGGCGACGCCGGCGCAACTACGCAACGCGCTGGGCGAGGACTTCGCGAAGATCGAGCGCTTCGTGAAGATCGACGACACGCTGCGCCCTAGCAAAAACGTGTATGCAGAACTCGCACGGCTCCGCTCCGAGGGCTACACGGAGCGCGCGCGCGACGTGCAGACCCTGCTTGACGCCACGGCCTGGGCGCCGAACGTGACAGTCGAGCGATGATCAAGCCGATCAGCGGAGGGCGCCCGCATAACGCCCTATACCAGCGCCTCGCCGCCGACCCTGCCTGGATGTGTCAGGCGAAGGTCGACGGCTGCCGCGCGCTCTGGGATGGTCACGAGCTCCGCACGCGCAACGGGCAACGGCTCGACGCGCCGGCAGAACTGCACGGCATCTCGGAGCGCATCGACGGCGAGTATCTGCGCGGCGTGTTCTATGCCTTCGACCTGGTCGACCATCCCGGCACGCTCGACGAGCGCTGGACCGCGCTGCAGGCGCTCGGCATCCAGACGATCCCGGCCTGGGTGTCATGGCGCGACGTGACGCGGAACCAATGGGAGGGCGTGGTATTCAAGCGGCGCGACTCGGTCTATCCGCGCGCCAGGAAGAAAACCACGCCGAGCTGGGTCAAGTTCCGGGCCTAGTCGCACTGATACAGCGACTGCACGCGCTCGACGCCTTCGGGCGTTACGAGCAGCGCGTAGCTCGTAAGCGTCGCGACGATCGAGCCGAAGACCAGGCCGACGAGGAACGCGACGATCACGCGGGCGACTCTCACCCGCCCGTTAACCACGGGTGAGCGCGGAGCGAGGCCATCGCCTCGGCGCGCTGTGCACCCTTGGGAAGCCGCTGCACCGCCTCGAGCTGCCGCAGGTAGTCTTCGCGCGTGCCAGTCGTCGCTGGTGTCGGTGTCGGGCGTGCGCCCGCGTCGCTGGCCGGGAGTCGGCGCGTGTCGGTCGCGCTCGGCTGCAGTAGTCGCGATACAATCGGATCCTGGCTGGCACCATCGGCGAGCCACGCGGCGAGGCTTGGCGCGTCTTCGCCGAGCTTCGCGTGCCGAGACAGGATGACCTCCTGGGTATCGGTGTCGGTGATACCCGCGCCGAGGAATGCCCGCTCCTGGGTCCAGCTCGTCGCCTCGGCATCGTACCGGCTCCGCAGCTCGGTCAGCGCCGTCTCGTGCTGTGTCGACAGCGCGCGCGCCTCTTCGAGCTGTTGCGCAAGTTCCTTTCTCTCGGCGATCAGCGTGCGGATTCGCTCGTTTGCACCTGACTCGGCGGCAGGTGCTTCGGGCGCGGGTGCCGGCTCTGCGGCGGGTGTCTCTTCGGACATGGTCTCTCCTGGGTCTAGTCGCGACGGCTCTGCGGATACCGGTCGCGAATGTAAGCGTTAAAATGCGCGCCGACGCTGCTCGCGTCGATCAGCGCCTCAAAGGCGCGCTGCGACACGCCGAAGTAACTATGCTCCCGCCCGTCCTGAAAGGTGATACGCAGCTCGCCGTCATCCCACACGGCGGCCTCGATCGCCGACGAGTCCAGCCCTAGTGCCTCGATCATGCTTCGTCCTCGTAGCGCTCACGGTCGGCGGCGACCTCGGCGACCTTCGCCCGTGCCTCGGCCTCGGAGACTCCGTAGATCTTCGCGTACAACTGCACCGCAGAGATCACGCCCTGGTCCTGTAGCGCCTTGTTCTCTTCGGAGGCGAGACGGCGAGACGCGATCAGATTGTACTCTGCGGAGAACTCGAACAAGTCGCGCTTAATCTGGCGCAACTTAATGCGCGCCTCCTCTTCGGACACCCCGTAGATCTTCGCGTACAACTGCACCGGCGATGCTAAGCCCTGCGACTGTAGCGCCGCGTTCTCTTCGGCCTGCACCCGGCGTTCCTCGAGGGACAGCGGCAGCCCCGGATAGTGCAGGTCGTATCCGCTGGTCGGCAAGGCCTCCGCACCGGCGACGCCGTGCGCCTTCGCGACCGCGGCGGTAACGCCGAGCAGCGCGCGATCAGCTCGACGGAAGCCGGGCAGGTACCGGCGCTGCGCGTGCCGTTGCCCGTCGCGGGTGATCTCGATGGCATAGCCCGATCGGGCGTCGGAGTGCCGCCGGCTCACGTCGGCGGGGCTGACGTCGAACTCGACGGCCAGGTCGCTTGCATAAGCGCGGATCGCGTCGCCGAGCGACAGCGGGTCACCGCCCGGCGCCCATTGACCGATTTGCGGTGTGCCATCGGCGCGGCTCTGCATCTGTAGCAAGGCCGCGGGATTGAGGGCGACATACGGCCCGCCCGCTGGGTCGCGGTTGTCGACGGTGACGCCGCCCACGTGCACATCGACGGCGTATCGCTGCGGCCAGCTCGAGTCCCGCACGATCGAACTCCAGAAGGTCCAGAGCACGGCGACCATCAAGCTACCCTGAAACAGCTCCGAGCCGTAGAAGGCGTCGAAGAGACGGCCCGTGCGCTGCGCATGATAGAAGCCGAACGGGAGCACGGGTACGCCTTCGTCGTCGCGGTACGGGTAGGCCGGGCCGATCAGGCCGGGTGAGCCGGCGACCTCGACGGTAATATCGACGCCGGCCTCGGTCTCGATCCGCCACTGCGGCATCATTGGGTCGCTCACGTCCCATAGTTCCCGCGTCCAGATCACGTCGTTGCCGACGCGACGCGGGCGGTACTCGTAGATCGTCACAGGCTCGTCTGGGTTGTCAGGCCTGGCGACAGCGTGCAGGAGATGCGCCGGCACTTGTCGGAAGCGCACCTGCCCGAGGTAGTCGCAGAACACCCTGACCGCGCCCTCGCGCTGTCCGATCACATACTGCTGGTGCATGCGCTGCAGTTGCCAGAGCCCGGCCTCGTCGCAGAGCTTCGCCATCGCCTGGGCCGCCTCGACGTCGTCGTGTAAGACGTGCGGCTCCTCGTCGTATAGGGTCGAGAGCTGCGAAATGACGCCCCGCGCCATGTTCTTAGTAGTGTCGACCCTGCCGATCTGCGCCTGTGTCTGGCTGTTCGGGAACCAGCGCACGAACTCTTCGCGGAGATAGGCGTACCAGGAGCCCGACAACATGGCGTAGCGCTTGGCGGATTCGCGCCAGCGCTCACCCGTGGCGGGCGACTCGGGCGGCGGTGCTGGGAGGTCTGCGAGTAGTCGAGAATTCATCGGAATCGAAGCTCCCTATAGGTGGCACTCTCGGCGAGGATCCTAGACGCAATATAGCGCAGCGCGGCCACGCCGTGAGATAGTGCTTTATCGTCGCCCGTGTCTATGCCCCTATAGCCCGCCAAGCACGACACGAGGTAGGTACAGCGCGGGTCAACGGTCAGGTCGCCACGTTGCAGAGCGTAGTTAATGATGCGCCGCGCGAAGTCGACGCTCCCCGCCCGCTTGTTAGCGCCCTCGATACGGAACGGCGGGCGAGCGCTGCCGAGCTCCTGCGCGATTGCGGTCTGGATGACCTCGTTTACTCGACGCCCGCCCTTCGTGCGGTTGGTATCGCCGACCGCGACGGCGACGTCGTGCGGGTTGACGCTATGCCGTGTCATAAGCTCGAGGATGCCGCGGGCGTCCTGCTCGTAGTCGACGGATGCCGCGTCGCGATACTCGGCGAGCACGTGCAGCGACGAGCCGCGCCACGCGCAGAGGAGCGCGACCTGGTTACCGGCCATCTCGCCGTGGTCGATGCCGAGACAGTAGCGCCAGCCGTCGAGGTGCGGCCTGCTCACCGCGCACCGCGTCGCCCAGCTCGTGAAGAGGCGCGAGCGGGTCACGCCTTCCCAGGCACCCTCGAGGCGCTGCGCCGCTTGCGTCGGGTCGCTCGACACGAGGTCGATCTGCTGTCGAAACGCCTCCTCTGACAGCCACGGGACGTTCTGCCTCGTGAATGGCACGACATACTGTTTCCAATGCGCGCCGGTCGGGCGGCCTTGCCCGGCTATCCACACGGCGCGGCGGTCGCCCTCGAGCGGCGGCTCGATAATGTCGCGGAACCACTGCACGGGCCGATCGACCGGCGTACACGAGATGATCACGCGCCCGCCGTGCCGGGTCACACGCGCGACGGCCTCACGATAGTGCGACTCTTTCGGCACCTCGTCGAGCACGCAGAGATGTAGCTGGTCGCCCGCGCCCGTCTGCGGGTGGTCCTCGTACGATCTGAATTGCAACACAGACCCGTTGCGCAGGGTGATCGTGTTGGATGCAAACCCGCGCCCCGCTCGGTAGTTGTCACGGGCAAGATGGTGCCTCACGAAGTCGTGCACGTAGCGTTGGATCACCTGCCGCGACATCTCGCGGTTAGGTGCATAGACGCGGGCACGTATGCCGGGCCGGCTGATCAGCTCGTGTGAAAGCACCCAGGCCGCGGCCAGGGTCTTCCCGACCTGGTTCGCGGCACGCAGTAGAATCCACCGATAGCGGTCCTCCACGAAGTCGGCGAATCCCGGCGTCGGCGTGTAGGTGACCGCCGGGTGTTGCTGCACCTCGAGCACGCGCCTGATCGCTTCAGCCTCGATCATCGGATACGGCCTCACGGATGCGGGGATCATCCAGTATGCGCCTCGGTAGTGCGAGCACCGCCGCGACGACCGCGTCGTCGTCGTGCGGGTCGAAGTCGGTGCTCTGCTCGACGTGTAGCGCGAGCTCCGCCTCCTCGAGCTGCCGCAGGTAGCGCGAGACCATCGCCCAGGCCGACCAGGAGTGATCCGCCGCCATCGCTGCGCGGATCTCGCGGGTGTGCGCGATCTCGGCGCGCACCTTCTCGAGCGGTGTCGCGCTCGGGTCGACCGGTGCCGCTGTCGGCGTCTTCGGCGGCTTCGCCTTGCGCGGTGCCTTGCTCCCCTTGACAGGCTTGCGTGGCTTCTTCCTGCGGCGATCTGCGCTTGCCCACGAGTACACGAGCTTGTACTCGCGGTCGTGCGTCTTGACTCGCGCGGCGGGATCCCAGAAGTGCCGCACGGCGGCGATAGGACTGGTCGTCCCGGTCGCCTCCATCCATGCCAGCACCTCGTCGCGTGTCGGGTCTGTCTGTATCGGTTGCATGTTTGTCCTGGGTATCTGTGTCTGACATCTGTGTCGTGGTCACCGCGACATCTGTGTCATGGTCTCGCAGGCCGCGACATCTGTGTCATGGGTACCGCGACATTCGTGTCCATGTGACCGCGACATCTGTGTCATGGTCTGTAGGACCGCGACATTCGTGTCATGGTGACCACGACATGAATGTCGCGATGAAAATTTTTCGTCGCTGAAAAAAGTTTTTCGCCGTGGACGAAAATTTTTCGCCCATGTCGCACACGCATCGACC
>Ga0181594_10002490_pt1 | contig 16906 bp, 13 predicted proteins | sample 071ome_18_FD_145603 | JGI IMG/M metagenome (GOLD analysis project Ga0181594, IMG submission 145603) | Coastal salt marsh microbial communities from the Groves Creek Marsh, Skidaway Island, Georgia - 071413BT metaG (spades assembly) | ecosystem: Environmental > Aquatic > Marine > Intertidal zone... | reverse complement strand
TTGCAGCGGGCTGTGTGCGAAAAACCATCTGCTACTACGCCGGCGGGGGCGCTGCAGCGCCGGTCGCGCCGTCCTTCCGGCGTGCGGCCGAGCAGGGTGAGATCGAAGTGTGGGAATGCGAGGAAGGGATCCTGACCAGCGGTCTCGAGGCGGCGGCGAAAGGACTCCCGTTTCTGCCTTGGCGCGGGGGCGTGGGCACCTCGCTGCCTGAGGTCAATCCGGATCTCAAAGTGATCACCGATCCCATCGACGGGCAGACGTTGATTGCAGTGCCGGCCATCGAACCCGACATCGCCATCGTGCATGCGGCGCAGGCCGACGCGCATGGCAACGTTCAGCACCACGGCGGCCCCGGCTGGATCGATCTTTTTCTCTGCCGCGCGGCAAAGCGCCGCATCGTTCAGGTGGAGAAGGTCGTTGCCAACGAAACGATTCGCAGTGACCCCTGGGCTACAACGATGGCTGATGCCGATGCCATCGTGCGTGTCCCCTGGGGCGCACACCCGTTCTACAGCCGGGGCCACTACCTGCAGGACGTCGCGTTCGTCGAGGAGTATGTGCGCATCGCCGCTGAGGCCGCCAGGAGCGGCGCGCGCGCCGAGCTCGAAAACTTCCTCTCTAGGTACTGCCGGGAGCCGGCGACCCACGTTCAATATCTCGAACGGGTCGGCCTCGCTCGTCTGCTGGCGCTGCACGAGTACTGAGTGCTGTGGATAGGGAGACGACATTGCCGTTCTCGATCCGTGAGCTGATGGCGGTGCACCTGGCGCGGAGCCTGGTGGACGGCGATCAGCTGCAGGTTGGAGTCAATCTGCCGGTGCCCGAAGCCGCCGTGCGCCTCGCGCATATCCTGCATGGGCCCAATATGGAACTGATTTTTCTGGGCGCGCGCATGAACGTGCATCATCTGGAGCACCTGCCGCTGCCCGCCTTCGGCTGGGACAACCGGGTGGTGCGCTGGACCGAGTCGTTCAGTGACCGCGGGCATCGTTTCGATCAGGTACGCGACTGGCATCGCCGGGTCTTTTTTATCGGCGGCCTGCAGGTCGACCCCTACGGCAACACCAACCTGATCGGGATCGGGCCAGATTACCGCAGGCTGCGCTTCCGCGGTCCGGGCTCCGTAGGTACGCCAACCCTGACGACCCACGTCGGCCGCTATTACATTGTGCTGAACCACCATGACCGCCGCACTCTGGTCGAACGCTGCGACTACATCAGCACCATCGGCTGGAACCAGGGCGGGGCGGACGCGCGCCGCAAACTCGGACTGCCGGGCGGTGGACCGCAGTACTGCATCACTCCGCTGGCGGTGATGGATTTCGAGCCGCAGTCCAAGCACATGCGTCTGTGCTCAGTACATCCGGGTGTTACGGTTGATGAGGTGCTGGACAACACCGGCTTTGAGCTGGCCGTGCCGGATGAGGTGCCAACTACGTCTGCACCCACCGAGACGGAGCTTGAAGTCCTGCGCAGCCGGGTCGATCCGGAGGGCAGGCTGCGCTGAGGGTTGGTGTCAGTGCGTTTGAGGTTCCGTGCCGCTTTGGCTGCCTCAGGGAAACTCACTTGCCGTTGGCTGGGACATTCAGCGTCCCGATCGACCCGTCCTTTTTCCGATAAATAAGTTGCGGCCGCATCCGGGTGCTTTTTGAGAACTCCCGGAAACGCCGTTGTTCAGAGTTTCGTCACCGCTTAGTCGCCATCGTGTTCGCCCTTGTCTTGGGGGTGATCGCTTCTGACGCGTGGTTGTGTGGCTCGGAATGTACGCAATCGGCGGCAGACGCGGGCGGTCGCCGGAGCGGTGAAAGTCAGGTAGTTGGGCGTGTTGGCTTTCTGCGGGGCGATGTGCAGGTGCGCCGTGGTGAAGAGCTGCGTCCGCTGGAGCGCAGGTTTCCGCTGTACGCGGGCGACCGTATTGAGACGGGAGCAGGGTCGGCGGCGATCCTGGTGTTCCGTGATGAGACACGGATGACGGTTCGTGCTGAGACGGTGTTTGAGATTGAGTCGCTGACCTACCGCGGTGATGATGCGGTAGCGGACAGTGCGCTGTTCAGGCTGGTGCGCGGCGGTTTGCGGGCGGTGACGGGTTTGATCGGTAAGCGCAATGCAGATCGGTTCAAGATCCGGACGGCGGTTGCGACGATCGGGATCCGGGGTACGGGTTTTGATGCGCAGTGTGTTGACGGATGCGGCGCTGAGGGCGCGAGCCGCGGCAACGGTCGTGGCGGTCGGTCTGGTCGATTACCGCCGGGTCTGGTGGTTTCTCCGTGGCAGGACACGGTGTATCTGGGTCTGCAGAATGGCCAGGAAGTAGACGTGCCGGAGAGCAAGGTTTTCTTTGTGTCGAGCGAGACGGGTGAGGCGGAGGAACTGCCGGGGATGCCGTTTGAGGTCGAGGAGCCGCGTCCGAACGATGTGGAAGTTGAGGATTTCGGGGCGGCTGAGAGTGAGGTAGTTGAGCGTGGCGGCGTTGGTGGAGCGCAGGGCGATGCAGGCTCGGGTTCATCTGGTCCGGCGAATGATCTGGATGAAGGCAAGTCAGGACTCTACCTGGCGTGTATCGACGGCACGGGCTGTTCGATGGACGGCGAGCTGATTGGCGCTGGGGAGACGCTGTACACGGGAGGCGACGGTGTGGTGGTGAAGGCGGAGTACACGCCGGCGTTTATCGTCGAGGACGGCTATTTCAAGACCCTGGATGTTGACCCTCAGGTGATGGATCTCATGTTCGACCCGGCAACGGGGGGCGGCGGCGCGGAGTGCTCGGTGCAGTAGGGGGTAAGGTTGTGGAGCAAAGCCTGTTTTGATCAGAAGCGACCCGCGGAGTCAGCTGTGGCGTGGCACGCAGGTCCTTGAAGTTTCTCTCTGTAATTACAGGCGAAGGGTCTAGTGCTCTCTCCTAGTGCCGCTTTGCCCGATCTCGACAACGAGCGATGCAGAACTGGGTATCAGCCGATACGCTGCGCGCGGTACTGACCGGGAGAGACGCCGCTCCAGCGTTTGAATGCCTTGCCGAAGTTCGCCGGATTATTGAAGCCGAGGCGCGCGGCGACTTCCTTGATTGAAATCCCGTGATTGGTCAGCAGCTCCTGCGCTCGCGCGAGCAGAAACTCATCGGTAATTTCCTGGTAGGTCGTCCCCAGCCGGCGCAGGCGTCGGATCAGAGTGCGGGGGGCAAGGTGCAGGCGGTCGGCCAGCTCGTTCAGCGTGGGCAGGGGGCGGGTGCGGTGCGCGCACTCGAACGCAGCGCAGAGCCGCTCGCGCACCTCGCCCAGTGTCTCGCGCTCCCGGGATGAGGCCACTGTTGCGCGGCACTGCGACAGCGCGTGGGCCCAGGTCGACTCGATGTAGCCCAGGTTTGCCAGCTCGCGCCATGCGGTGGGGAAAACCAGCGCGTTGTGCTCAGCATCAAAGTGGATCGGGCATTTGAAGTACTGGCTATAGCGCGCCGCGTGTGGTGTCGGCGGATAGGCGAGTTCCAGGGACGCCTGGGAAAAGTCCACGCCGTAGACATTGTCCAGGTGCTGCTGCAGGAGCAGCAGCGGCGTTTCGATGAGCAGCGGTGCGGCTTCCTCAAGGTCGATCAAGGGCACCAGCTCAGCCATGAAGACGCTACCGCGTGTCCGCCCCTGCATGTGCATGTAGGGGATCCGGCTGGGGAAGTGTTTGAGAAAGGCATCCATGCCGTGCCCGAGCGTCGGTGCGCTCAGCAGCGCAATACTGACCGGTCCATGAAAATGATCGGCCAGCGAGCTGGACCAGCCCAGATACCAGTCGGCTTCGGTCGCGAGGTTCAGTGTATTACGCACGTACTGGAGCGCCTGGCGCACGGTGATCAGGCGGCCAGGCTGTTCCAGCTCCGCTGCGGTGAGGCCGGTTCCGGCCAGGAGTTTGTCGGGCTCGAACAGGCGCAGGAGGTGACGACCATAGGTGGCCGGCACCGGCAGCTCGCCAATAATCCCGAAGTCGACCATGTCGCAACTCCTCCGTTTCGGGCTGTCACCAAACTAACAGATCGGGGTGTGGTGTGCGATACGGGGATTGCTTGCGCGCCTAGGCGGGCGGATGTTTGAATCGAGCCATCCATTCGGACACGGACAGCGCGGCGTGGCCGTGGTTCAGCATCACCCCGAGGACGTGTATGAGCATTACCCCTGAGTCAGAACCCGGCACTACCCGAGGTTTGTTTAACTATCTTGCGCCGGAGGTCTCGTCGTCGCTGTTCCGCAACGGCCAGGTGCTCACCCGGCGCGACCCGGATGGCAACGACAGCGGCCGGCAGGGGATCGATCTGCGCGAGTACTCCATGCCCGTGCAAGACGCGCGGATGCGCTCGTCAGGCGAGACCTGTCGTCTCGAGGCGAATGGCTTCGAGCTGGTTGCTCGACCGTTCGATGCGCCTGATTTCGATTTCTTCAGTCATGACGACGTGGTCGCTCGTTACTACCCCCATTGCGCGGCGCTGGTGAGCGAGTGGACCGGCGCGCGGGCCGTCGCTTTCGATCACAACATCCGATCTGCCTCCGGCCAGAAAGCACAGCGCAGGATCAGGGGCGGGCAGAATGTTCAGGGGCCAGCGCATCTGGTGCATGGGGATTACACGCTGACCAGTGGACCGGCGCGGCTGCGCGCCCTGGCCCAGACGCCCGGCGGCAACGACACCGTGCGCTCGCTGCTGGCCGAGGGCGAGAGTCTGCTCGATGCGGCCGAAGTTGAGCGTGTGGTGGCTGGCGACGGCCGTTTCGCGATCATCAACGTCTGGCGGAACATAGCGCCGGAGCCGGTTGCCAGCCATCCGATGGCGCTCTGCGACGGTCAGACCGTGGCGCCTGAGGAACTCGTGGTGTTCGAAATCCACTACCAGGATCGGGTGGGGGAAAACTATTTCGCGAAATACGATCCCAGGCACCGCTGGTACTACTACCCGGGTATGACGCGTGATGAAGCGCTGCTGATCAAACAATGGGACTCGGCCGGGACGCTGGCGCGCAGCAGCGGCGCGCTGGCCGATGCCAGCGATGCTGTCGCCCCGTGCACCTTCAGTTTCCACAGCGCGTTCAACGACCCGGCGACCGGCCCCGATGCGCCGGACCGCTGGAGCATGGAAGTGCGCTGCATCGTGCTCTACGACTGAGGCGCGCGCAGCTCAGCCTGGATGTCCCCACCCTGATGGTTGCGACAACTTTAATCCTGATGCGGCATGCCGAGGCCAGCGATGGACCGGTCGACTTCGACCGCCCGCTGACTGCGCGCGGTCAGGCTCAGGCGACGGCGATGGGGGAGGCGTTGCGGCAGGCGGGACTGGTACCCGATGTGGTGCTGAGCTCGAGCGCCCGGCGCGCCCGGGAGACCGCTGAAGGCGTTCTGCGCGCAGCTGGCTGGGCAATGCAGCTGCGTCTCGAAGAGGGTCTTTACAACGCCACGGCCGCGGCGATGGCCGCGCTCGTGCACGCTCAGGCAGCCCGCGCGCGCTGTGTGATGCTGGTCGCGCACGCGCCAGGCGTGCCCGACTTTGCAAGCATGCTCTGCACCCGTCACCACGACCTGCGGCTGCAGTGCCCGCCGGCAACCTGTATTCAGCTCGAAGCCGACGTCTCCGACTGGGCGCTGCTGGAGCCCGGGCAGGCACAGCTGGCGCGGGTGCTCAGCGGCTGAAGCGGCCGGGTGATGACCCCGCTCTCCGCTTTCACCATCCATTCGAAAGACCTGAACAATGTCCGACGCGCCGGTGTACGACATTGATCCCGCAGCGTTCTGGCGGGATCCCTATCCTGACCTTGCGCGCATGCGTGCCGACACGCCCATCTGCTTCGTGCCCCAGCTCGGCGCCACCCTGCTGACCCGCCATCAGGATATTTTTGTAAACGAAAAGCGCATCGAGATCTTTTCCTCACATCAGCCTGCCGGACTGATGACTACCCTGATGGGAGAGAACCTCATGCGCAAGGATGGTGAGGCGCACCAGGCGGAGCGCAAGGCGATCTTCCCGAGTGTTTCTCCGCGGACCGTCAGGGCGGTGTGGCGCGCGCAGTTCGAGCAGGATGCCGCGATGCTGCTGGACGATCTCAGGACCCGTGACCAAGGCGACCTGGTGCAGGAATTCGCGCTGCTTCTGTCAGCGCACGCGCTGCGCGCGATCACCGGCCTGACCAATATGTTGCCGCAGGAGATGAACCGGGTCAGCCAGGGCATGATTGACGGTTGCGCCAACTACGCCGGCGATCCGGCGGTCGAGGCCAACTGTCACGATTGCACGGCATCTATCGACCGGCATATCGACGTGATGATCCCGGTGCTCACGGAAAGACCTGACAGTTCTCTGTTGTCCGTGCAGCTGGAGGCAGGACTGAGCGAGGCTCAGATCCGCGCCAACGTCAAGCTCGCGATCTCGGGCGGGCAGAACGAGCCGCGCGACGCTATCGCCGGTACCGTGTGGGCGCTGCTGACGCACCCCGAGCAGCTGGCGCAGATCCGGTGCGGTCAGGCCAGCTGGCAGCAGGCCTTCGAGGAATACGCGCGCTGGATGTCGCCGATCGGCATGAGTCCACGGCGCATTGCCTGTCCGTTTGAGTTCGGAGGAGTGCGCTTCGAGCCTGAAGATCGCGTCTTTCTGATGTTCGGTTCCGGCAATCGGGACGAGGCGGTTTATCCACAGGCAGATCGCTTTAACCTCGGCCGGGCGCAGGGTGCGTCGCTGGCCTTTGGCGCCGGCCCGCATTTCTGCGCTGGCGCATGGGCCTCGCGCACGCTGATTGGCGACGTGGCTCTGCCGCGCTTGTTCGAAGCGCTGGATGAGCTCGCGCTTGAGCCCGGACATCCGGCGGAGTTCGGCGGCTGGGCGTTTCGTGGCCCCCTCCATCTCCACTGTCGCTGGCGCGCCTGAACCGCAGAGTCTTCTGGCCGGCCCTGACCGTCTTCCGCCGTCTGTGGTGTTCCGCTAGACTCTTGCCTCCTGCGCGTCACGCGTGGGGGCTTTACCCAGGGGGTGGCCAGGCGGCCTGAGATGTCCGATGCGGACAAACCCCAAGAACCTGATCCGGATAATGCCGGCGTAGGGACAGGGCACGCACTTTCAGCAGTACCTTCTCGAAGCGGTCCCGGGTCTTCTTAGCGATAAGGAGACTGTTTTGTTTACGCGAGTTTTGATTGTCACGGGGCTGGCGAGCTGTGCCGCTGTCGCTGCACTGGCTGCCGACGAGGCCTTGCCTGAAGCGGCGCAGCCCATCGAAGAGATTGTCGTGACCGCGGGCTTTCGCCCGCATGAGCTGATGTCGACCGCTGGCGCGTTCACCGTCATCGAGCCGGATGTGATCGATGCGCGTGCCGCCCGCCACCTTGAGCAGGTGCTGGCCATCGCGCCGAACGTGAATGTCTCCGTGGGCGGCTCGCGCGCACGCTTCATCCAGATGCGGGGGATCGGCGACCTGGAGCAGTTTGTCGATCCCAAGCATTTTCCCTCTGTCGGGCTCACCATTGACGGCATTGAGCTGTCCAATATCGCCAGCGGCGCGCTGCTGTTCGATACCGATCAGGTCGAGGTTCTGCGCGGCCCGCAGGGAACGCGCTTCGGCGCAGCTGCGCTGGCGGGCATGGTCAACATTCGCGGACGCGATCCGGGCGAGGAGCCGGAGGCGAGCTTTTCTGCGGGCTACGGCAACCTGGATGCCTGGCAGGTAACGGCTGCAGCCGGTGGCCCGCTCACCGACAACCTGCGTGGCCGCCTCGCTGTGCGCCATAACGAGCGCGACGGCTGGGTCAGAAATGCCTTCCTGGGGCGCGACGACACGCAGGGCGTTGATGAATACGGCGTGCGCGGCCGTCTGCTGTGGGATGCAACTGAGTCGATCAGTGCCGATCTGACCCTGCTGTATGTGGATCAGGACAACGGCTACGACGCGTTCTCGCTGGACAATCCCAGGGTGACCCTGAGCGACACGCCTGGTGAGGACGATCAGGAAGCCGTAGCGCTCGGCGGTCGAGTTCGCTGGCAGCTCGATGACATCAACAGCGTCGAATTCAAGACTACCTGGACGGACGCTGACGAAACCTACAGTTTCGACGAAGACTGGGTGTTCAACGGTTATTGCAATACCCGCGTCTGTCCTTTCGGTGAGTTCATCAGCAGCGACACTATGGAGCGGGAGCGCGACCAGGTGGCGGTCGACCTGCGCTGGCTGTCTGCTTATCGCGATTGGTCCTGGGTGCTCGGCAGCTATTTTCATACGCGGGACGAGGGTATGACCCGCGAGCGCTTTGGTGCGTTCGACAGTCGCTATGAAACCCATCGCTACGCACTCTATGGTCAGCTCGAGTGGGCGATCACCACGGCTCTGACCGCCCGGGCGGGGATCCGCGGAGAGGCCTTTGACGATGAGTACACCGACTCCAACGGGTTTGATCTGCAATCCAATGCCAGCTTCTGGAGCGGCGAGGCGACGCTGGAGTACGCGCTGCATGCGGATACCCTGCTTTACGCCACAGCTTCCCGCGGGGCCAAACCGGGTGGCGTCAATACCAGCGCGACCTCCGTGCAGCCGTTTATCGCGCCCCGTTTTCAGCCTTTTATCCGGGACCGGCTGCAGTTCGATTCAGAGTCATTGTTCAACAAGGAGATCGGCCTGAAGGCCCGCTACTTCGACCAGCGACTGGCGCTGCGCCTGAGTGCGTTTCACATGGATCGCTCCAATGCACAGCTGGAGAGCTGGATCTATGACGCCACCACGTTCGTCTTCATCGGCATGCTGGATAACGTGGATGATGCGGAGAATTACGGTGTGGAACTCGAGTTCGAGGCGACGCTCAGTGATTCCCTGGAGCTCATCGGACGCACCGGTTATCTGCAGACTGACGTTAAGCGCATGACCGTGTTTGATCTCGACCTGGACGACTTCCGTGAACTCCGGGGTAGAGATCAGGCCAATGCGCCGCGCTGGCAGTACTACTTCGGTCTGAACTGGAGCCCGCTGCAGGAACTGACGACCTCGGTGTCAGTGGAAGGTCGTGATGACCGATACTTCGGTTACCACCACTCGGCGACGCTTGACGGCTACGCGCTGCTCAACCTGAGCGTCGCCTATCGCTGGCGCAATGCCACGATCCGCGCGTGGTCGCGTAATCTGCTGAACACGCAGTACGCGGTGCACGGACTGTATTTCGCCAACGACCCACGGGACGGGTTCGGCGTGAATCGCGCCTATGAGCAGCGCGGTGAGCCGCGGGTTTACGGCTTGGAGATTTCTTACGCGCTTTAAGGCGCCACCACAGCGAGGCCACCATGAAAATCACCGTAGAAATAAGCATGTATCCGGTCAGGGACGAGTACCTGCCGCCGATTAAGGATTTCATCGCCTGGTTGAATGAATGTACCGACGTGCAGGTCACGACCTCGGCAACCTCGACCTGTGTGATCGGTGAGTACGCGCACGTCATGGCGCTGCTGATCGAGGGTATGCAGCGCAGCTACGACACGTTCGGGACATCGGTGTTTGTCACCAAGTTCATCCCTGGCTACGAGGCCGGCTGAGCCTGTCATGGACCTCGCGGCGCTGCTTGCCGTCTTCCCGTGGGAAGGTACGGCGGTTGTGCTGGCGATCGCCTATCTGCTGCTGGCCGCGCGGGAGCACAGCGCATGCTGGATCTGCGCACTGTTGAGCACGGCTATCTACACGGTTCTGTTCTGGAACGTGTCGCTGCTGATGGAATCAGCGCTGAACGCCTACTACCTGCTGATGGCGGTTTACGGCTGGCTGCAGTGGCGCTACGGCGGTGCGGCGCATGCCGGTGTGCGGATCCAACGCTGGTCTGGCGCACGCCATGTCGTAGTCATTGCCGGCGTCATGCTTCTGGCCGGGTTCAGCGGCTACCTGCTCGGCCACAACAGCACCGCCGCCTGGCCATACGTGGACTCCTTCACCACCTGGGGCGCGGTCGTGGCGACGGTCATGGTCGCGCATAAAGTGCTGGAGAACTGGATCTACTGGTTTGTGATTGACCTGGTCTCGATTCCCCTCTACGTCGATCGCGGGCTGATGCTGACGGCCTGGCTGTTCGTCGCCTACCTGGTCATCGTCGTGTTCGGTTTCCGCGCCTGGCTTCGCGAATACAGGGCGCATGGCGTCGTCGGATGAGGCACTGCAGGCGGTTGCGAGCGACTGGCGAAGCTGGCCGGTCTCTCTCAGCCATGCGCCACGTGTTCTGAGCGAACTCCAGGGTGGCTTGACCAACCGCAGCTACCTTGTCGACGTCGCTGGAGAGCGGTTGGTGCTGCGCATTGGACACGCCGTGACCGGAGAACCAGGCATCGATCGCGTACGCGAGCTGACGGTACTCAGGGCCGTGAGTGCGGCCGGCCTGGGGCCCCGGATACTGGGAGCGACGCCGGAGCGGGGTTGGTTGCTCAGTGAGTACCTGGCGGGGGAGCAGTCCGTCGCTGGCGCGCTGGGGACAGCCAGGCTTGAAGTCCTGATCGAGACTCTTAGGGCAGTGCATGGACTGCCCGTCCGCGCTGCCTCATTCAGCTACCCCGATCACTATGCCGCGCTGTATCGCGCTGCCGGAGGGGCAGGCCCCCTGCCCGCCGGCATCGAAAAAAGTCTGAAAGCGCTGGTGAACGCAGTGCCGACCGGACTCACTCATCACGACCCCGGTCCCGGTAATGTCATTTTCAGCGGCGAATCGGCCAGACTCATTGACTGGGAGTACGCCGCGCCGGGGTGCCCGCTGTTCGACTGGGCGGCCGTCGCGCTCGACTGGCAGGTCGGGCTGGAGGAACTCAGCGGCGAACTGGCGATCTCATCGGCAATGCTGGAGGACGCCTGCGCCCTGCACCGCGAGCTGTGCGCGTGGTGGACGCAGGCCTTGGAGAGTGGCCGGGATCAGCGCAGCTCGAATCCGGGATAGCCTCTAGCGGCGACATCAGCATAGAGCTGGTGAAACTCCGGCACGCTGCCGGCCCAGAGCAGAAAGCGTCGTTCGCCTTTGAGCTCGGGGTTGTTGTTGCCGAAGAACCAGGAGTCCTGCATGTTCTCGATAATGAGGCCCTTGACCGAGTCGTAGCAGAGCTTCGTCCAGGCGTCTTCGGCGGCCGGATCGGCCTCGATGCTGGTGTAGCCGTTATCGCGCAGGTAGCTGATGCAGTTGGTAATCCAGTCGCCCGCCGTTTCTGCGCAGCGCGTGTTGTTGCAGAAAGCTGCCGGATGGTGCGGCCCCTGCGTGGCAAAGAAATTCGGAAAACCCGCGAACTGGATCCCCATCTGCGTGCGCGGGCCGTCGGACCATTTTTCCTGCAGCGTCAGGCCGTTCTCGCCGCGGATGTCGATGCGCAGCAGGGCGCCGGTCAGGCTCTGGAAGCCGGTCGCGTAGATCAGGATGTCGAGATCGTGGCTGCTCTCCGTCGTTTCAACGCCACTGGCCGTGATCTGCTCGATCGGTGTCGCGCGGAGGTCCACTAGCTCGACATTGTCCTGGTTGAAAATCTCGTAAAAGTTTTTCTCGCCGGGCGGACGCTTGGTGCCGTAGGGGTGGTTTTTGGGGATCAGCTTCTCGGCGGTAGCCGGATCTTTGACCCGCTGCCGGATCTTCTCAGCCAGAAATTCGCTTACCTCGTCCGCGAAGGCCTTGTTGGTCAGCATGTCGTTGTAGTTCCCGAACCAAAGCGCGAACCCACCCTGATCGTAGAGCTTCTGGTAGTTGGCCAGTCGCTCTTCTTTGGACACCTCGGTACTCGCGCGCGGGTCGAGGTTGTGCATGAACCCGGCGAAGGTTTCCCTGCACTCCTGGATGATTTCAGCGGCGCGGGCCGTCAGGCCTTCCTGCTCGGCGGCATCGATGGGGCGGTTTCTGAGCGGTGTGCACCAGTTGGCGGTGCGCTGGAAGACGGTGAGCTGACCGACGTCAGGCGCGATGGTCTGGATGATCTGGACCGCGGTCGGGCCGCTGCCGACCACGCCGACGCGCTTGCCCCGGAAGTCGATTTTCTGTTTCGGCCATCTTGCGGAATGAATGGTCAGGCCGGCGAAATCGTTGACGCCGCGGTAATCGGGCAGCTGCGGTGCGGACAGCAGCCCGGTCGCGGCCACGACGAACTGCGCACGGACTTTGCGTCCGTCCTCTGCGGTGATCTCCCAGGAGCGGTCGGTGCTGTCGAAATGAATGCTGGCGACCCGGGTGTTGAGTTCGATGTCTTTTCTGAGATCGAACTTATCCGCGACAAAGTTCATGTAGCGCTCGATTTCGGGCTGCGCGGCGAAGTGTTCGCTCCACTGCCACTCCTTGTAGAGATCCTCCGAGAAGGAGTACTGGTAGGTATAGCTTTCCGAGTCGAAACGCGCGCCCGGATAGCGATTCCAGTACCAGGTACCGCCGATCCCCGTGCCGGCTTCCAGCAGGCGTACGGAGAAACCGCGTTCGCGCAGGCGGTACAGCGTGTAAAGCCCCGAAACGCCGGCGCCGATGACAATGACTTCGTAAGATTCTTTCATGTCAGTCTCGTGTATCCGTTGACAGATCGCCCCGGTCCGCGGGGCAGGGCGGAGGTTACCAGAATTCGTTTTTTCAGGCGCGCTAGCAGAGCGTAAGTCGACTCAATCCAGCACGATCTCGAGCAGAAATGGCGTCGTTGCGGACAGCGCGCGCTCCAGCGCGCCAGTGAGGTCCCGCGCGGCAGTGACCCGTGCTGCGGCACAGCCCTGGGCTGTTGCCAGTGCTACGAAATCGAGCCCCGGCAGATCGGTCCCAACAAGCGGTTCCACTCCAAAATGCTGCGCGAAATGCTCAAGCGCGGCATAGCGCCGATTGTTGAGAATGATGAAGGTGACCGGCATGCCAAGCTGCGCTGCGCTCCACAGCCCCTGGATTGCGTACATCGCCGAGCCGTCACCAAGCAGGGCAATAACTTTTTCCTGTGGTCGGCCCAGGGCCATGCCGATGGCCGCAGGGAGACCGTGGCCGAGGCCGCCGCTGGCGCAGGTAAAGAATCCGTCCCGAGCGACGATGGGCAGATGGGCGTGCATCGCGGCGCGGCTGCTCGGGGCTTCCTCGACCACAATGCTTTGAGTCGGGCGAAGTTCAGCGATACGGGCGCAGACCAGGGCGTCCGTCAGCCGATCCGGCGCGGGCGCTGCCGGAGCGGGGCGCGTCGGGGGCGGCTCGCGGCGCGGTGCCGTGCTGAGTGTCAGCAGGGTAGCCAGGCCCGCGCGGAGCGAGCCGACGACAGCCAGACCCTGGGGGATGCGCGACGCGACGGCTGGGTCGTCTGTGAGCAGCAGCAAATCGGTGCCGGGAGCGACCGCCGGCCCAGGTGTATCGACGTGATAGGTAAACGCTGGTGCGCCGAAGACGGCGATGAGGTCGCAGGGCGCGAGCAGGCCGGCTATGGCGGCCCGATCACCGGGCAGGAATCCGGCGAACAGCGGATGGTTTTCGGCAAAGGCACAGCGTGCGGACAGAGGCGCTACCCACACGGCAGCCTGATGCTCCTCGGCCAGTGCGAGCAGCGCGTCGAAAGCGTCATCGCGCGCCACCTCAGCGCCCACGACGAACGCCGGGCGCGCCGCGCCGTCCAGCCGCCGCGCAAATTCCGCCAGCTGCTCCGGGTTCGCGGACTGGGTTCGCGCCACCGTGCGGTTTGCGATGGCTTCGGCGGGTTCGTCCCAGTCATCGACCGGAATAGACACCAGGGTCGGGCCGCAGGGAGACTGCAATGAAACGGCCAGCGCGCGGGCCAGCGCCGCAGGCACGTCGGCAGCGCGGGCGGGCTCAGCAGCCCACTTGAGGTAGGGACGCGCGAACTCCGTGGCGCGTTCGGCGAAGAGATACGGTTCGTGCGGCAGCAGCGCGCGCGCCTGCTGGCCGGCGGTGATCACGAGCGGCGTGTGGTTGCGGTACGCGGTGAAGATGTTTCCAGCGGCATGACCCACGCCGACTGCGGAGTGCAGGTTGACGACAGCGGCGTTTCTGCGCGCCTGAGCGTAGCCGTCGGCCATGCCCACAACCACGCTCTCCTGCAGCCCGAGCACGTAGCGGAAATCATCGGGAAAGTCGCGGAACAGCGGCAGTTCGGTCGATCCCGGATTGCCGAATAGGGTGTCGATGCCTGCACTGCGAAAGAGGTCCAGGGTGGCTTCGCGCACGGTCAACTGTGACATGGGAGATCTCCGCGTGCGTGCTTCAGGGTGGGGGGATCTGATTGAGGAACAGCTGATAGAGGATCCGGGCGCCCTGTCTCAAGTCCTCGATCGGTGCGCCTTCGTCGATGCCGTGGAAATTAACCGGAGGGCCGAGTTTGTCGGTGAACAGGGCACCGGCCGCGATCAGCTCGGCATGGCCTTTGGCATCGGTGCCGCCGCCGATCGCGAGGATCGGGGAGGCCTGTCCGGTCACCTGCGCAAACGCGTCAAGCACGGCCGCGAACTGTGGGCTGCGCGGATCCTTCAGGTCGGGGCCCACAGCGGTCCGGGTGGTAACGCTGATCGCCGCGCCGGGAGACTGCGCGTTGAAGTCCGCGACGAGGCTCATCAGGATTTGTGCGAAATCACTGTTTCCCGGCAGCGTCTGCGCTGTCCTGCCGTCCCACCGGGTGTGATGGTGCAGCAGCGCGTAGCGGATATCGATCTCCAGGGTGGCTTTCGCATGGCCGGCATCCGTGACAAATCGGGTCAGGGCGTAGGTGGTGCCATTGTCTGCTTTGAAAATGTCATCGTGTCGCGCGAGCAGAGCAGGATGTTTCTCCCCGAAAACCTGAGTCCCCCAGCCCCAGGCCATAAAACGCACCATCTGCGCGATCCCCGACTGCGCAAGTACCTGGGTATCAGCAAGATGAGCGAGAAACCCGGCCAGGGAGACCAGCGGATTAGCGCCGCCGGCCCGGTTCTCCTGGGGCGCCGAGCCGTGCTGCGCTCCGCTGACCCGGGTCTGCAGCGTAACCCCGTGGTCATCAGCCGAGATCGTAAGTGGCGCCTTGCGGTAAGCGGGATCATCAAAACCGAACTCCTGATATGACTGTTGCACCTGTCCAGCGAACTCAGCGAGGAGCGCCGGGGTGCTGCCCCGAATGACCGCTGTCGCGGAGTCCGCGATTTGATTGGACGGGCCGGGATAGGTATCGAGTGATTCGATCCACAGGCCTGATGCCGGCGGTACGCCCAGCGGAACGGAGAAAACAGGCCGCTCGATGCCTTTCTCGTAGGCGACGGTCCACATCGCGTCATAGACGAGGCCGAGTTCCGGCAGTGCGCCGGGATTCTGCGCGTAAAAGGCAGGCGTCGACATGTCGGTTTCTTCCGAGGTGTCAAACAGGACTTCGAAAGTAAAATCCGCCAGTCGGTCAGTCTCATCAAAGTTCCGCGCAAGCGCTTCCAGTGCGATGAGAGAAACGACGGCCGGACCCTTGTCATCCAGCGCGCCTCTGCCGATCAGGAAATCCGTTTCGCGCCCGCGATAGTGCCGTTTTTCGACCCGCGCCTGGAACGGCCGCCAGGCGTCGTTGCCGGGCGCCACGGTGTCGAGGTGGGTCAGGATTGCAAACTTCCTGGGGCCATTGCCGAGACGAAAACCGAACACCCAGGGATGGCTGTCGTCAGCGTTTTCCCGCCACTCGAAAAATTCGAGCTGCAGGGTTTTCTGACCGGCGTTGAACGTGTCTGCCCAGCTTTTCAGTGTCTCGCGCACTCGCTCGAAGTTCTGAACGACCGTCTGCTTGTTCGTCGGTTCGGCTGAGCGATACGTCGGGATCGCGACCAGGGCGCTGGTGCGCCTTTGAAAACTGTGGTCGAAAAACGCGTCCAGGACCTTGTAGTCCTGCTCAGTGGCCACTGTGCTCAGCGGGAGCAGTGACCCTAAAAGAACGCTCAGTAAAACGGCTGACGAGGTCAGCGGGAAGTGCCTGCTCATTAGGTTGCCTGTAGAAAACTTCGATTGCGTGCGCTTTGCGGCTCGCGGCTGTTTCTGGTCCGGGCATTATCGAACGCGGCCGGAACGCTATCGGCGCGACTCGCATGCGGAGCGTGATACGGTCTCACCTAATGAATGCTCAGCCAAGTCCACCGTCGACCGCGGCGCCAGCCACAGGGCGGCACCGGGTGCTCCGCGCGCTGACCTGGGTCCTCGCCACAGGCTGTTTCTATCTGGTTTTCGGACGCATCGGGCAGGCCGCTGAGCGCGAAGGGTTGAGTGCTCTGGATTATCTGGTGCGCTTTTTCGGCGCGGCAGACTGGGGCTACTGGCTGGCGCTCATGATCCCCTATTCGTGTTTTTTCTTCCTCGTGGACGCGCACGTCACCTGGCGCGTAGTGCGCTGGTTCAACGCGAGTGAGTTCCGATTTGCGCGCATGCTGCCGATCCGCGCCAGCGCCTATATTCTCTCCCTGCTCAATGAGCAGGTTGGCAAAGGCGCTATGACCCTGTATCTCTGGCGCCGCTATCAAGTGCCGGGATGGCAGGCGCTGTCCAGCATGCTGCTCCTCGGCATGATGGAGATCTACCAGCTGCTGCTTTTTGCCGCGGTCGGGACACTGCTCTACTTTGACCTTGTGGTGGAGGCCTCCACCCAGCTGCCGCTCGATCGGATCCTGCCGGCGGTCTTTCTTGCTGCAACGCTCTACCTGCCGCTGCACATCGCATTTTTCCGTGGCGCCATCCTGCCGCGGGCGCGTCTGCGCGAGCTGGGGCTGATGCGCAGCTTCCGCTTGGCGCTGCCGCGGCACTACGCGTTCATCGTTCTGCTCAAAGCGCCGAATCTGCTTGGTGCGATCTTCGTTTATACGCAGGCCCTGGCGCTGTTCAATGTGGAGGTGCCATTCGGGCAGATGCTCGCGTTTCTGCCCGTCATTTTCCTGGCCGCAGCGCTCCCGCTGCCGTTTCACGCGGGCGCGCTGCTGTTATGGACGGCGCTGTTCCCGGATTATCCGGA
>Ga0181594_10002486_pt1 | contig 16914 bp, 21 predicted proteins | sample 071ome_18_FD_145603 | JGI IMG/M metagenome (GOLD analysis project Ga0181594, IMG submission 145603) | Coastal salt marsh microbial communities from the Groves Creek Marsh, Skidaway Island, Georgia - 071413BT metaG (spades assembly) | ecosystem: Environmental > Aquatic > Marine > Intertidal zone... | reverse complement strand
GATCCGGGGAATTGGGAGATGCAGGAGATTCGAGGCGGAGCATACGAGTCATCTGCGACAGCTCGGTGATCCTTCCCGCGGGAGTGCCGTCTTATCCGTCCTCCTGGTTTTCTCCGGCTTCCTAACGGCTCGGAATTCTGCTGCCGCAGCTTCTAGTGCGCCAGCGAGCGAAGCGAGTCGCCCCTCAGCTTAAACGCGGACAGCAGCAATTCCTTGTTAGAACGCGACGCCAGCGGGCTAAGGCGCGGGCACCCGACCCTCAGAGTGACTCGGCGTCTCGAGCAGTAACTCATGAGCTTCCCGCGCTGCGTCCGACGCACGGGCGGCCGCGCCCTTCGCGGATTGGCAACGCGCCATCGTGACGAATCCGTAGGCCGCGGAGCCAACCCAAATACTACTGAGGGCGATATCCTCGGCACCGATGCCGCCGTTCTTCTCAGCCGATGTCGCGGCAAGCGCGTAACCAACCCAGGCCAAGTCGAGAAGAGGTGCCACCGATGATGAGGTGCACTCGACCGGGTCACTCCGCTGCTCCACTGGCCCAGGCCCACGGACGAAGGCGAACGAGCACGACGACAGAACACTCGTGGCTACGAGTAAGCCAATTACTCTCAGTCGGTGTCGAAGCATTCATCCCGCCCGGCCAGGTCCGCGTTCTAACGATTTGCAATTCTACTGCGCGGCCCATCTGCCAACCAACCACAAGCGCTACCTAACTTGCCCTGCGGATAACTCGCGTCTCTAGCAATTGCTTGTTAGGCTGTGCCTCACCGAGCCTACTGATACAACGGCCCGTCGAGATACTTGAAGCCGGTGTCGCAAGCAGTGGTAACTACGGTGCCCCCGGATCCGACCTCTTCGGCTAGCTCAAGAGCTGCCAGCACGTTGAGTCCGGTAGAGGTCCCGGCAAAGATCCCCTCTTCCGCGGCCAACCGCCGACACATGGCTCGAGCTTCCGTCTCCGGTAGAGCTCGGACGTCGGTCACGATCGCCCGATCGAAGAGAGGAGGCACGAATCCAGCCGCGGTCCCATCGATTCCGTGTGCGCCGGGCGGGCCGCCAGAAAGCACCGCCGACGTATCAGGTTCGAGTGCTACGATCCGCGCATCCGGCCAGGCTCGGCGCACCGTTGACCCTACCCCCATGATCATACCAGCCGTGCCGACCGCCCCACACACGGCATCGATCGGAGCGGATATCTGACCTAGGATCTCCTCACCCATTCGCTCATAGCCAACGGGCGCAGCTGGGTTTCGGAATTGATCCAGGTACAGGTATCGACCCGTCTCCACGAGTTGGTCCGCGCGCGCCATCATCCGCGGCCAAAGGTCGGGAGTCACCAGCCCATCAACGCTGGGCTCTACAAGCACCTGTGCGCCGAAAGCACGCATCGAGTCCAGCTTCTCCCGAGCATACGCGTCAGAAGAGATCACTGTGAAAGGATGGCCCTTTGCCGCGCACACAAACGCGACCGAAGATCCGGTGCTGCCGCCGGTGCACTCCAGGAAGGAGACCCCTGAACCCAATCGGCCACTGGCCTCGGCCGCTTCCACCATCGCAAGGGCCATCCGGTCCTTGTAGGAGCCCGTTGGATTGCCGCCCTCCAACTTGACCCATACGTCGGCAGACTTGTCGCCCGGTATTCGGCGAAGCCGCACGATCGGTGTTCCGCCTATCGTCTCGAGCACGATTCCCTCACACGGAACCATAGATGAACGCCCACATCGTTCACGGCACAGCCTAACGGCTCGGAATTCTGCTGCCGCAGCCGCCTGCTGACAAATCAGAGGCGCTACCAACCCTACCGCACAGTAACCGCGGACAGCAGCAATTCCTTGTTAGCTAGCCGGCGCCTACAGGAACCACATGGTCGTCGACCCAGGCGTGGAACTGTTCTCTCGTCCGATCGCCAGCGGCGACCGCGAGAATCTCCGACTCGGCATCGTCCACAGACACTCTCAGCTCTAGACCGTTGAGCATGAGCATCGCCTCGAGCGCCGCGTGCCCGATCCGTTTGTTTCCATCCACGAACGGGTGGTTGCTGATCAGAGAGAACCCCAAGGCGGAGGCTTTCCCCACAACGTCCGGGTAGAGGTCTTCGCCAGCGAAGGTCTGACGAGGCTGTCCGAGGGCGGACTCCAGAAGGCCGAGGTCGCGAAGGCCATCGGACCCGCCCGTCTCGGAGATGATGCGGGCATGGAGCAGAAGCACCTCAGCAAAGCTGAGGTACCGGGTCACCGGAGTCGCTCGTAGAGCTCGCGGTTCTTAGTAAGGATACGGTCCGCGACCTGGTCGAAGTCGCCAGAGGACTGGTCGACGAGATCGCGCACGGCAGCCTCCGCCAAAGACTCGGCAGGGACGTTGAGGCGCGCCGAGATCTCGGCGAGGCGCTGTTCTTGGGCTTCTGTGAGCTGGATCGCGAGCTTCATGAATCCTCCTAGTGCCATAAAGCTACTCATGTTCCCGAGCGGCCACCAAACAGAGCCTAGCTAACGGCTCGGAATTCTGCTGCGGCACCCGCTCGTCCGCCAGCGAGCGCAAGCGAGCTGCCCTCTATGGTCGCGCCGACTGCAGCAATTCCTTGTTAGGTAGCTGCGGTTGCGCAATCTTACCAGTAAGACCATCTCAGCTACGGTGACTTATCATGGTCAAGCCAGCAACCACAAAGCTCTCTTCTCGCGGGCAAGTCGTGATTCCGGAAGAGATCCGAAAGCGTCTCGGACTCGAGCCTGGTGCCCAGTTCGTTGTGGTCGCCGAAGGTGATGTTGTGGTGCTCAAGGCTCTGAAACCGCCACAAATGGCCGACTTCAAGGCACTCCTCGACAGAGCGCAGGAGTCTGCAGAGGCCGCCCGCCTGACGCCCGAAGATGTCACCCGAGCAATCCAGGACGTTCGCGGAGGCACGTGAGGGCGATTCTCGATACCAATGTGTTGGTCTCCGCCATCTTCTTCGGTGGGGCGCCACGTCGGATCCTTGAGCTCTGGGCCGACGACCGGTTCGAGTTAGTGCTCAGTCCGGCAATCTTCGACGAGTATCTGAGGGCCTGTGCGCGCTTGAGTGCTTCGAGACCAGGCTTGGAGTATGAGGAGGTGCTCGCGACGATCGCGGGACACGGGACCCTGGTTCCGGACTCGCCCTCTACGGCACCGATCACTCGCGACCCAGATGACGACAAGTTCATGCTCTGCGGGAAGACATCGCAGTCGATCGTCGTATCCGGAGACGCCGATCTCCACGACGTCGCGGGGTGGCAGGGAGTCGAGGTCGTTCGTCCGAGGACCTTTCTGGGTCTCCTCGACCCTCCTGCAGCTACCTAACGGCTCGGAATTCTGCTGCCGCATCTTATTCGCTGCAACCGCGAGCGTAGCGAGACGGACCCTCCAGGGCAACGCGGACAGCAGCAATTCCTTGTTAGGTCGCTGCCGCCTACTCAGCCCGATACGTCTCCGGCTCAGACTCGGCGCTCCTCACCAAGGGCACGAATTGCCTGCCACCTACCCTGACCCACATCTTCGCCGCTGGCACATTCGCGACTGTCCTCAGCATGGTTCGCGGATGCGATGAACGAGACCTGAACTCTAGTCGCGAGGCGAGGAGCACACTTCGTCTCAAATTACGGACTCTAGGATTGACCGAATGCAGATGACGCGTGGAGTCACTCGAACTTGAGCGGACAGCCGCCTCAGTGTCCTAATTGCGGGGGCCCTGCCGAAGGCAGGTACTGTCCAGACTGCGGACAGGACCAGAACGATCCACGTGGCTCTGTAATCGGATGGCTACAGACGCTCGTCGAGGAAGAGTTATCGGTCGACGGTCGTCTGTTCCGATCGTTCAGTAAGCTGGTGGCGCACCCAGGCGCGCTCACTGTCGAGTGGATCGAGGGGAAGAGGAATCGATCGGTCTCACCGCTGAGAGCATATCTCGTCGCCTCGGTCTTCTTCTTCACCGTCTCCTTCCTGTTCGGCCTGCCACTTACCGGCCGTCAACTCGACGTGGGGCTTCCCGATCTGGGGTCGTACACTCGCCTCAGCGATGTGATCGACGATGCCGTAGCGGGGAGAGGTCAGGTACTTCTCACCGCAAGCATGCTCGCCCTGGTACCCCTGTATTCCCTCTGGCTTTGGGCGATTCACCCCAAACGAACAGGAGCGTTGGTCGACCACCTCGTGTTCTCTCTGCACGAACATGCGGCGATCCTGGTGCTGCTTGGGCTGATCTGGCCGTTGATGTTCGTGGTTAGTCCCTGGTGGTGGCTGGCCATCATGAGTGCCGCCGCTGCTCATGCCTTCGTTGGGTACTGGCGGGTCTATCGTGGACAACGACGGGTGCTTCGCACGATCGCGTCCGCCGGGGGTTGGGGCGCCATCGTAGTCGCGATGTTGGTCGGGATCGGGGGTCCGGTGACTGATCTTCTCCTCTCGGCGAACTGGGCTCGGCAGCGCGATCACGCTGCCACGCTTTACAGATTCAGCCACTCTGAAGCCGCGCAGGCAGACACCGCAGCAATGGGCGCATTCAGGCGGGCCGCCTTCAGCGTGTTCCTAAACATGGAGAGAGCGGACGGAGCTTTCCTTGTGGGCCGCGACACAGTGCACTTTGCAGAACTGCTGGTAGACCATCGCTTCGACCCAGGCCTGGACTTCGATGAGCCGGATCTGACTGCGCGGGCGGACGCGTTAATCGGGAAGCTGCTTCTCGATCACCCCGAGGATTACACGGTTCGAGGGATCGCGATGGATTTTGCCATGCAGCAAGGAGACACCGTCGGAGCTCGTGGCCACGCTCAAGTCTTGATGAGACTCGAGGCTCCCACCGGGTACCAAGCGCGCCGCGCGGAAACCTATCGGAGAACCGCGGAAGCGCTCGGGGATTCAGGCTCACCCCGCTAGCGCACCACTCCACTCCGGGAGTTCCAACGGAAGCAGCGACCTAACGGCTCGGAATTCTGCTGCCGCACCTCTCTGCTGACAAATCCGAAGCGCTACCGGACATCACCGCAACGGCTCCGCGGACAGCAGCAATTCCTTGTTAGATAGCGCGGTTGTCCCGCCCGAGGAGTCAAGGAGCTCCGCACGCGAACCGATCCGGTACGACCGCCCCTCGGCAGCACACCTGCTTGTGAAGCAGGCGGAGCCCGTTCCGAGGACAGGGAACCGACCCGACCGCCAGCTCCTATTCAGCACAGCCTCGATCCGAAGCCTCGTTGCCTCCATGACATCCGGGCCGGCGGATCGCTTCCATCACCTTGGCCTCGATTGATCGGAGCACCTCCTTGGGAACCGGGCCGTAGCACACACGTAGGAGGGCCAACAGTTTCGCATCGGGAGGCGACGACGGCCCGTTCGAAGAAGCCTCTACCTGACCCGGACCATCGTTTTCCAGCCTCTTGGCCTTGGATCTAGGAGCCATCCGTGGCTCTCGCGACGACGAAGAACGCCGAGTCCGCGCTGAAGGCGGAGAACACCCCCAAGGCGCCGACGATGTTCGACGGTGGCTCGTTCAGATCTCGCGAGTCCTGCACGATACCCTCGTAGAGGTCTGCGTACTCTTGATTTACCCGGTAGACTCGCAGCCAGTGATCTCCGAAATGCGTTAGCGAGAGCAGCGCCACGAACGAACTGTCATTCGCTGTCGGCGGCTGGATCAGCCGAGGGGCGATACGCGTCGCGATCTCAGTGGTAGGTAAGATCTCGGGATCCGGCTCCACATTGTCGACGACGACGAAGTGGAGCTCGCTGTCCGGATTCGTCCAACGGGCTAGCATTGGTTCCGGCAGATCCGGGCGTCCTTGACGTGGATCGAACGTGCTGAAATCGGGCACCAAGAGGCTGTCCGAAGACAGCCGCAGCCCGGTAGGCCTCTCAGGTACCGAGGTCCGAGCGAATGCTTCGATTCCGCCGTGTGAGATCTCCATGTCAAACAGGTCACCAACCCGTACGGTCAGATCCATGCCCGGGTAGTGGTAGCGGCCCGGCTCCCCGCTCGTTGGTACCAGATCGAAACGTGCCCCGTCCCGGATCAGCGTGATCTGCGCGTCCGAGATGGGCTCGGGGACCACGCTCGAGTCAGAGTCGATCGGGAGCACGCTCGTGACCGTGAAGTCTGAGACGGGTTCGCCGGCAAAGAGGTAGCCCTGGACGACGAACAGCTCAGGATCGATCGGTGCAAAGCCAGAATCAGCTTCGCAGGCCACCATCACCAGGGCGGCGGCAGCTGAAAGAAGAGAGGCGCGAGGGGCGCCCATGCTTGTGAGCATGATCCGGGCTCCTATCGCATGCCGACGCGAACGCCGATGCTGGGTGTGAAGCCGAGAGTCGTGACGTCTGTGACGACCATCGGCAGGGTTGAGAGGTCAAACAGCCGGTACCACGTGTTGTCGCGCCCGTAGGCGTTGAACAGCGTGAAGTTCACCTCCATGAAAGCCGTATCGCTTTCGAAGCGGCGCGCGGCCGATAGGTCGAGACGGTGATAGGCGGGAAGTCTCACGCCATTCTTCTCGCCCACATGGATGTAGTTGATCTCACGGCCGTCCAGGAGCTCGATCGGGTACTGGGCTTCCGGAACCGTGTAGGGCTTGCCCGAGCCAAAGACCCAGTTCGATGAGAACGTCCACGGGCCATGCTGGTAGGTCCCCACGACCTTCACCTCGTGAAGCTGGTCGTGGCTGGCCGGGAACGACGCGCTTTCGTTGAAGTCCTCGAGCTCGTAGTCGACGCTCGAGAGGGTGTAGCCGACCCAACCAGTGAAGGCACCGGCCGTCTTTTGCACGAGCGCTTCGATGCCGCGGGCCTGTCCGATGCCGCTGAAGAAGAGGTCCGTCAGCTCCTCGTCAGGCGTCGTACGAGCTCGCGTCGAGAACTGGGAGACCTGGTCCAAGTTCTTGTCGTAGACCTCGAGGTCGAACAGATACCGATCCGTCTCGTATCCGACGCCCAGGATCCGGTGTTCTGCAGCAGAAGGAGCGACCTCGTCCCCCGCGAGAAGCCAGAAATCGCGGCTCCCCTCGAGGACGTCTTCGTTCTCGATTCGCTTTACGAACTGGTTGTAGCGCCCCCAAGCACCCTTGAACTGGAGGCCGTTCGAGAGGGCGTAACGAGCACTGGCTCGCGGCTCCACGTATGTCTCGCCGGTGAGCTCATAGTCAGAGACGCGAACGCCCCCCGTAAGCTCGAGACCTCCGAGCGGCGTCCAAGTGTGCTGAGCGTACCCCGACAGGAGCGTGCCTTCAGAGCTCAGGTCGAGCTCGCCGCGGATCGAATCACCCCGCAGCTGCTGGAAAGAGTAGGCAACGTCACTCCTCGTGACCTGGCCCCCGAACTCGAGCATCGAGGAGCCAGAAAGCCGCCAGGTGTTGTTCATTCGGGCGGTTTCGTCACCGACGCGGTTGTCTTCGCGCAGGCCTCGGGCGACATCGAGCGCGACGACGTCGAGAGCGCCCTCGCTGAAGTACTCGGACGTGGCAACAAGCCAGTCAGTGGTGAATCTCGAGCTCCAGGTCCGGGACCACCGAGCGCTAACGCCTGTGTTGCCCCAGCCCGAAACGTCCGTGCGCTCGGGGATCGAGAACACTTGCCCGCCGGGGATCGTGACGTCACGCCCCGGAATGGACTCATTAAGCCGATCCTCACCGTTGTAGATCGAAAGGGTCAGGATGTCCTTGCTCGAAGGGGTGAGGGTCAGCTTGGCGTTCAGATCGTAGAAGTAGAAGTCGGGCTGAACGGTTTGCTGTTGGAACCCTCCCCGGCCGGGGAACGTCACATCCGGCTGAGTATCCGAAGCCGACAGCGTGCCGAAGATGTCCGTATAGAGCGGCGTTTGGAGGATGTCGGTGTAGGAGCGGCGTGCAGACACGAGGAGAGATCCAACACCACCCAGGGGCACCTCAGCGACCGCGCGGCCGCTCAGCATGTTGGCCCCAACCGACACACCGAAGTTCTCCGGATCTCCGGAGTTACCGACCATTTCGACCACACTCGAGGTCCGCCCGCCGTACTTCGCGGGGAAGCCCCCTTTGTAGAGCCGTACGTCCTTGATGGCATCTGAATTGAAGGCGCTGAAGACCCCGAAGAAGTGGTCGACGTGGTAGATCGTCATCCCGTCCAGGAGCACCAGGTTCTCATCGGGCGTACCCCCGCGGACAAACAGCCCCGAGGTGGCGTCATTGGTGCCGCCAACGCCCGGAAGGAGCTGCAGCGTACGGAAGACGTCCGCTTCGCCCAGTGATGGCATGTTGCTCAGATCACGTGGTGATAAAGTGATCTGACTGACCCCATCCGCGACCTGGGCGAGATCCCCGCTGAGCTCAACGGTCACGCCCTCGAGCTCAATTGCAGCCGGGGCCAGCTCGATCGCGATCACCCCGGCGGTCGGGATATCCACAGGCACGTGGCGAACCTCGAAGCCCAGGTATTCGACCCGCAGGACGTGATTTCCGTGCGGGAGCGATACCAAACTGAAGCGCCCGTACGGATCACTCAGGGTCCGCTGCCCCTGCCCCACCACCGTGATCACGGCGTTTGGCAGAGACTCATTGCTGATCGAGTCGCGGACCACGCCGCTCAAGTCGGCGACCTGAGCGTGGCCGGTCATTGGGACGGTGGCCATGAGAGCGAGGAGGAGCAGCAAGGCTCTCCCCGTCCACCGTCCGCCGTATCTATGTCGAGTTTTCATCGTTTTCGTTTGAGGCTAGATGGTTGATAGGGACGTGAATCGTGGGCATGGCTCCGCCATGGGGTTCACGTGAGGTACTTCGGAATGCCGCCAGCCGGATTGGGGCTGGCCTATTCGGAAGCTCTAGGCCTGAACTGAGCTCACAGGCCTGGCTCCGCGGGTAGCACGGTGAGGGCGCCAAGGCACATTTCGTCTTCGGTTCCCTCGCCCCATACGTGGTAACGCGGTGCCGATCCTGGGCGAGCGTTGTCCCATCGGCATTCGATACGGACCACGTCGCCGACTTCGATCGAGATCGGCGTCACGTACTGGTAGCGCCCCTGCCAGTTGAAATCCCACTCCGGGATGTGCAGCAGCGTCTGCTCATCGTCCCGGTCGGGGTTGAGCACAACACGGAGGCTTTTGCCCTTGGTGTGCATATGCCCGCCCACTTCGACGAGCGAACCTGCCTCGGTGATGTCGATGTCGCACTCACTGAGAACATCTGAGGGATCGAGATCCTCGAAGTCTTCCGGCTCTTTGCTGCATCTGTTCAGCATGAAGGCTGGGATCAATCCCCCGCGGAAGCCGTGATCGATGCGCCGTTGGTTGATGACCGCCTGGCGATCGCAATGCGGTTCACTTCGTAAAGAGTCCGGACACGGAATCTCTACCGGAGCGAACATGGTCACGGAGCTGAGCGCCCGTACGTCGGACCCGGCCGAGTGCGTCTGAAGAACCAAGCCACTCTGATCCGCGTGGACGCCTCCGCGGTAGTTGTAGTGGACCTGGAAGACGAGCACGCTCCCCGCTTTCACCAAGTACCCAGTGCCCCCCGGATGCAGGGTGGCACCCTGCCCCGGCACCCAGCTGGCGATCAAGCCCTGGGCACCGCTGACCCCCGGCCCACCGAAGCAGCTCCAGCCAGGAGCATGGTCTCGGCTGTCGAGGCCCGCAGCTTCCTCAGCCCCACCCTCGTCGGGTCCGATCAGGAAGACCAGCGCATGATGAACGACTCGCGATTCATCAGGCTCAATTTCGTGGCCCGTGATGTACGTGTCTTCGGTAAATCCGGGATCCACGAGAAAGCACCGGTAGTCGTCATCGAGCGCACCCGTCCCTTCATAGGAGTCGGGCAGTTCGTAGTGGAAGTCGCGCGACAGAGCAGCTCCGCTCGGCGGCGGCGGCACGATGGGAGTCACGTGTTCAACGTCGAGCCCAGCCCCTTCCTCGTACCATCGCTGTACGATCACTCGCTCCTCAGGAGACAACGTCCGGTCGTGCTTTAGCGGCGGGGTGTCGCCCGCCGGCTTCCACGGCGGCATGACGCCGCGGGAGACGGCTCGCGCCAAGCGACGGGCGTTGTCCTGCGCATCCAGTGCGGTGGCGAGCTCCAGCATGTGCGAGCCAATTCCCCCGGATGTGTGGCACCCGGCACAGTTCTCCGCCAGGAGCGGTCCAACCGACTCCCTGAAGCTGACGACAGGGCTTGCAGCCCGGCGTGGAAGCGTCGGCCGGTGGTCCGAATCGCCCTGCTGAGCGCCGTGGCCTGCGTCCGTTCCGAAGAACGTGGGCCAAACCAGGGCGACCCCGAGGGCCACACCCATCTGCGACGTCCGGATACGCATTGGACTATCCCTCCCAGAGGCCAACGTCGGTCAGCCTAAGCTCGCGCAGCTGGCGCCGCTGGTCTTCGCTGAGGATTCGTCGCAAGTCCTCCACTGTGCGTTCGAGGCTCCTCGTGACCGCCCCCCGCAGCTCGCCGATGGCGACGTCGGTGTCATCTCGCTGGCGCTCTAGGATCACTTCGAACTCCTGCCACTGCTCATCCGTCATCTCCAAATCCGTTCGGATCCGGGCAAGGACTCGGTTGCGAAGGCGCTCGCGCATCGCCCCGTCCGCTCCTGAGTCTTGGATGAGCTGCTCCGCAATGGACTGGGCCCCCGACGATTCCTGGGCCAAGAGGACCCGCTCGGTGGTGATGCCCCCGAGAAAGCCGAAGCCCGCGATGAGAAGCCCCAGTCCTGCGATTGATAGGTTTGCCTTATTCATCATTGTCACCTTGATCATCCTCTCCCTCGGGTCTCAATGCCTCGAGGGTCAATCCCTGCCCGAGCGTCCCCTCGAGCACCTGCCGGCCGGTCTCTGTCTCGAGCAGGTTGAGCACCATCAGCGCTTCGGTCGCGCTCAACTCAGCCTCGGCCGGCTGCGGCTGAGTCAGTGCCTGGATCCCGAAGCCCAGCAGCAACTCAGCTGCCAGCCCGATTGGAATCAGCTTGCGGCCCCACTCACCTCCCAGGGCACCTAGTCCTGGCCGGCGACTCATCCGCCGTAGGGGCAAGTCAGATCGATCAAGAATCTCCTGAATCGCTCGTCCCCGTTCGTCAGCTGAGAGCTCGGCGCTCGGCCGAAGGTCTTTCAACAGCTCACCTAGTTCCGCGTCGCGCCCGGGGTCCTGCTCGAGCTCGTGTTTGCCTTCAGCAGTCATTCTTCATCGTCTCCATGGCTTCTCGGAGGACTTTTCGTGCCTGGTGCAGCGTCCATCGCACCGTGCCCCTAGGTATTCCCAACACCTCTGAGATTTCTGCGCTGTTCATGCCCTCGATCTCAAAGAGCTCGACTATCACTCGCTGTTGTTCGGGCAGTTGTCTCAGGGCCGCTCTTAGTCGTTCCCCCAATTCTGCGTTTTCTAGTTCCTGCTCGGGTCCTGCTGCGTGCCCGACCAGACCTTCGTCGAGCGCTTGTGTGGTGCGAACCGATCTCGCTTCCCGTAGGTCGTAGGCTCGATTCGCCACGATCCTGAGAAGCCAAGGCTTCAGCGGCCGGCTCAAGTCGAAGGAACTCAGTTTCTCGAGCGCCTTGATGAACCCATCCTGCACCGCGTCTTCGGCGTCTTCCTTCTGGGCGAGGATCCGGTAGGCCACGGCGAACGCATGGTCGAAGTGCTGCTCCACCAGCGTTCCGAAGGCCTCCCGCGAGCCCCGAAGGGTCTCCTCGACAAGTTGGTTGTCGAGCTCTCGAGTCGCGGCGGCAGTCGCTTCCATGATCGGTTGCCAGGCTTGGGCCGGCGGGGGTGATGAGGCTCACCACCACCGCTCGTTCCCTCGGCTCCTAGCGTCCCCCGCCCTGGATGCGCGCCCGCAGTTCTTCGCGGCGCTCTTCCTGGATCTCTTCGTACTCGTCCATCTGCTCGTCCGTGAGGATGTCCCGCATCTTCTTGTCGGTCTCCTCCTGGATGCCGCGGATCTGTCGGCCGAGTCGGATCCGGTCGCGCCGGCCCAGTGAGGATGCTCCTCCCCCGCCCTGCTCAAGACCAGCCTCATCGAATGCCAGAAGGATCTTTTCGAAATTCTCGGCGATCACCGGGCGCATCTCTTCCAGCTGCTCGTCCGTCAGGCCGAGACGGGTCTGGAACTCCTCGATGCGCTCCTCGAAATCACCCAACCGTTCGTCGCTGATGTCTTGGGCCAGAGCCTGCGTCGCGCTCGTGGCCAGCACAGCCGCGGCAACCATCATTCCTCGCTTCAGCGTGCTTGCGTTCATTTGTCTTTGCTCTCCGTGGGCGTGGGGAGCTTCGCTCCCCTCGGTGAGTTTTTCGGGGCTGCTGTCTCGCTACCCTCTGTCATGAATACGGGCACCCCCCAGAAGGTGTTGGCGCCCTACCCGCTACTGGCTCAGATCACGGCATGCGGCGCCCAACATCGGAGCGGCATCGTCCCAATCGTCGTCCTCAAGGAGACCCGCCAGACCGGACTCAGAGCCCATTCCGGCCGGCACTTCGCGGAGCGCCTCCGCGCGCTCAAGTGCCCGTAACCCACGAGCGATCAGCCCTGTTGCGGTGGTGTGGGCTACAGGGCAAGGCGGAGCAGACGCCCGAACGATCCGGGCGCCCATGGACGCGCTACGGCAGTTGAGGTCGACCGCGACTCGGTGCCTACGTTCCCGGCACGCTGTGCCAAAAACTGTGTCGGCGCCCACCAGTTCCGACCGACGCACTCCGCCACGGAATCAAGCGATTCCGGCGCTCACCTTTGCCCACCAACACCGCCGAAGTCATTCACAAAGCAGGTGTACTACTGGGCTGCGCCACGCCCCGAAGTTGTTTTACATCAGTGTGTTAAGGGATTCTACCGTCTGGTCTCCCGCCGTCCGAGTTCCTCGGGCCGCGCCGTCCATCTCCGCGGCGAGTTGCTCGAAAGGCACGCCCTCGTGGTCGCCGGTGCGCCCCTCCCACTATCGCCTACCGCGAGCGGTGCGATAACCAGATGGCGTGTACTCGATCGAACTCGGGAAATCCAGCGCTTCGATTCTCGAGCGTCCCACGTAGACCGCATCATCTACCGATCTGCTCGCCGCATAGCGCCGCATGAACTCGCTCTCCGACTCACGAGTCGGAACCTGACCGGTAAGCGCCATGCGCACGATCTTGGCGACTTCTTCGGGCCTATCGCGCTGAGGGTAATGATCCGCCGTCGGCAAGATCCAGAAACTGCTCTCGACATCGCGGTCATTCAGGTACGTGTTCCACACATAATGGGGAATGCGCACCGGATTGACGGTGTCGGTGAGTCCCCAGAGATAGGCCACGGGGACCGGGCTGCGCGGCAGGTTCTCCAGCCAACGCGTCTCATTGGCCTGCCGCTCCAGCAGGTAACGGCCCACGTAGAGCAGGGCACGCCGACCGTCGTTGAACGCGAAGATGTCGGAGAAGGCGAGTGCCTCGGGATCACCTTCGGTCTGCCGCGGTTGGGCTGCCCGGGCCTCGATCATGCGCGGACCCGCTTCGGCATCCAGCAGGGCCATCTGAAACGGAACCAGATTGGCGAGCGGCAGGAACATGCCGCTGTTGGACAGGAAGTGATAATTGATCGTGTAGCCCGGGCTCGGATCGTCGAGATAGTTGCCGAGGAAGGCGAGGCCGATGCTCACGCCACGATCATGGGTGAACAGCGCGAAATCCTCGAAGCGCACGACCTCGCGCACGAAGTGGTCCACGATCTCCGCGTTCTCTGCCAGCATGTAGTTGTAGCCATTCAGCGGCTTGTCAGAAAAGCCTGAACCGGGAAAGTCCAGCGCCGCGATGTGATACTCGTCCTCGAGGTAGGGAATCATCTTGTAGAAATCGAAACTGGAATTGGGAAAGCCGTGAATCAGCACCAGTTTCGGATTCGTCGGGTCACCCCAGGTTCGGTAGAAAACGTTGACCACGGCGGCGTCGTTGTCTTCTGTCGTCGAAGTCCATTCGAAATAGTCGCCTCCCTGATACCAGTCCCGCGCGAGGTCTGAGTAGAACACGAAGTCATCGTCCTGAGCGAGCAACGTCGAAGGGCCGCAGAGCATGACGAAGAAGACAGAGAACTCGAGCACTGATTTCATGATTGATACCTGATGCTCCATCGATGAGTCGTCGGGCGGCCCCGCTCGGTCACGGCGTGTACCAGATCGGTGACGAGAGGGCCCGCTCCTGGATGACCGAAGGACGCGGGGTAGCTTCGGCCGAGTCCTGACCGAGCGCTACCGCGTCGTACGTCGAGTGTCGCAGAGTCGGGATCTCCAGCACTCGGACGTAGTAGAACGCGCGCTCGTCCGGATTGAAGTCGGGGTCCACCCACACGGTGGAGAGCTCCGCGCTTCCCATGGCGTTGTCGTAGGTCAACGCCTCCACGTCGACCGTGCTTCCAATGGCGGGCACCCTACCATTCACGTCACGTCTGCGGTCTCCGGCCCACGCGACGTCGTACACTCGTTCGTGGGTCTCGCCCGCGTCCACGTACAGTGACCATGCGGCCGTCCGGAACTCACGTGTGCGCCGGTCCCCTTCGACAGGAGCCCCTCGTCCGACCGGAGAGTGGTCCGCCACTACGAGGAAATCGAGTGGCCGATCGAGACGCAGCCGGCTCCCCAGACCCGGATGGACCACAGGAAGGCCCTTCGCGAACCGATACGCTGTCTCGGGATCCGCTTTGACGTTCCCCGCGCTATAGGCGTCCGACGTACCCCTTTGAGGGACGATTGAGGGACGCCCGGCTCGGTCAGCTTCTGTGCGAGCACCTCGACATGCTTCCTCATCTGCTCGAAGACATCGACGTAGACATCCGTCACCGTTGGCCGCTTGTGCCGGAGAGTCGCCTGGACGACTGCGCGTGGCGCTCCCAGCGTCTCCATGATGGTTGATCCGGTCTTCCGCAGAGTGTGCAAGCTGACGTAGCGGCTTGATCAGAGACCTCTATGGCGTCAATTCGTGGGCGTCAATGACGACCTGAGTATGCAACACATTTAGGTCACCGTGCGGGTCCTCATAGAGACCGGAACCGGCGGTGATGGCGACGGGTTCGCCCGGTGCACTCATACAAAACTCCACGTGATTGTCGTTGTCGAATGCGTCCGCAAGCAGCGTCGCAACCCGAACCTCGCCGCTTGCATACTCCACCGTGGTCCCAAGACGGTGCGACTCGTCGAGGTCTGCTCCCCCAGGACCTGAGACGCCCCCCTCCCAAGTGGTTTTGATGATGTGATCCGTATCGGCAGGGCATTCATCTGTGCCCCCCGTCGGGAGCTCGGAGATGAGGTAGTGCTCCGCCAATACGATGGAAGGACCAGCGGCGAGAGGAACCACCGTCTCGACCAGGGCCCCCTTCGCATCAACACCATCGTCGGTCAACAGTGTGCCAACGATCTCGACTCCAACAGGAGGATCACCATCGCTGGCAAACTCCCCAACGAGAAGGATCGTCCTTCGCTCTTCCGCCTCGTCCGCAGGCGCTAGCGTGGCGCAGCCAACCGGGCTTTCTGCTCCGGAGGCGCGATGCACGACAAACACGGAAGGATCAAGCAGTGCTGGTAGGGGGATTCGCCGATCAAGCACAATCGGCATTCCATCCTGGAGACCGGGCAATCCACATCCGAAAAGCAGACCTGGGACACCGTTGTCCAGTCCAAAAAATGCGGAGAGAATATGTACGCTCTCAGCCCCTCCGTCCCTGGTGGTGCTTCCGTCTTCGGCACTGCCGGTATCCTGGGCGGTGATTCCGTCGCTATCTCCGTTGCATGCTGTCAGCAGCGCCCAGGTCACGATGCCTATCACAAGAGCCGAGTTCTGCAACGCCATCTCCGTTCTCTGGCCAAACGCGTAGGTCGGCCTGTTTGTTGGCTACAGACTACGACGCTCCCAACGACACCGCTCGGGACCTTTACAATTCTCAACAAAACTCTTCCAGCTGCTCGTCCGTCAGGCCGAGACGGGTCTGGAACTCCTCGATGCGCTCCTCGAAATCACCCAACCGTTCGTCGCTGATGTCTTGGGCCAGAGCCTGCGTCGCGCTCGTGGCCAGCACAGCCGCGGCAACCATCATTCCTCGCTTCAGCGTGCTTGCGTTCATTCGTCTTTTCTCTTCTTGGGCGTGGGGAGCTTCGCTCCCCTCGGTGAGTTTTTCAGGGCCGCTGTCTCACTACCCTCTATCATGAATACGGGCACCCCCCAGAAGGTGTTGGCGCCCTCCCCGCTACTGGCACAGATCACGGCATGCGGCGCCCAACATCGGAGCGGCATCATCCCAATCGTCGTCCTCAAGGAGACCCGCCAGACCGGACTCAGAGGCCATTCCGGCAGGCACTTCGCCGAGCGCCTCCGCGCTCAAGTGCCCGTAACCCCTGAGCGATCAGCCCTGTTGCGGTCGTGTGGACTACAGGGCACGGCGGAGCAGACCCCCGAAGGATCCGGGCGCCCATGGACGCGCTACGGCAGTTGAGGTCGACCGCGACTCAGTGCCTACGTTCCCGGCACGCTGTGCCAAAAACTGTGTCGGCGCCCACCAGTTCCGACCGACGCACTCCGCCACGGAATCAAGCGATTCCAGCGCTCGCCTATACCCACCAACACCGCCGAAGTCGCTCACAAAGCAGGTGTGCTACTGGCGCTCGGCAAATGCTGCGAACAGGGTCGGTTGATTCATGATCTGCGCTATCTAACGGCTCGGAATTCTGCTGCCGCACCCTGCCCGTCTGTTGTCCGTGTGGTCGACAGGTAGATGCGGGCCGCAGCACGTGCGTTAATCCGCTGCGCAAAGCGCGACGAAAGCTCTCACCGACAGGAAGATGAGATGGTCCAGGGCAGAGCCCGTCAGGCGACCAAGAGCTGCGCTATCTAACGGCTCGGAATTCTGCTGCCGCATCTTATTCGCTGCCACCGCGAGCGTAGCGAGTCGGACGCTCTAGGGCAACGCGGACAGCAGCAATTCCTTGTTAGACCGCACCTAGTGGACTGA
>Ga0181594_10002481_pt1 | contig 16927 bp, 18 predicted proteins | sample 071ome_18_FD_145603 | JGI IMG/M metagenome (GOLD analysis project Ga0181594, IMG submission 145603) | Coastal salt marsh microbial communities from the Groves Creek Marsh, Skidaway Island, Georgia - 071413BT metaG (spades assembly) | ecosystem: Environmental > Aquatic > Marine > Intertidal zone... | reverse complement strand
GCCTGCATCCTTCTGCGGCATTGTCGGCATGAAGCCGACTTATGGGCGCTGTTCGCGCTGGGGCATCATCGCCTTCGCCTCGTCTCTCGATCAGGCCGGACCGATGACGCGCACGGTCAGGGATTCAGCCGCCATGCTGACCGTGATGGCCGGGTTCGATGCCGGCGATTCCACCTCAGCCAATCTTCCCGTGCCGGATTTCGAGGCGACGCTGGGGCAAGGGGTGAAAGGGCTGAAGATCGGCATTCCCGCGGAATACCGGGTCGATGGCATGGATTCGGAAATCGCAGCCCTGTGGGACAAGGGGATTGGCTGGCTGCGGGACGAGGGCGCGGAAATCGTCGATATCTCGCTGCCGCGCACCAAATACGCCCTGCCCACCTACTACATCATTGCGCCCGCCGAGGCGTCGTCCAACCTCGCGCGCTATGACGGCATGCGCTACGGGCTGCGCATCGACGGGTCGACCCCCGCGGAGACCTACGAAGCGACGCGCGCGGAGGGTTTCGGGGCTGAAGTTCGGCGGCGAATCCTGATCGGCACTTACGTACTGTCGGCCGGCTATTACGATGCCTATTACCTGAAAGGACAGAAGGTCCGCGCGCTGATCGCGCAGGAATTTTCCAATGCGTTCGAGAGCGTCGACGCGATCTTGACACCGACCGCGCCGTCCGCTGCCTTCGCCCGGGGTGAAAAATCGGACGATCCGATCGCGATGTATCTCAACGATGTGCTGACCGTTCCCGCCAGCCTCGCGGGGCTTCCGGCGATCTCGGTTCCCGCAGGACTTTCCGGGGACGGACTGCCGCTGGGACTGCAGATCATTACGCGCGCGTTCGATGAGGAAACACTGTTCAGGGTTGCGGAAACCGTCGAACAGGCTGCCGGGTTCGACGCGCGGCCCGACGTGAAGACGGCGTAGGCCCATGCGGTATCATTTCTGGTACGTGCTGATCCATATCGGCCTCGGGCTGATCGGCTGGCAGATTTTCACCTTTACCAATATCGGCGGGCTTTATGCATTTGGCGCAGCGGGCGTTGTGCAGGCCTATGCGATTTTTGAAATACACCGCGACGCCCGTCCGAAGTTCAACGCCATGCAGGCGCAGACCGACAGCATGCTCGAGCGGCAACAGAACGAGCAGGATTATCGCAAGAGGCTGACCCGGACGTGGTTTTTCCGGTCCTGCATCTACGCGCTGCTGACCCTGATCGCAGCGATGGCGACGCAGGGCGCAACGGTCCAGTAGTTGGCGAAGTAGGAGGTACGGCGATGGCGACGATTGAGGGCCGGACCGGCGAGTGGGAAATCGTGATCGGACTCGAAGTCCATGCCCAGGCGACGTCCGAGGCGAAGCTGTTCTCGGGCGCTTCAACCGCGTTCGGGGCCGACCCCAATGCAAATGTCTCGCTGGTCGATGCCGCCATGCCGGGCATGCTGCCGGTCATTAACGGTCGCGCGGTCGAACAGGCGGTCAGGACCGGGCTCGGCCTGAACGCAGAGATCAACCGGCGCTCGGTGTTCGACAGAAAGAACTATTTTTATCCCGACCTGCCGCAGGGGTACCAGATTTCCCAGTTCAGCGACCCTGTTGTCGGCAAGGGCGAGGTCGAGATCACGCTGGAGGACGGCGAGACGCGGACAATCGGCCTGACGCGCATCCATCTCGAACAGGATGCCGGAAAGTCGATTCATGATCAGGACCCCAGTTCGACTTTCGTCGATCTCAACCGGTCGGGAGTGATCCTGATGGAGATCGTGTCGGAGCCAGACATGCGGTCGTCGGAAGAGGCCGCCGCCTATGTCTCCAAGCTGCGTTCCACCATGCGCTATCTTGGCACCTGCGACGGCAACATGGAGGAGGGCAGTCTCCGTTGCGACGCCAACGTGTCGGTACGTCGTCCGGGAGAGGAATTCGGTACGCGTTGCGAGATCAAGAACGTCAACTCGATCCGTTTTCTGCGCCAGGCCATCGATTATGAGGCGCGCCGTCAGGTCCAGGTTCTCGAGGAAGGCGGAACCATCGACCAGGAGACGCGGTTGTTCGATGCGGACAAGGGCGTGACCCGGTCAATGCGGTCCAAGGAAGAAGCGCACGATTACCGCTATTTCCCCGATCCCGACCTGCTGCCGCTGACGATCTCGGACGACTATATCGAGAAAATTCGAGCCGAACTGCCGGAACTGCCCGAACAGAAAAAGGTCCGCTACGTCGAGGAGCTCGGCCTGTCGGCCTACGACGCGGAAGTCCTCGTCGCGGAACGGCCGATTGCGGAATTCTTCGAGGAAGCCGCCGCCGGTCGTGACGCCAAGACCGCCGCCAACTGGGTCACCAGTGAGCTGTTCGGCCAGCTAAACCGGCACGGGCTGGAAATCGAGGATTCGCCGGTTTCTGCCACGTCGCTCGGCGGGCTGATTGATCTTATATCGGACGGAACGATCTCCGGCCGTATCGCCCGTGACGTGTTCGAGGAAATGTGGACATCCGGCAAGGATGCCGCCGACATCGTCGAAGAGAAAGGCCTCAAGCAGGTCTCGGATACGGGCGCGATTGAGGCCGCTGTGGACGAAGCGATTGCTAACGGGGCAGCACTGGTCGAACAGTTCCGCGCCGGCAACGAAAAGATTCTCGGCTGGTTCGTCGGCCAGGTCATGAAAGCCACCCAGGGCAAGGCGAATCCGCAGATGGTCAACGAAATCCTGCGGAAGAAGCTTTCCGGCTGACCGGACCAGGTTCTGACCTTCATCAAAGTTTCATGCCGCTCGCGGAACCGTGAATTGCTCCGTGAGCAAGGCGCTGCGATATTTCCTTCAAGTCATAGGAACGACCGATGATCGATCTTTATACTTGGGCCACGCCCAACGGCCACAAGGTCCACATCATGCTCGAGGAAACCGGGCTGGATTACACGGTGCATGGCATCAATATCCGCGCGGGAGACCAGTTCGAAGACGATTTTCTCAGAATCAGTCCCAACAACCGGATTCCGGCCATCGTCGACCGCGACGGACTGGGGGGAAAGGAACTGTCGCTGTTTGAGACCGGCGCGATCCTGATTTATCTGGGCGACAAGACAGGGCAGTTCATGCCCGGTCTGGAGGACGACGCGCATGGGCGCTACAATGTAATGCAGTGGCTGATGTGGCAGATGGGCGGCGTCGGCCCGATGTTCGGTCAGGCCAGTCATTTCACGGGATATGCGCGCGAACGCCACAGCGACGCGGAACTTCAGTACGGCATTGATCGCTATACCAACGAGGCCAACCGGCTTTACGGCGTGATGGATCGCCGGCTTGCGGAAGCCGAGTATCTTGCTGGCGACCATTCGATCGCGGACATGGCGGTCTGGCCGTGGTGCCGGGAACCGTCGCGACGCGGCGTCGATCCGTCCGATTATCCCAACGTGCAGCGCTGGTTCGATGCGATCGAAGCGCGGCCCGCGGTGCAACGCGCGGTAAAGATCCTCGCCGAGGAATCGGTGCGGCCCGTCAAACATGACGACAGGGCCTGGTCGATCATGTTCGGCGACCGGCAGTTTCAGCGTAACTAGTCAGCAAGCAAAAGGGAGAACGAGAAAGCAATGTTCGTGAGAAAACTTAAATCGGTCCTGCCGGCGATTGCCGTCGCCGTCGGGCTGACGTTGTCGGGGGCGTCGCTTGCGGCGGGTCCGAACGATACGCTCGACAAGGGGCCGAAAGTCGGGGCCACGATCCCGCACATGCTCAAGACGGTCGATCACCAGAACCAGCACCAGGATTTCAAGGCTCTGGCCCGGAAGAAGGGCCTGATTGTCCTTTTTTCCCGCTCGGTCGGGTGGTGACCGCACTGCAAGATCCAGGCGGTCGCCTGGAACGACAAGTACGATGAATTCAAGGCGCTGGGTTATAACGTCACCATCGTGACGCATGACAAGACGGACGTTCTGGCGAGTTTTGTCCAGAACGAGAACATCAGGTTCAGGATGCTGTCCGATGCGAAGACGGAAATCGTTCCGGCCTTCGGCCTCGTAAACGAACGTTTCGAGAAAGGATCGGCCTGGTATGGAACGGCCCATCCGATGATCTTTGTGGTCAATCCGAAAGGCGTGATCACGCATCGCTTCTCCGGCACCAGCGTATCGCAAAGACCTGCGGTCAATCTGGTGCTTGGGACTCTTAAGAAGGAAGCAGGCGGCTGAGAACGCTGGACTTTTCGTACCACGAACGGCGGCTCCTGGAGCCGCCGTTTTCGTTTGAAGGGTTCCGATTGTATCCTTCCGGTTCGACAGGGAAAGTTGAAAGGATATCGCCATGGCCGTTCTGCTGGCTTCAACCGTCGGACCGCACGAACCCTGGGAGAAGGCGCTGCGCGACGCAATGCCGGAGGAGGATCTGCGCATCTACCCCGATGTCGAATCGCTCGCCGACATCGACGTGGCATTGTTCGCGCACCGCCGCCCCGGCGTCTTTCCACGGCTAAACAACCTGAAGCTGATCGTCGGGCTGCAGGCCGGGGTCGACAGTCTTCTGACGGACCCGGAGCTTCCCGCGGATATCCCCATCGTGCGCGCCTGCCAGGAGGGCGGGGATCGGCTGATTGCCGAGTACATGCTTATGCAGGTCCTCATGCATCACCGTCATATTGGCAGCTATATCGACGACCAGCGCAGCGCCATATGGGAGAAACGGCCGGTCTATCTGGCGAGCGAGACGCGCGTCGGCTATATGGGAGTCGGCATGATCGGCCGCGCCTGCGCAGAGATCGTGCGCGATGTCGGGTTCAACGTGGCGTCCTGGACGCGGACGCCGAACGACATTCCGGGCGTCGAGAATTTCAATGGGCCGGACGGGCTCGTCCCGTTTCTGGCCCGCACCGACATTCTGGTGAATATCCTGCCGCTAACGCCTGAGACGGAGAATATCCTGAACTCGGAGTTGTTCGCCGGGCTTCCCCAGGGCGCGCGGATCATAAACATAGGCCGTGGTCAGCATGTGAACGACGGTGACCTGATGGCGGCGCTCGATTCAGGGCATCTGGCGGCGGCTACACTCGACGTGTTCCGCAAGGAACCGTTGCCAGCCGACGATCCATTATGGCGTCACCCGAAGATCGTGATTACGCCGCACACGGCGCGCAAATCGCGGCCCGCCAACGCCGCGCCGCAGGTGGCCGAGGCGATCCGCTGTCTCCGGGCGGGTAAACCACTGCCGCAGCTGGTGGACCGTAACGCCGGTTACTAGCGTTCGATATTCCCGCTGCGGACAGGGACGCCGAATTCGCGGCGGCAAACATCGGCGAGTCTCGCGACGCCTCCTCGGATGTCTTCGATGGTGGAACTGGCGTAGCACAGCCGCAGCCGGTGCTTTCCGGCGGCCGCATCGGCCATCCATTCCTCGCCGGGGTTGATCGCGACGCCTTCTTCCAGCGCGGCCTCATACAGCTTCATCGTGTCGACATTGTCGGGAAGCGTCACCCAGACGACGATGCCGCCCTCGGGCATCGCGACTTCGGCGGCGGTACCGAACTCGGCGGCGAGCGTTTCGATCATGGTCTCGCATTTCACTTTCAGCGTCTGCTGAAGCGCGGTCACGTGATCGTCGAAATCGGTCGCGCAGTATTCCGCCATGATCATCTGCGACAGGGCATCGGTGCCGGCGTCGGTTTTCATCGGCAGGATACGCGACATCAGCGGCCAGTCGGCGACCAGGAAGCCGAGCCGTAGCGCAGGCGCAATGGTCTTGGAGAACGAGCCGCAATAGACCACCTGCTGTCCGCCGTCATCGAGCGCCCGGATCGAGCGTGGTCGCGTGCCGTCGAAGGTCAGGTCGGCGTAGCAGTCGTCCTCGAAAATGACGGTGTCGTAGGCGCGGGCGAGGCGCAGCAACTCCAGCCGCCGGTCTTCCGTCATCACCGAGCCGGTCGGATTCTGAACGGTCGGAACGGTATAGATGTATTTGGGCGTCACACCTTTCGATTTCAGGTCCGACAGGATGGCGTCCAGCGAGTCCATCCGGATTCCCCCATCATCGAGCGGTGCGCCGACGACGTTCGCACCGAGGCGCTGTAGCCGGGAAATCGCGCCCTGATAGGTCGCTTCCTCGACGATCACCGTGTCGCCCTCGCCGACAAATACTGCGTTGACCAGATCGAGCGCCTGCAAAGAGCCGGAGACGATCAGAACGTCATCGGCGCTGCCATCCATGCCGGTTCGCTGGCGCAGCGTATCCGCGACGAACTGTCGCAACGGCCTGTATCCCAGCGGCCCGTCGCCGACGCCGTAATGGGCGAGGGTGGGGCCTTCACGGGTCAGTACCGAGCGCGAGGCTTCGATGAACCCCTCGACGGGAAAATGTTCCGCGTCGTTGTGTCCGCCGACGAAATTGTAGCGGGGAAAGCCTTCGCGCCGACCGGGTGCGGCGGGCGGAAGGTCGGGGCGAAGCAGGGGGGTAAAATCGAATGACACGGGAATTCCTCAGGCAGTCATCGGAAGATCGCCCTTCTTGGCGTCGATCAGGATGATGGCGAGGCGGCACGTCTCTGTCCCGCGGTTGATCCAGCTATGGTTCGTTCCCTGCTGGACCATGATGTCTCCCGGGTTCAGGTGCACTTCGGCGCCGTCGTCCAGTTCCATGTCAATCTCGCCCGAAACGCAGAAGATTATGTCCAGCGTGTCCGTGCGGTGCATCCGGCCCGGCATTCCCGCCGGGTAATCGTTGATGGTGAAGCGGTTCCCGCGCGGCGGCGGCTGGGTGCCGAGGCGGCGCGCACCGTAATCTTCATCTGTCCACATCTCGCAGGGGGATTCGTCCATCGACCAGATCAGGGTCGAGACCATGCCGCGTCCCGACCATTTGTGATTGGATGCGACGCCATCCATCCCGGCCACTGCTTTGCCGTTCGCGTCATGCGTGGTGACGATGCGGCGGATCGGGGGATTGGGCGGCTCGCCCGTGCCGTCATGCGGCTTGCTCGGCGGCGGGGCGGTTTCGCCCGGACCGGGTTCGTTCTTGGCGTCCATCAGAACGAAACCGAGCCGACAGGGCTCGGTGCCGCGATTGACCCAGCTATGGTTGGTGCCCTGCTGCACCATGACGTCGCCAGCCTTCATATGGACCGAAGCGCCGTCATCCATGTCCATATCGATTTCGCCCGACAGGCAGATGACGTAATCCAGCGTGTCGGTGCGGTGCATGTTTCCAGGGCAACCCGGCAGGAACTCGATCACACAGATGCGCGCGCCGTTGGGTTCCGGTTCGCGGTTGACGATACGCTGGCCGAAATCCTCGTCCGACCAGATTTCCACCGGCATCTCGTCGGCGTACCAGACCAGGGTCGAAACGCTCTGGTTATGCTTTGGCCATTTATGGTTGGTCGCGGGACCGTCCATCGTGACGACGGCCTTCATGTTCTCGTCGTGGCCCGTGACGATGCGCCGGATCGGCGGATCGGGCAGCAGGGGATCAGCCATTCTCAATTCTCCTTTCGGGATCAGTCGGCGAGCGGCTTCGGGCCGCCGTCGGGAATATCGACATCGAACGACACCAGCACGACCGCGACCATGGTGTAGAACCCGATGATGGTGACGAGGTCGAGTACGGTCTGTTCGCCCAGAACCTCGACCGCCTTTGCGTAGGTCGTATCCGACAGCGACCGGTCGTGCGACAGCTCCTTCGCCACCCGGTAGACGATTTTCTCGTCGTCCTTTTCGATGACGGGTTCCCGGCGCTCGCGGATGGCGTCGGCTATTGCGGGATCGAGTCCGACCTTTTCGACATATTTTTCGTGTGCGTACCATTCGTACTGCGCCGTGTAGGTCCGTGCGATGACGAGGACGGCGAGTTCGACGAGACGCTGCGGCACCGATGTTTCGTGCCGAAGGTGGCTGCCGAAAAGATTCGCCTTGTCAGCAAGCTCGGGCGTCCTGAGCCATAGCGCGAACGGCCCCTTGGCCGCGCCGCCGCCGCGCGTACCGGCGATCTCGTCATTGATGCGTTTCTGTTCCGCCGTCATCTCGTCGAGCGGAATGGGGTCGATGCGGGCCATGCGGCGCCTCCCTGAAATAGTTGTTGCGCAAAGTCTGCCGCAGAGGCGGAAGGCGGTCTACCTTGCCGCCGGTTTTTGCTATAATCCCCGAAACGAATAAGGAGATGGGCGATGGCGACTGTACTCGAAGAGATGACTCCGAAACCGCTTTCCGATGCGCTCGGCGCGGAGATCAGCGGCATTGACGTGCGTGGGCTGGATGATTCGGAATTCGACCGGCTGCGTGACATTTTTCACGACAATCTGGTCCTGGTGGTGAAGGACCAGAAGCTCTCGCCCGCGGAACAGACCGACTTCGCTGCTCGTTTCGGCGATATCCAGTATCACATCTCGCCAGAATATCTGATGGACGGACAGCCGGAGGTGATGATCCTTTCCAACGAGATTGAGAATGGAAAGAATGTGGGCATTCCCGATGCCGGCAGCGACCCGCATTCGGACCATTCCTATGTCGACGTGCCGACCGCCTACACGATGCTGTACGCGCTCAAGGTCCCGAAGGACGGCGGCGATACCGAGTGGACCAACATGATAGCCGCCTACGAGGCGCTGTCGGACGAGATGAAGGAGCGGCTCGACGGGCTGATCGGCATCCACAGCTTCAACCGGCTGCGCAATCCGCGCATGACGGTCGGTGACCGCCACGGCGACGGGCAGGATTATTACAAGCGGTCGCCGCCCGATGCGTTTCACCCGATCGTCCGCACTCACCCGGCGACGGGCAGGAAAGCGCTGTATATCTCGCCGCGCTTCACCATCGGCATCAGGGATATGGACGATGCCGAGGCGCAGCCTTTGCTGGACGAGCTGTTCGCACATATCGCGCAGCGGCAATTCATCTATCGCCACCGCTGGACGGTCGGAGACCTCCTGATGTGGGACAACCGCACCACGTTGCATCTCGCCCTCGGCGGTGTGCCGAAAGGGCAGGCGCGGCGTATGCACCGCGTGACGGTGCAGGGGGAAGTGCCGGTTTAGGATTTTTGGTGTCGGCACCGGCCCTCTCCCCCATCCGGCCACCGACTAGGTTACTGGCCCATGAATCCATAGGGGGTGGCCGGGTGGGTGAGAGGGCCGCAAAACGTTTCGTGGGCGATGCTGCGTAAGCGGCTTACTTTTTGAACGACGGCGACAGCGCGACCCATATCGACAGCAGAGCCAGCGCCACGACCCCGGCGATGCCGACGATGTAGAACGCGCTGGCCAGCCCTTCGGTCGGGCTCGTCCCTTCCGCCTGGCTCATGAAGTCGGCCAGCGCGCCCATGCCGGGCGGCACCAGAAGCCCGCCGAACCGGTTGAAGGATATACGCAGCGCCGTGACGCGCCCCTGCAGATGCGGCGCGACATTGTTCGACAGGATCACGATCATCAGCGGCAGGTTGAGCCCCTGGGCGAAACCCCGGACGCTGATCGCGCCGGCCAGGGTAATCAGCAGCAGCGTCGTATAGTTCGTGCCGAACAAGGGCGTGATTGCGATGGCGACGACCGAGACGCCGATCATGACGATCAGCAGCCAGTGGGCGGTAAAGCGCTTAAGCAGCGGTCCGGTACACAGCGCGGCTACGGCCGACGCCGCGCTGGCGCCGCCGATCAGCCAGCCGATGGTGGCGCCCGAAACGCCGATATGTTCGCCCAGCCAGACGACGTAGAACGAGCTTTGTACGCCCGAGCCGGTCTGCCGCATGACGGTGACCATGATGACCATGGCGACCGCCGGCACGAGCAGAAGCCGGTAGGCTTCGCCCAGATTCGACTTTTTCTTCGGTGTTGAGGTTTCCGATTTCCGGTCGGCGGCGTCGGCCTTGTCCTGTGAGTCCCTGGTCGCGTCGCGCGTATCGGGCAGGAACGACGCGGCGATCATCCCGCCGGCGATCCACGCGGCCAGCAGGCTGAACGCCCCCCATGGACCGAAGAAATCCCAGATATAGCCGACCGTCGGCGGCCCGAGAATGCCGCCGATCCGGGCGACGAAGGTCATGCGCCCGGCATAGACCGGGTGCCCCTTCATGAGCTGGCCGACCAGAGTCTGGCTGCCGATCCAGGCGGTCGCTTCGGTAAAACCCGAAATCATCTGGATCAGCATGACCGAAATAATGAACAGGATGGCGGGGTTGGCTGTTGCCGAGCCGAACGGAATGCCGAAGACCGGCGACAGCGCCGGATAGCACAAGGCGGACAGCACCCCGGCGAAGCCGAACAGGATGATGATCCGCTTGGTGCCGAAACGGTCCATCAGAGAGCCGGCATAGACCGACATGGTAACGGTCAGAAACTGGCGGGACGACAGCAGCAGCCCGATCAGAAAGGCGAGGTTCTTGTCGATCAGCGCGACCATCAGCAGGGCGACGATCGTCGATGCCATTGACTGGATCGTACCGGTAAAAAATGCAGTGCCGTAGACTGAGGCCTGCAGTCGGGCCGAATAGGTTTCGCTCATGATCGCGGATTCTGAAAAGGAGAGGGTCCCGGGCAGCGTAGAATGATCCCGCGCGGCGGAATACGCAATCTATCCGGCATCCTTTCGAAACGCCGGAGATTTCCCGACCCAAAGCGCCGTCGCGGAAAGCCCGACCAGGCCGAGTCCGCCCACGATGTAGAAGGCGGCCTCCAGGCTCGACCATTGCGCGATGGCGCCCATGATCAGCGGAATAATGGCGGTGGTGGCCCGGTTTGTGGTGATCCTGAGCGCCACGATCTTGCCCTGGTCGCCGCCGGATACCGCCTGCATGCCGATCGACATCATCAGCGGCATGTTGAGACCCTGGCTTAGCCCGCGCAGCGCGATGACCCCGAACAGGATGAAATATATTTTCCCCATGCCCGGCAGTTCTATGAAATCGGCGCCCAGCATCGGCGTGACCGCCATGGTGACGATGGAGAGCCCGATGGTCAGGATCAGCAGCCAGTGCTCGCGTATCCAGCGCGTCAGATATCCGACGCTGAGCGAGGTGCTGGCCGACAGGATATGGCTGCACCCGACCATGAAACCGATATCGCCCGCGGTAACCCCCAGATCGTGGAGCCAGATCGGGTAGAAGCTCTGCTGGATGCCGGACCCTGTCTGACGCATCAGCGTCACCGCGATAACCAGCGCGACCGCTGGGATGGCAAGCATACGAAAGGTCGCGACGTAATCGCTGAGGCGCGGTACCAGCTCCTGCCAGCGGAAGGCGTCGCGGACCTCATCGTCGGCAGCGGCGTCCGATGTCACCGGGACGAGCCAGCCGGCGATCCATCCGCCCGCGACCCATGCCGCCATCGTGTAGAACCCGGCCGCCGGGCCGTAATGGTGCCAGGCGAGCCCCGCCAGCCACGGGCCGAGGAAGCCGCCGAGCCGGAGCGCGAAGCTGAGCCTGCCGGCATAGACCGGACGCCCCTTCAGCACCTTGCCGACGAGCGCCTGCGAGCCGACCCAGCCCATCGATTCCGCCATGCCGGACAGCATCTGCAGCGCGATGATGGCGGTGAGGAAGGGAAAGAACGGAAACGCCGCCATGGTGACGATGCCGATAGCGGAAAAGATCAGCATCACCCGGCGCGCCCCGAACCGGTCCATCAGCGCGCCGCCATGGATCGCAAACAGCACCGGCATGACCTGCCGCGCCGCGACCACCACGCCGATCAGGAACGGCTCCTTCACCACGATCGCCGCCCAGAGGGGCATGAGTATGCCGGTCAGGAAATAGACATTGCCGTTGAAGAATCCGCTGGCATAGATCGGCAATTGCAGCCGCCAGGGGAAGATTTCTTCAGTTCGGGATGGGGCAGGGGACATTGGGGACGGATTGAACATTTACACCTGCGTCAGAATGATCCTGGAAAAAGTCACGCGCAAGCCGTGGCGGGCAGGTTCGCAGGGAGGGAAACAGGGCATTTGAGCCGACAAGGATTGTCATCCCGGGCCTGACCCGGGATCCGGCCCAACAGTGCCGCGTCACGACCGTCTGGATCCCGGATCAAGTCCGGGATGACAAAAGGAGAAAGTGGCTGGATCATGCGATTGAATCGGCGAAGGAGGAATTGCCATGATCACGCTCTACAGCAAGGCGACGTCGAACGGCCGGAAGGCCTCGATCATGCTGGAGGAAGCCGGGCTGGATTACACTGTCCGGCCGATGGCGCTGGAGAAGATGGAGCAGAAAGAGGACTGGTACCTCGCCATCAACCCCAACGGGCGGATTCCCTGTATCGTCGACGATGACGGGCCGGACGGGGGAAGTGTGACGCTGTTCGAATCCGGCGCGATCCTGCAGTATCTCGCCGAGAAATCGGGCAAATTCCTGCCGGCCAGCGGTGCTGCCCGGGCGGAAACGCTCAACTGGCTGTATTTTGCTACAGGCCACGTCACCCATACCGGGCTCGGCGTACACTGGCAGATCCGCTGCCGCGACGCGGGCGAGGAACACGCGCATCTGAAAATCTGGCAGGACGAGAACGAGCGCGTCTACGGCGTACTGGAGCGCGCCCTGTCGGAACGCGATTATCTGGCGGGCGACTATTCCATTGCCGACATCGCCGCCTATCCGTGGATTTTCCGCTGGCAGATGCAGGAGATCGATATCGACTCATATCCGGGTGTGAAGGCATGGCTCGCCCGCATCGCCGCACGGCCCGCGGTCGAGCGGGGAATGAACGTACCGCCGCGGGACGACGGGCTTTGAGTTGCGAGGCGGTCGGCCCCCTCCCTGACCCTACCCCGATCCCGGGGGAGGGGATTGATTTTCGCGATGTCTAAAGCCTCTCCCCCCGCTTGCGGGGGGAGGTGAGGAGGGAGGCTATCGGCCGCAGACAATCCATTCGCGCGGAAAATCGTTCAGCGTTTCGCAGCCCGTCTTCGTCACGACCACGGTTTCGCCGAACTGAAGCCCCATCTTTTCGTCATGGGTGATGACGTTGGGCTGGATAGTAACAGCCATGTTTTCGCGGAAGGTGATAACCGGGCTCTCGTGGCGCTTCGTGGTCTTCGTCTGGATAATCGGCGGGCTCTGGTTCACGCCGTGCAGAAGATCGTCGTAGATCGAATAGCCGAGCCGGTGCATCGCCTCCGCGGCTTCTTCGACATCCTCGGTCGTCGCGCCGTCTTTCAGGGCGTTTTCGATGGCGAGATATCCCTCGACCGCTGCGGCATGCAGGTCCCGCCAGGGCTTGGGCGGCTCGCCGAGCGAGAAGGTGCGGTGGATCTGGCCGGTATAGCCCCACCAGCTACCTGAAATCTCCGTGATCAGGCAATCGCCCTCCTGCAGCACGCGGTTCGAATGGAACTGCGCCGGTACGGGGAAATCCGGGTCGTCCATCTTCATCGCGCTCATGAAATGGATGCCTGCCTTGCCGCCTTCCTTCAGATAGACAGGTTCCAGCAGGTACGGAATTTCATCTTCGCGCATGCCGGGGCGCAGATTATCGGCGACCGCCTGCATCGATTTGTCGGTCAGTTCGGAGGCTTTTTTCAGCCGGGCGAGTTCTTCCGGCCGCTTGATCGTGCGCATCATGCGGTAGGGACCGCCCGCATCGGTGAAATCGGCATCGGGGTGCTGTTCGGTAAAGCGCTGGTAATGGCGCCAGGGGATGCTCCCCACCAGACCGATACGTTTGGCCGAAAGCCCGCGTTCGCCGAGTACATCCGACATGGTGGCGGCCGTATTGGCGCCTGCCCAGCGCACGTCGTCGATCACCGACAGAACCCGCGCCATCGGCACGTGATTGTATAGCTGCACCAGGACCAGCGGGTCGCGGTCCGCCTGGAACAGGACGTAGCCTTCGCGTCCGCCCGGCCAGTCGGTGAGCCAGAATATGTCGTTGTGGTAGGGGCCTGTGCCGTAAAACAGCATCGCGTCGAGATCCTGCTCCGCCATCAGAGTCATGATCCGTTCGTGCCGGCTCGTCATCTCTTCGTCGGAAAATCTCGGGAACTGGGAAGCGTCGCGCATGGTTCTCTCGCTCTGTCGGTGGTCCTGGCGACAACGGTAGGGGGCAGTCTTGCCGCCCGCAACCTATTGCGACAGACTTCCGCGCGCCGGAAACAGGAGAGCAGGACGGATGATTGAGCTTTACACCTACGGAACGCCTAACGGCCGCAAGGTCTCGATCATGCTGGAGGAATGCGCTCTCGACTATACGGTTCACGCGATCGACCTGATGCAGCGCGAGAACTACACGCCGGAATTTCGCAAGGTCAGCCCGAACCAGCGTATTCCCGCCATCGTCGATTCCGACGGACCGAACGGCCAGCCGGTCCGCGTGTTCGACAGCGGCGCGATCCTGCAATATCTGGCCGACAAGACGGGACGGCTGCGCGGCAACGACGACATAACCCGGCTCGAATGCCGCCAGTGGCTGCAGATGGCGCTCAGCGACCTGCCCGGGCCGTTCGGACAGGTGTTTCATTACAGATACATGCTGCCGGAAGGAGTGTCAGAGCAGGTTGCGGACTACGGGCTTGAGCGCGCCAGGGAAGAAATGAACCGCATGGTGGGTGCGCTGGATTTCCGGCTGCGCGAATTCGAATATCTCGCCAAGACCTATACCATTGCCGATATCGCGGCCTATCCGTGGATCGCCGCCCACGAGTTCTTCGGTCTCGACCTCGACGATTTCGTCGGTGTGCGAAACTGGTATAACCGTCTCAGCAAGCGCCCCAATATTCAGCGCGGCATGAATGTGCCGTCGCCGCAATCCCCGCAGGAGTAATGCCATGTACGACGTCTATAACTGGCCGACCTCGAACGGCAAGAAAATCAACATCATGGTCGAGGAACTCGGCGTCGACTACGAGATCCACGACATCCGCATCGGGCAGGACGACCAGTTCACGCCGGAATACGTCAAAATCAATCCCAACAGCAAGATTCCCGCCATCGTCGACCGGGACGGGCCCAACGGGGAGCCCTACACGCTGTTCGAATCGGGCGCGATCCTGATGTATATGGGCGAAAAGCATGGCCAGTTCTTCCCGCAGGACATGGCGAAGCGGTACGAGACGATCCAGTGGCTGATGTTTCAGATGGGCGGCGTCGGTCCGATGTTCGGCCAGGCGCATCATTTTCGCCGCGCCGCGCCCGAAAAGGTGCCGTACGGCATCGATCGTTACACCAACGAAGCGCGCAGGCTTTGGGCCGTGATGGACGGGCATCTGGCGGATAAGGAATGGTTCGCGGCCGGCGAATTCACTATCGCCGATATTGCGATCTGGCCGTGGTGCCAGCGGTATGAATGGCAGGGTGTGGCGCTGGAGGAGTACCCCAGCGTCAAACGCTGGTACGAAGCTGTCGAGGCGCGGCCCGGCGTGCAGCGGGGGCTCGCGCTCCAGCAGAACTGACGGCGGTCAGCGTCTGCTGTCTCTGAAGAACCGCACAGACCCACTCCCCAGCCGGGTCGATGCGGCAAGTGGACGAAGTTCAGTGCGCCATGACCAGGCGCGGCCTCGAGTCGTTTGCCGCGCGCGGACGGCCGCGGCGGCGTGTCGTGCCCAGCTCTTCGCGGATTTCGAGCAGTTCGTCGTGGCAGGTTTCGAGATTTTCCTGTTCGCGTTGGTCTTCGCGGTCGAGGACCTGGATGCAGCTCAGCTTGATCTCGACCAGATCGAGCAGGTTTTCGACTGATTGCCTGGATAGTTGTTGCATGGTTAACCCCCTTTCTGAGTAGTCCCCAAGCTTCATCCCGCGGTGCTTAACAAATGGTTTAACCAGGGGGGCGGAGACAACATTTTTCGCGCCATTAATCGGATTCTAACGGCGACGGACGAATATTTGCGGCGGATCGAGGGAAGAGGGAGACGTTCCATGACGCCGCTGGACGGATTCGATATCAACCAGGCAATGGCGGATGACGGCGCGAGCGCGCTGGATGCCGCGAACTGGCGCCGGCTGAGCGACAAGATCCTGGCCGCGTTCAGCCATGCCTATGCCACGGGCGAAGCGAGCATTGCCGAACGGCTGCGCGACGCGCTGAGCGAAAACGAACGGCATGGCCAGGAGCGGTTTCGCGCGGAAAAGCGCAACGGCATTACGCCGTTGCAGCGCGCCGAACTCTGGGTCGCGTTCGTGAACGCGCGCAACGGCTACCGGCAGGCCTGCGATGCGGGAGAGCCCGGATCGCCCGCGGCAGACGCCAGCCTGGCCATCATGAAGGACGCCTATCTGCGCTGGTCCGCCGCCTGAAAGCGCCTGTGCGGACATCCGGTTCCACGGGGCGGATTTACCCACATTGACAGAGCCCCGCGCGCGGCCTAGATAGGCTCCTGCATACAGCGTGAAACATCACCACTCCACGGCGGAGGGGTGGCCGAGTGGCTGAAGGCGCTGGTTTGCTAAATCAGTATGCGGGTAACCGTATCGAGGGTTCGAATCCCTCTCCCTCCGCCAATTATCTCGAGTTTCTAGGCGTTTTGCGGCGCTTCCGAGCTATGTTCCCATAATAGCTCCCCGATAGGGCGCGTGCTGCAGCCTCAGAAAAATTTCATCGAACCAAAAACCCTAAACGCCCCAGCCGCGACCCCACCCCCGGGGGTGCCCCCGCTTTGTCAGTTGGGACTCTGCATAGCGGCAGATCCGCATAATCCGCGCGAGCAGATCCGATTTTCGCCAAGAGCTGCCTATGGAACTGGTTTCGGGTTTTAAGGGGAGAAGCACTGGCTAAGCGATGTATCAGAGAGCTTCAACGGCAAGCTCAGGGACGAGCTGCTCAACGGGGAGATCTTCTACACGCTACAGGAGGCAAAGGTGCTGATCGAACAATCGCGGCGACACTACAACACCGTCAGGCCGCACAGTTCGTTGGCCTATCGACCACCAGCCCCAGATGATCCACCCCCATTGAATTGGTCCACCGTGTATTTTAGTGAACGGAGGATCAAGGATGGCAACGAAACGACACAAACCCGAAGAGATAGTCTCCAAGTTACGGCA
>Ga0181594_10002480_pt1 | contig 16927 bp, 31 predicted proteins | sample 071ome_18_FD_145603 | JGI IMG/M metagenome (GOLD analysis project Ga0181594, IMG submission 145603) | Coastal salt marsh microbial communities from the Groves Creek Marsh, Skidaway Island, Georgia - 071413BT metaG (spades assembly) | ecosystem: Environmental > Aquatic > Marine > Intertidal zone... | reverse complement strand
GAGCTTGTACTCCTCTTTTAGAACTTTTTGTAGTGCAACCCCGCGCTCTTGGAACTGCAAAAGCTCTTCGCCCTGAAGCCGACCCTTGGCCTGGACTTGACCGTAAGCAGTAACAAGACCTTGAAGCTCAGCGCCAGTCGCACCAGAAACATCAGCAAGGCGCCTAGTAGTCTCAACAACTTTGTCGGTTTCGACGCCAAAAGCCTGCAATCGTTTGGCTGATTCAATCAGCTCAGTGCTGGTGAATGGCGTGACCGCACCAATATCTTGTAGCTCCTTGATGATGTCACGAGCTTTTTCTGCGCTACCAACTAAAACTTCAAGACTACGAGTTTGAGTCTGAATTTGTGCGGCTTGAGCAAAAACAAATTTGACGGCTTGAATACCAGCAAAAGCAGCCGCTAATTTTGTAACGGCTGATCGAAGACCATTGAAAGACCGTTCAGTCTGAGCAGCCTGTGCCTGAACGTCCCGCAGCCGCTGAATTGCATTGCGTGCATCAACGTTGACGGCAACATTGGCGACGACAGACACGGCCCAACCCTCTTGTTAAAAGCAGTCTACCGGCGCCGTTTTAACTGACGCTCCTGCTCTTCATTCAATAAGTCAAAATATCCGCTCCACAACAGCAGCTCCTCAAGGGTCACCTCTGCGCTAAGTCGAGCCAACGTATAGCCCAACTCCTTGGCAACCCCAAGTTGCAGCAACAGCAGGTTGTCCTTCTTAAGTTCAGCCTTTAGCGCTTTTCATGTCAATCTCTTCCTCTTCCTCAGGGTTAGTCACGATCGCCAGCATCAATGCCTGCAGATCCGCGTCCATCACATCGTTCTTCAGCTCAGCGATCTCGCCAGCTTGAAACAAGCGCTTGCCAGTGTCATCAACAGCCTTGGTAACCAGAAGGTTGAGCGCAAAACCATTGGTGTCATCACCACCAGGCATCTTCTGAGCACGTTCACGCTCTGCCATGGTCAACGGTGCCGAGTAAAACTCAAACTCCGAACCATCAGTCAATGTCACCACACGCTTGATGGGCGTCAGGTTTGCAGCCTTTTTCAGACGGGCAAGGGCTGACGAAGCAGGCGCAGGCATAAAAATGGGGTCTTTGTTATCACTTTAGACATAAAAAAGCCCCCGGTGCAACCCAGGGGCGAACATTCCAGCGGAAGCTTATCAGGCGGAGGTGCTGAAGTCGAAGGTAGGAACACCAGCCGGGCGGAAGGTGATTTCAACCTGCTGAGCGTCGTCAGGGTTGATGTTCATGCTGGCAGTCAGCAGAACGGCATCCATTGCGATCGAACGGCTCAGGGCTTCAGTGCTCTGCTTGTCGGTGTAGAGCTTGAAGGCGCAACCAACTTGCTGACGCTGCAGCACGTCCTCCACCATCCGGTTGGACAGGGCGGAATCTTCGTTGGTCACATACACCGTGGCGGTGCCGTTGCCATCAGCGAAACCAGGGATGTAAGCACGGAAGGGTGCATACTGACCGGCGGTTTGACCGATGGTGGTCACGTCGATTTCAGAACGGCTGATCTCAAAGGACCAGGACTGAACCTGACCAACAGCGGCGTAATCGGCGTAAGCAACTTGGAACTCGTTAGGAGCAGCTGCAGTGCCGTCGTCAGTGATGGTGATGGTGGAGCCGCCAGCGGTAGCCGAGACCTGAAGAACGCCGGTTGCCGGTGCGTAGGCAATGACGTAATAGGTGGTGCTCAGGCTGATGCCAGCAGGCAGGGTGCCGGTGCCAGCGCCGCCGGTTTGGCTGTTGACAACGCTGAATTGAACAGGATCACCAACCTTGAAGTTGAGATAAGGCTCAACCGTGATCTCGTCGTCTGCAACAGTGACACCAGATTCACCGAAAGTACCGGTGGTGCCAGCGGGCTTGTAATAGAGGGCGCCGGACGTACCGGACAAAACAGTGACAGCCATTGTTGTGAACGGTAAGTGGCTGGATTGATTCTAGCTTTGCTCGTAAGCTTCAAAAGTGATGGCCACTTGAGTCTGGAAGAATCCTTCTGGCGCAGCGGGTTCGATGGTGCGCGGACCATTTGCAGCGTCAAATTTTATATTTTCTAGCTGTAAACGTGAAAACAGGTCGATGCAGCGCTGGGCAATCGTCAATCCAGCGCCAGGGCCTTTGCCGCGAGGGCTAAAAATGTTGAATACCAAAGTGCCATTGCGACGATCAAAACCATCACCAGTGCCGCGGCTTGATGTGGTCTGAATGGTCATGTAGGCAGAGTCACCCCAAATGATGCTGCTTTGAATCCAACTGGCATTATTGGGCGGCGTGAACGGGACGTTCTGATACGCGACCTGAAGCACCGGAGCCGATGCAAACTCAGTTGCAATACGGCCTTCAATATGTGAGCGGAGAGTATTGAGGCTCATTGTTGGCGTCCGATGCGGTCGGCTTCAGCGTTTACATAAGTCTGAAGGTTTTTGGCAATCGAATCAACCCAGCCTTCGGGAACGCCAGTGCGACGGCTTCCATTGATCGCCAGTGGCTCGGCGTAGATCAGATTGTTGTGCAGGCTGTACACGTTGCCAGCTTTCTCCTGCCCGAGCTGATAATTGACAGCATTTGGCGGGGGCGGTGTTGGGTAACTGCCTTCTGGTACACCCTTGAATGGCGCAGCATTTTGACCAATCGCCCAGCTCGCACGGAAGCGGCCAGTATCAACGGGGCTGTTGTTTTTCAGTACCTTGTCGGCCTCAAGAACCGCAGCCTTCAGCAGATCATTGAATTGCTTTTCGGCGTAATCGCCAATATCGCCAATCTTGATCTGCCTAGCCATATCACTCTCTCAGGTACATCTCAAACACGATAGCCGTGTTGTCCTGCTCAATTCGATTGACCTGAATGCACTGAAAGACACGGCCAGATACTGACACTTGGTCAGACACCGCAGGCTCAAAGCTCAGGTCAGCCGCTGCAATGGTCAGCTTCTTATCGCTGCCTTTGACCAGATCGTTGACCTCACGCTGTTGTACCTCCTCCAGTACACCTTTGATTGTGGTGTCGCTGGTGGTTGGCGTCGCTGTACCCGTTGTGGGGTTGTAAGCACCAGTGGTAACGCGGCGAATCGTGATCGAACCGCCAAACTTTGTGATCAGCTTGCGAGCCGTTTTCTGCAGTGAGGTCGAAAGCGCCATCAGATCTTGTAGGCGATACAGGCTCCGTTTTGGAGCTGAATGCTCGTGAAATAACCAGTCAAGTGAGCGCCCTGATCGACTGATGCACCGGCAAAGCTGCTGTCGGTGATATTGGTAGACACAATCGCGGTGATCGTGCTGCTTTCGTAAAAGTCAATGTGGCTGAATTTGCCAGTGTGCACAGCAGTGTCAGTAATGACCTCAGCGCCAAGGGCGTAATTGACTTCAGATGCTCCGCCGTGTGACTTAGCCATGATCAGATGTTGTAAGCGATGACAGCGCCACTTGAGTTCAAAGTGAAGCTGGTGAACACGCCCTGAAGCTCAAAGCCAGCGGGCAAGCCTTCCCCAACCAAGCTGTTGCCGGTGTAATTCTCAACGCCCAAAGCGCTGAACGATGTATTGGCTTTGACGATGACGATGCGATTCCAGCGGCCAGTCTGAGCGGCAGTGGTATTCACAAAATCCCCACCAAGGCTATAAGCGGGGTCGATGCCGTTATGCCTGCCCATTGATCAGCTCCGCTTGATGGCAAAATTTCCTGGTCCGCTAATTCTAAGTCCAGTCATATAGCGCTCATAGATCGGCGGAACACGATCAGCGCCCGTAGCCATGGCACTAGCCCCAGCCGTCTCAACGTTCAGGGTGCCGATCTGGACGCGCTTGTAATCCTCAAGGCCGCTAAGGCCCATGCCGTCTTTGTTGTTGTTGAGGTAGACGGCTAACACGACCTGAGCCTGCTTGATCTGATCAGGAATCTCAGTGTCGGTGTAGTAGTCAGTGGTGATCTTGAACGGGAACCCGATTGCGTAGGTGTTGATGTAGGTGTCGGGCTTGCGAACACCAGTGCGGGGCCACTGCAAAGCTTGGGTGTCAGTAGCCCTTGCGCCTAGAAAGCGCTCACGATCAATCCGCTGCGTGGCGGTGTAAAGCGCACGGTTTTTCTGGTCAGTAGTAGCCGACGCCCATGCGGTCACGTCGTCGTTTTCGACCATGCCATCAATCAACGCCTGAGCATCAGCCAGGGTGAGATAGCTATTTGCGCTGGCACCGCCAACAGTGGCGTCAATCGTGATTGCCATCAGCAGGCTCCGCCTTGGGCTTTACCGTACGACGTTTTTTAGGCGCCGTTTGTTCCGGTGTTGATTCAAGTTTAGGGGTGGGCTCTGCATTAGAAAAAGAGGCCCCAGCCGAAGCCGAGACCTCCCGTTCACGCAGTCGCCGGAAGGCGAACATACCCATCAGGAGCTAGCGCCCTTCAGAGCAACGAAGTTGAGCACGATTGCTTCGCCCAGGGAGCCGCCGGACACGTTGCCCACAGTGATCTTGAAGGATCCTGCAGCCAGAGTGTTGGCCTGCACCACATAAGCGCCAGCAGTACCGGCAGAACCGTGGTTCACGACAACGACATCAGTGGCAGCGACTTCGCTGTTGGTCACGGTGAAGGTGACTTCGGCGCCGTCAGCCAGAGCGGCGTTGTGCATGGTGATTTGACCCGAAGCAGCGTTCAGGGTCACGCCAGTGGACTTGCTGGTGCCTTGGGTGACGGTGCCACCTTTAGCGGGTCCAACAAGTTTGCCAGCGGTTGCTTCGAAAATGGATGCCATCGTTAGTTCCTCCTATCAGTCGTAGTTGGAAGTGATGGTGGCGCGCACGATGCCAATGTTCTTGGTTTCGTACACCTTCGACCAGTTAGTAACCGTGGCCAGCTGAGAGCGGGTCGGGTTAGCAGTGGTCACAGCCCACTTAGCACCAACGGGGTGGTAGATGTAATGCATGTCCACGCTCATCGCGTCCGACTTAGCAAGCACATCGCGGTCAACTTCGGTACGCAGAGCAGCTTGCTCACCAGAGGCAACAGCGCCATCGGTGAAGAAGTAGCAAGCGTAATTGCCACCGCTGTTGGTCACATCGTCAGAGACGATCACGCGCATACCCATGTAGGTAGGAACGCGAACATCACCGAAGGAAGCAGCAACGCTACCGGCGAAAGCGTCGGGCTGTGCGCTATCGGGAGTCAGGCCGCCAGCAATCTCACTCGAAAGGACGTAATCAATAGCCTTCCTTTCCACAAGATCGTAGTAGCAAGCGGAGTGCATTGCCACAGCGGTCAGCTTGTCGCCTTGATCGCCCAGGACGGCACGAGCTTTAGCCACTTGACGGGGGCCAAGGGCGGTAGCACCGCTGGTGTCAAAACGCAGAGCGTCAAAGGCAGGGGAGTCGCCACCGGTCAGGGCGCCGAACACACCTTCCAGACACTTGAGCAGGTCAGCTTGCTGCTGGTTAGCCAGGTAAGCACCAACCTTTTGACCGATAGCGGCCATGGGGTCAGAACCAGCGGCCAGAGCAGCCAGGTCACGAGCTTCCCATGCGCGACCGCGATGCAGGACCACGCCAACTTGCTTGTCAGCGGTGATCTTGCCAGGGGTCAGGCTGGAAGAATCAGTAAGAACTTCCAGATCGCCAGACAGATTGGCTTTCCAGAAGGGAATGTTGACGAAATCGCCACCATCCTCAGAAGCATTCAGCGCCGCGAGAGGCTGAACAACACCGCTAGCAAGAAACGCGTTCCGCTGGGTGGTTTGTTCAATAACGTAGGGCGTGAAAATCTCAGGGATGATGACATCAGAGCGAAGAGTCGCCATGAGTCAGTACCTAAAAAATTCGTGGTTTTGCGGGCGTAACCCAATGGCGATCTGGCGTAGCCGTCACACCTAACGCATACATATTAAGCATTGTTTGCCGCGGCCTTCAAGCGGTCATACATATCCCGGTCAGTACGGAATAGGCGGGACTGCTCGGTCAAATTGAAGTGATCGCGGCTAAACGGGTTTTTCATGCCTGCGGGAATTTCGCTGGAAGCAGAGCGGACACCGACAGGAGCGCCAGAACCTTTGACACTGGGCGGACGGAACAGATAGCCGCGTTCTGTCTTGAGTTTTTCAACCCATTGATCCATCGGTACTTCGTTGTACCCATCAACGGCGACAGGGTTGCCCGACTCGTCCAGTTTCAGCTGATCACGGACCAAGCGCAAAGCATCGTGGGGATTGTGTGCGCCTTGCTCAGCCAGAATTGCAACCACGCGGTTGTCCAGCTGATTGACGGTCAGCTTTGATTCAAGATCGGCAATCTTGCGCTTCAACTCCTCTTCGCGTTCGGAGAACTGTTGGGCGTACTGCTTGAGGGCTTCGTCGTATTTGCCCTTGGATTCGAGTTCTTCCTGCTCCTTGCGGCGCTTGAACTCCACCAGTTCTTTAACGTCCACGCCATCAGGCACGGCGCTGGTCTTTTCCTTTTGTTCCTTAAGCTTGCCGATCAGCTCGAAGTTCTTGCGCTCAAGGGCTTCAATGCTTTTCTTGAGAACGTCAAGTTCTTGATTGTCTGCAGTCGGCGTAGCGTCCTGCATTTGTTCGTCGGACATGAAAGACCCGTAGGGTTACGGATGGAGTATATCTCTTTTTGAATTATTCATCATCGTCATCCTCCGTGCAGGTAATGACTTCTACGCCTTCAGCAAGCCTGCCCATCAATGCCCCAAGGATTTCAGGGCTATTGGGCGTAGGGAACATGAAACGACCTTCAACAATGCCATCGGCACATTTCAGGTAAGTGCAACTGCCTTCCCAGATTCGGCCTTTCATTTGCGTTTTGGCGCTGCCTTCAATTCTGACCGTTTTTTGAGAACTGGGTTGCCGGTTGATTCCGATTTGATTCGCAACACAGGGTCATCGGCAGAGCCAACACGAGTAACAGTACCGCCGCGGGAAGTGCGAATAGAGCCACGCTTGCCTTCTTTGCCGACGACCACGCCATAAGTACGAACCCCTTGATAAACCCAGCTGACACGAGAGCCAATGCCAATAGCCATCACTTCTTTTTGCGACGTTTACGGGATTTGCCAGCCTTGGAATAGGCGATGGCCGCGGCCTGCTTGGGGTCCTTGCCCGCCTTGATTTCACGGCGGATGTTTTCCTGAATGACCTTTTTGCTTCGGCCTTTCTTGAGCGGCACTGGGCTGTGGCTGCTGGTTACAGCCTAGTCGTCTTTGATTGCTCCATATCGCTGTTTGAGCTGGGCCAAGGTGACCTCGGAGCCATCTTCACGGACCATCTTTTTCAAGGCTTCCTGTGGCCCCAGCTTGTTTGAAAGCTTGTCAAAATATGCCGCCCGTGATTTACCCAGCACCTCTTCCTGATACGCCTTGGGTTTATCTCGCAGCCATTGCCCATAGGTCGTGCTGGCCTTGACCTGACCGCCTTCTGCAGATCGCTTGAAAAATAAGCTGCCCTTCTCCAAAACTTCCTCCGGTGGACGCAGGCCAAGTTCCTGGTAATTGATCACCGGCACAATGGTGGAACGGCAATTGAAATGAACCGGCGGGACAGGACCATCGCCATAGTTGAACTCCTGGCCATCAAGGCTTTGACAGATCGCTGAGGTGCGGCCATCAAGCGTGGCGACGTATCTGTATTTCTGCGTGACATCTTGGTTGGCTTTATACACGTTGTCGCTTGCGGCGTTGGCGACCTGCTGAATTGACGTGCGAACAACGGTCAGCACCTGATGGTCTGCCATTTTGGTCAGCTCACCGCCAGCCAAGGCTTGTTGCCGTGCAGTCTTTGCAAGTTGGCCAAAGTTCAGGTTGCCGACCAGGCGACGCGCAATCTGCGGTGTTGGTTCGCCCGACAAAAGGCCAGTACGCACAACAGCGTTGAAACGTTGCGCTTGAGATTCAGCTAAGCCGCGGAATGCCTTGCTGACAACCTGGCCATTGGGCAACGTGATTGCAGCGCCCTGTCCTGCCGTCAAATTGAATTGACCAGTGCCGGGCAGCGTGAAGTTGATGTCCGTTGGGTCAACCGTGGCCACCGTGGCCGCAAAATTCGGTGCAACCTCAACAGTGCGTACAGCCTCCCGTGCAACAACACTGGGCTCAATTTGACGCGCACCAATCTGGCCGCCTTCAACGGCAAGCCTCAGCTGTTCAGTGACAAATTCAGTCTGCAGCTCAGCCAAACCTTGTAGCTCGCCGGTCATGTATGCCGTGCTGCGAGCCGCCCAGCCGTCCAACGATTCCTTGAGTTGAGCAAGGATCACACGCAAACGCTGCGCTTGATAAGACTGCGGGCTGACAATGCCTGCGCCTGCAGTTGCTGCGCCAATATCGATTGCCTTTAGATCGGCAACAGCGCTAAGGATGATCTCGTTGTAATCACGAACGACCTGCTTGGCGACGCCATTACTGAAGCGATTTAGGTCAATCGCATTGCGAAACAGGTTGGCAACGGGCTGATTGGGGTCAATCCGTCGCTTGAACTGTTCAACGTTGAGTAGGCGCGGCGTTACGCCAGATTGCGTCATTGTTCAATGGGAGCTTGGTCATCTTCCATCGAAACTTGCTCTGCTGGCATGTCACCAGATGTGATGTCCATGCCGCCGCCCATTTCGATCAGCCCGCCCATTTGCGTGGCTTCTAGCTCTTCTTCAACATCAAAATCGTCGCCCAGAATTTCGCCTTCGCTGAGCTGATCAAGCAAGGTTTTCTGCGTGATTGACCCAGCAGTGTAGAGCTGCAGCAGCGCGAGGATTTCCTGAGGCTCAAGGCGTGCGCCCACAAAATCCCGGTTGACATAGCTAGAACCGGCTTGAGGCTGGCCAACGTAGTCTGCGTGGAACTGCAGGCAGTTGTCGATCAGATCCTGCACCTGCTGAGCGATGACCATCATGGTGCTGTCGCCTTGACTGCGATCAATGCGCTTCGATTCAGCCGTTTCAGCGCTGAGCTTTTGACCCAGGACAGCAGATAGGCCGAGTTCGTTGATCTGACCGGCGAGTTGCTCAAGGCGCTTGAACTGCGCTTCAAAGCTCTTACCGTCAGGCTCGATGTATTCAGCGCGGCCTTCAGCAGGGAAGGCGATTGCTTCACCAGGGCCAGCGGAGACTTCCTCGGCGGAACTCGGGAACCCAAAGAACGCCAGCATCGGCACTGCACTGATGTGCAGCATGTTGTCCAGATCGCTCTGGATTTGATACGCCTTGAGGTTCAGCTCTGCGATGTCCTCCATCGGCGGACGTGACTCAAGCAGCCCAACACGGTTGGAATAGGCAACAGCAAACGGGATGTAATCAAGGCTGGTCTGGCCTTCGGCTACTTTCTCAAAATCACCGTTGTCTTCGCTTTGGCGGTACAGCTCATAAGAGCCAGGGCGCAACACGCGGATCTGCTCAACGTACTTTTCGCCAAATTCACCGTCAGGAACAACGACGCGCTCCATCAGGCGGAGCATGGTCAGCTGCTGGCCGCCGTTGACGATTTCAGAACGCCAACCAAGGATGTCACGCGGGGTGTAGCAAACCCAGTACGGACGAAGGCTGGCAACATCGGTGATGTTTTGTGTTTCGTCGTCAGTGGCACTTGGGAAGTCAACCAGGACGCCAACGTGGCCGTAGCGAACGATCTTCCGCGTCAGCTCATAGGTGAAGATGTTTAGATCATTCCCCTGCAGGTCAACGTCAAACAGCTGCTCACGAATTTGGTCTGGGACGTTATCAAGCTTGACCGGCTTGCGCGTCAACATGCCAGCCAACATCCGTTCAAGACGTTGGTAATAAGGCGGGCAAACAGAACGGGCTAGGCGGTTATCAAAGCTTTCGTCTAGCTCGCGTGGCTCTTGCGGCAGATACCGGCGATGCTTACGGCGCATACCGTAGGTACCTTCCATCAGATCTTCGATCAAGATCCAGTGGGGCTCCATTCCGGCCCAAGCGCCAGACGGATCCTGCACCTGCGTTGCTTGGCGCTGAATGCTCCGGTCGTAACGCTTGAAACCGGTGTAAGTCATCTTGCGCGCCTAGCCATGCACAAATTCTATGGTTCTAGGTTAATGCTGAATGTTGGCTGGGCCTCCGATACCCCCACACGCGGGCGTTCAGCCTTACGGGTAGAACCGACCCAGCAGATTAGTCGTTTTCTTCAGCGTGGAAGATTTCTTCGTCTAGTGAGTCGGCGGCTTCGTCAAAGCCCTCTTCGTAGAGCCATTGTTGAATAACAGCCAGGATGGCCGCGGCAGGTTGACTGAAGTTTTTGGCGTCAAGATCTTGGGCTGCGTCGTAGGCAGCTTCCATTTCGTGCCAGAGGTAGGTTGCCATCGGATATGTGCGGCGCGTTCACGATAGAGGCGAAGGCAAGAAAAAGCCCCCGAAGGGGCTGGGTGATCAGAACAGGAGCCCAAGAGTAAAGCTGATTGCAGCTACCCAAAGGGCGAGCGTGGTTTTCTCCTTGGATTCGTTCACTTGGTGCTCAAGCTCTGAAGTGATGGCAGCCTGCTGGTTGAGCAGGTCGATCAGCTGCGCCTTAGTGGCGCGAGTGGCGTTGGTCATTTGTCTGGTGCGTGGCGGGGTCGCCCCCGTCCCAGGAGTATACCCCATGCGTCGATCAAGGTCAATACAGCCTGATACCAGTGCCGCGGCCAGCGTTCGCGTACAGCGGGTTGTATTCCGACATGACCAGATAGCCCAGGCCGTCAGTCCAGTGCTCGATCCCAGCGGACTTGTCGATCACATAGTCATCCGCACCCTGCTTGTAGGTCACGTTTCGCAGCGCCTTGATCGTGTTCTTACAGCGTGGGTGAACGAACAGGCGGATCTGGCCATTGGCATTACGGATCAAGCTGTTGGTGGCGTTGATCTTGTCTTTGACGGCCCACGGCGCCTTCGGGCTGACGCAGCCAAACCCGTACTGGCGGATGATTTCATGATCAGTGCGGCCAGCCGATGAAGTCTTGCGGGCGCTGCCAGTTGGATCCGGGTAGGCAATGACCTTGCGATCTCTGAACCGCTCGCGGAGCATCGAACACACTTCGTCCGTGTTGGTCTGCATCACCGAGACCTCATCCCATATATGGAGGGTGTCGCCAACGCGGCTGCCAAGCACCCCGGCAAGCACGCTCACGTTGAAGTCAGTGCCCCACAGGATCGCCCCGCCAGTATCGCGGACATCCTCAGAAATGTTCTCGTCGCTGAAATCTGGATAGACACGGCCAGACAGCGTTTCAAAGCTGGCCAGGTATTCCTGCCTGAAGGTCCGATCATCCAACGTGCGCCTTGCGGCCTCAACCTCATCGGCCGGGACGTTGCCGCCTTGAATCGTGGTGAAGCTGAACGTGGACCAATCAGGCTGACCCTCGGCCTGCTCCCATAAATCGTGAAACCAGTTCAGACCAGCAGGTGTGGTGATGAACCACGCAGGCCCACCTTGATCGGACAGGGCAGGGCGGAGCACCATCTCCCAGGCTTCCTGTTTGACGTATGCGGCCTCGTCAACGATCAGGCTGCTGAGCGAAACACCACGAAGGGCATCAGCGGATTCGGCACCCTTCAGGGCGATCACGCTGCCGTTGCTCAATTCAACGGATAGCTCAGATTCATTTTTACGGGCAAACATTTCTGGCGGCACCATGGCACGGAGCTGACGCCATGCGATCTGCTTTGCCGATTTATAGGTTTGCGTGACGTACCAGTTCAGGCTGCCGGGATTTTCAACGGCCCAGGCAACAAGGCGGCTGATGCAGAGGTAGGTCTTGCCAAAACGACGGCCTGAGCACAGCAGCTTGAAACGCTCGGGGGCATCCCAGACCTGACGCTGCGGATCAGTCAGACCTTGATAAAGCTGATCGGCAAACGGCGTCCAATCGCGTTCATCCTGCTGATCAATGGGGATGACGGGCTCCAGAAGATTGCCGCCAGGTGCATTAGCCAGCAGGCTCATAAATCAAAGCCGATGAGCTTGGCTTGAAGTTGAACAGCGTTTAGGGCGACTTGCGTTTGCCCGCGTTTATAAGCCGATTGTTCGTAGGTACGAAGTCTGCCGAGTGCTTCAGCGAGCCAAGCAGGGCGCGCCATATCCGCATCCTGTTCAAGGCGAATGCGAGCGCGCTTGATGTAATTATCCGCCTGACGTGCGTCGATATTCCATTGATTCGCACAGAAATGAACAATCTGACCGCGTGACATTCCTTCGGTCAAAAGACCGTAAATGGTGTCAACACGGAAGTTGACTTCAGCGGCGGTAGAACGCGCCAAGGTTGAAATAAAAACCGATGTGAACAGGATAAACCCAAATTGATGATGTGCGTTCTTTTGAGACGCGGTTGAGACGCTTAAGGCTCAAAGAGATCGAATGAGACTGCCGAAATCGTGCGCTGCAATGCTTGCCAGCCAATTTTTTGATGGCTAAGGTCTCTGCCGTGCCTTGCCGCATATTTCCGCAAATTTCCGCGGATTTCCGATTTTTCCCGCACATTTCCGCAAAATGCCGCTACGCGCCGACTTGAGGATTCCCGATGATTTGGGGTCCGTTGTAATGCGTCACAAGCCCAGTTACATGTCTCTGTCTGGGTTTTGCCTCCATTTAATTGCCCTAGGGGTTGACAGGGACGTTACGCTGGCGGAGCGACCGGAGGGGAGCGAAGCCTCTATCTCTTCTTCTAGTATTATTAAAGAAGAGTATTTAAGTATTAATAATAAGAACGGTCAGAAAAAAAATAACGAAAATCCCGAGCCTGCCGCAAAACGCGGCAAAAAGCGGCAACGTGCCGCATACAGCGAAGAGTTTGAGGAACTGTGGAAGCTGTATCAATCTGCTCCCGATCGCGTCTCATCTCAGACGAAGCCCAAGGCGTTTGACGAGTGGAAGTCCATCGTTGGCCTCGAAGGCCCTCAGACCCTCCTGCAAGCCGTTCAGAGGGCGATTGACGAGCAGAAGCGGAGGAAGACCGCCGGGGAGTTCGTCGGGAGCCTTCCTGACCTGTTTCGCTGGCTTCGGGACGGCAAATACGAGGTCTACCTCGAACAGCACGTCACGCAGGCTGCTGGGCGCGTGTGGAGCGCTGATCTTGGTTGCTGGATTGAAAACGACTGATCACCATGAAGCTTTATTCCCCCGACGCCAAAGGCAAATACGTCTGGCAGGTGGCTGACTCCAAGACCCGTCAGGTCAGCTTCAGCGTCACCACGACTCGCACTGCCCCGCCTGATGCCTGCTACGGGCATCCGATCGGCAAGTACGACGACCAGGGCGTGTTCATGACGTTCTGCCCAAATGTCGGCGCTGATGACCCGAAGAGCCCGCTTGCTGCGCGGTATGTGCTGCACCCGTTGGCGCCTGCTGAGCGCGACAAGGCCGACCGCGAACGCATGTGGCGCGAAATCTGACTTTTCCTACTTAGACCCCCTAGAGCAATGACCCTCGGACCCCTATTTGATTACTCAGCGGATGCCAGTCAGGCTGCCCGTGATAGCGCGATAGCAACAGTCGGCGCGAATGCCGGTGCCGTGTTCATGGATCAGGCCAAGGCTTTGATTGTTGAACGGCTGGCCGGCGTGGAATGCCTGGCTGAAGACATGCGCCGTTTGTGCGAGGAGGAAGGCATCACGCCCCACCACCACAACGCATGGGGCAGCCTTACGAATCAACTGGTGAGAGCTGGAATCTTGATTGACACCGGACGGCTGGCCAAAAGCAAAAAGGTCAGCAGCCATGCACGCCGGAATCCTGTCTGGAAGGTGCGCGGATGAAATCAGTCGCTAGACGCGAACAGATGCGGAAGCAGATCTAATGGGACGCTTCAAGTTGACGTTCAACCCTGACGATGCCCGCCGTGTTCTCAGGCAAGGCATTGAAAAGGGTCGCTGGACTCTTCAAGATCTAGACAATCCACCGCCGGGTTGGCTTCTTAGCGAACTTGACGCCAAACGAATCCCAGGATTCACACCCCGCCCGTACCGCAACCTTCTCAGAGATGAGCCCGCACCCGCAGAACGAGTCCAGATCACAGACCCCAGAGACTTCGCGGTGGCTCAAGCCCCTGCCAATCACGTTCAACGAGGAAGCGCACCGCTATCAGTGGGAACCAACGGGGCAATGGCTGAACCACTCAGTCACGAAAGTGTGCAAGGGCACCAAGGATCCGTGGGCGATGAAGCGGATCATGGAGACAAAGCACATTTGGGAGCCGCGTGGGAAGGCGGTGCATTTGGCGTTGGAGACATTTCTGACGACTGGTGACCCTGGGGACTTCCCGGCGGAATATGCGGAATGGGTGGAGCCGCTGATTGACCATTCCGTGTGGGAGAACTATGAGGCGGTGGCGTGTGAGTACCGCTTGGCCGATGTGGAGCGCAGCATCGCTGGGTCGTTTGACTGTCTACTGCGGCGGAAGGATGACCACAGGCAGCTGGTGTTGGTGGACCTAAAGACCCAAGGCAAGGCCGATGCCAGCCCCTATGACGTGAGCACGCAGCTTGGCGGGTATCTGGGGATGCTCAGCATTCATTGGCCGCGGCTGTATGTGCAGAAGGCAGGCGTGCTGTGGAGCCGTCCTGGCGGAACGACGCTGCAGAAGGTTGACGTTGACCAGGCGTATATCGAGTGGCAGGCGGCGAGGGATGCGTTTTTGACGCTGAACCAACCTGAGTTTTAGGGTATACTCCTTGCGGTGGAGACGCTTCCCGCATGACCAACCCCAGCCTTCTGCTTAACGCCATCGCCAGCACTAAAGCCGAAATCAAGCGCCACGAAGACGCCCTTCAGGTGCTCATGGATGACCTGGCCCTGATGTACGCCACTGGCGAGCTGGACGACCTTAAAGACGGCGAGGGCAATCTCGTCAGCGATGCCGTCAAGGTGTCCCGCTGCACTCGCACAAGCTGGCACTACAGCAATGCCGTGAAGGAACTGCAGCAACTTGAGCAGTTCGAGGGCGTAGCACTTAAAAGAGAGACGGAGTATTGGCGGGTGACCCTGCCGAAAGCGGAGTTCTGATGGCCGGCACTCCCGTAGACGACCGTATTGAAGCCATCTTGGCCAAGTACGACCTATGGGAGCCAGACCAATACAGAGACGCCATCGCTGAGCTGACGGTGTACCTGTTGACCCTTACCGAAGAGGAAATTAAGGGCAGCTTGTACCACCAACGGCTTGAAGACAAAATTCATCTTGAAAACTGTTTGATGCGTTCGGATGATTAGCGCAAATGCAAAGCGCCTCCGCGACAAAAGGCAAGAGGCTAAAAGCCTGGGTTTATGCGCCAATTGTTTCTGTGCGCCTGCCCTGCTCCACCGGCAACGTTGTCAACCGTGCCAAATGAAAGCCATTATCAAAGAGGCTTTTAAGTTTGACCGTAAACGGCAACTACTTGGCTCAACTGGAGCCCGTGGATCCTGCTATGTCCCTCAATACAGCCCTCAGGTCAGGAAGGAATGGACCGGTGCAATCCTTGAAAAATGGAACGGCCAATGTTTCTACACCGGACTTCAAATTGAGATTGGATCAACGGCTGGGCTGAGCTTCAAGCTGCCTGCGTCGCGGGCCGACGAATTTGGGCCTTCGGCTGTTTTTCATCCTGACAACTTGGTTTGGTGCCATCAAGGCATCGCCCTCCTAAAGGGCAACATGACAGCCACCAAATTTGAGTCATGGCTTAGTGCCGAGTTTTTGCCTTTGCTTCAAAGTCGATGATTTTTCAGGTCCAAGGAATTGAGCCAGCACCACAAGGCAGCAAGACGCATGTGGGCAATGGAATCATGCGGGAATCATGCGTTCGCGTGAAACCGTGGCGTTTTGCCGTCAGCCAAGCAGCCCTAGAAACTGAGCACGAAATGTTTACGGGTCCTGTTTACGTCGGCATTACATTTCTGTTTCCTCGGCTCAAGTCCCACTGCAACACAAAGGGAATCATCAAGCCCAACGCGCCGTTCTACAAAATCAGCAAGCCTGACATTGACAAACTTTGCCGTTCAACCCTTGATGGCATCACGGGCGTTCTGCTAAAGGATGACTCCCAGGTGGCAAGCCTTATGGCCACCAAGCAATACGCCAACGAAGGCGAACTAACCGGCGCAATCATCACTATCAACGCACTGTGAAAGGTTCAAGCAAGCGGCGCATCTGCGTCATCTGCGAATCAATTTTTGACATCCCACAGCTCAAAACCGGGCGTGATCGCAAAAGCAAACGAGTCACCTGCGGTCAGTCATGCCATCTGAAGTTGATTAAAAGGCGGGCAAAACCTTGGACCAAGGGCGAAATGGACATTATTGAAGAGATCAGCGCGTCAATGCCGCCTAAACGGCTCTACCTCACCTATTGCCGCATGGCAGCTGATCGTGGCTATCCCAAGCGGACGGAAGCAGCGTTTAGGTGCAAGTTGGAGCACATGGGCATTCCGCTGATGCCCGAGCTGGATTTTTACAAGTTTCCCCAGCTTGCTGAATTGTTTGGCACAAGTCGGCACATCGCGTATTCATTGCGGAAGCATGGACTAAAGGCTGAGAAGGAATCGGACCATGACAACCAGCCTTGGTTTGTGTCTCGCGCAGAGCTGAAACGGCTTGCCCGCAAAAAGCCTGGGCTATTCCGTGATTTTGACCCTGACGGATTGTTTGTTGTGCTTGAGGATCGCGCCTTGGTGGACCTGATCCTGGCCCAGCCCAAAGTGAATAAGCCACACCGCTACAACCCGACACCATGCCGCTGCGTTGAAACAGGGCAGGAGTTTCTGGGCTTCCGCGATGCGGGACGTTTCGCGTATGTAGACCCATCTGCGATTTACAACTCATGCAAATACGGATATCGAGCAGGCGGCTACCACTGGGTTGCGCTTAGATAAATTCAGGGATATACTCCATGTAGGCATTGTCCTACCACCGATCCACCGCACACACTTATGGCCGATTTCCCCAACCTTGGGGCTGTCATCACCAAAGCCGAC
>Ga0181594_10002479_pt1 | contig 16929 bp, 15 predicted proteins | sample 071ome_18_FD_145603 | JGI IMG/M metagenome (GOLD analysis project Ga0181594, IMG submission 145603) | Coastal salt marsh microbial communities from the Groves Creek Marsh, Skidaway Island, Georgia - 071413BT metaG (spades assembly) | ecosystem: Environmental > Aquatic > Marine > Intertidal zone... | reverse complement strand
TTTGTTACACTTCAAGTCTGTGAAATCGGGCGGCAAAACGCCCGGTCAGGACACTGAGTTTAATAACCCTCATGGCAGAAAATCCCCAGGAAATGGCCCGGGAAATCGTCCCGGTCAACATCGAAGATGAGCTGAAACAATCCTACATGGATTACGCGATGAGCGTGATCGTGGGTCGGGCGCTCCCTGACGTCCGAGACGGACTGAAACCTGTTCACCGTCGAGTGCTCTTTGCCATGAACGAGCTGAGCAACGACTGGAACAAGCCCTACAAGAAGTCAGCGCGCGTCGTCGGTGACGTCATTGGTAAGTATCATCCGCACGGTGACTCGGCGGTCTACGATACGATTGTTCGCATGGCGCAGGATTTCTCGTTGCGTTATATGTTGGTGGATGGGCAGGGCAACTTTGGCTCTATCGACGGTGATTCGGCGGCTGCCATGCGCTACACCGAAATCCGCATGGCCAAAATCGCGCACGCGCTGTTGGCGGATCTCGATAAAGAAACCGTTGACTTCGTCGACAACTATGACGGTACGGAGCAAATTCCGGCGGTCCTGCCGACTCGAGTCCCTAACCTCTTGGTCAATGGTTCCTCGGGTATCGCCGTGGGGATGGCGACCAACATTCCGCCACATAATCTGCGCGAAGTGGTCGCTGGCTGCTTGGCAACACTGCAGAACCCTGACATCACCATCGAAGAGCTGATGCAATTTATTCCCGGCCCGGACTTCCCGACCGGTGCGCAGATCAACGGGCGAGCGGGCATTGTACAGGCGTACCGCACGGGGCGAGGCCGTATCTACGTTCGTGCGAAAGCCGAAGTCATCACCGATGAGTCCAAAGGTCGGGATACGATCATCATCCACGAGATCCCCTATCAGTTGAACAAGGCGCGCCTCATCGAGCGCATTGCGGAGCTGGTTAAAGAGAAAAAGCTCGAGGGAATATCGGAGTTGCGCGATGAGTCAGACAAGGACGGCTTGCGCGTTGTGATTGAATTGCGCCGCGGTGAGGTCGGGGACGTCATTCTGAATAATCTCTTTGCCCAGACTCAACTGCAGTCGGTGGTGGGCATCAACATGGTTGCCCTGGTCGACGGCGAGCCGAAGGTGCTCAACCTCAAGCAGATGATTGAGGCATTTGTGCGCCACCGTCGGGAAATTGTCACCCGCAGGACGGTATACCTCCTGCGCAAAGCCCGGGAGCGGGGGCATGTGCTCGAAGGGCTGGCAATCGCACTCGCCAATATCGACGCCGTGATCGAGTTGATCAAAGCGTCACCCACAGCGGCTGACGCCAGAGAGAGTCTGATGGAGCGGGCCTGGGCGCCGGGCGATGTTATGGCAATGCTTGAGCGCGCGGGTGCTGATGCGTGCCGGCCAGACGATCTTCCCGAGCAGTACGGCGTTCGAGAAGGGCAGTACCACCTGTCGCCCGCACAGGCGCAGGCCATTCTTGATTTGCGCCTGCATCGCTTAACGGGGCTCGAGCATGAAAAACTGTTGCAGGAATACGCCGATAAAATTGCAGAGATAGCAGACTATCTCGATATTCTCGGTGACCCGGACCGCCTCAAGCAGGTGATTCGAGAGGAGCTCGAAGCGCTGGTGGAAGAGTTCGGTGACGAGCGCCGCACGCAGATTTCAGATTCCGCGCACGATCTCACAGTCGAGGATCTGATCACGGAAGAAGACCGCGTAGTGACGATTTCGCACGGCGGCTACGCAAAGACGCAGTCGCTCACTGATTATCAGGCGCAGCGTCGAGGCGGGACCGGCAAGAGCGCGACGTCGGTCAAAGACGAGGATTTTGTTGAGCACCTGTTAATTGCAAGCACCCACGCAACCATTTTGTGTTTCTCCAATCTCGGCAAGGTGTATTGGCTCAAGGTCTTCCACATTCCACTTGCCAGTCGTACCGCGCGCGGAAGGCCTATGGTTAACCTGCTGCCCCTCGACGAAGGTGAGCGCATCACCTCGATTTTGCCGATCGAAGGCTACGAAACGAATCACTTTATTTTTATGGCGACTGCCAACGGTACGGTGAAAAAGACCGATATGAGCTTGTTCTCTCGACAGCGAAGCGTGGGTTTGCGTGCGATCGAGCTCGACGAGGACGATGTGCTAGTGGGTACCGCCGTGACGGACGGCACCCAGGACATCATGCTCTTCTCAAGCGAGGGCAAAGTGGTTCGTTTTGCCGAGGCCTCCGTAAGAGCGATGGGTCGCACTGCCCGTGGTGTGCGTGGGATACGGCTTGCTAGCGGCCATCACCTGATCTCGCTGGTCGTGCCGCAAGCGGGCAGCAAAATTTTGACGGTCAGCGAAAACGGTTACGGCAAGCGCTCAGAGACCAGCGAATTCCCCGTAAAAGGGCGCGGCACTAAAGGCGTGATCGGGATGACGACTTCGGAACGCAACGGTTCGCTCGTGGGGGCGGTGCAGGTGTGGGATGGCGATGAAATCATGTTGATTTCGAATCAGGGCACTGCTGTGCGCACGCGTGTCGAAGAGGTGAGTGTTCAGGGGCGTAATACGCAAGGTGTCCGCGTTATTCGCACGCGAGAAGGCGAGGCGTTGGTGAACGTAAGCCGAATTGCCGAAGATGATGCCGATTCAGCTGACGTTGAGCGCGCGGCCGTTGTCGATACCCCCGTTATCGCAGCTGCAGATGTGCAAGGAGACGAGGACGTCAGCGAGTGAGCCGCGCGCACAATTTCTGCGCGGGCCCGGCGACACTACCTTCGGTCGTTCTCGAGCAAGCGAGGGCAGAATTCCTAGATTGGTCTGGTGTCGGCGCCTCCGTCATGGAGGTCAGCCACCGCAGCGCAGAGTTCGTCGCGGTTGTCGAGGCGGCCGAAGCTGCATTGCGCCGACTGTTGGGCATATCTGATGAGTACGCGGTGTTATTCCTGCAGGGGGGAGCCTCGCTACAGTTTTCGGCGGTGCCGCTGAATCTGTCTGAACCGGGGCAAGTGGTTGACCAAGTGGTGACCGGCCAATGGTCTAAGAAAGCGCTGGCAGAAGGGCAGCGCTATGCGTCGGTCAACGTCGCAGCCAGCTCCGCCGAGAATAATTTTGCATCGGTGCCACCCGAGGCCACTTGGCGTAAGAGCCCAGACGCGGCTTATCTGCACTATTGCCCCAACGAAACCATCGGGGGTGTCGAGTTCTCTTTCGTCCCGGGTGCTGCTGCGCCGTTGGTAGCCGACATGTCTTCCACATTGCTCTCGCGACCGATTGACATTGATCAATACGGAGTCGTGTACGCCGGCGCCCAGAAGAATATTGGACCCGCCGGACTCTGCCTGGTAATCGTCCACCGCGGACTGTTGGGCCGGGCGCGCGCTGATATCCCCACAATGCTGAATTGGCAGATCGCGGCGGAGAACGACTCCATGTACAACACGCCGCCCACGTTCGCGATCTACTTGGCGGGCTTGGTCTTTCAGTGGCTGGAGTCATTGGGCGGGTTGCCCGAGATGGAGCGAATCAACCGGCGCAAGGCGGGAAAGCTCTACGGTGTCATCGATGCCAGTCCGTTTTACAGCAATCCCGTAGAGGCTGAGAGCCGATCGCTGATGAACATTCCTTTTACCCTTGCCGACGCGGCGCTCGATAAGGTTTTTCTGGAAGCAGCGGAGAGCCATCGACTACTGAATCTCAAGGGGCATCGGTCGGTCGGCGGGATGCGCGCAAGCCTATACAATGCAGTCGAGGAGGCGTCGGTAGACGCTTTGTGCGAATTCATGCAGGATTTTGAGAAGCGCTACGGATGATGCCCGTAGCAAGGCCGTGACGTATGGACCCTGAAAAACAACTTGCTGAGATTAGAGAGCGGATCGATGCGATCGACACCCAGTTACTTGATCTGATCTGCGAGCGCGCCCGGCGCGCGCAAGACGTAGCGGAGGTGAAGTTACGTGCCTCGCAATCCAATGCAGGGCCGCCGATTTTTTATCGCCCCGAGCGCGAAGCGCAGGTGTTGCGGGCGATTCAAGAGCGTAACCCCGGCCCCCTGGCGGGCGATCAGGTCGCCGCGATCTTTCGTGAAATCATGTCGAGTTGTCTCGCGCTCGAGCAACCCTTGTCGGTTGCCTTTTTGGGTCCTGAAGGTACTTATTCGCAGGCGGCGGCGTTAAAGCACTTTGGGCAATCCGCAATTCCGCAGAGTCAGTTAAGCGTCCGCAAAGTATTTCGGCAGGTCGAGGAGCGGCTCTGCGATTACGGCGTCGTGCCGGTGGAGAACTCCACCGAGGGCATGGTGGGGCAGACCCTGGATTGCTTTTTAGAGTCGCCACTGCAGATCACGGGTGAGATAGAGCTGCCCGTGGTGCACCATTTGCTCGCGGGTAAAGGCGCTGAATTAGACGCCATCCGTTTGGTGTTAGGCCATGAACAGGCGCTGGGGCAGTGCCGCCAGTGGCTCGATAGCCATCTTCCTGATGTCCCGCGCGAGGCGGTTGCCAGCAATGGTGAGGCAGCGCGCAGGGCCAGTAGCGAGGGTGCTGTGGCCGCGATCGCTGGCGACCTTGCCACCAGCTTGTACGATCTGGCGCCAGTAGCCAGCGCGATTCAAGACAGTTCGAGCAATACCACGCGGTTTTTGGTTTTGGGACGCGAAACTGTCGCTCCCAGCGGGTTCGATAAAACCTCCCTGTTGGTGTCTGCGCGCAACCGCCCAGGCGCGCTGTTGGGTTTGTTGAGGCCTTTCGAGGAAAACGGTGTCAGCCTGACTCGCATAGATTCACGCCCATCGAAAACCGAGAAATGGACCTATGTCTTTTACATTGAGTGCGAGGGGCATTTGGCCGACGACGTGATGGCGGAAGTGATCGGTGAAATCGAAGAGCACTCCATCATGTTAAAGAAACTGGGTTCATACCCGCGGGCGCCGATTTGACCGAGCCTGGCCAACAACCTGCGGTCATTGCGTTACTGGGTTTGGGCCTCATCTCGGGCTCTTTAGCGGGAGCGTTGCGCAAATCTTCGTGGCAGGGCGACATTATCGGCTGGGGACCGCGTGCGCCTTCGCTTGAGCGCGGACAGGGGCTGGGCTTGATTGATCGCTTCTCTCTGGATCTTTCCGAGACGGTAGCGCAAGCCGACATTGTGGTCATTGGCGCCCCCCCGGTAGCGACCGCCCAATTGCTACCCGAGGTAATAGCGCTGGCGTTGGAATGCGGCAGCCCCATCATTACCGATCTCGCCAGCATTAAAGGTTACGTGGTATCGAAAGCGCTCCCTCACTACCCCAACTTCGTGCCAGGGCATCCGATAGCGGGCAGCGAAAATAGTGGCGTCGATGCGGCGCGAGCCGATTTGTTTGAGGGACGGGAAGTTATTCTCACCCCGCTCGCTGATACGTCTCCGCAGGCGTTAGCGTCGATCGAGGCCATGTGGACGCTAACGGGGGCGCGGGTCACGCATATGTCAGTGTCAGACCACGACGCCGCGCTCGCGGCGAGTAGCCACGTGCCGCATATGGTCGCCTACGCACTGACGGCGATGTTGGGTGAAGATCAGCTGGCGCCGATGAAGCACGGCGGCGGCGCGCTTCGTGATATGACGCGAATCGCCGCTTCTGATCCGGTGATGTGGCGCGATATCGCGCTGACTAATCGCGAATCAATTTTGACTGCGATGGACGCGATGGCGGTCCAGCACGATCAGTTGCGGACGTTGATTGCCGAAGGCGACGGTGAGGCACTTGAAGCGCTCTTCGCTCAATGCAGAGCACTGCGTCGAGAACACGACGCCATTTTGAATCCAATGCCGGACCCGGATCGAGGCATTTCCTGATGCATTTCTATCTCGAGCCAGGCGGCAAGTTGACCGGTCGCATTCGGGTGCCAGGGGACAAATCGATGTCTCACCGCGCCATTATGCTGGGATCGATTGCCGAGGGCCGTTCCTCGGTTTCCGGGTTTTTGCAGGGCGAGGATGCGCTGGCGACGCTCGCGGCTTTCCGGCAGATGGGTGTCGCGATCAGTGACCCCGTCGCGGGCGAGCTGACCATCGACGGGGTGGGATTGCACGGCTTGGCGCCACCCGAGTGCGTCATGGATGTGGGAAATTCAGGTACCAGTATCCGCTTGATGGCCGGCCTGCTGGCTGGGCAGCGCTTCGACAGCATTCTGACCGGTGATCAATCATTGCTGCGTAGGCCCATGGCGCGCGTCATTACGCCGCTCTCGCAAATGGGTGCGCTGATCAGTTCCCACGAAGGGCGTCCGCCCCTTGAGGTGATGGGCGGCCGCGCGCTGACGGGTATCCACTACGATATGCCGGTTGCGAGTGCGCAAGTAAAGTCCAGCGTGCTGTTGGCGGGCTTGTATGCCTCGGGACTTACTAGCGTCACCGAGCCCGCTCCGACGCGGGATCACACCGAGCGAATGCTGAGAGGCTTTGGTTACCCGGTTGTTACCGATGATGGAGTGATTCAATTGCAAGGCGGCGGCACATTGACCGCTACCGATATTGATATTCCCGCTGATATCTCCTCTGCAGCGTTTTTTCTCGTTGGCGCGTCTATCGCGCCCGGATCTGATTTGATACTTGAGCACGTTGGCGTCAATCCAACGCGGGACGGCGTGATCACGATTCTGCGCGAGATGGGAGCGGATATCGAAATCATGAGTGAACGAAGTGTTGGGGGTGAGCCAGTTGCCGATATCCGCGTTCGCTATGCGCCGCTGAGAGGTATTGAAATACCGATAGAGGAGGTTCCTCTGGCAATCGATGAGCTCCCCGTCATTCTCGTAGCGGCTGCGTGCGCGGAGGGCGTGACGGTACTGCGTGGCGCAGAGGAGCTGCGGGTCAAGGAAAGTGATCGCATTGCCAGCATGGCCGATGGCTTGAACCAGCTGGGCATCACCAATCGCGTGCAACCCGACGGGATTGAAGTCGTTGGCGGTGAGCCGAGTGGGGGTGTCATTGCCACGCACTACGACCATCGCGTTGCGATGAGTTTTTCGATGGCAGCATTGCGCGCGTCGGACCGAATCAAGGTTAGCGACTGCGCACACGTTGCCACCTCGTTCCCGGGTTTCGCTGAATTAGCCGTGCAAACCGGGCTGAGGCTCGAAGTCGCCGAAGAATGACTCGCGCGTCTCCCGTGATTTGCATCGATGGACCCAGTGGCGCCGGCAAGGGCACGCTGAGTCAGTCATTGGCAGCCCAGCTCGGCTGGCACCTGCTGGACAGCGGCGCCCTTTATCGAGTGGTCGGCTTCGCAAGTCAACAAAAAGGTGTGCCGCTGGAGGATGAGTCCGCGGTGGCGGCTGTCGCGCGCGAGCTCGACGTCGCGTTTCAGCCCAGCGATGTTGGCGTCTTGGTGTTGCTGGAGGGGCAGAACGTCACGAGCGCGGTGCGCTCCGAGGAGGGGGGACGTGGGGCGTCCATCGTCGCCGCACTGCCAGAGGTCCGCACTGCGTTGCTCAGCAGGCAACAAAAAATGGCCCGTCCGCCGGGCCTCATCGCCGATGGGCGGGATATGGGCACCGTTGTATTCCCTGACGCTGAATTGAAACTTTTTCTGACGGCCAGCCCGGAAGCTCGCGCCCAACGGCGGTTTCATCAGTTGCAGGGCCAAGAGGGGAGTGATACCCTCGCGCGCCTCTTGGAGGACATTCAGGCACGGGATGCAAGAGATGAAGCCCGCGCCGTGTCGCCATTGCGCCCGGCGGAAGACGCCGTTGTGATCGATAGCACTGCGCTGTCGGCACATGAGGTGCTTGAGCTGGCGTTGCAACACGTCGCCTCCAGAGGCATAGAGAGCGAGACATCGGAGTAACGGCTAGACCCCGCCGACGTCTCAGGATAACAAGCCCGGCTGGGTCTGGAAGCCGGAAGGGGCTGCGGCTCCGATCATCAGGAATAACATCATGAGCGAATCCTTCGCCGAACTATTTGAAGAAAGCCTGCAAACCGTTGATATGGAGCCCGGTGCTATTGTCACGGGTGTTGTCATTGATATTGATAACGAATGGGTCACCGTGCACGCGGGCTTGAAGTCAGAGGGAGTCATACCTCTCGATCAATTTATTAATGCCAACGGCGAGTGCAGTCTAAGCGTTGGTGATGAAGTGCAGGTCGCGCTGGAGACCGTAGAAGACGGTTTTGGTGAGACCAAACTGTCTCGCGAGAAGGCCAAGCGCGCCGAGGCCTGGAAAGGCCTTGAAGCGGCACACGTTGCCGATGAAGTGGTGATGGGTGTGATTAACGGTAAGGTGAAAGGCGGGTTTACCGTCGACATCGATTCGATTCGCGCCTTCCTGCCGGGATCGTTAATCGACGTGCGCCCCATCCGCGAGACCACCCATCTGGAAGGCAAAGAGCTGGAGTTTAAAGTCATCAAGCTCGACCAAAAGCGCAACAACGTCGTGGTATCGCGCCGTGCGGTTATGGAATCGGCGAACAGTGCCGAGCGCGAAGAGTTGATGCAGAGCTTGCAGGAAGGTCAGTCTGTCAAGGGTGTGGTGAAGAACCTCACGGATTACGGCGCCTTTGTTGATCTCGGTGGTGTAGACGGCTTGCTGCATATCACGGATATGGCTTGGAAGCGTATCAAGCACCCCAGTGAGATTGTCGAAGTGGGTCAGGAGATGGACGTCAAAATCCTCAAATTTGACCGCGAGCGCAATCGGGTTTCGCTGGGCCTGAAGCAGCTGGGTGAAGATCCGTGGGTGCAGATCACCGGGCGTTATCCTGAGGGCGCCCGCTGCGTGGCGAAGGTCACCAACCTCACCGACTATGGCTGTTTTGCCGAAATCGAAGAAGGTGTAGAAGGTCTGGTTCACGTGTCCGAGATGGATTGGACGAACAAGAACGTTCATCCCTCAAAGATTGTTCAGCTGGGTGACGAAGTTGAAGTCATGGTCCTCGATATTGACGAAGACCGACGACGCATCTCTTTGGGCATCAAGCAGTGCACCCAGAACCCCTGGGATGCGTTTGCTGCCGATCACGCCAAGGGCGACAAGATCTCGGGCAGCATCAAGTCCATTACCGACTTTGGTATCTTCATTGGCCTTGACGGCAACATTGACGGTCTCGTGCATCTGAGTGACATCAGCTGGAACGAGACTGGTGAGGAAGCCGTTCGCAATTACAAGAAAGGCGATGAAATCGAGACTGTGATCTTGTCGATTGACCCTGAGAGAGAGCGAATTTCTCTGGGGATCAAGCAACTGGAGGAAGATGCCTTCACGCTGTATGTCAGCGACAATGACCGCGGCAGTCTGGTGACCGGAACGGTGACCGAGGTGGACGCGAAGGGCGCGACCATCAAGCTCTCGGACGAAGTCGATGGGTACCTGAAGGCGGGTGACATCAGCGTTGATCGCGTCGACGATGCCCGCGCGGTCCTGAGCGTTGGCGACAGCGTTGAGGCTAAAGTCATCAACGTGGATCGCAAGAACCGCGCTCTGGGGCTCTCTATCAAAGCCAAAGATATGGACGACGAGAAAGAAGCTGTTGCCTCTCTGAATGAGCAGGATGACGCGTCTTCACCGGGAACTATCGGTGACTTGATTAAGGCCCAGATGGAAGATCAGTAAAGGGCTCTCTGTGAGAAGGCCGGCGTTTGCCGGCCTTTTTTTTGGCCAATACTCAGCCGTCAGGACATTAAAAAGCGTATGAAAATGAAGAAGTTGCTAACAAAGTCGGTGTCGGCCAGAATAGTCCTCGATGACTGTGGAGCGAATTGATGACACGCAGTGAATTGATTGAATTGATGTCTGATGGGCAAAGCCAGCTCAGCACGAAGGATGTGGAGTTGGCGGTCAAGTTGCTGATCGATCACATGGCAGAAACCCTGTCGTCCGGGGAGCGGATTGAAATTCGTGGGTTTGGTAGCTTCTCATTGCACTATCGAGAACCGAGACAGGGAAGGAATCCTCGGACGGGCGATGCGGTGGCACTGCGAGGAAAATATGTCCCTCACTTCAAGCCCGGTAAGGAACTGAGAGACAGAGTGAACCGGGCGGTCAAGTCTGGTTTCTGACTGTGCGCTTCCTGAGCCGAGGGCTCGCCCTGTTAACGCTGGTTGCCGCCGTCGCGGCGGGCGGTATGTTTGCGCTGCAGAACATGCAGCGAGTGCCGCTGGATCTGTTATTTTTTCAATTGCCCGAGCAAGCCGTTGCTATCTGGATTTTAGTCGCGCTCGCACTCGGTGTGCTGCTGGGCCTTTCCGCGGGTGCCTTGCTATCGCTGCGTCGTGCGGCCACCATTCGCAGCCTTCGCAAGCAGCGAGATCGCCTGATGTCAGAGGCGCAGAAGGTGTCAGGCAATGATCTTTAATAACGCGTTACTGCTGGTGCTTTTGGTGCTGGCAGTGGCTTCCGGTTGGACGCTGGGGCGGGGAGGGTTACGCATTAGTAGCGCCGAGCGCACACAGTTGCCTTCTCAGTATTATCGCGGCTTCAATTTTCTGCTCGATGGCGAGGAGCAGGGTGCCGTTGATGCATTTACCGAGGCACTGGAGGTGAATGAAGAGACGCTGGACACTCACATTGCCCTCGGTAGCGTATTGAGAAAGCGGGGTGAGGTTGACAGAGCGATTCGGATTCACCAGAGCTTGTTGACGCGCTCACATTTGACCACCGTGCAGTTGCACCAGTCCCATCTCGAGCTGGCCAGAGATTTTATTGCGGCTGGCTTACACGATCGCGCCGAGCAACTGCTCATCGATCTTGCTTCACAGTCGGATGATTTGCGTGCGACTGCGCAGCGCCATTTGCTGGAGGTTTACGAAGCTCAGCGCGACTGGCCGGCGGCAGTGACGGTGTCTGAAGCCCTCATCGAAACGGCGAGTCATGGTGGGCAGGCCGCATCGGGGCAGGGACAGTCTGCCGCGGTTTTGCGCAGCCACTACTTTTGCGAGCAGGCAGAAGTCGCTGCACAGGCGGGCGATGTGGGTGCCGCACGGCAACATTACCTCGACGCCACACGCGACAACCATGACGCGCTGCGCGCGCGCGTGGGACTTGCCCAGCTGGAATTGCATGAAGGCAACGTCTTGGCGGCACGGGGTCATATCGACGCCATCGTGGCGAGTGGTCATCGCTGTACGCCCGACCTACTGGAGCTCTTGGTCGACATCTGTCAAGCAGAGGGTGATCCCGGGTCGTTGATCGTCAGCCTCCGACATTATTACGAGACACAACCCACGGCATTGTTAGCGCTTGCTCTCGCGGCTGAGCTTGATCGGCAAGAGGGCCCAGAAAGTGCCGAGCAGTTTTTGCGCGGCACATTAACAGCGCACCCTTCGGCGCCGGTTGCGACCGCGCTGTTGCTCGGAGCGATGAGTGAAGATACCGCGGGGCCTGAACGTCAAGTGATGGAGAGCCTCTCCGCCGCGGATTTGGGTTATCGCTGCTCTCACTGTGGATTTACCGGAAAATCTCGGCACTGGCATTGCCCTGGATGCCGCCATTGGGATTCCAGCGATTATCTAGGGTCAGTGCTGGAGCAAGCGCATGACTGACGCTGACCCCAGAATCATTGTCGCTCTCGACTTTCCCTCAGCCGCAGCGGCGCTTGACCTTGCATCACGTCTGGATCCGCGGCAGGTGCGCTTAAAAGTTGGCAAGCAGCTCTTTACCATCGCTGGGCCAGATGTGGTGCGCGCTCTGCAGGACCAGGGTTTCGAGATATTTCTGGACCTCAAATTTCACGATATACCCAATACGGTTGCGCAGGCAGTGACTGCTGCGGCGGAGTTGGGCGTGTGGATGGTCAACGTCCATGCCGTGGGGGGATCGCGCATGATGCGCGCGGCAAAAGAGGCGCTTTCCGCTTTTCAGAATCCGCCGATTCTGGTGGCGGTGACCGTCCTGACCAGCATGGCGCGCGATGATCTCGCGGAGCTCGACTGGGACGTAGAGCCTATCGATCGTGTTTGCCAGTTGGCGGCGTTAGTCGAATCGTCGGGACTGGATGGTGTGGTGTGTTCGGCGGCCGAAGCCACAGTCCTCTCCCAACGCCAGCGTCACGGATTTTATTTGGTCACGCCGGGTATTCGTCAACCCGGAGATGCCACTGGAGACCAGAAAAGGGTGGTGACACCGGTTGATGCAGTGCGAGCCGGTGCGACGCATCTGGTGGTGGGACGCCCGATCACCGGTGCCGTTGATCCCGCCGCCACCGTTGCCGATATGCTGGCGTCCCTAGAAGCCTTTTCTGACCATTAAACGATCGAACTGCTCCATGATCTGCTTGTCACAGATTCAACCTTTCACAATGAGTCTGAGCCTCATCCCAGAGGTGATTTTTCGAAATTGTGGAGAAGTGATGATGAACAATCTCATGTTTGAACTAGCCCCTTGGAAACAACAGGGCGCGACTGCTGCGGGGCGGGCACACCGTTCGTTTCGGGCGCTACTCGGTGCGGGTCTGTTGGTACTTGCGGCGTCGCTACTGGCGGTAAACCCCTCGACAGCGCTCGGTGGCGAGGCAGTCAATATCAATCTTGCGAGCGCTGAGGTGCTGGCTGAAGCTTTGACGGGCGTCGGCATGGCCAAGGCGTTCCGGATTGTAGAGTACCGGGAAGCACACGGTCCCTTCGAGAGTATTGAAGAGCTCGCAGAGGTGAAAGGCATCGGTGCCGGCACGGTAGAAAAAAATCGTGACGTTATTTTGTTGCAGTAAAGCCCTCGGGAGCGGGGCGCTTTGTTAGTCATAACGGGCGCCACTGGCTATTTGGGCTCGGCGTTACTTGACGCGCTGATTCGTAAGGACATGCGGGTCAGAGTGCTGGGGCGCCGAGCCCCCCAACTCTCTCAGCCTCCCCAAGCCGCTGCAACGGAGTGGCTGTCCGCGGATTTTGCGAATCCGGATGCGGATTTTCTGGACCTGTTCGAGGGTGTCTCTACGGTTGTTCACTGCGCCGGTGTGGCACATCGCCGAGCCACGCCGGCGGAGTATCAGCAGGTTAACGTCATCTCGACCGCGAAACTCGCCGACGCCGCCTCGCGCGCGGGGGTGGGCCATTTTATTTATCTCAGTTCGCTTAATGTCGTACCCGCGAGCGCAGCGAATCCCCATGAAGCAGCGCGGCATCTTGACGCGCCCTCCGAGGCGTATGCAGCCTCCAAGTGGGCCGCAGAGCAGGCGCTATCGGCGTGTTGTGACGGCAGCGATATGCGTCTGTCCATTATCCGGCCTGGCTTGATCTACGATACTGAGCTCACGGCCAATTTACGGCGTATTGCCAGCTTGCTGCGTCGATGTCCGATCTTGTTGCCTGATGTGGGTCAACGCAGCTTGATGGGTCGGTCGGACCTGCTGGCGTTGATCGAAGGGTGCATTCGCGGCGATTGCGGGCAGACCGTGGGTCAATCAGTGATCGCCGCGACGGATGGCGAGAGGTACTCCGCGCGGCGCATCGCGCGCGCGTTCCTCCCCCGCTTTTATTTCCCCGCGCCGCCGCGATGGGCCATGCGGCTCGCCGGCAGTGCGCTCGATTGGTGGAGCGATCTACCGCCGGGTCATTCCTGGGAGACGTTGTCGACGGTGCAGTGGTGCGGCGACTTGCCGCGCATCACCGGCTGGCAGCCTCAGTCGACGCTCGAAACTTGCGTTAACACCGAGGCGCGCCTGTGATGCTGATCGGACTCATGGTGATTTTATCGACGGCCGGGCTGTGGGGTTTTGTTCGATATGCACCGGCACTGGGTTTGGTGGATCACCCCAATGATCGAAGCTTGCACGGAACGCCTACGGTGGTGGGGGCGGGAGTGGTGCCTGTTACCCTCATAGCGCTGTATCTCGCCCTGACTGCGTCTTTTCCTGGTGCTGGCATCCTCGCTACGGTGCTGATGGGTCTCACGGCGATGGGGCTTGCCGATGATCGCTGGGGCCTTTCCAGCTCAATCAGATTCATCTGTTATCTGCTTGCGGGCCTGATACTGGCGAGGATTCTTTTGACTGACTATGCCATCGTCAGCCTGTCGATCGTGCTCGCGGCGGTAGCGGTTGCTTGGTGCATGAACCTCTACAACTTTATGGATGGTGCGGACGGAGTTGCTGTGGTGCAAGCGCTATGTGTCGCGGTAGGGCTAGGCATCATCGCGGCTGTGGGTCCTTTCGAGGCTGCGACATTAATGCTCTGGTGTGCAGTGCTTTTTGCGAGTTGCATGCCCTTGCTGTGGTTTAACTGGCCCCCGGCCAGGGTATTCATGGGAGATGCTGGCGCGATACCACTGGGTTATTTTCTGGCTGCGCTGGGCCTGCTCGGTCTCAATATTGACGTTCAATTGGGCTGGGTCTGGCTCATTTTGATGATGCCTTTTCTGGTTGATACGGGTCTGACGCTGACCTTACGCCTGCTGGCGGGAGAGCCACCCCACGTGGCGCATCGGGATCATGCCTATCAGCGGCTGGCCCTCAAGATGGGTGGCGCTTTGCCCGTGACTCTCGGCTTGATGGGGATGCAGGTCGCATGGCAGTTTCCGCTCGCAGTGACGGTTGTTAGTAGCGCGCTATTCCCCCCACTTCTGGTACTTTTATCAGCCATTCCGTCACTTGCGGCGGTGGTATACGCCCGATCGAGGGCGTAAACTCTCCCCTTTCTCATAGCCAGCGTCGCCTTGAGTTATCAGTGGCGCGGTAAAGGTGTGCATGGTTAAGAAGATGGCGTCGCGACTCAGCGCGATGGGAAGCCAATCCCTCTCCGCAGTCATCTGGATGTTTGCACGACGCACATTGCCCCCTGCGTTTCGATTTTCCGGCTGGTTGATCGCGGACCTGCTGGTTGTCTTAGGTGCCTATTTTGGAGCTGCGTCAATTGGCGCTGATCAACAAAACGCGCCCCTATCCGCCCTGCCAGTATGGGCGTTGCTTCTGTTACTCGGTGCAACCGCCACCATCTTTTCAGCCCAGGGACTTTACCGATCGGTCATTCGCTACATGGGCCAGCAAGCGGTCTGGGACCTCGTTAAAGCCGTCAGCTTTTCAGCTTTGGTCTTGGGCGCCGCCATTCTGTTCACCTCGGCCACGATGCCCAAGACGGCCATGTTGGTTTACTGGCTGTTGCTTTTTGTCGGTGTTGGCGGCCTGCGGCTGATATCCCGCGGCTGGCATCAGGTCAACTCACTCACCGACGCACGCAGAGTCATCATTTATGGTGCTGGGGAGTCGGGCAGGCAGCTGTTAAATGCGCTGAATCATGGCACTGATCACCGGGTTGTCGCGTTCATTGATGATAATCCCGCATTACACGAGACGGTTATCAATGGCCGGCTCGTATTAGGGCCAGAGGAGTTACCCGGTCTGGTAGAAGAGCACGCGGTTCGGCAGGTCCTGCTTGCGATTCCCTCGGCATCACAGGAGCGAAGACGCGCCATTATTAATTCTCTCGTCGGTTTGCCGGTGAGAGTGCGGACCATCCCCAAAATCTCCGAGCTCATCTCCGGCAATGCGATCGTCAACCAGATTCAGGATGTGGATTTGGATGACCTGTTAGGCAGAGAGCCGGTCCCACCGCATCCTGAGCTGATTGATCGCTGCATTACCGACAAAGTCGTGATGGTCACTGGGGCTGGGGGTAGCATCGGCTCGGAGTTGTGCCGGCAGATTCTGGCCTCATCGCCCAAAGAGTTAATCCTGTTGGATATCTCCGAGTTTGCGCTGTACAGCGTCGATCGCGAAATCAAAAGCTTGTGCCAGAAGCAGGGCCTCCGATTTCCTGTGGTGACCTTGCTGGGCAGCGTGCGAGACGAACAGCGCCTTGAGTCGATCTTTAGAACTTTTGCTGTCGATACGGTGTATCACGCCGCGGCCTACAAGCATGTGCCGATGGTGGAGTACAACGTCGCCGAAGGCGTTGCAAATAATGTGCATGGCACGTGGAGTGCGGCGTGGGCGGCGCACCGCGCAGGGGTCGATACCTTTGTGCTGGTATCCACGGACAAGGCGGTGCGGCCGACTAACGTCATGGGCGCGTCTAAGCGCTTTGCGGAATTGATTCTCCAGGGGCTGTCGCAGATCGAAACCAAAACGCGTTTCTGCATTGTGCGTTTCGGTAATGTATTGGGATCGTCCGGCTCGGTGGTACCGCTGTTCAGAGAGCAAATCGGAAGCGGGGGGCCCGTGACGGTCACGCATCCCGAAGTCTCGCGTTACTTTATGAGTATCCGGGAAGCGGCCCAGCTGGTGTTGCAGGCAGGGGCCCTCGGCACCGGTGGTGATGTTTTTGTGCTGGATATGGGTGAGCCGGTCAGGATCGTCGAATTGGCAGAACGAATGATTCGTTTGAGCGGTTATGACGTCGAGCGGGACAACATGTTCGGCGAACACATTGACCTCGAATACATCGGGTTGCGTCCGGGCGAAAAACTGCATGAAGAGCTGTTGCTGGGTACCTCCGTTACGGGTACCGGTCATCCCATGATCATGCGCGCGGAAGAGGAGTCGTTTGACTTTGACTTCATTGAAGATGCCGCGCATCGATTGCTGCGGGCTTGCGCAGAAATGGATCTCAATGATGTGACGCGGATTCTCACCGAACACGTGATTGGGTTTTCCGGCCACGAGCCCCGCCATGACTACGTTTGGGTGAAGCAAGGCAGGGTTGGCAAGCGGATCCGCAAGGCCCTCGAAGCGGAGAACGTGACGCCTATTCGGCCCGATATGGTCGGACCGCGCCAGCACTCAGGGAATCTGGGCGACCAGTAAGTCGCCTTTTTACGTCACCTCCAGCCTAATATTAACTCGCCATTCCTCGGCGTAATGGTGCGCATCGGCTTTGCGCATTGATCGTCGTATCCCAGTCCAGTAACGTCGGCAGCTCAGATTTACTGGACTCTGCTTGCGAGGCGCACCATGTCTATGATCGTCAATCGACGCGACGTCGATTTTTACCTCGATGAAATGTTTGATCTCAGCGAACTGCTCGCAAGCGAGCGTTACGCTGATCACGATCGCG
>Ga0181594_10002478_pt1 | contig 16931 bp, 15 predicted proteins | sample 071ome_18_FD_145603 | JGI IMG/M metagenome (GOLD analysis project Ga0181594, IMG submission 145603) | Coastal salt marsh microbial communities from the Groves Creek Marsh, Skidaway Island, Georgia - 071413BT metaG (spades assembly) | ecosystem: Environmental > Aquatic > Marine > Intertidal zone... | reverse complement strand
GGCTTAATCCATCATTGCGGGATGCGCATCTTCCCTTCTGTCAGACAGATCTGGAGCGGGTATATCCGGCTTTTCCGGATTCGCTCGATACCCTGCGCTGTCACGCCCGCCCAAGACACCGAAGCTACGCAAGACGGGTTTGTCGCGACCGGCAAGGACACGCAACTCAAGGTCTCCCCAACCACAACCCTGTTGTCGACGGGCTGGTACAGGCTGACTTACGAGGCCGACTACGAGGGTGATGATCATTTATTCGTGCCGAAGATTTTCCCCGGCTACCTGCTTGACGAAGCCTCCAGCGAAACAAGCCCATTCAGGACTTTCCCCAGCGGCTCACTGATTGCGCTGCGGGCCCATTTTCCAGGGCAGGCGACGCACTTCTTCCACTACGACTTTGATCCCGAGGGTTTTCGCTTCGATCCTTTCGAACTTGATTACCCCAGAACCCGAATTCACTATTCAGGGAAATTTAAGCTGAGCGGCTTTTGCTTGACCTATTACGGGTCAGTTTCTTTTCTGCTTTTATGCCTAGGCCATGTCCTGAAACGCCACGGCCAACCCCGGCGCAAGCGTGTGATCGGCAAGATGCTCATGCTGCTTCGAAAAAGGGGGCTTGAGGGGGCGCTGAGATGGCTGGCCCATGAGACTCACATGAACCTGCAGGCGCCTTTCTCACCGACAACCTGGTACGAGAACCTCAAACGCCGTCCGGAGAATATCAGCGAAAGCCACTCCCTGGAGTCGTCACCCGTTTCGAAAGCCCTGTCTTTGACGCTGTTTATTGCGGCCGATGCCGCCAGCCCTGAAGACCTTGCATCAACCGTCGATAGCGCTCTTGCACAAACCCGAAAGATCGATGAACTGATCATCCTCGCCAACAGCAAAACTCCCAAGGCAACCTGTCTTGCAGCCCAAGGGCTGGCGCAAAATCAACGGTCAGTGCGGTACGCCGTTTGCGAGTACCGGGATTTTGAAAAGGCGCTGAATCTCGCTACGGGTGATCTCATCTCGCTGACAAAAGCGGGGGATAGCCTGGTGTTACATGCGGCTGATTCGCTCGCGTCAGGCCTTGCCGAGAGCAATGCCGATATCGCCTACGGTGACGAGGTGATCATGGAAGATTCCCGCGGGCGCATACACAAAACGATCCTGAGATCCGCTTTCTGCCTGGATCACTTTCTGGGCTACCCGGCCCTCGGCAGGTTGACAGCTGTCCGCAGAAATCTGCTTCAAAAGACTAGCCCTTTTGCCGAGTGCGAAAGTGACGAGGCGGTAAACGAACAGTTGATTCTCGAGGCACTTCACCGCACCAGAAGAATTATGCACGTTCCGCGGATACTGCTCGAACGGCCCAAGGCACAGACCTCGCCTAACTCAAGACGCCTGCCTGCCTTATCGATTCTGGAATTTCTGAAAAGTCTTGGCTTCCCTCAGGCAACGGTCGAGCCCACCGCAACCCCTGGCCTGTACTCGATCCGGTACCGCCAGGCCCCGTCCGGAAAGACTGGCATCGTGATCCCCACCAAAAACAACGGTGACTTGCTGAAGCTAGCCGTGCAATCCCTCGAGAAGACAGTTCCAAGAACACTTTATGATCTCGTCATCGTGGATCACGAGTCCGATGATCCAGCGACCCTGGACCTTCTTGACACCATCGCTTCGCGCCACCGCGTCATCTCCTACGAGGGGATGTTCAATTTCTCCCGTATCAACAACGTCGCCGTCGAATGCTTTAACGAAGAGATCGACAGCTTTCTTTTTCTGAATAACGACATAGAGGCGATCCACACCGGGTGGCTTGAAGCCATGCGGGATCTTCTGAGCCGAAAAGACGTCGGCATCGTCGGCGCCACTTTGCTCTATCCTCCGAAAGATCCTGCTGTTCCGAACGCGAATGTCACGAACGGAGCGCCCGGCGCTGTCTCACCTGATAGTTGTCTGATTCAGCACGCAGGAGTGATGCTGAATGTCGGGCTGGCCGAGCATTATCAGAAGTGCGAGCGCTACCGTGATGCCTATCAGCAAGGCGCTTCACAGAATCCCGCGATACCGCACCTTGTCACCCGAACATTCAGCGCGGTCACGGCGGCCTGCATGTTAGCCAGGCGGGATGTTTTCGAAACGCTTGGCGGCTTTGATGATGCGCTGGCAGTGGGCTATCAGGATGTGGACCTTTGTCTGCGGGCGCAAAACCAGGGCTACAAAACCCTCTGCAGTGCTGAGGCTGTCCTTTTTCATCATGAGTCGGTGACCCGCGGCCTCCCTGATCGAGACCATACGCCCCCTCGACCGGCACATCTTGATCTCACCTTAATTGATGAAAAAGATCCCCACCCCGAAGATACGGTGACGTTCTCTCAGCGCTATCATGACCTCATCGGAAAAGATCCTTTTTACTCTCCCATGCTGTCCCGCTCGACCGCGTTTTATCGACCGCTCAGGGTGCCGGCCAGGAGCGATGATTTCGACAATCAGGTGATCTCTTTCGAAAGGCCCCGCCCGCTTTAAGCTACTGAAACTGCGAACTGGCGATGGCCAAACCCGATTGCCTTTGGCCTGGCGGGGTGGGCTGCTTCCCTTCTGTCGCCCCGCTGCCGCAGGATAACCCAATGGTTTTCATTGGCGTCTGACAGATTTAGACTTGAATGTCTTTCGCATCACCTGATCATTCTGCCGCACCCTATCTATGAGCAAAGTAAAAACCTTCGGCTTTGACACCCTGAGCCTCCATGCGGGACAGCAGCCGGACCCCGCAACCGGTGCTCGAGCAACACCGATCTATCAGACGGCTTCCTACGTCTTTAAAAGCCCTGATCACGCCGCGTCACTTTTCAATGTCGAACGGGCAGGTCATGTCTATTCACGCATTACCAACCCGACAACGGCAGTGCTCGAAGAACGGATTGCGGCCCTTGAGGGCGGTATCGGAGCCATCGCGACGGCAAGCGGCCAGGCTGCCTGCCACCTCGCCATCGCCACACTGCTCAGCGCAGGTGAGCACATTGTCGCCTCGCGCTCACTTTACGGCGGTACCCATAACCTTCTCGAGTACACGTTGCCCCGCTTTGGCATCACGACAACTTTTGTTGACCCGCGTGATCCGGACGCTTTCGCTGCAGCGATCACGCCGCAGACACGGCTGCTTTTCGGCGAGACCTTGGGCAATCCGGGTCTTGAGGTGCTGAATATCCCTGCCATCAGCGAAGTCGCGCATGCCCACGGACTGCCGCTGATGATCGATTCCACTTTTACAACACCCTATCTCTGCCAACCCTTCTCTCTCGGCGCGGACCTGATTTTTCATTCAGCAACAAAGTTCTTAAGCGGTCATGGCGTCATCATCGGCGGCCTGGTAGTCGATAGCGGCACCTTTGACTGGGTGGGCTCCGGCAAATTTCCCACGCTGACTGAGCCTTACGAAGGTTTTCACAACATGAACTTCGTTGAGGAATTCGGGCCTGCGGCTTTTATCACCCGAGCCCGCAAAGAGGGCGCGCGGGATTTTGGAGCCTGCATGAGTCCAACCACGGCGTTCCAAGTCCTGCAGGGGATGGAAACCCTGCCGCTGCGGATGCAGCGGCACGTCTCAAACACCCGGGCGATTGTCGCGTTTCTCTCCGAGCATAAAGCGGTTGAGTGGGTCAGTTATCCAGAGCGTGAGGATCACCCGGACCACGAACTTGCCAAGCAATTGCTGCCCAAGGGGTGCGGTGCGGTTTTCAGTTTCAGTATCAAAGGCGGGCGCGAAGCGGGTCAGCGTTTTATCAGCCGCGTCGAACTACTTTCTCATCTTGCCAATGTGGGAGACGCCAAATCACTGGTGATTCATCCTGCCAGCACAACACACCATCGAATGGATGCCGAGGCTCTGGCTGCGGCCGGCATCTCGGAAGGCCTGATACGCCTGTCCGTGGGATTGGAAGATCCCGAGGACCTGATTGAAGATCTTGACCGGGCGCTGCGCGCCTCCCAAAAAGGCTGACCAAGATGGAACTCAACACACCCGACGCGACCCTCTTCGCCTATACCGGCGCACGGGCCCATCAGAAAGGACAGCAGGCTGTGGTGTTCATTCACGGCACGGGGATGGATCACACGGTGTGGGTACTGCCCTCACGATACTTTGCGCGCCACGGCTACAACGTCCTGGCGCTTGATCTGCCCGCTCACGGACGCTCAACAGGTCAACCCGCACCCACGATCGACATGATGGCTGATGCGGTCACTGAAGCCATGGCCGCAGCGGGAATAGACAGCGCGGCGCTGGTGGGACACTCCATGGGATCCCTGGTGGCGTTGAGTCTGGCAGCACGGTATCCCGATCGCGCGCGCTCACTGGCGCTGATCGGCTCCACCGCACCGATGGGCGTTCATCCGGACATGATGCAGTACGCTTCAGAGAATGACCACGGAGTCATCGACATGCTGACCTATTGGGGTTACAGCAAGGCGGCACAGTTGGGCGGCAATGAAAATCCGGGAATGTGGATGGCAGGCGGAACTTTGCGACTGCTGGAAAAGGCCAACGACGACATCATTCACATCGACCTCGATGCGTGTCAGAAATACGACCAGGGACTTGCCCACGCGGCTTCAGTGCAATGCCCGACCCTATTCATCCTGGGAGAACGCGACATCATGACGCCGCCGCGCTCTGCGCAGAAACTCATTGACGCCGTGCCAACGGCCAAAGTCTGCGTGCTGGACGGATCGGGTCATTCGCTCATGATGGAACGTCCCAATGGAGTGCTCGATGCCCTCATCAGCATCGTATAAACCCCAAGGCTTACAGGACCCAAAACCATGAGTGCCTTTCTGATTGCGGATGTCAGTCCGGCCGACATGCAGGCCTACCGGGACAGTGGCTACATAGAAAATGTCCCGAAAATCGCCGCTGAATACGGCGGCGTCTACCGTGCCAGAGGTGGAAACACGGAAGTCCTTGAGGGCACATGGCAACCCAAGCGCCTCGTCATTATTGAGTTTCCCAGTTGGGATCAACTCCAGGCGTTTTATCGGTGCGAGGCCTATGCGCCCTTTCGAGACGTCCGTCAGGAACTCACGGAATCCCACATTGTCGCGCTCGACGGAATAGACCCGCAGACCTGATTTCCGCCCCCGACATCTTGGGGCAGTCTCCGCTTGCCCTATTGGCCGACCTGAGACTCAAGATGAGAAAAGGCGCTCGGTGGCACGTGCGTCTCCTCACTGGAATCCGGCGTTGTCCAGACGAGCTGCAAGGCGGAAGTGCCCTTCTTCTGGTAGTAATTGATCCACAACTCGTACCAACCTGGGGCATCAATCACCACAGGGATGGGTGCTGACCATCGGTTGGGGTGAATCTCGGGATCAACCCAGATCTGGCGACCGCCTATCTTGGCCTTGACGCCATCGTTTGACTCGATACGAAACACATACGTACCGGCAGCCTCAAACTGGATCAGCCCCCGAATATGGGCAGCGACCAGCATGGCCTGGGTTGAGGTCAGCACGTTGCCATCGATTGTCCGGTGCGCGATATTCTCAAGCGGCTTGCCGATGACCGGGTTGCGCAGAACTTCGATGTCGTCAACATGCACCTGACGACCATAGGAGTAAGTGACCGCAAGACCAGGGCGTAGCTCACCCGCCTCCGGTTGTGGCGCCCAAGGCGTCGCTCCCGTTACCGGATCCACCGGAGACAATGCAAAGACCGGGCCAATACCCAACGCCGCAATAATGACCGGAATAATGGCTGAGGCCCGAAATTGCTGTCGAGTCTGCCTAAGTACCCTACTTAGAATCTTAAGAATCTTAGTACCGTTCATCATTTCCTCTCTTGTCGACAGCGGGGTTCGCCCGCTGGTCTTGGTCCAAGTACTCCCCCTCAAGACGGGAGCATGCGTTCATTGCCCCATTCTAGCGTTTTAGCCGACAGGACTCTTCGCAAGAACACAAAAAAGCCCCGCCGGGTGGCGGGGCTTTTCGTTGGCTCTTTGGCAAAGCCGGGCGGGATTACATCATGCCGCCCATGCCGCCCATGCCGCCCATGTCAGGCATCGGCGCAGCCGGCTTGTCTTCCGGCAGTTCTGCGACCATCGCTTCGGTCGTGACCATCATGCCTGCGATCGACGCAGCGTGCTGCAGAGCGACGCGGGTGACCTTGGTCGGATCAAGAATACCCATGCTGATCATGTCGCCATACTCTCCGGAGCCGGCGTTGTAGCCATGGTTACCGTCCTGACTCAGCACATTGTTCAGAACCACTGACCCTTCGCCCCCAGCATTGGCAACGATCTGACGCAGGGGTTCTTCGATAGCGCGCTGTACGATCTGCACTCCCATATCCTGGTCATGGTTCGCACCTTTCACGTTGCCGACAGAAGCAATGCAACGCACCAGGGCGACACCGCCGCCGGGCACGACGCCTTCTTCCACCGCAGCGCGGGTAGCATGCAGCGCATCTTCAACACGGGCCTTTTTCTCTTTCATTTCGACTTCGGTTGCAGCACCGACCTTGATGACCGCTACACCGCCGGCCAACTTGGCAACGCGTTCCTGCATTTTTTCCTTGTCGTAATCAGAGGTGGCTTCGTCGATCTGCACACGGATCTGGTTCACCCGTGCTTCGATCTCGCTGGCGGAACCTGCACCATCGATCACCGTGGTGTTTTCCTTGCTGACCTGGACACGCTTCGCGGAACCAAGATTCTCCAGCGTCGCGCCTTCAAGGCTCATGCCGACCTCTTCAGAGATCACTTCGCCGCCGGTCAGAATCGCGATGTCCTGCAACATGGCTTTACGACGGTCACCGAATCCAGGTGCTTTCACTGCGCACACCTTAACGATGCCGCGCATGTTGTTCACCACCAAGGTGGCCAGCGCTTCGCCTTCGATGTCCTCGGCAATCACGAGCAACGGACGCCCTGCTTTGGCGGTCGCCTCAAGCACGGGCAGCATGTCGCGGATGTTCGAAATCTTCTTGTCGTGAATCAGGATCAACGGATTTTCCAAATCTGCCTGCATGGCATCCTGGTCGTTGATGAAGTAAGGAGACAGATAGCCGCGGTCGAACTGCATGCCTTCTACGACGTCCAGTTCGTTGTCGAGGCTCTTGCCTTCTTCAACCGTAATCACGCCTTCTTTGCCGACTTTTTCCATCGCTTCAGCAATGATGCCGCCAACGGATTCGTCTGCGTTGGCAGACACCGTGCCGACCTGGGCAATTTCCTTATGATCTGAGCAGGGCTTGGAGATCTCAGCCAACTGGCTAACAGCGGCGGCCACGGCTTTGTCGATTCCGCGCTTGAGATCCATCGGGTTCATACCGGCGGCAACCGATTTCAGGCCCTCGCGCAGCATGGCCTGGGCCAGTACCGTCGCGGTGGTGGTGCCGTCGCCCGCTACGTCGGAAGTCTTGGAAGCAACTTCCTTGACCATCTGGGCGCCCATATTTTCGAATTTATCTTTGAGCTCGATTTCCTTTGCAACAGAGACGCCGTCTTTGGTCACCGTCGGCGCACCAAAAGACTTGTCGAGCACAACATTTCGGCCCTTGGGGCCCAGCGTAACTTTTACGGCGTCTGCAAGCACGTTGACGCCGCGCAGTTTGGCTGCACGAGCGGACTCGCCGAATTTGACTTCTTTAGCTGACATTATTTTGTTCCTTTAAAAAATTATGCGTGTCGGTGAGGGGAAAACCTTTGCCGCCCTCAACTCTCAATGACGCCCATGATGTCGTCTTCGCGCATCACGAGGACTTCTTCACCTTCTACTTTGACCTCGGTGCCGGAATACTTTCCAAAAAGCACCTTGTCACCGACACTGACGTCGGGGGTCATACGCTCGCCATTGTCCTGACGCTTGCCGTTACCGACAGCCAGCACCTCGCCCGTCATGGGCTTTTCGGTGGCTGAATCAGGAATGACGATTCCGCCGGCGCTGGTGCGCTCTTCGTCGAGGCGTCGCACCACAATACGGTCGTGCAGCGGTCGAATATTCATCTACTTTATCTCCTAAGGATTTGAGTAATTGAGGGATTTTGTGAGCCCAACATAGGTTAGCACTCACCTTATTTGAGTGCTAATAATAGGGCTTATCTGAGGAAAGTCAAGACTTGCGGGGAAAATCAGTCGTCAAGGCGCCGAAATTCGCCCTCAACGACACCAGAATCACGCTTGCGCTGGGTCGCGTTTCCCATGCCCTCTACCCGGCCGGAAAACCAACGCCTGATTAAAATCTGGCGAAGCGGGGGCGTCAGGAGGGCAAACCCGATCGCGTCCGTAAAAAACCCCGGGGTCAGCAACAAAGCTCCGGCAACGAGCAGCGCCAGGCCTTCGATTATCGTTATTGCGGGCAACTCCCCGGCCTCGGTTGCCGAGCGAAAGCGCCCGAGCGCGGCGAGGCCCTGCCGGCGTACCAGCGCCGCCCCCACGACCGCGGTTCCGACCACGCCAGCGACCGTCCAAACTGCGCCGATGACGCTGCCTATCTCAATCAGGAGGTAGATCTCCAGCAGTGGCACCAGCAAGAATGTCAGAAATAGCAGCGGCATTGATCAGCAATAAGCAAGGGCGACAAATCGGGGAGCGCATTCTACCGAATGTCCCGGCAACCCGGTCCGAAACGCGGCTGCCGTTCTCTGCACGCTGCCCCGGGAAGAACGTGCGAAAATAAGCGTTCACCCGCATCATTTCGTCCTCGCCAAGCAACATTTTCCTCACTAACCATGAAGCAAAAGTCTTTCCTGTTTTCGGCTGCGGATCGGTTTAAATCATCCTTCCCACGATGGCTTGTGCTGTGCGGGCTTGTGATTGGCGCAGCCACAACCCCCCTGGGGGCCCAGGACAGTGAGGACCTGCTCGAACCTGACCAGGCGTTTGCTTTTTCTGTGCAGGTCATGTCGCCCGAAAAAGTTGCGGTGACCTGGGATATCGCGCCGGGGTATTACATGTACCTCGACAAATTCAGTTTTGACAGCGATGCGGCGGGCATCAAAATCTCGGATATCAGTTATCCGCCGGCGCGGACCAAACAGGATGAGTTTTTCGGAGACGTTCAGATACTCGAGGGCTCGGCCAGAATCATCCTGAACCTTTCCCGCGGCGCACCAGATTCAGGGCAATTACAACTCACCGCGCGCGGACAGGGCTGTAACGACCCTGTTGGCGTCTGTTACGCACCCATCGCGCATACGGTCGCGCTGACCCTACCCGAGACGACTGCCGGCCAAAGCAGCGCGATCAATAGTGTGACGGATCTGCAGCAGCTGCTTGGGGTAGCGGCCTCGGGACCTGAATTTCTCGCCGCTGAAGAGGCTTTTCGCCTCGAGGCGAGATCCGACAGGCGCGATACGCTCATTGCGCAGTTTTTCGTCGCCCCGGGCTATTACCTGTATCGGGACAAACTCCGTTTTGAGATGCTGGCCGGAGCCACTTTTGAGGAGCACGCCCTCCCGCCAGGGGTGAGTAAACAGGATCCCTATTTCGGTGAAGTCACGATTTTTCCGGCTGACTTTACGGCCGAGCTGCCCATCGTTGCTGACGCTGGCGCCAGCGAAGTGAGGCTCATTGCCCATTTTCAGGGCTGCGCCGAGCAGGGCATCTGCTATCCACCGGCAAAAAAGACTCTTTCAATCTCGCTCCCCAGTATCATCAGTGATGCGGCGGCCAGCGAGAATCCCAACCTTCCCGCTTCGGGCGAAGCTCGCAACAACACCGATCCAGCCAAAAAAGAAGCCGTTTCGACCCGAGCTTTGGTGGGCTATCTCGGTGCCGCGTTTGGTACGGGACTGTTGCTCAGTTTTACACCCTGCGTGCTGCCGCTCATTCCTATTCTGCTCGGAACAATCGTCGGTCAGTCGGGCGCCGGCCGGGGCAGGGCAACCGCACTCTCGGTGGTCTATGTGCTCGGAACAGTTGCGACCTACGCAGTGATTGGTGCGGTGGCGGGAGCAACCGGCGAGCAGCTGCAGGCGTACTTTCAGAATATCTGGGCCATTGGGGCGATTGCCATCGTCCTCGGTCTGATGGCGCTATCCATGTTCGGTCTCTACGAAATTCAGATGCCTTCGGCGATTCAATCCCGACTCACATCGGGCAGCCAGGGACTTGGTGGCTCCATCTGGATGGTCTTTATTCTCGGCGCGGCATCAGCTCTCATTGTGGGCGCCTGCGTTTCACCACTGCTTATTTCCGTTCTCAGCATCGCGATCCTCAATGCAGATCCCTGGATCGGCGCCGCGCTGATGTCATCCATGGCGCTCGGCATGGGCCTGATCCTGATTGTCGCGGGCGCAGGCGCCACCTGGCTGATTCCGAGCAGCGGCGCATGGATGGAGCGGGTTAAGCAGTCATTCGGCGTGATGCTGCTGGGGGTTGCCATCTATCTTCTGGGTGCCATCCCTGCAGTGCCCGTACTCCTGTTATGGGCGGCCCTTTTCATTATCACCGGCGTCTTTCTGGGGGCGGGGCGGAGCCTTTCGACCGACGCCTCCGGATGGAAGATATTTTTCAAAGGTCTGGGTACGGTGCTCCTTATCTGGGGCGTACTGGCGATGATCGGCGGATTCAGCGGGAACCGGAGCATCATGGCACCGGTTTCTTTAAGCAGTCTTACCGCAAGCGTGGGCGATCCCGGGCCAAGCACTTCGGTAAAGTTTGAAAACGTGGATTCTCTTGAAGCACTGGACAAGGTGATTGCTCAGGCAGGGGAGTCCGGTCAAAAAGTGATGCTCGACTTTTCTGCAGACTGGTGTACTGACTGCATGCGAATGGAACGAACCACTTTTCAGGATCCCGATGTCGTCGCAGCACTTTCGTCCTATCGGACACTGAAGGTAGACGTGACTGATCCGGACGATCCAGAAGGCGCCGCCATTAAGAAGCGCTATGGCGTTTTCGGTCCTCCGGCAATCCTGTTCTTCGATACTGACGGCCGTGAAGTGGAAACAGAGCGCCGCTACGGATTTGTCGGTGCCGATGCGCTGGTCGCGCTTCTGACCGACCTCGAATAAGTCCTGTGGTATCAGTTCGCAGGCTGCTCGCCTGGCTGCTTGGCGGGGCCGCCGCAGCGTCTATAGGATTCTTTACCGCTGGTGTTCTGGTGTCTCAACCGGAACCGGCTCCGGATGCCCTGAACACCCTCACACCGTTTTCATTGCCGACCAGCAGCGGCGAATCCTTCTCTTCCGACCAACTGGCTGGCCAAAATATCCTGATCAACTTCTGGGCCACCTGGTGTGCCCCCTGCCGCAGGGAAATTCCCCTGCTGATGGCGACCCAGGCCCTGCATCGCGAATCACTCGCGATAGTCGGTATTGCGGTCGACGAACTGGAGTCGGTCCTTCGCTTTGAGGACGAGGTGGGCATGAACTATGTCTCCCTCGTTGGCCGAAATGAGGCCCTTTCCCTGATGTCACGCTATGGCAACTCTGGACAACTGCCCTTTACGCTGGTGTTCGACAGGGCAGGGCGGCTGCGGTTCACCAAGACAGGAGAACTTCATAGCAAAGATATCGAACTTTGGCTTTCAGAACTGCGCTAGGTATTGACCCAAAAAAGTGCGTCCGCATTCTTGAATAAATAAAAATACATCTAATTTCATCGAAATTGGGTATAAATGTATTGATCTCGACATAAATTCTAGAAAATGCGAGAATACGCTAATGCCCGATATTCTTCTCATTCACGGCCCCAATCTGAACCTTCTCGGTACCCGCGAACCCGGTATTTACGGTGCCTGCACCCTTGAGGAGATCAATCATGCGGCTGTTGAGCAATGCGCCTCGGCCGGCGCCCGCCTAGACACGCTGCAGTCCAACAGCGAGGCTGAACTTGTTGACCGGGTGCAGCAGGCCGGCACCGATGGCACGCGGTTTATTGTGATCAATCCGGCAGCGTTTACCCATACCAGTGTTGCGCTGCGCGATGCCTTTGCCGCGGTCGGACTACCCTTCATTGAAGTTCATCTTTCCAACGTTCACGCACGCGAAGCCTTCCGCCACCGGTCTTTTTTCTCAGACCTGGCGCAGGCCGTCATCTGCGGCCTTGGCCCGCGCGGCTACAGAACGGCACTGGAAGCCGCCCTTGAACAACTGGGGTTTGGGAACAACTCCAACTGACTACAAGATTATGGATATTCGTAAAATCAAGAAGCTCATAGAAATGCTTGAGGAGTCTCAGTTAAGCGAGATTGAGATTACCGAGGGTGAGGAGTCCATTCGCCTCAGTCGAGGCGCTGCCTCCGCTGGCGCTCCCTTGCTGAGCCAACCATTGGCGCCTGTCAGCGTGCCTGTCGAAGTCGCGCCTGTTCACGCTCCCCAACCGGCGACTCCCGCTCCGGCCCCGGAAGTCACGCAGACACTCGACACCGCAGGCACGGTAAATTCGCCCATGGTTGGCACTTTTTACGCTTCACCCAATCCGGATTCCAAACCCTATGTCGAAATCGGCAGCCGCGTGAGCGTGGGCGACACGCTATGCATGATTGAAGCGATGAAAATTTTCAATCAGGTAGACGCGGAGGTGAGCGGCGTGGTCAAGAAAATCCTGAAGAGCAGCGGCGATCCGGTGGAGTATGGGGAAACGCTGTTTGTGATCGAGGAAGACGGCGGCTGACGCATTCCCGATGATCGATAAACTAGTCATTGCAAACCGCGGCGAAATCGCGCTGCGGATTCTGAGAGCCTGTGGAGAGTTGGGCATCCGTACGGTAGCGCTGCATTCGGAGGCGGATGCCGACACCAAATACGTGCGACTTGCCTCGGAGTCGGTTTGCATCGGCCCCCCGGCAGCCGCGGGCAGTTATCTCAACATTCCTGCCGTGATTGCTGCTGCAGAAGTCACGGATGCTACCGCGATTCATCCAGGCTACGGGTTTCTTGCCGAAAATGCCGACTTCGCAGAACGCGTCGAGCAAAGCGGCTTCATATTTGTCGGTCCGGCCGCCGAAACGATTCGTCTCATGGGCGACAAAATCTCCGCGATTGATGCCATGATGCAGGCCGGTGTGCCCTGTGTCCCCGGCTCCAATGGCCCGCTACCGGATGATGCAGACGAGATCATGCGTATGGCCTCCGATATCGGATATCCGATCATCATCAAGGCGACCGCCGGCGGCGGGGGTAAAGGGATGCGCGTGGTGCATACAGAAGCCGCCCTGCTTAACGCCTGGCAATTGACTCGCAGCGAAGCGCAGGCGGCCTTCGGCAACGACACCGTATACATGGAACGCTATCTCGAGAAGCCCCGACACGTGGAGTTCCAGGTGCTTGCGGATACCCAGGGAGAAGTGGTGATTCTGGGCGACCGGGACTGCTCCATGCAAAGACGCCACCAGAAAGTGTTGGAAGAAGCGCCGGCCCCGGGAATCACGGATGACTTGCGCGCGGAAATGGGTGAGCGCTGCGCCAACGCCTGTCGGCAGATTGGATACCGGGGAGCGGGAACCTTTGAATTTCTTTATGAGAACGGGGAGTTCTTCTTTATCGAGATGAACACCCGCCTTCAGGTGGAGCACCCAATTACCGAAGCCATCACTGGCATCGACATCGTGCGTGAGCAGATCAAGATTGCCGCGGGCGAACCCTTGAGCGTGACTCAGAAAGATATCCGGCTGCAGGGTCACGCAGTGGAGTGTCGGATCAACGCGGAAAACGCAACGACATTCATGCCGTCACCGGGAACCATCACCCGATATCACCAACCGGGGGGTCCGGGGGTGCGGGTGGACTCTCATATCTTCAACAATTATCGGGTGCCCCCCTACTACGACTCGCTGATTGCAAAGGTCATCACCTTTGGTGAGGATCGGGAACAGGCGCTGCAGCGGATGAGCGGCGCGCTGCGCGAGATGGTCGTCGATGGAATTGATACCAACATCGCGCTCCAGCAGCAGATCGTCGATGACGCCGCTTTTCGGCAGCAACCCCTGGATATCCACTATCTCGAGCGTCAACTTTCGAGTTGACCCACGGCGACGCTCAACCTCAATGACCAAAGGCGAGGGCCAGAGCCACTGGTGGCGCATCTCCGCCACTGTCGCCCTGGATGCCGCGGACCGGGTCGAGGAGACCCTGGAAGTGCTTGGCGCTCTCGCCATCACCCGAATGGATGCGGGAGACTCTCCGCAATTTGATGCAGCCCTGCCCGACAAACCCCGTTGGGCCTTGCAGTCCGTATCAGGACTGTTCACCCCGGACACAGACATGGCAAGTATTGAGGGGCCTCTTGTGGCTGTGGCGGGAAACGAAGCTGCACTGCGTATCGATTCGGTAGCCGATCAGGACTGGGAACTTTCCGGGCGGACGTCCTTTGCCCCGGTTCAGATCAGTGATCGGCTCTGGATATGTCCTCCCTGGGATCCACTGCCTGATTCCGCCCATCAGATCCAGGTCACGATCACGCCGGGGCTTGCTTTTGGCACAGGCACGCACGCGACCACGCAACTTTGCCTGCAGCAAATCGAGCGCCATAACCTGGAGGGGAGCAAAGTGCTGGACTGGGGTTGCGGCTCCGGCGTGCTGGCGATTGCGGCATTGCGCCTTGGCGCGGGGTCAGCCACAGGGGTGGACCTTGATCCCAAAGCTATGGTGGCGAGTCGCGAGAACGCCTTGCTCAACGGCGTAGCCGACGCGTTGGACCTTTGCACACCTGATGCCTTGAGTGACGATGCGCAGTTTGACCTTGTCGTGGCCAACATTCTCGCTGGTACGATCATGGAACTCGCGGCCACTTTGCAACAGCATCTCAAACCTCAGGGCGTTCTGATTCTCAGCGGCATTCTCGCTACGCAGGTTGATCGGGTGCGCTCGTCCTTTGCACAGTACAATCTCACCTCGACGTACCGCGAAGAGTGGGCCTGCCTTTGCGGATCCAGTATCGCAAGTTGAGTTCTACCGATGGCTACTGTCGCACCCGCCCTGATTCAGACTCGCTGCTCCGCTTGCGAGGCTATTCAAACCGTCACGCCGGAGGCCTTGAAAACCCAAAGCGGCCTTTTGAGCTGTTCCGAGTGCGGCGCGACATTTAACGCTGCCTGGGGCCTGGTAGACCAGATCCCGAATCCTGCCCGGCTGACTCAGTTCGTGCCGGCGAGTTCCGAACCCGTCCTCCCCGAGTTCGAGCCCGACTCCTACGGCGATTCAGCTGCGAGCGCCCTTCGCGACGTCGATGAACCGCATGGCCATCAGCAACCATCGAACGGGCTCACAGGGCGCAGGGAGCCCGTGCTCTTCGTTGACGACAACGACGCGCAGGGACCGCTAGGCTTGGCACCTTCACAGGCACGCCAGTCACAACGGGCTGTCCGCAGCGCCTGGGGCTTCCCGTTTGCCGGTGTCGTGCTGGCAACCCTTATCCTTTTTGCTCAAGTCCGGTTTCCTCTGCTGGAAGCGGTAGCCAGCGTCGATGCTGTGCGACCGGCGGTGGCATTCCTGTGCCGCTACACTGCGTGCCAACTGCCGGCTCCGACTGACGGACCCGAAGTCAGCGTGGTGCACAGCGAGCTGGCTCTTCATCGGTACCGGCCCGACGCGCTGGTCCTGCGAATTCACCTTACGAACCATAGCGGCACGTTGCAGGACTATCCCGCCCTTGAAGTTACATTGAACAGCGCTGCCGGTGAAATCATCGGGCGTCGGACGTATCTGCCCCGCGAGTTCGGTGTCACCGAGGCGACAGGCAAACTTAAGAACGGCCGGAACACGATCGTCACGCTGATGCTGGCCAAGGCGGATGCCACCATCAGCGGTGCAGCCGCAAGAACCGTGCGGCTCTGATATGACCGAAACCGCCGCAAAAAAAAATACTGACGCCTCTTTGCAGATAGGCCACCTTGCGCTCAAGGGCAGGGTGATTGCCGCTCCCATGGCGGGAGTCAGTGACCAGCCTTACCGAACGCTGGCACGGCATTTCGGTGCGGCGCTCGCCGTCAGCGAAATGGTCAGTGCGTCTCCCGAACTTCGTGAGTCACGCAAATCCCGCCAGCGTACAAATCACGATGGCGAGGCAGGACCGGTCAGCGTGCAGCTGTTGGGCGCTGACCCCGAGCAGATGGCGGATGCCGCCCGGTTCAATATCGCCAAAGGGGCTGACATCATCGATATCAATCTTGGTTGCCCCACCAAAAAGGTCTGTAAACGACTGGTCGGTTCCGCACTGATGCGTGATGAGCCGCTCGTGCGCCGGATCCTTGAGGCGGTGGTGTCAGCCTCCACCGTGCCTGTTACCCTGAAGATGCGGACAGGATGGGACCGCCAATCCAAGAACGCTCCCGCTATTGCCAAAATGGCAGAGGAAGCAGGTATCCAGGCGCTCAGCGTGCATGGCCGCAGCCGAGAGTGCCGTTACCACGGCCCCATCGACTACGAAACCATTGCGAAGGTGAAATCGTCTGTCTCCATCCCGGTTATCGCCAATGGCGACATCGACTCCCCAGACACCGCACTGCAGGTACTGCGTACCACCGGCGCCGACGCTGTGATGGTTGGACGGGCGGCCCAGGGGCAGCCCTGGCTGCTTGGACGGATTGCCAACAGTTTGGATCGCCACCGTGATCCAGGAGATCCTGTACTGGCCGATAAATGCAGGACCGTATTGGATCACCTCGAGGCGCTCTACGGGTTTTATGGCGAGGGGCAGGGTGTCCGCATCGCGCGAAAGCACGTTCAGTGGTACGCTGAAAAACTGAATGCAAAACACCTCCTCGACCGGCGCTGCAGCGAAACCATCGATCCCGTGGCGCAGATCAGCTGGGTTGAGGACTTTTTTGCAAGAGTCGCTGCCCAAGAGCCCGGTCATGCCTGAGAAGCCGCCGCCGCTCAGGGCTTGTGTCGCGCATTCGCTTGACCATTACTTCTCTGAATTGGGAGACACCGATAGCCAGAACCTGCACGCCATGGTCATCGCCGAAGTCGAAAAACCGCTCCTGGAAGCAGTCATGCAGCGTGCTCA
>Ga0181594_10002477_pt1 | contig 16932 bp, 16 predicted proteins | sample 071ome_18_FD_145603 | JGI IMG/M metagenome (GOLD analysis project Ga0181594, IMG submission 145603) | Coastal salt marsh microbial communities from the Groves Creek Marsh, Skidaway Island, Georgia - 071413BT metaG (spades assembly) | ecosystem: Environmental > Aquatic > Marine > Intertidal zone... | reverse complement strand
AGAAATACCGTCCATCCATCCATCCATCCATCCATCCATCCATCCATCCATCCATCCATCCATCCATCGCGTGAATTCCCCGATTCCCCGATTCCCCGATTCCCCGATTCCCTTTCCAGCGAACCCGTGTATCTGCGTAGAGAAGACGAAGAAAGACCTATGATGGTACTCGTGCGCGGAATAAAAAATCCAACGTGACCTCACCTTCGTCGCGTTCGACGTTCGATGACGGGTGGTGACCCGTCTTTATACGCGGCACCATGGACACGACATCATCGAGTCCGTCGTCGAGCGTCCGTCGTGGGTGCCGCCACGCCACCGTCACAGCCAGCCGCGCGAGCGCGAGTTCGGAGTGAAAACGTCATGCCGCACGTGGTCGCGTCCTCGTCGCTCCCGTCCGCGGTGACGACGCGCGGGCGAACGCCGGCGTCGTCGTCGCGCGTCGTCCTCCCGGGGCACCGGGGGACCACCGCGCGGGCGCGCGCGGTGGCGGGACCGAGAATCATCGTCGACGGCGGCGCCGAGAGCGCCATGCGAGGCTTGAGCGAAAAGCGCCGGGAAGTGATCGAGGACATGGGATCGTTCGCGGGCGGGGAGTTGATGGGACTGTTGAAGGACCCGGACACGAACTGGCAGCCGCAAGATTGGCTGCCGGATCCGTCGCGGGATGATTTCTTGGATCAGGTACGCGGGGACGACGCGACGCGACGCGACGCGACGCGACTGAACGCGAGGGAAACGAGATCCGAAGAGGATGCTTATCCTTCTCGTCTGGGCGCGCGCGGACGCGAGAGAGAAGGGGTTCGGGTTTGGTATGCGAATGGACGGGTCGTGCGTCGCCCAAGGAGTGGGGTGTTTACGGAGGAAACGCGCGGATGATGACGCGATGGAAGCGCGGGGAGGCGGATGAACGAACGATCGAACGAAACGAATGAATGAATGACTGAGTTTTTTTTTCTTTTGAAACGAATGAACAGGTCGCGGAGATTCGCAAGCGCGCCGAGAACATTCCGGATGATCTCTTCGTCGTGCTCGTCGGTGATATGATCACCGAAGAGGCGCTCCCCACGTACATGAACATGTTGAACACGCTCGAAGGTACCAAGGATATGTCTGGCGCGGACGACACGCCGTGGGCTCAGTGGACGCGCAAGTGGACCGCCGAGGAAAACCGTCACGGCGACCTCATGAACAAGTACTTGTGGTGCACCGGTAAAGTGAACATGAAGACGGTCGAAACCACCATTCAAAAGTTGATTGGTAGTGGCATGAACCCGAAAACGGATAACAACCCGTACCTCGGCTTTGTGTACACGTCTTTCCAGGAGCGCGCCACCAAGATTTCCCATGGGAACACGGCGCGTCTTGCCAAAGAGGCGGGCGACGAAGACTTTGCCAAGATGTGCGGTATCATCGCCGCCGACGAAGGTCGCCACGAGATTGCGTACCAGCGCATCATTGACGAAGTCTTAAAGCGCGATCCGGACGGAGCTGTGCTTGCGTATGCGGACATGATGGAGAAGCAAATCACCATGCCGGCGCACATGATGTGCGACGGCGTGCACGCCAAGCGCACTGGCCGTGATCTCTTTACCGATTTCGCCGCTGTCGCCGAACGCACCGGTGTGTACACCGGTCACGATTACGCCGACATCATGGATCACCTCAACAAGCGCTGGGACATTGCCAACATCACCGGCTTGAGTGGTGAAGCCGCCGCTGCACAAGAGTACCTCATGAAGCAACCGACGCGCATTCGCAAGTTGGTTGCCTTTGCCGAGAAGAAGGCGGCCAAGAAGCCAGCCGCGACCGAAACCTTCTCTTGGATTTACGATCGCCCTGTGTCCATCAACTGAAAACGATTCGAGGGTAGTAAATAAGTACGATTCCAGGACGGCTTCGGCGTAGCTCCAACCGACACGTATTGGAAACAGGGAACAAGACAGGCACATCGAACGTTCATGTTGATGAGTTCACTCATGTAACACTCAAGGCAATTCAATCATTGAAAAAGTAAACCCTAACACATTTTTATTCGCCACGCTTTCTCCGCTCGTCCTTCTCGCGCGCGCGTCGCAAACGACGTAAAACTGAGACTGCGTGTAGTTGTCCTATTACTGACAAAGGTGAGTGTCTACTTGTTCGGCAAAGCGGCGCTAATCGAGTTCCATACGGTGTCCATGTCTTGAGCCGCGTCGACGGCGGTGACGGCAGACTTGTAGTGCTCGAGGATTGGCTTGGTTTGCGCGTGGTATGCCTCGAGACGCTTGACGAGCGCTTCCTTGGTATCGTCGCTGCGCTGTTCGAGCGGCTCGCCTGTGACGTCATCGATCATGCCCTTCGGAGCCTTGCCCTTCTTAATCGCCTTGGATGCCGATTTCTTCATCGCCTTTGGCGGATTAAACTTGACGTGGTAGGAACGTCCACTCGCCTTGTGCACCCATCGACCGCAAATGCGCTCTTCGAGAAGCGAATCCGGCACTTCGAGAGAGATGACGCAGTCAACCTTTTCCTTGCGCTCGGCGAGCATTTGGTCCAACTTTTTTGCTTGCTCAATCGTCCGCGGGAATCCATCGAGAATGAACCCCTTGGCGCAATCCTTCTCCGCGATTCGATCGCGAATGATACCGACGACGATATCATCCGTCACCAATCCACCGCTGTCCATCGCCGCCTTGGCTTTTTTGCCGACTTCCGTTCCAGCCGCGACGGCGGCTCGGAGCATGTCGCCCGTCGACAGTTGCGGGATATCGAGTGCCTCGGTAATCTTCGGCGCTTGTGTTCCTACGCGTGCATCGATATCATTCCTCGTCCGTTAGTCTTTTCGATCGTGCGTGCGCGCAGAAATAAACCCCTTCCTCGCGTCGGTCAGTCGTATCTCTGTTTCGACACCCTTCGATCATTCCACGGCGAACGCATCGCACCTTTACCGGCGCCCGGCGGGCCGAAGATGATGATGACGGAACGCGCCTTGCCGTTCGCGCCGCCTTGTGGTTTCGAGTTACCGCCTCCCATGTTGGTTTCGCCGTCGTTTTAAAAAAAGCCGCGTGTGTTCGTGTGGCGTCTGATAGGATTACATCTTGTTGACTCGATTCCAAAGTGCCAGGTAGCTGTTTCGGTGCTTATTACATTCCACTTTTTTTTTTCACGATAACTTTTGAGTCGGAGCGAGATCGAACCCAGGACCGACGCCGCGTTGGGCGTAATACTCGTTGAAATCAAGCCGAAAGAGTAAGAATTGCGTGTCGACGTGAGTTTGCAACGGAAGGAGATTGAGGAATCCATCCAAAGCTCTTACGTAGTCGTCGCGTAATTTGCCCAGACGCTGGCGAAGCTCGAGCGCGGCGTCTTGATTGATGAAATCGTTGTTGGTGGAGTCCTCACCGAGGTATGTGCCCCATTGTTTGTTGCTCTCGCGCTCGGCGATTCGCGCGCGCGTCGCAGCCTTCTTTGCGACGACGTCCGCCGCCATGTCGAAGAGGTCGCCGGCGACTTCTCTAAAAGTTAACATGACTTCAAAGAGCGAGTAGAGCGTCTGCAACACGAGCTGAGACTTTGATCCGAGCAGCGCTTTTTGGACGACCGAGTCCAAGAAGACGTCGTGCGCGGCAATGATTTCGTCCAAGTCTTTACCAGATGAAAATTTCTCTTCGAGATCGGCCCAGGAGACTTCGAGAACTTCAAACATGACGTAGTACTGAAAGTTTGACATGAAGCTGTGCATTTCGCCTCTCAACGCGTGGCAATCCTGAAGCATATCGCCGAGCAAGGCACCCGACGCACCGTCTTCGTTCTCGCGCATCAACAGGCTGGACACGGTGGGTTTCATCATCGTCCACGTCGAACACAGCGCGTGCTCGACGCGCTTCAAACGCCAGAGGAAATTGAACACGCGAAGATACTTGTTCATCGCGTGCTCCGTAAACACCGTCGTCAATGGCTGGTTGACGACGTACTCCAACGTAAAGACATCCCAACCGATTTCTTCGTTGAGATGGGGCATGAGTCGCACGCGTAAACGATCGAGGAATTCCGATTCGTCGTCTTGCGCGCTGCTGCTTCTCACGGCTTGCTCGAGCGTACCCGCGAGCTTGAAGACGCTCAGCGAACTCGCCGCGCGATCGAGCTCGGGACCCATGAGATCCATCAGGCATTCGTGCAAATCTCCTTGACCAAGCAGCAAATACCTCTTGAGCGCGGAACAGTGCTCTCCGAAGCGGTAGCGCTCGAAGAAAACCTTACGAACGGTTGTATCCACGCGCTTGGATGCCTCGTGCACTAGCGCGTCCAATCCCTCTGGGTTTTCGTAATCTAAACCACCAGCTTTTTCCACGGCGTTCATAATGTCGGCGCGATACTCGGTCCAACTCGAGTCGTCGCAGCAACGTCGAAGAAAGTTGATATTCTTTCCGAGACGCAAAATAGTCTTCCCTCTCTCGCGGTTGATAAACGGGGGCAACATGTCCTCCTCGAAGGCGTACTTTTGCCGCCATAAATCCTTATCAGGCACGGCGTGATCGACGTTGACGAAGAATTCTCGGCACGGATCTTCCAATTCTCCGCTCACCGTCCATCTGTGAATCATACCGAGGAACGGCGTCGCACTCGTGCTCAGTATTCTGCGCACGAGCGAGTTAGATGCTGGATCACCGTGCTTTGAAAATTTATGAAGCGCCGTCAAAATGGCGCCGCCGCGTTTATTCGCCGTGGCGTCGATGAGAATGGCGAGCGTTCGCATCGTCTTGAGCGGCTCAGCGAGCCAGACGAAAAGCCTTCGAAGCGTCAAGTAATTGTCGCCGTGTCGCTGCAACTGACCATCGTTTCGCGACGCATCTGGTACGTACGCGACGATTGGGATCTGCGCCTGCGCCTCCAGCACCGCCATGAGCTTATAATAGTCTGCGAGTTCTCGTTGAATCGCCGCTCGAAACGCTTGGCGCACACTTCCGTCTCCATCCACGACGTCGATTCCAGTCGAGTTCACTTCTCCGAGCGCCGCCGTCACTCTTTTAAACAACCATCCAGTTTCCGTGAGACATTTTACCAAGTTCCTTCTCCCCGGCGACACTCTGACGTTTGGTGAAATCACGTACGCTTGCTCAGAGGGTGAAAACTTGATGTGTTCCCCGTCGATGCCTTGACACGCAAACAAGACGTCTCGTACCAATTCATACTCGGCGCATTCCCCCGACGACGCGCTCTCTACATCGAGCGACCTGTACGCATCCGCGCGTCTACCGATAGAATGCAACCCAATTGCACCATCCACACCACCTGCGAGCGCTTTCCTCACCGCAACCTCTCTCTCACCCGCCGAGTCAACGTCGCCGGTTCGGCCGACGCGCGCCTCCCGCGCGAGCGCTCTCGCCTTGCCTTCCAAATCCAACCTAGACATCCCAGCCAACGCCGCCGCACGCGCACCGCTCGTAGTGGCGTCATCATCATTACCACGCGCCGCGTCTTCCGAAACCGCGAGCAGCGCCCGCAAAACCCCGCACGCATTCTTCGGCGCCCCTCTCCCTCGTCTCAACCGCTCGCACGCGTCCGCCACCGCCGCGCCCGCGTCCTTCCCCTTCGTCCTCCCCACCCGTCGAGATATCCGCGCGATCACCGTCCCGACGTCATCCTCGCCATCACCCGCGCGCGTCGTCGTCGCCGTCGACGCACCGAGCGTCGATCCCAACACCCGCGCCGCGTATCGACACCCCGCGTCGACGCCATCCCCGCTCGACGTCTGTTGACCACCGTTCCCATCGTGATTCTCATTCCACCGGTTCCCTTTTCCTACGTCCTCACCGTCGTCATCGCGCGCTCTCGTCGCCACGACCAGTCGACGAATCAACCGCGCCGTTTCGTTCGCCGCGTCCATCGTCGTCGTCGTCGTCGTCGTCGTCGTCTCTACCCTCGCCCGCGGGCGTCGCGTCCGTCTCTACCGTCCAACGAACGTTTCAACCGCATCGTCCGCGCGCGCGCGCTCTTCAAAAGTCGTTTCAAAACGAACCAGAACCAACCCGACCATTCATTCCATCCATCATCAGGTCACAGACAGATACATGTACACACACTGTATAGCTATACACGTCTATAGTACAACATGTAAAACACCCATCAATTCATTTACAAGTATGAACGAAACGAAACGGTTTTTCGTTCGTGTCGTTCGCTCGTGGGAGACGAACGGTCGCGTTTTTTGAGCGTCTCGGTCGTCGTCGCGCGACGACGACGACGGCGACGGGAGACGGGAGACGGGAGACGGCGACGGAGCGATCGCGCGCGATGGTGTTGGGAGACGGCGCACCGCCCGATGCGCGCCGCGTGGATGTCGAAGACGTGGATATCGAACGCGGGGATGCGGGCGTGTTCACCGATGACGACGCGTCGGGAACGATGCCGATCGAGTTGTTGAATGACGAGGTAACGCCGCCGAAGACGGCGCGTTTGGTTGCAGACGCGTCGCTCGTGAAGACGACGCGGTGTGATGATGACGATACTGATGATAGCGCTGGAGGCGCGGATGTGCGGTTGGCGGTGGCGTTGCATGAGGTGCGGTACGAGGTGCGCCATCGCTCCGACTCGAAGAAGAGGTTGACGCTGTTGAACGACGTGAGCTGCGCGTTTCCTCCCGGGAGCGTGTCGGCGCTGATGGGGCCCTCCGGGGCCGGGAAGACAACGCTATTGGACGTCATCAGTGGACGGAAAACGCAAGGAGAGCTGACTGGGAGAATCGTCGTGGGTAAAGAACCGGCGAGTAAAGAGGCGCTCAAGTCGTGCGCGGCGTACGTGGAGCAGTTTGATTGCTTGCTTCCGTCGCTCACCGTGCGCGAGACGCTCATGTACCAGTCTGAACTTCAGAAGAAGGAGGGCGATACCTTGGATGCGCTCGAGAAGCGCGTCGAACGGCTGATTGAAGATTTGATGCTCGGGTCGTGCAAGGATACGATTGTAGGGAACAATCTCTCTCGCGGAGTATCTGGAGGACAAGCAAAACGAGTGAACATCGGAATCAGTCTCGTGACGCGACCTCGGATTCTCTTCTTGGACGAACCGACGAGCGGGTTGGATTCAAAGACATCGTATGATTTGATGCGCGTCGTTCGAAAATTCGCAGACGATGACGGCGTCACAGTCATCGCGACGATTCATTCTCCGAGTTCCGAGGCGTTTAGGCAATTTGACCGATTGCTCATGCTCAAGAGTGGCAGCGTCACCTACGCCGGGGCTCTGTTCGGTGAAGAAGGCGCCGAGTCTTACTTCTATTCCCTCGGGTACTACTTTGATCCGAGCGATAACTTTGCCGATTTTCTCATAGGTACGGCTGCTGAAAATACGGTGGATTTCGCGCTCGAATTCAAGTCGAGTTTTCATCAAAAGCGTACCCGAGACGAAGTCAGAAAGTACATGCGAGAAGTCGTCGACAGGCGACGCACGGGCGATGTCGTCTCTCATTTGATTATGGATGAGCAACCTCGATGGCAAATCCTATTCTCGGTGTACACGCTGCTCAAGTACAGAACTTGGAGAAACTATCGCGACGTCCAATTCGTCGGCGCTCGAAGCGCGGGCCATCTCATATTTGCCACCGTAATGGCGACGATGTACTACGCCCAAGGAAAACATCTTGATTTGGATTCACAAATCAACGTCAGCAACATGCTCTTCATGAACAACGTGCTGCCTGCGTTCGCAGCTGGCGCGTACTTGCCATCCATCCTGATGGAGCGTCCGCTTTTGTATCGCGAGCTCGACGACGGATGTTACCCACTTCCGGCATACATCGCGTACAAGGTGATCGAGGAGGCGCTCATTGCACTTTTCGTCTCGCTCTCCGCAACATTGATCGTCCACTACTCCGTCATGCTCGATGGAAGCTTTCTCATCGACTGGTTGACGTATTTCGGCATTCAACAATGCGGCGTCGCCGTCGCGTACGTCTGCGCCGCCGTCGCCCGCGACGTCGACGCCGCCAACGCAATCTTACCGGTATACAACGTCCTTCAAATATTATTCGCAGGACTCCTTCTGCACTCTGAAGACGTCCCGACCGGGTGGGCGTGGTGGCCACCCACGCTCTTCGTGCGTTACGGTTGGCAGGCGCAAGTGCTCAATCATTTCAAGCGCGCCGAACCGCCCGTATTCCTCGCCGACGACGGTGTCTCCCTCGAGGGAATCACCGCGTACTACGACGTCAGAGGTACCGTGAGTGGCAACCTCACAATGCTATATCTCCTCTGGATCGTCTGGCTCGCCATCGCCGCGACGGTGACCGCTAAAGTGCGCCATCAAATTCGATGAAATATGTCAACTCGCGCACCTCTCAAAACGTGTCCAACTTGTCACACGCCTCCCCAGTCGTCACCCCACTCGAACATGTCTCTGAAAACCGCGACGACGACGACGACGACGACGATAACAACGCGCATCGCTGGCGTGCGAACGCTCACCCGATGCGTCACGCGCGCGCCGACGCGCGTCGATGCGATGCGAAGAAAGACGGCGAGTGATGACGTCTCAGAGGTGACGACAGGTGACGAAACGGATCGACGCCCGGCGTCGCGCCCGGCGTCGCGACGCGCCGTTCTATCCGCCGTCGCCGCGGGTGCTTCCATCGCAAAGTCAGCGTCCTTTGCACAGGAGGTGAAGGCGTCGCCGGTGCGCGCGAGCATGCGAGCGGCGGATAGAACGCCGGCGTCGACGCCGACGCCTGCGCCCAGAGCGAGCGCGCCCGGTTATGCGACGCTGAGGGATGCGAGTAATTATCACGGTCTCGCGACGACGGATCGACGAGGCCGAGCATTAGAGGGTCTTCTTCCGTCGAACGCGGTGGATGACGACGTAGAAGTGTTGCGGGCGCGGGAGGCGTTGAAGCAGTGTAGAGATGGCTTTGAGTCGTACAAGCAGTTGGTCGCGCTCCAACTGACAGATGAGAAGACTTTTTACAAACTCTTGCGGTCTGACCCGGAGAATTTGCTTCCATTGCTCTACACCCCGACAGTCGGTGAGGCGTGCGTCAAGTTTGGGACGCTCGTGCAGCGGCCGCTCGGTGTGTGGGTGAGCTTGAAGGACGCTGGCGGCGTGCGCAGATTGGTACAAAACTGGCCGGCGAACGACGTGAAAATCGCCGTCATCACGGATGGCGAGCGAATCCTCGGTCTGGGTGACCAAGGTGCGAATGGTATGGGGATTAGCGCAGGAAAGAGCATGGTTTACGCCGCGTGTGGATTACCACCTACTTCGTTGCTTCCTATTCAGATTGACACGGGTACAAACAACAAGACGTTGCTGGACGATCCGCTGTACATAGGGCTTAAAAGTGAACGAGATCGATCCAGTGCGTACGATGACTTGTTGGATGAGACTGTCGCTGCCATTAGGGATAGATATGGGCCTAACACGATCATTCACTGGGAAGACTTTGCCCCTAGAAACGCATTCAGAGTTCTGCGCAAATTTCAGGCGCGGAGCGACGTCGTCACCTATAACGACGACATCCAAGGCACCGCTGCGGTTACCGTGAGTGGTCTATTGGCGTCGGTGCGAGCACTCGACAGCGGCAATATTACAGATCAGCGTGTGTTATTTTTTGGAGCGGGACAGGCTAACTGTGGCGCCGCTGAGCTCTTTGTCAGAGCCCTCGTAAAACGTGGAATTGACGAAGCCGACGCGCGCAAGCGCATCTGGCTCTTCGATTCAAAGGGATTGGTGACGAAATCTAGGTTTGATTCCCTGAGCGAAGACAAAAGGCCGTTTGCACAAGACGCGCCAGAACTCAAAAAGCTCGAAGATGTGGTCGATTACGTCAAGCCGACCACCTTGGTCGGCGCCGCGGCAGTCCCAGGTGCCTTTAGCGAAACCGTCGTGAGGAAGATGAGCGCGCTCAATAGACAACCGATCATTTTTGCGTTGTCCAATCCAACCTCAAAGGCAGAGTGTACCGCGGAACAGGCGTATACTTGGAGTGATGGGCGCGCCATCTTTGCAAGCGGGACAAAGTTTGCACCAGTCAAGTACGGATCGAGGACATTTGCCCCCGGATTCGCTAACAACGCCTTCATTTTCCCTCCCATCGCCCTCGGCGCGATCGTTAGCGGCGCCAAACAAATCTCACAAGATATGTTCCTCGCCGCCGCTGAATCTCTGGCTGAATCCGTCGAATCAAACCTGCTTGACATTGGCGCGGTGTACCCACCCGTCGACCGCATTGCCGATAGTGCGCTCAACGTCGCCGCCGCAGTGGCCACCACCGTCGACCCGTCCGTTTCCTCGTCCACTTGGCGCAAGCGAATCAACAGTTATATTCGTACCAACGATATTTACGATAGTCTTTGAAATTAGTCACATCTAGAGCGCACGGAGTAACATTAATTTCATTCGCTCCGCTCGACTTCACTGCCTGAGACAAGACGGTGGATAAGTTGAACTTCCGAAACTTTAGACTACGACGCGCGGAGGAAGTGAGACGCGCGTGGGCTGTCACGGGGGTGAGATGAGGTCGTCCGGGCTATCGGCGGTCCTTTCGTGCGCGTGCACGGACGTCGCGCGAGGTAGCGCGGCGTCCTTTTCGGGAAGAAGATGCCGCGAGGTTACGCGTCAGTCACCGCGTTTGGTGCCGACCCGTCGTCTCGTCGCGATCGCCGCGATCGAGCCCGGGAGAGGGGACGAAGAGACGGTGTCTTCATTGAGCTCGACGTCCGCGGGTGTCGGGATGCCGACGACGGCGGATGTGGGAGACCGTGACGTCGCTTCGGGTTTGGTGGGGGCACCCTTCCGAACGCGGGTCGTGAAAGAAGTGCCGAGAGACTCCGAAACAGAAGTAACGGAGAACGGCGATGGGTCGAAAACGTCAAGGGCGCGTAGACGGAAGAAATCGACGACACATGACAAACCGAAAAAGTTTGGACTCGACGACGTGGAGAAGAGGGGGAGAGGCACAGAGCGGAAACCGCCTGTGACGGAGCGCTGGACAAGAGAAAATAGACGGATGAGACGAATGAACAAAGGGGATCTCAAACTGTTAACGGTGGATGATGAGAGGAAACTCAGTGACGCTATTCAGAGGCTGCTTCGCATCGAGCGAGGCGAGGAAAGCCTCAAGGATGAGGATAGAGCCAAAAGGATTGAATTTGTCTCTAAACTGGACGCCATAGAGGCGCTTGCCGCTCAAGAAAAGATGCCAAAGGAGAGTAGAGGGGCGTTTGAAGCTAGATTAGCAGCAAGTCTGGGTTATGATAACGTGTCTGTGATGCGCGCCGACGTCAAGGCTGGCAAAAATGCTCGAAAAAGACTCGTCTCAGCGAACATGGGTCTAGTGGCTACCATAGGTGCGAGCTGCTTTGAGAAGTGCAAACCCAGCGATCGCGTTTCACTTAGTAAACAAGACATGATCCACGAGGGGGTGACTGGATTGATTCGGGCGAGCGAGCTTTTCGATCCTGCTCGAGGGTACAAGTTTAGTACGTATGCGAGCCCATGGATTTGGAGAGACTGCATGCGAAGCGCCAACGTAAACGGCCGACTCATCAAAATTCCAGAGTACCTCCTGTCCATGGATCAGGCGGCTTCCAGAGTGAAGGATCAGCTTCAACAACGCCTTGGTCGGGAAGTAACCATGGAAGAGGTGTTGGACGCGTCATCAGACTCGAATCTGACGATTGAAAAGTTGGAGCAATTGAAGGATCTGAAAATGCTCAAGGGCATGCCCCTCAGCATGGATTCGAGTGTTTACTCAACATCAAGGGAAGAGATAGAGTTCACGGACTCGAATGCGGGAGGCGAATGCGACGTAGTAATTCAGGATCTGGAAAATGATTTCCTGAGGGACGAGATCATATCTGCGCTTGATTCGTTAAAGCCAAGGGAATCGTTGGTTATCAAGTATAGATATGGGCTTAGCGGCGAGCCGATGTCGAGGTCAGAGGTGGCTGAAAAACTCGGCATGAGTTTCGAAGGCATCAGACAATGTGAAAATAGGGCCATGGATAAGCTTCGAGCTCCAAAGGTGACACGTTCACTCGTCGCTCACCTGGACGAAGCGGTTGTACCTTCAAGCGAGAAGCCCGCAGAGAAGCCCAAGAAGACGAAAACCAGGCGATCAAAGAAAGCACCATCACCGACGTCTGCGATCGATCTCGTTCGATCGATTCAACTATGAGCGTACTTTACCTTTCACGCACACATCAAAAACATAGATTTTAGTTTAGCTAATAAGCATGCGCGCGACGCGAACCGAAGTATCTTCTCCAACCTCACAACGGCGCCCGCCATGGCACCAGTCTTAGCGAGCTACTCAAACGTGGTCCGCTGCGACGTCGTGTCAGCGACTCGTCGACCGAATAGACGCCGTGCGCTCGCGTTCTTTGTGGCGCCGACAATCGCGATTGCGTCGCGGCGAGTGAGCGCGCTCGAACTCGTGAAGAACGATTACGATAAGGATGCGTCAGTCGTGCTGTCTATGCAGCGTGAGCTCTTACGCGACGGCAAGGACGACGTCGACGTGTACGAAAGCTTTTCAAAATCGTTCTTTGAAAACTACAAGTTTGATCACAAGGGTCACACGAACAGTTTCTCGCAGTTGCTGAACAACGATGCCATCATCGCTGAGCAAAAGTCATACTTGACGTCGAAAGGCTTGAGCTGGTCAGAGGAGCGAATGCCGGGTAGCGAGACGCCGAAAGGAAAAATGTTAGATGCATATATTAGAAATGGCGAGCGATGCCTCGTTAAGGAGGGCTATCCTGCGTTCAACGAAATGGATAAGGCTACTCGAAGCGAATGGAAGGCAATCGAGTGCACACAAGGACTCGTGAATCCGCAGTAGATATTGTACTTATGATACCCATTGGTTCTACCGGTACTATTAAACTAAGTATGTCGCTTATCGCCTTTAGATGCTGCGACTTGCTTTGAGAGTGGGCTATCGTAGACAGGCAAGCGAATGTCATACGTGTCCGCCGCAACGCGAAGGCCCATACCCGCGCTGAAACCGGAAATTATCCTGAGAGCCGGTGGTAAACCAGCCTGCCGAGCGAGTATATACGCGAGTGCACCGCTCGCTGCCGTGGTTGCGTAGATGTCGGCGTAAGAATGAAAAATGCGGGCAGGCCTTTGCACAAGAATATCGCGGACAATGCCTCCAAACGTTGAAGTCATAATACCGCAGACCATCTGAGCGATCAACGGGACGCCAGCGCGAATTCCATTTTGCGTCCCAATGACGCAAAACGCACCGATTCCTAACGCATCGCCGGCTTCAATCCAATAATCGTCATCCTTGAAACCAAACTTCTTCTTCGCTTCTTCCCAACCGAAAAACACCGCCAGCGCTGTTCCCGCTGCGATCCACAAATACTCTTGTTCCTCCATCCAGAACGCCCGACGACCTTGTCCTAGAAGCATGTCTCGAATAGTTCCTCCTCCGACCGCTGTGATCGTCCCGATCGCCGTACAACCGAAGGCATCCATACCGCTCGACGCCGCGAGCAAGCTCCCCGTCATAGCGAACGAACTTGTGCCGACGTAGTCAGCCAACCTGAGCGCGCCCGGCACGGTAAGGTTCGGATACCGCGGCATTCCATCTGGATGCACCTTTGGAGCGCTTTGCGCCTCCGCCGCGAAGCCTCGAGCGCCGACGGTGCGACTTGTTGTTCGACGCATCGTTTCGAAAGTTAGAACAGTCGGTTTGTCGTGAACGATGCGACCTGGATCTGCGCGCGTACCTCGCGCGCCGCCGCACGCCATCGCAACATCTCGAGCGGGGTAACTCCCGGCGGTCAGACGCCGGGCGCCAGCGGAAAGCGCGGTGAAGGCTCGACGAGCCATGGGTGCGAGTGTGACGCCTCTATGGAGTTAGTTGCCAGCTTTTCTACGCCGAGGGGGCCTAGGACACTGGGAGTGAAAGTTGCGTTTGAATATAATGATTAAATCTATCTGAAATCTAAGCTGCAATGTCGCTCATCTCGATTGCCGTTCATTGCAGCAGAGCCGTGGTTTCGTGCGCACGAAACGACTCACAATGAGCCGCGCACTCAAGCCACCGCTGGCAAGTCCTCGTTGACACCGAGCAACTTCACCTTGAAGAGAACCTCCGACCCCGCGAACGGATGGTTGGCATCTAACACAACCTTTGTTTCGTCGATCGCACGAACCACGGCTGGCTCTCCGTTGATGAGTGTGACGGTGATGCCTTCGACCAAGCCTCCCTTATCCGCCCACTCGCCTCTCAACCTGGCGATTTCCGCATGGTCAGCTGGCACGCTAAAGAGCATGTTCGGATCGTACTCCCCACCGCTCGCGCTCACGGTTGCGCTCGCTCCCACGTGGAGCGTTCGCACCGCCTCATCGAACGCCTTGAATAACGGATTACCCATGACGTCGCTCGCGCCGACCTCAAAAGTGACGGCTTCCGTGGTTTCCGCGTTTTGGAGCACCTCTCCCTCCGACGTCTCCACGCCAAACTGAATACGCACAATGTCACCGACGACTGGAAACGATTCTCCCGAGCCTTCTTCCCCGCGCTGCACGCTCATGCGCGTCGCGAATCCTTGTTGGCCTTTTCGCACGTCTTGCAAAATGCTACCCTCAAACGTCACGTCTGGCAGTGATTCGTCGTCTTCCGTCGCGCGTCGTCGCGTCGTTCGCGCTCGGTCGCATCGTCGACGCGCCGTACGGATGTTCGAGTGTCCTCTCGCCACTACCGCCGTCGGGGCGGCGCTCAACGTTGTCGTCGACATGTGCGAGGCTTCGAAACTGCGCGTCTCCCAGTGGCGCTTTAGGAAGTTGGTGGTGGCAACGCTCCTCGAGCGGTTGGATGCGTTTTGAAAACGCCGTTTTCAAGCGTAAAGGGGGTGAATGACCGGGCGTGACATTATATACACGTGGATAGTGTGTCGTATTCGCATTATTCATTCATATTACAAAAATCGAAAACAATCCAGCAGGTGCGCGCGTCGAGCTGCGTGTGTATGTGTGGCTTGACTTTGGAATCGCCATTCCCATCTCAGTCAAACGAATTGTACATCGAAAAATCAGGCATTGAGGCGGACGAAGCGAGGCCCTTCTTCAATCGAGACATCGAAGGCGGCGCGCGCAGGCCCTTGTCGAGACACAATTCACCGACGGTATCTCTCACCTCCTCTTCGTCAATCTTATCCAGTTCCTTGTCTGAATCTGCGTCTCCTGACTCGTCGCGGATTTTGCTCAAATCGGGCACAGACATCACCTTGACAAACTTACCCTTGATTCGAGGTCGACTGTCCGCGCAAGCCTTGCGAGATTGGTACCGAATAACCTTGGTAAAGTTGCGATTTTTGCGCTTCTCCTTCCAACGCTTCAGTCTCTCCAGACGCGTCTGGGGCTGCGGCAACCCAGAGTACGTGTCGGCACCCGGGAACGTCGCGCCGCCGGCTTGGATTTGCGCCAGATTCATGGGAATATTAAATCCACCGGGAGGAATTTGTACCTCGGTGGGTGGAGGCGCGTTCGCGGTATCGCTCGGCGCGACCTTGATGGTAACCTGACTGGGTTCGGTTTTGACCGAAGACGTTCCCATCTTGCCCGCGAGCGCGTCGAGTTGACCAGCGACGAAAGTCGTCTCGTTCGACGAGCTCTCGTAGTTTCCGTACCCCGGGTTTTCTTCAATAAACTTAATTGCGCTATCATCCAAAATTGGACCGAGTCTTTCTTGACCTCCGCGCTTTTTCGATCCCAACTTTTGCAAAGCCTCGATCTCGCTTCGCGTGAGCATCGCCGGCTTGCTCTCAGTGCTCGGCGAACTCGTACCATCCCTCGTACGCGTGTTTGCAACCTCTGGCGACGGCGAGCGACCCATCGGCGCATCTCTTAAAAAAGTATCCGTATCCAGCACCGCGTCCACATGCAACGCGTCGTCGCCCCAAAATCCGCCACCCAAGGTTTCAATAGGAAACGTCGTCGCCGGCATACCTGAAATATACTCGTCGTACAACCCGAAGACGTCATCCGTAACCCCTTCGTCATCAGCGCCACGAATCGAACCTATCGTCGCCGCCACTTGCGCCCCAACGTATCCACCACCACTCTCACGCTTCGACGACGCGTGTACTCTAGGCGCCGATTCCCCTGATAACCCAGCCTCTGGCGCGTCTGTAGATATCCTCACCCGTTCGTGCCTCGAAGCGATGGCGTTCGCCGAGTGCACTCTCTCGTCGCACTCATCGCATAGATACACCTAATAAAAAGACAACGAACACTCGAAGCACAATGGTCAGTCATCCAAATTCTAGTTTAAACCCTCAAAAGAGCGACGACGGCTGCGTCGAACACTGCGAGCGAGCGAAAAAAACCAAAACAGTCTTCGGATATCTCTCCGCCCTCGCTCCTCTCCAACTCGATCTCGACGCACCTCATCGTGTCCGCAAAACCACCTCGCCGCTTTCGCATCTTCTTTCGGACACATCTCACACCGTCTCCCCATGGTCGACGCCGACGCCGACGCCGACGCCGACGTCCCAACGGCATCCTTTTGCGTCCGCATGGTTTGGATATGCGTCGAAAGAAACTAACTCGCGCGCTCTCCTCCTCAGCCGTCCGAACGTCCGTCCGAACGTCCGTCCGAGCGAGCGAAAGACCCTACGACGCCGAGCTCGCGCGCGTCACAGTCGTCACCGCCGCCGCCACCACCGCCGCCGCGATCGGTCGGTCGAGTCTCACCGGCTACCCCGCGCACCCGCGGGTCCGACGACGAGTGCCGAACGAGGTGCCGCACGCGCGACTCCCGGGGTCGGCGCGTTCGATCCGGGTCAAAAAGTCAAAAAATCATCATCATCCGAACTAAACCCGCGTCTCGATCGAACGCGTCGTCGTCGTCGTCGTCGTCGTATTCGATACCGAACGATCGGCACACGGATATCTACAGTACGACTAAAAAAAATGTGTTTTTTAATGGGTCCTGATTCGCCG
>Ga0181594_10002476_pt1 | contig 16939 bp, 18 predicted proteins | sample 071ome_18_FD_145603 | JGI IMG/M metagenome (GOLD analysis project Ga0181594, IMG submission 145603) | Coastal salt marsh microbial communities from the Groves Creek Marsh, Skidaway Island, Georgia - 071413BT metaG (spades assembly) | ecosystem: Environmental > Aquatic > Marine > Intertidal zone... | reverse complement strand
GGGCGGACAATGAGCGCGCCGGTGCTGGAACTGCACGACGTGACGCGGATCATTCCCGGCCCGGTGCCGGTGACGCTGGTGAAGGACGTATCGCTGTCCTTTCGCCCCGGCGATTTCGCCGCCATCACCGGGCCGTCGGGGTCGGGCAAGTCGTCACTCCTTTATCTGCTCGGCCTGATCGACCGGCCGACCAGCGGGCAGGTGATCCTGCAGGGGCGCGAGACGGCGGCGCTGGACAGCGACACGCTGGCGGGCTTGCGCCTTGCCAATCTCGGCTTCGTCTTCCAGTTCCACTTCCTGCTTGTGGAATTCACGGCGCTGGACAACGTGCTGATGCCGATGCGCCGTCTTGCGGCGCTTTCCGCGCCGGAGATGCGCGCCCGCGCCGGTGAGTTGCTGGAGCGCCTCGGCCTCGGCGACAAACTCAACCAGACCCCGGACCAGCTGTCGGGCGGCGAACGCCAGCGCGTGGCGGTGGCCCGCGCCCTGGCCAATGATCCCGACATTATCCTGGCGGACGAGCCGACGGGCAACCTCGACAGCCATAACGCACGGATTCTGTTCGATATTTTTGCCGACCTCGCGCGCCGCGCGGGCAAGACCGTGATCATCGTCACCCATGAACCGGACCTGGCGGGGGAGGCCGATATCCGGATCGGGATGCTCGACGGCAGGCTGCACGAGATCAATGGCGTCGCACGCTGAGGACGGGATCAAGACGTTGCTTTGGCCGCGGGCCGGTTTTATGGTGAGAAAACACCCGTAATTCTGGAGTGGATATGAGCGAACTGGCAACCGCACGAGAGCAGTTGGAACAGGCGATCGCACGGCTGGAGACGGCTTTGGCAACGCGCGGTGACAGCGCCGACCTGGAACGTGCCCTGGCCGAGGCGCGCGCCGAAACGCAGAACCTGCGCCGCGTTGCCGATACGGTTTCGGGCCGGCTTGACGCTGCCATCGGCCGGTTGAAAACCACGCTCGAAACCGGGACCTGAGGGAACGCGTCATGGCCCAGATCACGGTGAAAATCAACGGTCGCTCCTATGACGTCGCTTGCGATGACGGGCAGGAAGACCACGTCGCGCGCCTTGGCCGCTACGTCGAAAAAAAGGTCGCGGAACTGGCCGGACAGATCGGGCAGGTCGGCGATACGCGGCTTCTGGTGATGGCGGCACTGATGCTGACCGACGAATTGTCGGAAGCTTATGGCGAGCTTGAAAACATCCGCGAAGGCTCCGCCGGCATGGTCGGGCAGGGCGAAAGCGCCGGGGCTGAGGCCGATTCCGCCGCCGCCGAAACCATCCGCGATCTTGCCCGGCGAATCGAGGGCATTGCCGAAGGCCTGGAACGCGCCTAAACAGGGGGTGGGCGGGCGCTGCGCCGCTCGTTAGGCCACTTTATCCCTGGGGCCGTTACTCTAGCCCTCGGGAGCTGTCCCTGCCGGGATCGAGGTCCCGGTATATGGCGCCCACCTTAAAGATGAGGGCCACAGAGGATATTACCGGCCGACGGCGGGGTGGCGTCCGTTCCGCTCTTTTTTATTACGAAAAAGAATATTGCGAAAAAGAAAGCCCGCCGTGCCTGCCGACCCCCGCAAAGACGACCTCAGGCTCCACGCAAGGGCGCGACGGCGTGACGCACACGCCCGCTTTGGTGTCCGCATCGGACCGGTGCTGCGGGCGAATTTCATGCAGGCCTTTTCGTTGCCCGGTGTTGCCGTGGTGGCGGGCTATCACGCCATCGGCGAAGAAGCCGACATCGATCCCCTGCTGACGGCCCTGCATGAACGCGGGCATCCCGTCGGCCTGCCGCGTGTTGTGGCGCCGGGGGCAGCACTTCAGTTTCATGCCTGGGCGCCGGGCGATGCACTGGATACGGGTTACCAGAAGATTCCCGAACCCCCGGCCAATGCGCCGGTGATCGAACCCGATGTCGTGCTGGTGCCGTTGCTGGCTTACGACGCGACCGGCCACCGGCTCGGCTACGGCGGCGGTTTTTACGACCGCACGCTGGCCGCCCTGCGCGCGGCACGGACGGTGCTGGTGATCGGCATCGCCTATTCGGATCAGCGGGTGGACAGCCTGCCCGCCGGTGACCATGATCAGCGCCTTGACGCGGTGCTGACGGAACTCGGCGTCGAACGGTTCGGATTGAAGGACGAAGCATGAAACTGTTGTACTGCGGCGATATCCTGGGGCGCGCGGGACGTGCGGCGGTGAAGCGGCACCTGCCAGGCCTGCGCGATGAATTGGGCCTCGATTTCGTCGTCGCCTGCGGCGAAAACGCCGCCGCCGGTTTCGGCATCACCGCCAAGATCGCGACCGAACTGCATGACGCGGGCGTCGATATCATCACCACCGGCAACCATGCCTTCGATCAGCGCGAGATTATTCCCTACATGGACAGCGATGCGCGCATCTTGCGTCCGGCCAATTATCCGCCGGGCACGCCGGGGCGCGGGGCGGCGCTGGTGCGTACCGAATCGGGCCACGAAGTGCTGGTGGTTCAGGTCATGCTGCGCCTGTTCATGGAAGCGCTGGACGATCCGTTCCGGGCCGTGGAGGTGGCGCTTGCCGATCACGAACTGGGCAAGAGCGTCGATGCGGTGATCGTCGATATTCACGGCGAAGCGTCGAGCGAGAAAATGGCCCTGGGCCACAGCGTGGACGGGCGTGTATCGCTGGCGGTGGGTAGCCATTCCCACATTCCGACGGCGGATGCGCAGATCCTGCCGGGCGGCACCGCCTACCAGACCGATGCGGGCATGTGCGGCGATTACAATTCCGTCATCGGCATGGAAAAGGATGAAGCCATTGCCCGTTTCGTCACGCGCCTGCGCATGGAGCGGCTATCCCCGGCGATGGGCGAAGGGACGTTCTGCGGCGTCTATTGCGCAACCGACGATGCCACCGGGCGCGCGGTCCGTGTCGCGCCGGTGCGCCTTGGCGGCCGCCTGGCCCCGGCCCGGCCCTAGCGCATAAAAGAAAGAGGCGACGCCTGTGGCGCCGCCTCTTCTTTGGCCCGCCCGGCGCTCTGGGGCAACGCCGGCCGGGGAGGGGCCTATTCGATGCTCTGGGGAGGACATCGCACAGACCGGAACCCGTTGCGCTCAGCTAAGAACATAAATTAATAGGCTTAATACTGAACGCGTTTTGCAATACGCATAACTATCTAAATTATCTTCGTAAACATAGGGTTAACGATATTGCCCGGATCGAAGCCGGAAATCGGCCATATTCCCTTGATAATGAAGGTGGTTCTGGTGCGTTTCGCCACAACATGTGGTAAAAGGAGCCTCCGATTCATCAGAACCTAGGTTTTCTATTCCCATGGCTGGGCATTCCCAATTCAAGAACATCATGTTTCGAAAGGGTGCGCAGGACGCCAAGCGCGCCAAACTTTTCACAAAAATCGGGCGTGAACTGACCGTTGCCGCCAAGTCGGGCGCCGAACCGGAGTTCAATCCGGCGTTGCGTGCGGCTATTGCCCTGGCGAAAAGCAACAACATGCCCAAGGACAATATTGAGCGCGCCATTGCCCGTGGTTCGGGGGGCGGCGACGGTGCCGACTACACCGAGATTTCATACGAAGGTTATGGTCCGGGCGGCGTCGCGGTGATCGTCGATGCGCTGACCGACAATCGCAATCGCACCGCATCGGAAGTGCGCGCGATTTTCACCAAGCACGGCGGTAACCTCGGTGAATCGGGGTCGGTGGCCTTCCAGTTCCGCCGCGTCGGTTCGATCCGTTACGGTATTGATACGGCCAAGGACGACGAAATGTTCGAAGCGGCCCTGGAGGCCGGTGCCGAAGATGTTGTCTCCGACAGCGACGGGCATGAAATCATTACCGCGCCTGATGACTTTGCACGGGTGAGCGATGGCCTGAAGGAAAAATTCGGCGATCCGGAAAGTGCCGGCCTGACATGGAAGCCGAGTGTCAGCGTGCCGGTCGATGAAGACCTGGCCCGTACCATGATGAGCCTGATCGAAACCCTGGAGGACAATGACGACGTGCGTTCGGTTTCAAGCAACCTCGACGTGTCCGACGAGATCATGGAGAAACTCAGTGCCTGACGCTTTGCGCGCGCAACGGAGCCCGGCACGGTCATGAGGCTGATCGGCCTCGATCCCGGCCTGGTCAAGACCGGTTGGGGTGTGATCGAAGTGACGGACGGGCGTTTGCGCCATGTCGCCAACGGGATCGTACGCACGCGCCCCGACGCCGCCATCGGTATGCGCCTGACTGCGCTTTACGATGGTATTTGTGATGTGATCGCCGCGCATGCGCCGGTCAGCGCGGCTGTCGAGGAAACTTTCGTCAATCGTAATCCGCAAAGCGCGCTGCGGCTCGGCCTTGCCAGGGGCGTGGTCATGCTGGCGCCCGCGCGCGCCGGGCTGGAGGTCGCCGAATATGCGGCCAACCATGTCAAGAAATCCGTCGTTGGTGCCGGCCATGCGGCGAAGGGCCAGGTGATGATGATGGTCAAGACGCTGCTGCCCCAGGCCGATATCGCCGGGGAAGATGCCGCCGACGCGCTTGCCGTCGCCATTTGTCATGCCCATGTCGCCCAGACATCGGTACGGCTGCGCCAGGCGGAAGTGGCCGCCATAGCAGGTGCGCGATGATCGCGGCACTGCGCGGCCTGGTCGATCACGTTGCGGAGGACAGCGCCGTCATCGACGTTTCGGGCGTGGGCTATCTGGTGTTCTGTTCGTCGCGGACGCTGTCTGCCCTGCCGCGCGCCGGTGAAGCGGTGAGCCTGCGTATCGAGACCCATGTGCGCGAAGATCATATTCATCTCTATGGCTTCGCCACGGAAATCGAGCGCGCCTGGTTTCGCCTGCTGACCACGGTGCAGGGTGTGGGCGCGCGCGTTGCCCTGGCGATCCTGTCGGCGCTGGCGCCGGGGGATCTGGCCCGCGCCATTGCCGCCCAGGACAAGGCCGCGCTTGGCCGCGCCAGTGGGGTCGGCCCCAAGCTGGCGGCGCGTATCGCGGTGGAATTGAAAGACAAGGCCGGCGGAATCGCTCTGGGTCCGGCGGCGGCCGATGACGCGGGGGCTTCCGGCAAGGGCAAGAAGGCGGCAAAGGCGGCGGATGCCGATGCGGCGGAACGGTTGGTCGGTGACGCGGTTTCGGCGCTGGTCAATCTCGGCTACGGCCGCACGGAGGCTTACGGCGCTGTGGTCGAGGCGGCGCATGAACTGGGCGAGGGCGCACGCATTGATGCGCTGATCCGGGCCGGGCTGGCCCGCCTTGGCGCGGCGGCCTGAAGCGGGGAAGCATGAGCGACGACAAGACCCCCAACAGCGCGAAGTCCGAACGTATCGTCGATGCTGTCGCGCAGGGCGATGGCGACGACGCCTTGCGGCCCGAACGGCTTGCCGATTTTACCGGTCAGGCGCGGGTCTGCGAAAATCTTGCGGTATTCGTCGCGGCGGCGCGTAAGCGCGGCGATGCGCTCGATCATGTGTTGCTGTCGGGGCCGCCCGGTCTCGGCAAGACGACGCTGGCGCGGATCGTGGCGCGTGAACTGGGCGTTGGTTTTCACGCGACCTCCGGCCCGGTGATCGCACGGGCGGGGGACCTGGCGGCATTGCTGACCAACCTGCAACCGCGCGACGTTTTGTTCATTGATGAAATTCATCGCCTGCAACCGGCGATCGAGGAAATCCTCTATCCGGCGATGGAAGATTTCGAACTTGATCTGATTATCGGTGAAGGGCCCGCAGCGCGCAGCGTGCGGATCGAGTTGTCGCCCTTTACCCTTGTCGGCGCGACAACGCGCACCGGGCTGGTGACGACCCCGTTGCGCGACCGCTTCGGGATTCCATTGCGGCTTGATTTCTACGATGTAGCGGACCTGGAAAAAATCGTGCGGCGTGGTGCGGGCATCCTGGGGCTGAAGCTCGCCGACGACGGCGCCCATGAAATTGCCCGCCGGGCACGTGGCACCCCGCGCGTGGCCGGGCGTCTGCTGCGCCGGGTGCGCGATTTTGCCAGCGTTGCCGATGCCGGGATCGTTGATGCGGCTATCGCGGATTCGGCGCTTAACCGGCTGGAAGTCGATGCGCGCGGTCTGGATGCGCTCGACCGGCGCTACCTGCTGGCGCTGGCGGAACATTACGGCGGCGGCCCCGTCGGGGTGGAAACCCTGGCGGCGGCGCTTTCCGAACAGCGCGACGCGATTGAAGAAGTGATAGAGCCCTATCTGCTGCAACAGGGCCTGTTGCAGCGCACGCCGCGCGGGCGAGTATTGACCGAAGGCGGCTGGCGCCACGTCGGACTGACGCCGCCGAAGGGCGCGCGCCAGTTACGCCTGCTCGACGGCGCCGAGGGAGAAGATCTGCCATGACGATGCCGCAATCGGCTGCTTCTGTGGCGCACCATGTCTTTCCGGTGACGGTTTACTGGGAAGATACGGATGCGGGCGGCATTGTTTATTACGCGAACTACCTGCGTTTTGCCGAACGCGCGCGTACCGAACTGCTGCGGGCCGCGGGCATTGACCAGCGCGAACTGGCGGCGGAGACGGGCCAGTTGTTTGCCGTGCGCCGGGTGGAGGCGGAATATCTTGCGCCCGCGCGGCTCGATGATTCGCTGGAGGTCGTGACCCGTGTGATGACGACACGCGGCGCGACGGTGGACATGGAACAGGTAGTGCGCCGGGGCGATGACGTGCTGGTTCGGATGATGGTGCAGATCGCCTGCGTCAACGGGCGGGGACGGGCGACGCGCCTGCCCGCCGCGGCGGCGCGGGCGTTCGGGACGGGCGGGGCCCGAAGCTGATTTTCCTGAGAATGAAGTGATACTGGAAAGGTTGAGAGAACATGGAGTCTGCTGCGATTGAAGCTGTTTCCCTTGGGGGACAGGCGGATGTGAGCATGTCGATCCTGCATCTGTTTATGCGCGCCGACATTGTCGTCAAGCTGGTGATGATCATTCTCATCGCGGCGTCGTTCTGGTGCTGGGCCATCATCTTCGAGAAATTCCGGCGGATCCGCAGGATCGAGGCCGATGCCACCCAGTTCGAGGACGTGTTCTGGGCGGGTGGTTCGCTTGAGCAGCTTCACACGAAGATCGGCGGCCAGCCCGGCGACCCGATGGAAAGCCTGTTTTCCGCTGCCATGCGCGAATGGCGCCGCTCGACGGAAAAAGGGCTGCTGACTTCCGATACCGCGCGTGAAGCGCTTCAGGCCCGGATCGAGCGGGTGATGACGACCACCATGGCGCGGGAAAACGAGCGGTTGGAGCGCCACATGATTTTTCTCGCCTCGGTCGGCTCGACAGCGCCTTTCATCGGCCTGTTCGGCACCGTGTGGGGCATTATGAATGCATTTCAGGCCATCGCGGTGAGCAAGAACACCTCTCTTGCCGTGGTGGCGCCGGGCATTGCCGAAGCTCTGTTCGCGACGGCGCTGGGCCTTGTTGCGGCGATCCCGGCGGTCCTTGCCTATAACAAGTTTTCCACCGATCTCGGCCGTTATGCCGGGCGGATGGAAGGTTTCATCAATGATTTTACCTCCATTCTGTCGCGGCAATTGCAGGAGAAACCGTAAATGGCCGGCGGAATCATTCATTCGCGACGCGGCGGGCGCCGTCAGCCGATGAGCGAGATCAACGTCACGCCCTTCGTTGACGTGATGCTGGTGCTGCTGATCATTTTCATGGTGACGGCGCCGCTGTTGACCGTCGGCGTGCCGGTGGACCTGCCCAAGACCCAGGCCAGCGTGATTACCGGGCAGGATGAACCGCTGGTTATCAGCGTCAACCGGGCGGGCAAGATCTTCCTGCAGGAAACCGAACTGGAGATGGCAACCCTGGTGCCGCGCCTCAGGGCCATTACCGGGAACAAGCCCGATACCCGTATTTTCGTGCGTGGTGATCGTGCGGTTGTTTACGGCCGCGTGGTCGAGGTCATGGGGACGGTCAGCGCCGCCGGTTTCACGCGGGTCGCCCTGATTGCCGAACTGCCCGGCGCGGGTTCGACCAAGCGCGCGCCGCGCCGCTAGCCAGGGAACGCCCATGCGCCGTTCGCTCATATGGTCGGCTGCACTGCACTTTCTGGTGCTGGTGCTGGCGATCATGGGACTACCCCGGTTGTGGGACAGTACACATCTGAGCGATGCGCCGATGATCGTCGAGATGGTGAAAATCGACGATCAGACCCGCGCCAAGGGCCAGCCGAAGCGGGTGGAAAAAAAGAAAAAGCCGGTGAAGGAAAAGACACCGCCGCCACCGGCGCCGCCGCGCAGCGCGGATCGTCCGCCGCCACCCCCGCCGCCGGTCGCCGAGCGACCGGCCCCCAAAGCGGAAAAGGTGCCGGTGATCAAGCCCAAGGCCAAGCCGAAGAAAAAGCCCAAACCAAAGAAGAAGGCCGAGGCCCGGCCGCCGGCACCGCCGAAGGCCATCGCCAAGGCCCGGCCGAAGCGCCGGCCGCTGGCGCCCAAGGACGATTTTCTGGAATCCGTCCTGCGCGACGTGGCGCCCGAAGAACGGGGCACGCCCCGGAAGGAAAAGCCTGAAAAGGAGACGCCACCCGCGCCCCAGGAGAAAGTGCGCGAGAATCAGGCGCCCCTGGATGCGGTGGCGACGATCTCGGAAATCGATGCGATTCGCCACCGGATCGAACAGTGCTGGGTTATTCCGGCGGGGGCGCGGGATGCCGATAAACTGGTGGTTTCCATAAGGGTGTGGGTCAATCCCGACGGTCAGGTGCGTGATGCCCGTATCCTTGATCAGGACCGGCTGAGTGAGCCGTTTTTCCGTACGGCTGCGGAAAGCGCATTGCGGGCCGTACTCAATCCTCGTTGCAGCCCATTGCCGATTCCGCCTAAAAAGTATGATCAGTTCAAGGAAATGGTCCTCGATTTCAATCCAAAGAGAGCGGCTGGGTCATAATTCGGCCACACAACAATCCTAAGAGCGCGGGGACATGGCGTATATCAATCAAGAGAATTTGAGGCACCGGGGCCTGTTTGCGGCTTCCGCCCGTGTTGTTGCCTTCCTGGCTGTCTGGGGACTGGCTTGCCTGGCAGCCCTGCCGGCACAGGCAGAACTGCGCATCGACATCACCCGCGGCAAGGTCGAGCCGATGCCGGTGGCGATCACCGATTTCCTCGGCTCCAGCGAAAAAGAAGCCGACCTCGGCCGCAAGGTGACGGACGTTATTTCCCGCGATCTGCAGTCTTCCGGCCTTTTCCGTCCCATTGATCCCAAGGCCTTCATTCAGAAGCCCGAGGCCCTGCGGCTGCAGCCGCGTTTCGCCGACTGGCGCGTGATCAGTGCCCAGGCGCTGGTGTCGGGCGCGGCGCACATGCAGCCCGACGGCAAGCTGCGGCTTGAATTTCGTCTGTGGGATGTGTTCGCGGAACAGCAGATGATGGGGCTTGCCTATTTCACGCTGCCCGAAAACTGGCGGCGTGTGGCGCATATCATTTCCGATGCGATCTACAAGCGCATCACCGGCGAAGATGGATATTTCGACACGCGCGTCGTGTTCATTTCCGAAACCGGCCCGGAGAAGCGCCGCATCAAGCGGCTTTCGATCATGGATCAGGATGGGCACAACCTGCGTTTCCTGACCGACGGTTCGCATCTGGTGCTGACGCCGCGCTTCTCGCCGACGGCGCAGGAAATTACCTACCTGTCCTATTACGGCAACAACCCGCGGGTTTACCTGCTCAACATCGAAACCGGTCAGCAGGAAGTCGTGGGGGATTTCCCCGGCATGACTTTCGCGCCGCGCTTTTCTCCCGATGGCAACCGGGTGATCATGTCCATGGCCCAGAACGGCAACTCGGACATCTTCACGCTGGACCTGCGTACCCGCCGGGTGCGGCGGTTGACCAACCATCCCGCTATCGATACCTCGCCGTCCTATTCGCCCGATGGACGGCAGGTCACGTTCGAATCGGACCGCGGCGGCAGCCAGCAGATTTATGTGATGAACGGCGACGGCAGTAATGTCCGGCGCATTTCCTTCGGCAAGGGCCGCTACGGCACGCCGGTATGGTCGCCGCGCGGCGACCTGATCGCTTTCACCAAGCTCCGCAAGGGCCGGTTCTTCATCGGCGTAATGCGGACCGATGGCACCGGCGAGCGGCTGTTGACCGAAAGTTTTCTGGTGGAGGGCCCGACCTGGGCGCCGAACGGGCGTGTTCTCATGTTTTTCCGCCAGACACCGGCTGATGATCAGGGCCGGGGACGGTCCAGCAAGCTCTATTCCATTGATATCACCGGCTACAACGAACGTGAGATCGTGACGCCGACGGACGCATCGGACCCCGCCTGGTCGCCCCTGATCCCCTGAAAAAGGTGCTGTGGGCGCTATTTTTTCTTTGTCCAGAGACGCCTGTTGTAAGCTAGCGCATTGTGTTCTATAGTCTTTCCCCGTTAACCATAGTTTTCGCGCCTTTACTTGGTGTTAATGGTTTCAAACGACATTACCGGGGCCCGCGATGATCGTGGGTCCGTAATAGCCCGGCTTTTTCCACTGAGGGGAATAATAAAATGGCTCTGCGATTTGTAAGCGTGTTGGCCGCGCTTTTGCTCCTCGCTGCATGCGAGACGTCGACCCAGGGTTCCGGTGGTGCTTCCGGATCTGGGGGTGCGAACCAGTCGTCTCAGCTGCCGGGACCGCGTTCCGGTTCTGCCGAGGACTTCGTTGTCAACGTTGGTGACCGCGTGTTCTTCGACTTTGACAAATACAACCTCAAGCCTCAGTCGCGCGAAGCTCTTCAGCGCCAGGCGGTTTGGTTGAAAAAGTTTCCGTCCGTCACCGTGACCGTCGAAGGTCATTGTGATGAGCGCGGCACGCGCGAGTACAACCTCGCCCTTGGTGAGCGTCGTGCGAATTCCGTGAAAAATTACCTTGTTGCACTCGGTGTCAATCCGAACCGCATCAAGACGATCTCCTACGGCAAGGAACGCCCTGCTGTCACCGGCTCGAACGAAGCCGCGTGGTCGCAGAATCGCCGTGGTGTGACCGTCGTCAATTCCGTCGGTAGCTGACGTCGCCGACTTGTGCGTAATTCGGCGCCCGCCCGTCCCGCCTCGCGGGATAGGCGGGCGCCTTATTTATGTCTAGAATTCCGGACATGCTGAAGCCCATGACCTTTCCGATTCCGCGTTTGCCGCTGGTTTCGCTGATGCGCTGGAGCGCCATCGCGATTCTGGCCGCCATGTTGCCGCTGACGGCGGTAACCGGCGCCCGCGCCCAGATCACGTCCAATCCCGAAATCCAGACCCTGATGCAGCGTATCGAGGGCTTGCAACGCGACATGAATACCTTGCAGCGCCGGGTTTACCGCGGCGACGGGGCTGCCGCCGCGGCGACGGCGGGGGAGGGGGATTCGGCTGCTGCGGTCATGACGACCGAACCCAATCTTGCCGCCGCCATGCAGGTTCGCCTTGATGAGATTGAGGGGCAGATGCGCGCTTTCACCGGCCGGCTGGAGGAAACCAACCACGCCATCAGCGAACTGACCAAGAAGCTTGAAGCGCTGAGCGGCGATATCGACCTTCGTTTTCAGGCCCTGCGCACGGGCGCGCCGGTCGCCGGGGGGGCTGCTTCCTCACCGGGAACACCGCCACCCGTGGCGGCGGCGCCGACCAAGCCCGGTGTGCTCGGTACGCTGTCGCTCAAGGATGTGGCCAAGAGCGGCGTCGATCAGGCGACCCTTGCCGCGCCTGCCGGCAAGGATGGCGCCAAGGATACGTCGGTCCTGCCCAAGGGCACGGCGCAGGAACAGTATCAGTTCGCGACGTCCTTCCTGGCGCGGTCCGACTGGACCCGGGCGGAGCAGGCGCTGACGGCTTTCCTCGCTGCGCACGGCAAGCACCCGCTGGCGGGCAACGCGCAGTACTGGCTGGGTGAAAGCCATTACGTGCGGGGCGATTACGGGAATGCGGCGCTGGCTTTTGCCAAGGGCTACAAGGAATTTCCGAAAAGCGCGAAGGGGCCGGACAACCTGCTGAAGCTAGGCCTGTCGCTTGCTAATCTCAAAAAAACGGCCAGTGCCTGCAAGACGTTTGCGCGGGTTGCCAAGGATTTCCCCGGGGCTTCGGCGGCAATCAAGACCCGGGCTGCGGCGGAGCGCAAGAAACTCCGCTGCCGTTAGGCGCTTTTGATGCCGGCCCGGCACCCTGTCCATATCGTTTCCGCATCTTCCGAAAAATTGTCGGCTAACCCCGTGGCCAACCCGGTGACGGCCCGCGCTTTCGCCACGGAGATGACGGCGCTTGGTCCGTTTGAACCAAGGCCCCATCTGGCGCTGGCGGTATCGGGCGGTGCCGACAGCATGGCACTGGCCCTTCTGGCGGCGCGCTGGGCGGCGGCGCGGGGGGGACGGGTAACCGCACTGACCGTGGACCATCGCCTGCGTTCCGCCGCCGCGGCCGAGGCCCGGCAGGTTCGCTGTTGGCTGGCCGCGGCCGGGATCGCGCATCGTACCCTTGTCTGGCGTCATGAGCGGACCGGAGACAGCCGCGCCCTGCAAGCCCGCGCCCGCGCGGCACGTTACGGGCTGCTGGAGCATTGGTGCGCGCGTAACGCTGTGTTGCATCTGTTGACCGCCCATCACCAGGGCGATCAGGCTGAAACCTTTCTCATGCGCCTGGCGGCACAATCGGGGCCGCGCGGCCTGACGGCCATGAGCCCGGTGCGCGAGCTGACCCAGGCGCGCCTGTTGCGGCCCTTGCTTGGTTTTACCCGTGCGTCGCTCGAATCGACCCTGCGTGTTCAGGGGCAGGACTGGATCGAGGATCCCTCCAATCGAGACGCCGCCTTCGCCCGGGTGCGTCTGCGTGCCCTGGTGCCGGAACTGGAGGCAGCGGGTCTCAGTCGCCCCGACATGGCGGCGTTGGCGGCGCGCTTTGCCGGTATCCGGCGCAACCTCGAAGCACGGCTGGCGCGCCGCCTGGCCCAGGCGGCGCGGCCCCATCCGGCGGGCTTTGTGCGCCTTGACCGCACGGCGCTGTGTGCCGGGGCGGCGACGGAAGGTGAGCAGGCCCTGGCGCGGGTTCTCGGCGCGGTTTCCGGCGCGAGTTTCGCCCCCCGACGCGAACGCCTGATGCGGCTTTTTGCAGCTCTGGCGAATCCGGAATTCAGCGGTGCGACGCTGGGCGGGTGCCGGATTCTGCCTGACGGCCCCGGTGGGCTGCTGGTCTGCCGGGAACTTTCGGCCCAGGCGGACCCGATCACGGCCCGTGCCGGAGACCTGATCTGGGATGGGCGCTTTTTTTTGCGCCTGCGGGGGCAGGGACGGGGCAGGCGTGTCGGCGCCCTCGGCACCGCCGGTTGGCGGGAGATCGCCCGCCGCTCGCCGGAACTTGTCACGGCGGTCCGCGCCAGGGCCATTCCGGTCCCCGTCAGGGCTTCGTTACCCGCGCTTTTTGGCCGTTCCGGGCCTGTTCAGGTGCCGCATATCGGCTATGGACCTGCGTCGGCGGCGGCTGCTACCCTCCGAATCACCGAGGTCAGGCCCCTTGTGGCGGAACCTCTGGCAGGGCCGCGTGTTCCGGCGCCAGGTCTTTAGGTATTTTGACGCGCATGGAAGCTTGTTTGGACGCCCTCCCGACACTATCTATGGGGCACAATTAGGGAGATCTTAGCTCCCACCGTATTCAATGCGGGAAACCCGCCGGCCCTCTTCGGCGGCAGAAAAAGGAACGGGGCGTGAATCAGTTCGGTCGTAACTTGGCACTTTGGGTGATCATCGGTCTTCTGCTGATCGCCGTGTTCAACCTGTTCCAGTCCCCCAACTCCGGTGGATCGCAAAGCCGGGTGGCTTTCTCCGAATTCCTCGGTAACGTCGAAAGCGGCAAGGTCGCCGACGTCACCATTCAGGGCCAGAACATCCAGGGACATTTCTCCGACGGGCGCGCTTTCGCGACCTATGCCCCCTATGACCCCAATCTCGTGGACAAGTTGACCAAGCAGGGCGTGCGTATTTCCGCTCTGCCGCCGGAAGAATCGACACCGTCGCTTCTCGGCGTGCTGCTGTCGTGGTTCCCGATCCTGCTGCTCATCGGCGTGTGGATATTCTTCATGCGCCAGATGCAGTCCGGCGGCGGCAAGGCGATGGGGTTCGGCAAGTCGCGGGCCAAGCTGCTGACCGAAAAGGTCGGCCGCGTCACCTTTGAAGACGTCGCCGGTATCGAGGAAGCCAAGCAGGAACTGGAAGAGGTCGTGGATTTCCTGCGCGATCCGCAGAAGTTCCAGCGCCTTGGCGGCAAGATTCCCAAGGGCGTCCTGCTGGTCGGCCCGCCGGGTACGGGCAAGACGCTGCTGGCGCGCGCCATCGCCGGTGAAGCCAATGTGCCGTTCTTCACCATTTCCGGTTCCGATTTTGTTGAAATGTTCGTCGGTGTCGGCGCTTCGCGCGTGCGCGATATGTTCGAACAGGGCAAGAAGAACGCGCCCTGCATCATCTTCATCGACGAAATCGATGCGGTTGGGCGTCATCGCGGCGCCGGTCTGGGCGGCGGTAACGACGAACGCGAGCAGACCCTGAATCAGTTGCTGGTGGAGATGGACGGGTTCGAGGCCAATGAAGGCGTGATCCTGATCGCCGCCACCAACCGTCCCGACGTGCTTGACCCCGCGCTGCTGCGCCCCGGCCGTTTCGACCGCCAGGTGGTCGTGCCCAATCCCGACGTGCTGGGCCGCGAACAGATTCTCAAGGTTCACATGCGCAAGGTGCCGCTGGCGCCCGATGTCGATGCCAAGGTCATTGCCCGTGGCACGCCCGGTTTTTCCGGTGCGGACCTGGCCAACCTGGTTAATGAATCGGCGCTGATGGCGGCGCGCAAGGGGCGGCGCATGGTGACCATGGCCGAACTGGAAGAGGCCAAGGACAAGGTCATGATGGGCAGTGAACGCCGCTCCATGGTGATGACCGAGGACGAAAAGAAACTCACCGCCTATCACGAAGCAGGACATGCCCTGGTGGCACTGTCCATGCCCAAGCACGACCCGCTGCACAAGGTTACCATCATCCCCCGTGGCCGGGCGCTGGGCGTGACCATGTCGCTGCCGGAAAAGGACCGCTACGGTTATTCCCGGATCGAACTGACCTCGCGTATCGCGATGATGTTCGGTGGCCGCGTCGCGGAAGAAATTGTCTTCGGTGCGGAAAACATCACCACCGGCGCCGGCGATGATATTCGCCAGGCCACCAATCTGGCGCGTCGCATGGTGACCGAGTGGGGCATGAGCGAAAAGCTTGGCCCGCTGCGTTATTCCGATAACGAGGAAGAGGTCTTCCTGGGCCATTCCGTGACCCAGCGCAAGAATACCTCCGATGCCACGGCGGCATTGATCGACGAGGAAATTCGCACGGTGGTCGAAGACGGCGAAAAGACCGCGCGCAATATTCTGAGTGAAAACCGCGACAAGCTGGAAGCGATTGCCCAGGCGTTGCTGGAATACGAAACCCTGTCCGGCGACGATGTTCGTACGCTGGTGGACGGTGGCACCATTGTCCGCAAGCCCGATGAACCGCCGAAGGATCAGGGTACGCGCTCCACGGTGCCGACCTCGGGGGCCAAGCCCAAGTCCAAGGGTAGCTCCGGGCCGGGCATCGCGCCTGAGCCGCAGCCCGAGGGCTAGGCCGCTCCTTCACGGGCGTATGGATACCCTGATTTATGGAAGCGCCACTCACCCCGCTTGCGGATCTCAATGCCTATGAGGCCCGCGATCTCTACCTTCGTCCCCTGACCGTGCTGGCGCCTGCCGGGCGCATGGGGGCGCGTGTCGGGGGTGGCTGGGCCGGGTTCGATACCCTGGAAATCATGACCCGCAAGGGGGCCGAGATGGCCCGCGCCATCGCGCCGATTGAAGACCTTCGTGTCTGGTCGCGCCAGCAGGGGCGCGAGATCGGCCGCCATGTGGATGCGCTGCTGGATCGCATTACCAAGCCGCGCCCGGTTTTTGCCGGCGTTACCTTCGACCGGCCGCGGATCATGGGCGTCGTCAACGTGACGCCCGACAGCTTTTCCGACGGCGGCGATTATGCAAAGCCCGAGGCGGCAGCGCGCCGTGCCCTTGAGCATGTTCGTGCGGGCGCATCGTTCCTCGATATTGGCGGCGAGTCGACGCGCCCCGGTTCCGATCCGGTCGGGGCGGAGGAAGAACGCCGCCGTGTATTGCCGATCATTCAGGTGCTGCACGAAGCACGGCCCGGCGCCGCCATTTCCATTGATACGCGCAAGGCTTCGCTGATGAGGGAAGCCGTTGCCGCCGGTGCCCAGATCGTCAACGATATTTCGGCGCTGACTTACGACAAGGACTCTCTTGCCACCGTTGCGCGCCTTGGCGTGCCGGTGATCCTGATGCATTGCCAGGGCGATCCCAAGACCATGCAGGAGCAGCCCAGCTACGGCCATGCCCCGACGGAAATCTTCGATCACCTGTCGGAACGGATCATCGCCTGCGAACAGGCAGGCATCCCGCGCGATCGCATCGTCATTGACCCGGGCATCGGCTTCGGCAAGGGGTTGGCGCATAACATGGCGGTGCTGGCCGATCTGGCGCTGTTCCACGGCCTTGGCTGCGCCATGCTGGTGGGGGTCTCGCGCAAGAGTTTCATCGGCCACCTGGCCAAGATCGATGAGCCCAAGCAGCGCATGCCGGGATCGCTGGCGGCCATGTTGTGGGCGGTGGGGCAGGGGACGCAGATCGTTCGCGTTCACGACAGCGCCGAGACCGCCCAGGCGCTCTCGGTCTGGGAAGGGATTGGCGGTTCGGAAGGCTAGCCCCTGGGCGCGGTGCTTTCGCGTTGGCGGCGAAGCCGCTACACTCCGCCGATAGCGGTCACGGGACGGCAAGGGAACGGCATGGCATCACGCAAGTATTTCGGCACCGACGGTATTCGCGGCACGGCCAATGCGTTGCCGATGACCGCCGACGTGGCGTTGGCGGTGGGCATGGCGGC
>Ga0181594_10002470_pt1 | contig 16949 bp, 17 predicted proteins | sample 071ome_18_FD_145603 | JGI IMG/M metagenome (GOLD analysis project Ga0181594, IMG submission 145603) | Coastal salt marsh microbial communities from the Groves Creek Marsh, Skidaway Island, Georgia - 071413BT metaG (spades assembly) | ecosystem: Environmental > Aquatic > Marine > Intertidal zone... | reverse complement strand
CAAATTGGGTGTCCCCGGTGAGCACCGGCTGGACGGCCCTGGTGAGGGCTTTCGAACGCCCGCTGGACAGGTTCGCTCCGGGGCACCGCGGGGTGGACTTCCAAGCCCCGTATGCCTCGAGTGTGCGGGCTATCGGACCCGGTCGGGTTGCATTCGTCGGCGACGTCGCTGGGATTCCCACGGTCAGCGTGGAGCACTCCGGACCGTCGCTTACCTCGACCTACCAGCCCGTGGACGGGGACGTGGAAGTCGGCATGCGCGTGGCAGCCGGCGAGGTCCTGGGCACCTTGGCGGCGAGCCCACAACCGGGCTCCGGGCATTGCCGGCGGGCATGCCTGCACCTGGGACTTCGGCGCCCGGCCTGGGAATCCAAGGACGCTCGTGCCGATCGGTATGTGGACCCACGCGCATGGATCCAGCGAGAGCCGGTACTGAAGCCGTTAGTTCCCTGATCGCGGATGGGCTTGCTCGAAGGTTGTCCGCAGCCTTTCCACCGACACATGCGTGTACCGCTGAGTGGTCGCCAAGTTCGCGTGACCGAGCAATTCCTGCACCGACCGTAGATCGGCGCCACCCTCGAGCACGTGCGTCGCGGCACTGTGCCGCATCGCGTGTGGCGCCACCGAAGGAACGCCGGCAGCATCGCTGGCCCTTCGCACGATGGTGCGCACCACTCTCGGGTCGATGCGCAAGCCTCGTTCACCGACGAACAATGCAGGCACCGAAGCTAAGGCCATCTCGGTTCTCGACACGCGCCAGGACTCCAAAACCCGCGACGCCGGAAGGCCGAAGGGAACCATTCGCTCCTTGTCACCCTTGCCCACCACTCGCAACGTCCGGTTGCCGTCGTCCACGTCGTCGATATCCAGACCGCAGAGTTCGGACACACGAATCGCAGTGCCGTAGAGCACCTCCAAAATCGCGTGGTCGCGGATGGCAACCGGTGAGCCATCGTGTCGGGCGGCGAAGTCGAGAACCTGCTCAGCCTGGGCTTGATCGAGCACGGTGGGCATGTGGCTGCCCACGCGCGGACTCACCAGGCGATGCCCCGGATCGCTGCCGCAGATGCCGTGGCGAGCGCACCACGCGGTGAAGGCTCGGGCTGATGCCGCCCGTCGCGCGACTGTGGATCGCGATAAGCCCGCCTGAGTCGCCGCTGCCAGCCACGCGCGCAGCGTCGGGAGAGCGAGGTTGCTTGGCGAGTCGACGCCGCGCTCCACGCAAAAGGATGCGAGATGGTCAACATCGAAGGCATAGGCGCGGATGGTGTGGTCGCTTCGGCTTCTCTCATCACGCAGATGGCCCAGGAATCCATCGATGGATTCTCGCCACGCCGCGGGGATCGACTCGTCCACCTCCCCATCGTGGCAACGCCGGTGGCGAACAGGCGTCAGGCTCGCCCATCCGAGGCCTCGGAAGCGCAGAACACCCAGCCCGATCCGTCTCGACGTTCCACCATTCCCATCTGTTCCGCTCTCTGAAGATGCCCACGGGCGATCGATGCTTCCACTCCGCTACGAACCGCCACCTCCGTCAGGCTCAGCCCCGACGACGACCTTCGGTGACTGGGCAAGACATCGAGCACCTCACGCATGGCCGCGCTCACCCGATCCGTCAGGTCACTGCTTGTCGGCGTGAGGGCCAGACTCTCGATCGAGGCCCGGAGATCGTCGATGTCCGCAGCCAACGCTGCAACGCCAGAGTGGATCAACCGATGCGTCCCCCGGGAAGTCTCTGACGTTATGGGACCGGGTACCGCGAGCACCGGACGGTTCATCTCCGCCGCATGCGAGGCCGTGCTCACCGAGCCCGATCGGTGGGCTGCTTCGACAACGCACGTGGCGCTGGCGAGTGCAGCGATGAGTCGGTTTCGAGTCAGGAATCGTCGTCGTCGAACGGTTTCACCCAACGGCGCTTCACTGAGAATCACCCCACGCTCGACGATCTCTGCAAAGAGCGCCTCGTGCCCTCGGGGGTAGGCGACATCTACTCCCCCGGCAAGGATGCACATCGTCACTCCGTCTGCGGCTAATGCACCCCGATGGGCAGCGGCATCGATTCCGTAGGCCCCTCCGGAGACGACAGCGATGTTCTCGCTCGCGAGCTGCGCAGCCCAATCCCTGGCCACCCAATCCCCGTAGCGGGTACATGCGCGAGCGCCCACGATCGCGACCGAACGCACCGAGTGCAATCTGGGATTGGCGTCACCCCAGGACCACAGGGCTAGTGGGCGATGGGCACCCAAATCGTCCAACCGGGTAGGCCAGTGCAGGTCCCCTGGAACCAGCACTCGACATCCGAGTTCCCGACCCCTGTCGATGAGCCCATCGAGGTCGAGGTCTGCCAGGCGTCGTCCGATGGCTTGGGCTCGTGGCACGCGCATCGCCACCCCTTGGCCGGCCAGCAGCGAGGCGACGGTTGCGTTAGGTCCGTGTAGCGCGATCACGTCACCGAGACCGGCCTCTCCCGGCTCACAAGCGGCCGCGAGGGCGATGCGGGCTCGACGCTGGACCTCCCCATCATCGCAATCCAGGTCGGCTTCGGGACTGGTCGCCTTCACGCGATCTCATCCCACAGCGGCTGATGAAGTTCGATGGCCTCGAGGACGTGGCGTGCGCGAGGTGCGTCAGTGCCATCGAGATCTGCGAGCGTCCACGCCACTCGCGCCACTCGATGGGTCGAGCGCATACCTCCGCTGTCTCGCAGATGAGCATCGATCACATCGGACGCATCCGATTCCATCGCCGAATCCATGAGAATCGCCGCGGGGACCGACGCGTTGGTTGAGCCCCATCGATGGTGCGCGCGCTCACGAGCTTCCCGCACGCGATGAGCAACGACGTCGCTGGACTCACCGCGCCTGGCTCCCTGAACCGGCTGAAGTCGAATCCGCAGATCGATGCGATCGAGCAGCGGACCGGAGATTCTCTGGGCGTAGCCACTGATCGCTGTTCGTGGGCATCGGCACTGACGGCGCAGCCGTGGCGGTGCGTGTCGGTAGCCGCACGGGCACGGGTTGGCTGCCAAGAGCAGTTGAAAATCAGCGGGCACCTCACCGGACCAACCCGCTCGATGCAGGCTCACCACACCGCTTTCCAGAGGCTGACGCAGGGCCTCGAGTGAATTACGCGGAAACTCCGGAGCCTCATCGAGAAACAGCACCCCGCGATGGGCGAGCGAGACAGAACCGGGGCGCACAGACCCACCGCCTACCGATCCCAGGAGAGCTGCCGGGCTCGAGGAATGGTGCGGCGCTTGAAACGGTGGGCGAGCATCTTCCCCCGGAACGGCAGCGTCGTGAGAAACGAGGGCGTGAACGGCCATGACGTCGACGGATTGCGCCGGAGTCAAATCCGGAAGCAAGCCGGGCAATCTTTCGGCGAGCAGGGTCTTACCCACTCCCGGCGGCCCAAGCATGGCGAGGCTGTGTCGACCAGCCGCCGCTATCTCCAAGCACCGACGACCATCGCCTTGATCGATGACATCGGCGAGGTCCGGCTCCTGACGGACCCGAGCAATCCGCCCACTTCCTTGGTGTCGCAATCCGGGATCCTCCCCGGTGAGCACTGCCACGGCGTGCGCGAGAGAAGTGACGCCGACAACGCTCATGCCCGGCACACGGCTACATTCATCGACGTGCTCGGCAGGCACGATGACGGTCGAGAAGCCAGCCTGCTGCGCCGCACACACGACGGTGATGGCTCCAGGAATCGCTCGCACCCCACCATCGAGACCCAACTCGCCGACGATCACCGGCGCACCTTCACCGGAAAGCTCGATCTGCTCATCGGCTGCGAGTACGCCAACGGCAATGGGAAGGTCCAGGCCCGTCCCGTGCTTTCGCACATGAGCTGGAGACAGGCCGATAGTGACGCGACCCAAAGGCCACACAAGGCCTGCATTGCCGACGGCGCAACGAGCACGATGCCGAGCCTCGTTGATCGAAGCGTCCGCGAGCCCGACCAGGCCGACGGTTGGTAGTCCTTGGGCCACATCCACCTCGACGGTCACGACCGTTCCCGTCATGCCGGCGATCACTGCTCCGTGTACCTGCGCGAGCCCCACCTCACACCGCCCGCAAATGTTCGATCACCGGCTGCCCGATAGATGGCACGGTCACCGCGACGACGTCGAATCGCATCGCAGGTGCATGGATACTTCTTTGGTCTAGCCACGCCAAGGCCAGTGACCGCAAGGATCGAAGTTTCCGCTTCGTGACCGCCTCGACCGGCGCTCCGAAAGCGACGGATCGCCGCGTCTTGACTTCGATGATGACCAAGGTGTCGCCGTCTCGGGCGACAACATCGAGTTCACCGCGAATATTTACGCCCTGGGGACGCCAATTTCGATCCAAGATCAGCATGCCCTGGCCGCGCACGTACGCGACGGCTAAGTCTTCGCCCTGTCGACCCAGCGCTAGGCGGTCTGCATTCCGATTATCGGCTTCTCTCGTCTTGGACATGGCGACAGAGTGCGTCGCGTGACCGAAGGAAGGCTAGATACCCATTCGCGTGTGTGGATATGTCGAACACCGTCTGTGGACAAACCTACGACGGCAGCAGATTCCAACTACGACGATGGAATGCCGATGGTCCGTGCAACGCGATCGCCGATCGGTGGGCAGCGGTTCCGTAACCGACGTTGCGACGCCATTCGTATTCGGGGAAAGACTCGTGGAGATCACGCATGAGTGCATCGCGTTCTTGCTTGGCCACGATCGATGCGGCCGCAATGCTCACGCACGTTGCGTCACCCTTGATAACCGTTCGCACCGGCCAGCGGTCCTGGACCGGAGTGACGAAGTCATGTCGTCCATCCAGCAAGATCGTGCCCACCGATAACCGCGTGGCGATCTCCGTCGCAGCTTGAGCGGCACCCTCCCCCAGCGCTCGAGTAATGCCCACTTCATCGATGCGCGATGCAGGTACGTGAACGACGACCACATCGGCTGCCCACGACCGGATGGGTGCGTACAAGTCACGTCGTCGTCGTTCACTCAAAGCCTTGGAATCGCGGATACCCGTCGGTGGGTGATCGCAGTCCCGGTCCACCGCCACGGCGCCGATTGTCACCGGACCAGCCAGCGCGCCACGACCTACTTCATCGATCGCGACTACCGCACCGGAGGTCGCCGTCGTAAGCAAGGACCGCTCAAGGTCCATTGTGGGTTCGGTCGTCGGCGCCACTAGCCCAGTGCGGGATTGCCGAAGATCGACGGAATCGTCTCGATGGCGAAACGATCGAAGGGCCACAACACCAAGACCACTCGACCCACGGCGTTGGCTTCGGGAACCCCGCCGTCGTTGATATCTAGGTGATAACGCGAATCGCGTGAATTGCCTCGATTATCGCCCATCACGAACATCGAATTCTCCGGAACGGTCACGTCAAAGCGCACCTGATCCGTCGGGCCGATGATGTAGTCCTCATCGAGTGGTACCCCGTTGACCACGATTCGCCCTTCGGCGTCGCAGCAGGCAACGCGATCGCCTGCCAGACCGATTGCGCGTTTGACCAAATCGTCACCCGTGTCACTGGGCAGAACGCCGATGAACGTGAGTGCTTGGCGAAATTGCGTGCGCCAGTCATCACCCGGTGGCGGTGGATCCGGCAGCCAATCGCCGGGGTCCTTGAACACGACGATTTCACCCCGAGAAACTCCGGACACCTCCGTAGTGATCTTCGACGCAATGATCCGATCACCTGGGCGCAGTGTGTTCTCCATCGACGCACTTGGGACGTAGAACGCCTGGAGCAAGAAAGCACGAATCAGAGCTGACAACGCCAGCGCGACAACGACGATGACGACGATCTCGCGAAGACCCCTCCAGAATGGATGGGCGCGCTTCTTCTCTCGCTCGTGCTTGCCCCGCGTGTCCTTACCCATGGGCGCTCAACGGATGCTCATCTTCACGGCGTTGCGACGTCCGCGTATTGCGGCACAGGGATGTTCTGGATGCGCGATATCGGCCACAGAACCGTCATCGCCCGGCCGATGACCGAGGATTCGGGCACGAACCCGCCACCTGGATCACCCATGTGCGACCGCGAGTCCGCCGAGGCCGATCGATGATCACCCATGACCCACAGCATGCCTTCTGGAACCTCGACATCGAAGGGTTGCAGGCTCGGCGAGTCTCCAGGGTACAGATAGTCCTCAACGATGGGCTCCCCATTCACGGTGAGTCGACCATCAGCATCGCAACACGCAACCCGATCGCCGCCGGTGCCGATGACCCGCTTGATGAAGTCCGTGGAGTCCGGCGCTACCAGACCAAAAGACTGGCCGACCCAGACCAAGGCACCGGTGACAGGGTTCCTATCCGGAACCACCTGGGGCGGAACGAAGGATCCGGCACCGTCGAAGACGACGACATCACCGCGAGCAATGTCTCGGATGTTGTACACCGCCCGATTGACCAAAACACGGTCGCCGATTTGCAGGGTGTTCTCCATCGAGCCGGAGGGAATAGAAAACGGCTTGACGAGGAACGTTGTGATGAGCAGGACAACGCCGAGGGCAACGGCAATCGTTACCGGGATATCCCACCATGTTTGCCGACCGCGATCGGCCAAGGTCAGCTCTCCGAAGTCTTGGCGTTTGCCGGAGCGTTCTCGCGACGCTCACGGATCTTGGCTGCCTTGCCTCGCAGGCCGCGCAGGTAGTAGAGCTTGGCGCGTCGTACGTCACCGCGAGTCACGACCTCGATCTTCTCGACGATCGGTGAGTGCAACGGGAAGGTGCGCTCCACGCCAACGCCGTAGGAGACCTTGCGGACGGTGTATGTCTCACTGGCCCCGGAACCGGAGCGTGCGATGACGACGCCCTGGAAGACCTGGACACGGGTCTTGTTGCCTTCGACGACCTTCACGTGAACCTTCACGGTGTCGCCAGCGCGGAACTCGGGAATGTCATCCCGCAGTACGGCGGCATCAACGGAGTCGAGGGTCTTCATCGCTACTTCTCTTCCTGTAAGCGCCACAAGTCGCCCACGGCTAGGTGGAGTGTTCCGCCCTCATGCGTCCCTCGTGGCAGACGTCGGGCGAGCCGCATAAGTGTGCCACACCCCCCACAAGGGCTAGGGGGCGAGGTCGGGGCGCCGCTGCGTTGTACGCCGCACCGCCTGCTCTTCGCGCCAAGCCGCGATCCGCCCGTGGTCCCCCGACAGCAGAACATCGGGAACCTCAAGGTCGCGCCACACCGGTGGCTTGGTGAACACCGGCCCCTCGAGAGGTGCCCCCGCAGACCTACTGAAGGAATCGTCCGCGGCGCTCTCGGCGTTGCCCAGCACTCCGGGGATCAAGCGCACGGCGGCCTCGACCATCACCAGGGCCGCGGCTTCTCCCCCGGCAAGGACGTAATCCCCGATCGAGTACTCCACGACACCCGCCCAGTCCTCTCGAGCGGCGTAATGCTCGGCTACCCGGGAGTCGATGCCCTCGTAGCGCCCGCACGCGATCACTATGTGCGACGCTTCCGAGATTTCGACGGCAGCACCTTGATCGAATCGAAAGCCAGACGGCGTGGGGATTACAAGCAGCGGATCGATATCGGCACCGGCGCGGACCGCATCCAAAGCAGCACCCCACACATCCGGGATCATCACCATTCCCGGTCCGCCGCCGTACGGGGTGTCATCTACCGTCCGATGCCGGTCGGTGGCGAATTCACGAAGGTCGTGAACTTCGATATTCACGATTCCGGCCTCTCGGGCTTTGCCGACGAGCGACAACTCCAGTGGCGAGAGGTACTCGGGGAAGATCGAGACGATATCGATGCGCATCACGATTCCTCGTCTTCCACCGCATCGAGCAGGCCGTCCGGTGGGGTGACGATGATTCTTCGCGAGGCGATATCGATCGTGGGAACGAATGCCGAGACGAACGGGATCAATATCTCCCGATCGTCGGGTGCACGGATCACGAGGAGATCCTGCGAGGGTAAGTGCGAGACCTCTTCGACGACGCCCAGGGCTGTTCCCGATGCATCCACCACTTCGCAACCTTCGAGATCAGAGTCGTAGAACTCCTCGGGATCCTCAGGTCGTTCGCCTTCTGGCCGGTCCACGCTGACCATCTGGTTTCGCAGCTGCTCCACGGCGGTGCGATCGTCGTAACCGTCGAACGTCAGCAGCAACCGTCCGCTGTGCCACGTAGCCGACGCGATGGTTAGCTGCAGACCTGTGTCTGTGATCAGGTGCGAGCCGACGGCAAAGCGCTTATCGGGCTCATCTGTGCGCACCTCGATACTCGCGGCCCCGCGAACACCGTGGGGTCGCCCGATGCGCCCGACCACGACGAGCACGGCGCGTACTTAGCGCTCAGCGACGTCGAGGAAGTCCACCCGCACACCGCGTCCACCGTTGATCGAGGTGATCACCGTGCGCAGTGCCGTTGCCGTGCGTCCTCCACGACCGATAACGCGTCCCATGTCCGACGGGTTCACCGACACCGCAAGGGTCGTACCCCGGCGCCCGGAGCGCTCGGACACCGAGACGTCGTCGGGGTTGTCCACGATGCCGCGCACCAAATGGCCCAGCGCCTCGTCGAGCATTACTCGGACTTCTCCTCGGCCGGAGCCTGCTCGTCGGCCTGCTCGTCGGCCTTGTCCTCACCGGTGACGGCCTCTTCGACCTTCTCGACGACGGCCTCGGCGGCCTCTTCGACCTTGTCGGCCACGGCCTCGGCAGCTTCCTCGACCTTCTCGGCGACAGCCTCGACGACCTCTTCGACCTTCTCCGCGGCTTCCTCGACAGCGGCTTCGACCTTCTTAGGCGCCGGAGTCTTGGGCTCGGAGGCGGCTTCCTTCACTGCTTCTTCGTAGGCGACCTTCTTGTCGGCCTTGGGCTCGGCAACCTTCAGCGTGCCCTCCGCACCCGGCTCGCCCTTGAACTTCTGCCAATCACCGGTGACCTTGAGGATCGCGGCGACGGCTTCGGTCGGCTGAGCGCCGACTCCAAGCCAGTACTGGACGCGCTCGGAGTCGACCTGGATCAGGCTCGGCTCTTGCAGCGGTTGGTAGATACCGATCTCCTCGATCGCACGGCCGTTACGGGCGGTGCGGGAATCGGCGACAACGACGCGGTACTGGGGTGCGTGGACCTTGCCCACGCGCTTCAACTTGATCTTGACGGCCACGGGTGGCTTATCTCCTGGTCTGTAGTCGATCCGGGCAGCGCTTCACGTGGGGCATGAGCGCCGTTCGAACCTAGTGACTGCCGGTCCGAGGGGTAGAGGGCCCTCGAGCGACAAGTGCCCGCGTAGTTTGCCAGAGGGGGTCGATACGCAGCCACGCGGGGGCACGACTGCGAGAGCCTGGGGGATCTGCTTCGTTTGGCGTCAGGAGAGGAGTTTCTTCAGGTCCTCGGGGAGGTCGGAGAGGTCCGGGGGCGGTCCTTGATCTCCACCGACCTGGCCGCCGGAGTTCACGCCGAGGAGACCTCCCGGCTGGCCGCCTGTCGACCCTGCTGGCTGACCGGCTGGCTGACCGGCTTCCTGGGCGGCCCGCTTGGCGGGATTGCCGCTGCGGCGCTTGCCCTTGGCGGACTTGCCGGACTTGGGCATCTTGCCCTTGGACTTCTTTCCGCCGCCGCCCGGCATCCCGGGCGCTCCCGGCATCCCCGGCATGCCCGGCATGCCCCCGCCCTTGCCCATTTGCTTCATCATCTTCTGGGCTTCGCCGAAGCGTTCGATGAGGGAGTTCACATCGCTGACCTGGGTACCGGAGCCCTTGGCGATCCGAGCGCGGCGCGAGCCGTTGAGGATCTTGGGATCCACACGCTCGGCCGGCGTCATCGACTGGATGATCGCCGAGACGCGATCGAGTTCGCGATCGTCGACCTGGTCGAGTTGGGCCTTCATATCGCCCATGCCCGGGAGCATCCCGAGGATCTTGCCCAGCGAGCCCATTTTCTTGATGGACTGCATCTGCTCCAAGAAGTCCTCGAGGGTGAAGTCCTCACCGGAGCTGACCTTGCGCGCCATCTTCTCGGCTTGGTCAGCGTCGAACGCCTTCTCCGCCTGCTCGATCAAGGTGAGGACGTCGCCCATGTCCAGGATGCGATTGGCCATCCGGTCGGGATGGAAAGCCTCGAAGTCCGAGAGTTGCTCGCCCACCGAAGCGAACATGATCGGCTTACCGGTGACGGTGACGATCGAGAGCGCGGCGCCGCCGCGGGCATCGCCATCGAGCTTGGTCAGGACGACTCCGTCGAAGCCGACCTGCTCACCGAACTGCTCGGCGGTGGCAACGGCGTCCTGCCCGATCATGGCGTCCACCACGAGCAGGACGTTCTCGGGTTGCACGGCTTCGCGGACCTGGCGCAACTGATCCATGAGCTCGGCATCGATCGCCAACCGGCCGGCGGTATCGACGATCACGACGTCGTGCAGAGCCGCCTCGGCATGCTTGCGGGATTCGCGGGCAACCTGGACCGGATCGCCCACGCCGTTGCCTGGCTCGGGGGCGAACACCGGGACCTCGGCGCGCTCGCCCATGACCTTGAGTTGATCGACGGCGTTGGGGCGCTGCAGATCGGCCGCTACGAGCAACGGGGTGTGACCGTCGGCCTTGAGGTGCGAGGCCAACTTCCCCGCGAGCGTCGTCTTGCCCGCACCCTGAAGACCGGTGAGAAGGATGAACGTCGGACCGGTCTTGGCGAACTGCAGCGGACGCGTCTGGCCACCGAGGATGTCGATGAGTTCCTCGTGAACGATCTTGACGACCTGCTGGCCGGGATTCAGCGCACCGGAAACCTCGGCCGATAGCGCCCGCTCCTTGATCCGGGCTGCGAATGCCCGGACAACGGGAAGGGCTACGTCGGCTTCGAGAAGCGCGGTGCGAATTTCCTTGACTGTGGCGTCGATGTCCGCCTCGGAGAGTCGACCTTTGCCCCGCAGACCCTTGAAGGTCTCGGACAATCGGTCCGACAGCGACCCGAACACATCGGCTCCTCAAACGACGACGACACCAAGAACGCTGCACGAGCGTCCCGTCAGACTAACGCGCCTCCAAGGTTGCCTGCACCGTGGTGCGGACGGCGTCAGCGTGGTCGGCAGTGAGTGGGGAGCCGAGGCGGTCGGTCACGAAGAATGCATCGACCACCTCTGAGCCGAGGGTGTCGATCTTGGCTCCGGTTACCAGGCTGTCGGAGGCCACGAGCGCGGACGTGATCCGATGCAAGAGTGCGGGTTCATCATGGGCTCGCACCTCGATGACGGTGTGGTTTGCAGCCGACGTGTCGACCAGCACTTTCGGTGCCGCACCCGATGGGAGCGAACGGTTGCCTTCCGAACGCTTGCCGAGCCGTTCGGCTACATCCAAATCCCCGGCGATCGCCGCACGGACATCGGAAGCCATCGCCCGCTCATCCGGCGGCTCGCCGAAAAGAGGGCGCACGTACCACTCCTGGGCTGCACGTCCATTGCTGGTTCGAATGCGCGCACCCCGAACCTGCAACCGATGCAACGAGAGAACGCCGGCAACCGTTGCTAGGAGTCCGAATCGGTCGGGCGCCGACACCACGATCAAGCAACCGTCGTCCGCGGGCATCAAGCGCAACGTGGCGTCGCCGGTTTCCGCAAGCGCCTCGACGATGCCGGTCGGCTCCACGGGCTCCGGGCGCTCGTCTGATTCGTCCGCTCGCATCCGAGCCTTGCACTCGTTCACCAAATCGAAGATCAAGCGACGACGCCACGACGTTCTCACCGAGGGTCCCGTTGCTTGCGCATCGGCCCAGGTCAGGGCGTGCAGCAATTCCAACGTCGAAATGTCCGGCACCTTGTCGAGTACCGCGTCGATAGTCGCCGGATCCTCAAGATCACGCCGAGTCGCGATGTCCGGCAACAACAGGTGCTGACGAACCAGGATTTCCAAAACCGCGATGTCGTCATCGCTGAAACCCAGTCGCTGTCCGATGTCGCGCGTCATGTCCGCGCCGACGATGCTGTGGTCTCCCGGATACCCCTTCCCGATGTCGTGCAAAAACGCACCGACGAGAAGGAGATCCGGACGTGATACATCTCGAGCGCGTTCCCCGGCGTGGACCGTGGTTTCCACGAGATGCCGGTCCACAGTGAATTCGTGCATCGGATTTCGCTGCGGCAGCGAACGCACCGCCTCCCATTCGGGTATCAGCGCGGAAATGATGCCCGCCTGGTCCATGGCCTCCAGGACCGGCACCGACGACCTTCCAGCACCCAGGAGCGACACCCACGATTGCCGAAGGTCGTTGTTCCAAGGCTCGTTCACCGGCGTGCAGGCCGACAAACGCTCGACCGTCGCCGGAGCCAACATCACCGAAGCCTGAGCCGCCGCAGCCGCGGCGCGTAGTACCAGCCCTTGATCCTCCGCAGGCTTGGCACCGCGCGCCAAGGACACCTCACCCTCGACGAGTACCACTCCCTCAGCTAGTGGCACGCGCTCGGGGCCGTTGCTGCTCCCTGACGAACGCCGCGTCAATCGACGCAGCACCCGGGGGGCGAGGCTTGCGGGCTTCTTTGTTGCCCGCAAGGCCCGATACCAGGCGACATCGCTTACGTAGGCGATGTCGCGAGCGGCGAGGTAGACCGTTCGCAGCAGGTCGTCTGCGCTTGCGTCGTCACCCAGCAGATCCGACAGGTCCGATGCGATCTCGTCTTGTTCCTGCATCGATAACCGATCACGCAAGCCGCGGACGTGCAGCGCATCGCGTACGTCGAGAAGGGTCGCAACCGACGCAGCCCAACTGGTTCGGGGTACTTCCACCGTCCATGATGCAGCGAGTGCACGCAGCAGTACGACGTCGCGCAAGCCGCCGTAGGCCTCTTTGAGGTCCGGTTCGAGAAGCTGCGCCAGGTCTCCCACTCGGGATCGGCGTTCCATGGCCGTTGCGTGAAGCTCAGCGAGCCGGTCCCCCGCGCTTGCCCGCCAATCACCCAAAATGCCCGATCGAAGCGACTCCCCTAGTTCGGTGCTCCCCGCCACCACACGCGCATCGATAAGCCCCAAGACCACCTTGAAGTCATCGCGTGCGAGGGTTCGCGCCTGCGCAATGGTTCGCACCGAGTGATCCAGGGCAATCTTGGAGTCCCACACCGGGTACCAGATCGAAGAGGCAACTTCCTCGACCCGCAACGCAGACGGCTCGTGCACAAGAACGACGTCGATGTCACTGCCAAGCGACATCTCCCGACGTCCGTAGCCACCGACCGCGACCAGTGAGAACTGCGACGCATCGGCCTTCGCCGACTCGACGGCATCGACGAACAGACCCCGCAGCCACACATCCGTGGCGTCGGACAGCAGCGCTCGGCGCTCGGACCCCGTGAGGTCCGAGCGCCGAGCGATGATCTGCCGTTCGTCGGCTTGTTGGTTCATCGAGCTAGAGCGCCTCCGCACCCGTCTCACCGGTGCGAACTCGAACCACCGAATCGACCGGAACCGCCCAGACCTTGCCGTCGCCGATCTTGCCCGTTTGGGCGGCGCCGACAATCGCATCGATCACGTCCCCGGCGCGATCGTCGTCGATCACGATCTCGATGCGCACCTTAGGCACCAACTCGACCGTGTACTCGGCTCCTCGGTATACCTCGGTGTGTCCGCGCTGCCGACCGAAGCCGGAGGCCTCCGACACCGTCATGCCGTGAACATCGAGCGCCTCGACAGCCGTCTTGACGTCGTCCAACTTGAACGGCTTGATGATTGCGGTAACCAACTTCATGACTACTCCACCTCCTTGGCGCGGGCGGAGTGCCCGACACCTGCGAACGCACCACCGCTGCCGGAGTCACCCAACTCGTAGGCGGTCTCCGCATGCTCAGCGAGGTCGATTCCGTTGACCTCGTCCTCTTCGTCCTCGCGAATGCCCGTGGTGGCTTTCAGCACGAGGGCAATGATGCCGGCCAGGATGAACGAGTAGATCATCACACCGACCGCAGCGATGAGCTGGACCAGGAAGAGGTTGAAGCTGCCGCCGTACAGCAGCCCGTTCTGGCCCCCCTCGGCTGCGAGATCGGAGGCAAGGAAGCCCAGAGCAAGGGTGCCCACGAGGCCACCGACCATGTGGATACCCACAACGTCGAAGGAATCGTCGAATCCGAGCTTGTACTTGAGCGTGACCGCCCAGGCACAGATCGCACCGGCGATGAGACCCAGCAGGATCGCTCCCAGCGGTGTCACGTTGGCGCAGGCCGGGGTTATCGCCACAAGTCCCGCGACGATGCCGGATGCCGCACCGAGCGAGGTGGCCTTGCCATCGCGGATCTTCTCCACGATCAGCCATGCCAGACCCGCGGCGCACGTTGCGAGCAGCGTGTTGGTGGCGGCGATAGCGGCCGTGTTGTCCGCGGCGTATGCCGAACCAGCGTTGAAGCCGAACCAGCCGAACCACAGCAGACCGGCGCCGAGCATCACCATCGTCAGGTTGTGCGGACGCATCGGCGTCTTCGGCCACCCCAGGCGCTTGCCCAAGATGATGCAGACGGCGAGTGCTGCCGCTCCAGCGTTGATGTGCACCGCAGTTCCACCGGCAAAGTCGATGACCTCAGCACCACCGATGTTGAGCTGACCGATCCAGCCACCGCCCCACACCCAGTGGGCGACGGGGAAGTAGACCAGCGACGCCCACACGGCAGCGAAGATGATCCACGCACCGAACTTCATGCGATCGGCGAGCGCACCGGCGATGAGGCCGACGGTCAAGCACGCGAACATCGCCTGGAACACGACGTCGACCATGACCGGGTACGCGTCACCCTCGGCAGGCGGCGCAAGCGCGGCCTCAAGTCCGAAGTAGTCGGTGAAACTCCCGACGAAGTAGCCGGCGGTGGATCCATAGGCCATCGAGTAGCCGTAGATCGCCCAGAGAATGCCGACGATGAACAACGCGCCCACGACCATCATGAGCATGTTGAGCACCGATTTCGACCTATTCATTCCTCCGTAGAAGAACGCGAGGCCGGGAATCATTAAGAACACCAACGCGGCTGAAGTCAGCAACCACGCGGTTACGCCCGAATCCATATGAGGTACCTCCTGTTGTGTGGCCCTAGTGGCGTCAACAGTGGAGGTTCGGGGTTTCAGAAAGTAACGCCCGACGTTTCACGACGGTGACGAAAGCGCCCATTGTGTTTCGGGGGCGTTACATCTTCGGATTAGGTCAGCAGGGCGTCGACGAATTCCGCTGGTTCGAAGGGGGCGAGATCATCGGGACCCTCCCCTAGGCCCACCAACTTCACCGGCACCCCGAGTTCCCGCTGGACCGAGACGACAATCCCGCCCTTGGCGGTCCCATCCAGCTTGGTCAGCACAATGCCCGTGACGTCTACTACTTCGGCGAACACGCGGGCTTGGACCAGTCCGTTCTGTCCGGTGGTGGCGTCCAACACCAGGAGAACTTCGTCGACCTCGCTGTTTTTCTCCACGACCCGCTTGACCTTGCCGAGTTCGTCCATCAGCCCGGTCTTGGTATGCAGGCGACCGGCGGTGTCGATGACGACGGCATCCACGCCAGCCTTGGCTGCCACGTCCACCGCTTCAAAAGCAACCGACGCCGGATCTCCCCCCTCGGGCCCACGAACGACGACGGCGCCGACACGATCTCCCCAGGTTTGGAGTTGCTCGGCGGCCGCAGCACGGAAAGTATCTGCCGCGCCCAAGAGGACGGTTCGGTCGTCGGCGACGAGCACCCGCGCCAACTTGCCGCTCGTGGTCGTCTTCCCGGTTCCGTTGACACCGACCACCAGGAGAACCGCGGGGCGGCCACTGGCCTTCGTCTTCAGGGAACGATCCATGTCAGGACCGACGAGAGCCAATAACTCACTGCGAAGGAGATTGCGCACCGTCTCGGTGTCTCGGGCTCCTTCGACCTGAATTCGAGTGCGGAGTCGATCCATTAGTTCGGTCGTGGCGGCAACACCGAGGTCCGCGGTCAGCAGGACTTCTTCGACTTCATCCCAAGTGTCGTCGTCGATGTCGTCTCGTGAAAGCAGAGACAGCAGTCCCTTGCCAAAAGTGTTGTTCGAACGCGCAAGGCGTTCGCGTAGTCGATGCAGGCGGCCTTTGGTGGGTTCGGGGACTTCGACTTCCCATATTCCAGGCTCTTCGAGCACCTCGGGCGCCGGCGCTTCAACTGTTTCGGCAGGTGCATCCAGAAGGCTCGTTCCGACATCGGCTACCCCGCGCCGCTCGGTGTCTCGGGGAACGGAGTCGTCGTCACCAACGCCCGGGGCGTAGTCGATGCCCGGACGCGGCTTCGACGGTGGCGCCGTTTTGCCACCCCGGCCGCGGGTGAGTGCGATGCCCGCACCGATGACGAAGCCCAACAGGACGACGGCAATGACGAGATACCAGGTCACAGACTCCATGGAGTCATCCTCTCAGGCCCGAGATGGGCTACACATGACGCGTTGTTACGCGCTGACGGCTTCCCGGATGCGCTGGCCGATTACCTGAGTCACACCATCGCCACGCATCGAGACGCCGTAGAGCGCATCGGCGATCTCCATCGTGCGCTTTTGGTGAGTGATGACGATGAGTTGGGAACTGTCGCGCAATTCCTCGATCATGTCGATCAACCGGCCGAGGTTGACGTCATCCAGCGCGGCCTCAACCTCGTCCAGGACGTAGAACGGGCTTGGCCGGGATTTGAACAGGGCGACCAGGAACGCCACCGCCGTCAGGCTGCGTTCACCACCGGAGAGAAGCGATAGGCGCTTGACCCGCTTGCCCGGGGGCCGGGCCTCAACGTCGATGCCTGTGGTGAGCATGTTGCTCGGATCGGTGAGCACCAATCGGCCTTCACCACCGGGGAATAGTCGAGCAAATACTTGCTCGAATTCCCGCTCCACATCCCGGTACGCCTCGGTGAAGACCTGCTCCACGCGTTCATCGACTTCTTTGACGATGTCGAGCAGGTCGTCTCGAGAACGCTTGAGATCGTCGAGCTGCTCGGTTAGGAAGCGATGACGCT
>Ga0181594_10002465_pt1 | contig 16971 bp, 38 predicted proteins | sample 071ome_18_FD_145603 | JGI IMG/M metagenome (GOLD analysis project Ga0181594, IMG submission 145603) | Coastal salt marsh microbial communities from the Groves Creek Marsh, Skidaway Island, Georgia - 071413BT metaG (spades assembly) | ecosystem: Environmental > Aquatic > Marine > Intertidal zone... | reverse complement strand
AGGTGTTTCTCCCCCTAGTTCGTTATTGAGCCATAAATCCCAATACTCCTCACCTGAATAATGACTCGCTAAGTCAATTAATTCAGAGTTGTAGACAGGGACAAGACTGTCACAGATTTCTCTGATTATATCGTCCGTCACCTCATCGTAGTTTTCTAGGTCTTCAATTATTTCTTGTTTCATTGACCACCTAGAAACTTGTCTTTCCTCACAAATATCCATTTGCTTTCCTTTCTCTATTCTCTGTCTATATTACACATCTTAAAATTATATGCAAAAAAATTAGGATTGATTTCTAAATAAGATTGCATAAAAAATCGGATTGAACATTCTTACATTCCCCTCCGGGAGGTCGCATTTGGGATAAGGAAAAGCGAGTCCATTAGAACTCGCTATCCTCAAATAAGTCCGGTCTTTCATCTGCGAATATTCTTTCAAACTGAAGAATATCCTCATCATCTATGTCAATCATTTCTCTGATATGACTTTCCAAACTTTCTACTTCATTATCTGACCAATTTAGGTTGTAATACTCCTGCATTCCTTTAGAGAATACTCTTTCGTAAATCCACGCTAAATCATTCATATAAGTATGTTGGTCTTCTTGATAAGCCATTTTTAGATAGTAAGCTATTAATCTTACATTATTATTGTCTATCAAGTCTTGTGCTACTGCTTCAGCAACTTTGTTCATTGGGTCGTAATATGCTCTACTTCTACACATTACCAAACCTCGTTGTATTCAAACGAAGCATTAACCTGTCCGTGAAAATCAATAAAGATTCCCATAAACTGTCCATCATCGTCAAAGATTCCCTCAACGGCGTACTCTCCGTCACCGTGAGTAGTACTCATTACGACACCAAGCTCAACTTCAGCGAAGCCGTTTTTGTTAGCTTCACAAACCTTTGTATAAAAGTTTTGCTTATTGTCTAAGGTAGGGTCGTTCTTACTAACAGGAACTCTCCTTACTTCCTTGACTCCGTCTTCTTCTCCAACAACTTCCTCTTTCCATTCAAGATTCCATTGTCCGTTACCTTGTTCGGTATGTTTGAGGTAGCAGGGGTCAGTAATAAATACCTGTCCCGAATCTACACCAATACTGCCGATTACACGAGTTTCCATTTGTTTTCCTTTCTCTAACTCTCTAACTATCGTACTACATCTAAAAACTTATGTCAAAAAAAATAGGATAAAAAATTCGGATTAAATGAGAGGTTGTAATGGGGGAAAATAAGATTCACCACCGGAGGTGGTATCCCTTCGGGGACCCGCTCCGCGGGGGTCTAATTTGGATATAAAAAATAGGGCTAGAGGGGAAAACTATAAAACCCTCTAGCCCCGAAGTAGCTATGCCTAGCTTTAGATATGACAGTCTACGACTAATCCTATATGTGTATCCTTATACTTCTCTATTAGATTATCAGTAAGTGCGTATTGGTCTTGTTTAGCTTCTTCTGTTTCGCCTAAATCCAAACTGTCTAAGCTAGATATTCCAAACCAACCCATTTCACCTGCTTCTATCCAACCCTCTTCGGGAAACAACATTGCCCATACTGTTTCTTCTTTACGCTTTACCATAGTTAGTAAGTCTTTCTTATCGTAATACTCTTTAGGATTGCCCTCATTATCATAAAATCTTACGATAGGATTACCACTAGCTATATAGTCTGTAATCAATTCGTAATATTCTTCTCTTGATATGTCTTTCTTATCAATACCAAGTTCGCTTTCTATTTGGTGTAGTTTAAAACCAAGTTCTTCTGTCCAATAAGGTATTTCTTTTTCTTTAGAGAATACGCTTATATCTTCAAATAGTCCATTGTCGCCCATATCACGCCAACGCCCACCGACTACCCACCAATCCCATTTTGCATAAGGATTAGAGTAAAAGACATCTTCTACATCTCCCTGTTCACTCCAAACGATTTCATCACTATAACAAAATAATGATTTGAATAGTTCACAATGGTCATTGTTATACAGGTCAAAATCTTCTGTAGCCATAAGTCCATAAATTTCAGTAAATGGCTCTAGCTTTACAGCGATTTCATCTTCTGTGTATCTTCTAAATCCACCCTCTGCTTCTTTATCATGCACTTGCGATACTCTATGGTGTTTTTCTTGTTGGTTTTTAATATCATTAATTTCTTCAGCTAACTGTGACCATTGTTTGTTTTTATAACTTGAATAAATTTTTGAAGCAGTTTCGTTATACTCCAAAACTCTTTCAACATAATCACTCTCATTTGGTGGACATTCGTTATAAGGTTCTAACGCGTTTTCTAATTCGGGGTGATACCATTGGTGGTCATAAGCATTCTGCCATTCTTCCTTACCCTCAAATTCTCTACCCTGTAGTTTTTCTAGTCCTTCTTTTGGTAATACTACCAATACTGTAAAATGTGACATCTTACTCCTCTTCTTTCTCTAATATTTCATAGTCGGGTAGTTCAGTTGTGCTAACCCACCACTCAACTATTTCATCTTTTATATCATCTATATCTTCAACTTCAACTCTTACATTGAAATTAAAGTTTACATAATATTCTTTCATTAGTTTCCTTTCTCTAATCTTTTATAACTGTATCACATATCTAAAAATAAGTAAAGGATTATTTCTAAAAATTAGGATTAAATTTTAAGTCGTAATGACACAATCTAAATTGCACCACCCAAAGGGTGGTACCTCCCGGAGGGTTACCGCTACGCGGGTGCAAGTTGGAAAATGGGTAGGAAAACTATGAAAACCTACCCATTATTAATCCTATTTATTAAAAAAGTATTCTTCTACTTTGATACTAGCGATAGCTAATCCACTAAGTACAGTTAGTAGTCCAATACCCATTAATACCATGTAAACTATTACTTGAATCGGCATATTAGTTCTCCTCTCTAGGACAATCCTCATAAGGAAAGTCTTCTTGTTCTTCGCATAAACAAAAATTAAATTCTTCTACTTGTTTTGTATGAGTAAAGTTAGCTAACTCCCCATAACTCCAATCTTCTCTCATTCAACAACCTCCCATTCTCCAACAGTTGTATCATCGCTAGTTATTACTATCGTATGACTTTTAGGTCTTTCTTTTAATCCTAACTCATACAACTTTTCGTAATATTCATCTTCATCTAAGACTTCATCTTCTTCACATTGAAAGATATAGATAGTTTCTCCCATAGGTCTATCGTGATGACTTCTAGTTAAAGTTATGACTCCACTTTCAACATGAGTAAAATCTAACTTAGCAGTTAAATGTGAATCACTTAAGGTATCAAATACCATATACTTTAAGAAAACAGAATCTAATTCTTTAACTTCAGTATTGCCGAATTGATTCATCCAACCAACATACCCCATTGCTATCCCATACTCCCAACCTAAGTCCATAAGACTTGCACTTAGTTCGGGCAATAGTTCTCCAATATTCCAATCAGCATACTCTTGATAAGCATATTCGCATGGATACTCTTCTTCACAATAAGGACAATCATCGTGTGACTCCACACTAGATTCATCCCATATCCATTCTTTATAACCCAACAACATTTTTAGCTACCTCCTCCTTAATCTTCCAATCGTTAATCAGTTTCATAGCTACATGCTTTCTTATCTTTCTCCAATACTTTACAGTATCCATATTTACCTCCAACTACTTGGTAGTAGTACCTGCTTTTTAGAGATACCACTATATCTAGCTTTCTTTTTACTTTTATTTGCTCTTCTTTGTAATCTATTCATACTCAATATCTTAGTAGATTCGTATATATATGCAACTATATTTAGATATTTTTTTTAGATTAAATGTTTCATGTGAAACACCGAATCCAGTTTTCACCACCGTAGGTGGTTCCCCAAAGGGGTTTCCGCTCCGCGGAGGTGGAACTTGGATTACTCCAAGTCCTCCTCGGGAATACCATATTCTTTTATATCTCCACATATCTTTAAACCATGCTTAAACATTACTCCCATAGTTTTATAGCTTTTGTCAAAGTCAAGAGTACTATTATCAATATCCTCAATAGTAAATCTCTCATCATTTTCTTCATATTGATTAAAGATAACTTGAGCCATTGCGCTTTCTTCATAATATGGCTCAATTTCTTCTTCTACTGTATTGTCCATATAAAGTTTTGCAATAGGTATCATTCTTACCTCATCTCCATGAACCTCTTGTGAAACGATAAAGAAACAATTTTCCTGTGTAGCTTTATCAAACGCACAAGCGATTTGTAGCGTATGAGAATTTCTTTTAAGTAACAAATACTTTTCGTATATTTGACCTAAGCCGATAATTTTTTCGTTTTCCATTTTTACCTTTCTCTAATTACCTATAACATTACTAGATTGTAAATTTTATGCAACTCAATTTAGATATTATTTTTGAGATATATAATCCTATTTCTACCCACGGAGTGGTGTCCGCAACGCGGTTTCCCTGCCGGGGGCGTAAGGGTTGGATTACTCCAACACCTTAATGCCCTTATTAGGAAAAAGAGTTTTGTCTTTAGGATTTTTAGAGAATCTTTTATCCCAAATGTCTATCCACTCGTAGCCATTGTGACAGACTTTATTGTCGTAGCCTTTCGGGTCATCGCTTCCTGTACTAAGACCACAGTCATATTCCATTCCGCCCTCATCATTCCAATCCCAACAATTTTCAGTATGGGCAAATGAGTTTTCGCACCTAGCAACTACATGAGTCACGAAACCATCTGTTTCCCAATCAATTGATGAGCTTTCAGCCATCATCTCAAAACAAGACATGTCTACAACTAACGGTGTTTCACAATCGTCGCAAACGAACTTTGGATTTTCATTGTAATCAGACTCTAACTCCTCTAATTGTCTTTGAATTTCTTTTTCTTCTGCTTTTGTAAATTTACTCATACTATTACCTCTGTAAGTTCTCCGCAATCAATACATATTTCTATTGAAGAATCTCTTCCGTTTGGGTTACTAATATATTTTCCTTCTATGTTTTCATGTGAACAGTTCATTATTCCTCCTCTAAAATTTCCACAGATAAAGTTATAGTTTTACCTTTTAGTGGACCCTCTGTAATCAGCACAGTATCATCAGAAATGTACTCTGCACAACCTTTGATTTTTTTCATATTTTTCCTTTCTAATATTCTTAATCTAGATTACTACATCTTAAAATGTTTGTCAAATAATATTGGAATAAATTTTTGCAACCTTGACCTCCCCGGAGGGGTACCGGCTCCGCCGGAAGGTGTGGCTTGGATTTCGTGCATTATAGCATATCTACAATATATGCAAGTATATTTTAAAAAAATAAAAAATAAAATATGACATACTATTGCAAGTATGCAATACTTAGTTATTGGCTTTTTGATAAATAAATAAAAGAAATCTTTTCAGAGGAATTTGAGAGGTGGCTCGTAAAGTGTCCACAGTATCGCAAAAGAAACTTCCTGCTTAGGTTCGTAGTCAGCACAGATGACACCCATTGGCTCTGTCCCTGTACCAACTACCTACCCTGTTCATAGTGAGCTTATCGAAACTACCTGCGCAGAGTGGTGAGAGAAATCTCTTGTTGCAACCCTAACACCAATCGAAATCCTCTGAAAAGATTTATCGCATAACTCCTTTCGGTTATGAGTGAGAGAAAGAGCAGGCAGGACACAGTCCCCCTGCTCTTTTTTTTTATCCAATTTTCACCCCCGTAGGGGTTACCGCTCCGCGGAGGTCCCGTTTGGATAAACGAAAGCCCCGTTTTCAACAAACAGGGCTGTAAGTATTTACGGGGCTATCGTTTTAATCTTCATACGCTAAAACAGTTTCGGCGTAATCAAAATATTTTGTCAAGACTTCCATATCGGCTCTAGTCAAAAATATTTTAATTGTTTCGCCGTCTTTTTTATCGCTCAACTCAACATTAACAAAAGGCTTTCCTTTGTCTATTTCTAGAGTATCTAGTTTAATTGGGCTTAACATTATTCTTCCTCTCTCTTTTCAACATAATCTAAAGCAACCATTTCAACAATGAGTTTCCATGTTTCATAATCGTATGGCTCTCTCATACTATTAGCTTTATGGATAGTATCGTACTTAGCTAACCAATCGGCTAAATCTTCTACTGTATATGATGTTCTAGGTTTCATTCTTCTTCATACCTCGCAAACTTTTCTTGTAATTTTTTCCATTCATCAATATTCGGTTGAATATGTTTCATAAATTCTTCGGGTGTAGTTTCTACAGTTTCGCCCGTTTCCATATTATGTATTTTCATTCTTCTTCCTTAATTTCGTAAATTGTGCCTTTGAAGATTTCTGTGATTAAATCAAGATTTTCTTCTATAGCTTTTTCATTTATTAATTCACCAGACTTAAAGACATCTGCTAAATCGTGTGCGTTATTTATTTTTCTCATACTTAAACATTAACAGATACAAATATTTATGCAACTTATTTTGGATATTTTTTTTTAGATTTGAAACTATATTTGCAATGTGGACCCCGAAGGGGTATCCCGAAAGGGTTCCGCTACGCGGTGCAACTTGGATAAAAAAAATGGGGGGTTGCTCCCCCCATTTGGTTACTTCTTCATCGTTAGTACTTTATAAATTGCGTACAACATTTATTCACCTCCTAACAAATTGATAATTTTAGAACTTGTATCTGTTATTGCTTTAATAGAATCTTTTAGAATGTCTTCTTCTCCATTAGTCCAGCTTGTTAAATATCCTATTGAATAAGAACTAGTGTCAATATTGAAATAATCACAAACTACATAAGCTATAGATTCTGCCTCGCATTCTCTCTGCTCTTGTGGTGCTAACATGTCGCCTAGTGAATCTCTATCGTGTGCAAACATGTGACCGATTTCATGAATTAAAGTTTTAATCTGTTGTGCTTTTGGTCTGTCATTACTTACAACAATTTCTTTATTATGAAAATCTGTCCACCCATTTAAAGTGTCTGACCCTGTATCGTCATATTTAAAATTAAATTTATTATCTATGATGATTTGAATTAATTTTTCTTCCAATTCTGTATCTTCAATAGTTTTATTAACCCACTCTGTTAATGATTCAATCGGTTTAATTGGTAAATCGGGTATCGGCTCTGTATCTTCTATAGCAAATACATAAACTTCTTTAAAATAAAGTTTTGATTCTTCTTCTTCGGTTTCATCATTAATTTTTTTATATGTCATAGGTGCTAATTGTGGAATGCGTATCGGTGCTATTCTCTCATTACAACTACAGTCTTTAACTGCTATTGCTCGGCACTCAATACATGCAACAGGTATTCTATTTAATTTTTCAATCCATTGCTTATAACCCATAACATAAGTGGCTTTTGGTCGCCAAATAAATATCAAGAGTTTATTAAAATAACTTCTACTATGAAATTTTCTAATAAACTTCAAATAATTCATATATTCTTTTGAGTCTGCAAATTCTAAAACTTGCTGATTTAATTTTTCAATTGTTTGTTTAATTTTTGTATTCATACTGAAATATTAATATTGTTATTTTTAGTTGTCAAATTTTAGGATTAAATTTTTTTGGATTTGCACCCCACAACTAGCACCCTCCGGCAGAGCCGGTATCCGCGAAGCGGTGCCCCTGCGGGGTCCAACTTGGATATAAAAAAAACCCCCCGATTTCTCGGGGGGTTAATTAGGATTTTACCAATCTCTAAATTGAGATTTTGTAATTCCTTTACTCATACCTTTAAAATATAATCCTCTAGCTACATATTTATAAGCGGTTTGATAAGAAAATTCTCTTTTAGATTCATAGTATTCAATACCATCATCATTTTGTATCTCAAAATAAATTAATGTATTTTCAACATCAACACTATGAGCAATTCTCAAAACGCCTCTTTTGTTAGGCATTAATTCGCTTATCCATAACTCAATAGTTTTTACTCTATTAGCTACTTGATTAGTTTTTGGTTGTGTCATTTTTTTCTCCTATTCGGTATTTCTTATAAGGTAACCTTAATAGATTTAATTTTTTATGCAAATATATTTAGATTATTTTTTATACATGCAATGTATATTTATACATAAAAATTGGGATATTTTCACAATCGCAAATAGCTTGTGAAACCAATCCAATTCCGGCCCGGCGCAAGCGCCGGACATCCGGCCTCCGGCCGGTCCTCCTTGGAAAAATGGTACAAAAAAAAAGGGGGCTTTCGCCCCCTCTAAATCTACCGATACATATCGGGACCCCAATCAATGCGTCTTTCCTGTTCCATTTCTCGTGCGTACTCTGCGTCAAGAAAACCTTCATAATCTCTAAGGTTCCAAATTCCCAACTTTCTCAATTCCTTAAATTTTTTCATAGCTCTTTCAAAGTTATCTTTAAAAGTCCTATCGGAATTTTGAGTGTAGCCATAGATAGCTAAGAATAAACGAAGCATTTGAGGGCGTGAGTTTATAAAATAAACAAATTTATCCCAGTATTTTTTTAAAGCCCACTTAACGCGAAAATACCTCCCACGAATAATAGACTTTACAAAGTAAAGACCAAGAGTAATATAACTACCCCATGTATAAACTACATTAAGCACTAATAACGATATTTTTTTATTAGAAAATTTTTCTGAAATTTTTAACGCACGACCAAAAATAAAATCTCTTTTTTCGCGTGTAGTATAAAACCACAAAAACTCCCTAATTGTTTGTTTTTTATAATATTTTTTCATAATCTAAGTATAACAAACTAAAAATATATATCTACAAAAAAACTGGAAAAATTTATTTGACACAATGTATAAATATGCAATACAAATCCGGCGCCCGAGCTAGCTCGGGTATCCGGCCTCTGGCCGGGTCCAGCTTGGAAAAGGAGTACAAAAAAAAGGGGGCTTTCGCCCCCTGTTCTTCTTTTAAGGTTTTTAATCTTCTTCGTTAAATAATTTTCTTTCTAATTCATCAACTCTAGAAGTTGCCTTAAAGAATTTATCCTTATTGTAATTTGGGTTGGTTTTACTAAGCTCCCAAGCCAATCTATCTCTAAGGCTCCTAACTTCGTTAACTTTAAGCCATCTACTCATATTATCGTTAGAGTCATAGCTATAAACTGATTCAGCTTCATTATTCAAGCAATCAGCGATTATTTTATAGTCTTTTCTTGTCATAACCATGTGTTTCTCCTTTCGTTGCCCGAGGGCAACTGATATTCAGTTGTCTGAATATCCTAGCATTTTTTTTTAAAATCTCCAAAAAAACTGGGAAATTTTTTATGCACACAATGTATAATTATACAAATACAAATCCGGCCCCCGAGCGAGCTCGGGTATCCGGGCTCCGCCCGGTCCTCTTTGGAAAAAAGGTATAAAAAAAACCCCCTTAGTGGGGGGTTGGTTATTTCTGTTGCCAAGCTAACCACACTCCGAAACTTAATCAGAAATCCTAAAGACTAGTCCTCAGTAGCACCACAATCTGGACACACGAAATCTTCATAGTTATCTATGAGATATCTAACTTCAAGATGAAAACAATGAACATCTTCAGCCTTACGCCAGATTTGACCGAAACCATCATACGCCTCGTAGCACATACAATCGTATGGCAAACAACAGACAGAACGCCTATATGCCTCTTCATCTTCTAAACGAAAATCACGCACATAAACATCATTAGCTGTTGGACGAGGATATGAACGAGTTCTATTAGCTACAGATTGATAACGATTAGATTTAGAATAAATAACATTAAAGTCATTCATTTTAATTAAATCTTTTGCGTACATTACAGACTTGTAGACATCACGAAAATTATTTTCATAGCTTTTTTTAACGCTTACAAAATCTCTAAGAACATCAGCACCATTCCATAGCAAATTCTCTAGATTACCTCTACGATAAAATGATTTAACATCATTAACGAAATAACGAGAACGCACTAGAACGCAGACAAAATCCCAATTTATAGGTTGCAAGAAATATCACCCCCTTCCTTGATTGACATAAAAATATTAAACTCCTTTCTACTACAAGAATAACAGGAATAAATATATATGCAAATATACTTACTCACAAACCAAGCCCCGCCCCCGAGCGAGCTCGGGTATCCAGCCTACGGCTGGTCCAATTTGGATAAAAAAAAAGCCCTCCGAAGAGGGCTTAAAGATTTTGGATTTTACCATTCTCCTCTCTGTTTAAGTATCTCAACTGCTTGTTCCGAGCAACTATTACAGAAAACTCCATATCTAGCTAAACCGAAAGCGTTTCCTAATAAATGATTTTCGTTAGGATTTTCGGTTTTAGTTCCATAGTTATCTCTTACTAATAGCGTTTCACATACCTCGCACTTTATTCTTAACTCGAACATGCGTTCTAAATTTGCTTTTGGTCTAATTTTCATAGTTTTCCTTTCGTTCATGTAATTACCTTACTAGCTTTTTATATATATGCAAGTATATTTTAAAAAAAATTTATTTAACACAATGCAAGTCGGACCCGAACTTGTTCGGGTATCCAGCGAAGCTGGGTCCCGTTTGGATAAGACAAACACGAATACCCTCCGTAGAGGGTAATCGTGAACTATAACGAAAGGAGGTTTGCTAAATCTCCTTAGAGAGGTTGTATTCCATGCTCTCTTTAAGCATTTTCAACCAATCTTTAATGTTTTGGTCAATTGGATAAGTATCAATAGTTGTGTTCAACTCATTGATTGTCCAGTTGTAAACTCTTTCGTATTTATTCATTTCGTTTTCCTTTCTTAATAAGTACATACTTAATTATACATATTTGCATACACTATGCAACTAAAAAATTGGGAAATTTTTCAATTTGCAAATGGGAAACAGAAACAGGACCCCGAACTCGTTCGGGTATCCAGCGAAGCTGGTCCGAATTGGAAAATGGGCACAAAAAAAAACCCCACCTCAAGTGGGGCTTTTTTAATCCTTTCTCTACTCTTTAAACTGGTAGTTTAGTTGTGTTATTTTGTTTCGCTCTTCTGTCATAGCTAACATAAGACCATTGACCTTTGGAAACATACTGTAAAGCTGTTTCAAGGTTATAAGTTTTATGAGTTCTATAAACTTGACCACTAGCACTAACAAGACCTAAATAAATAGTTTTATGTCTTTTAGTTTTAGTGAAAGCAAATAGAGAAACGAAACGACCTGCGCCTAATTCATTATTAGTTTTAATAATGTTTAAAAGACCAGATTTGAATTGATTTTCAAATGTTTCTTTCATAACTTCCTTTCAATAACCACATTACCATACTTGCATATATATATATGGTATTTGTTAGCTTTTTTTTCCCACTTTTTTATACATTAAATGTATAATTATACATTCACAAACTGGGATTGATTGTGAAAAATATTTCACAATCTTGTAACCTTGTGAAACAACCCCCGCGCCCGAACAAGTTCGGGTATCCGGCCTACGGCCGGTCCCGTTTGGATAACAGATACAGAAAAGCCCACCGAAGTGGGCTAATCTGCACTATACACGAAAGGAGGCGTTAAAACTTGTTTCTATTATCAAACAAAAATTCACCAAGCCATTGTTTTTTAATAACAGGTGTAGATTCGTCGTTTATGTCCTCCCTATTCCACATTTTGTGATAGTACCATTTTGCCTTAATTCTACCTTTAGCTGATTCAAGACTTTTGTCTTTTATTAAGAAAAAGAAAAAGGTAAGAATATAAGCTAACCATGTTCTGCTTTGACCTAAATGCCCATACCAATATCCAATTTCTTGTTTAGTGTGTGTATGGTTGTATCTTGGAAGAATGTTGTCGTCATTAATCCAATTTGCAAATTGGTGTGCATGTTTATGACAAAGACGAAAATAGACAGGCTTTTCGTCAAAGTAGTCATAAAAGTCACCATATCCACCTTGTGTAATAAGGTCTAGTGCGTTTTCGTTATTAGGTTCATAACTGACCCATGTACAGCTTTTAATTGCACAAGAGTCAGTTTCAAATCTGTAATCTGATTCTGCCATTAGATATACTCCTTTTTAATTTCGTCTAATATATATTCTTCGCATGTGTCACAGTGCATGAATTTATTATCAAACTTAGCTTTAATTTCTTTTTCTATAGTTTCTGCAATTTGTTCATGGCTTTTTTCGTCAGCGTCAAAATAGAAGCTGATTGTTTTACCAAAGTCACAATCGCATTTTGTTTTAACAGTTGTCATTCCAGACTTTTCAAAAAACATTCTTTCGTCAAAGTCAGAATTTTCATTTCTTACTGTTCCTGTATGGCTTATAAAGTAGTTCATAATTTCCTTTCGTTTGTATATAAATATTATAAGCATATATGTAAATATAAACCAAGTATTTAATCAAAAAATCTGGGAAATATTTCACAAGCCCAATACCCTTGTGAATCAATCCAAACCGGACCGCTACAAAGTAGCGGTAGCCAGTGCGGAGCACTGGTCCCGCTTGGAAAAAAGGTACAAAAAAAAAGCACCTAACATTTCTGCTAGGTGCTTGATTTTATCCTATGAGTTTAACCCCTGCTGTCTTTAGTGCTAGGAACACCAAGACTATAGGGACAATGTATTCCATTATTTTTCTACTTTATGAACTACAATATCTTGCAAAGATTTTATAAGTTGTTTCCTAATATCATCATCGATATAGAAAGTTACCATATTATCCTTGTCAAAATATTCATTGTAAGTCCTTACCTGTAGAACAAATCTATCTGGCTCTAATAAAGTTGTCCAGATATCTACTTCATCATTTTCCCAATTATTATCTGCTTGAGTTGTGACATGGTAATCGACTTCACAATTATCAAAATCTATGTCCATATTGTTATGACCAATAGATTTGGTATTTTCATTTAAAGAGTTTCTAAATTCTCTTTTAATGTCTGCTAATTGTTTTTTTGTTTTTCCATAATAAGTTACATTTAAACTACTCATTATATTTCCTTTCGTTATGCGTACTCATTCCTTTTGAATAAGTATCTATCTAGCCACCGATTAAGATGGCTAGTTAGATAATTACTTACCGATTACTAATTCTCTCATTAGTTTTGCCTCGTGTCTTGTCTTCTTCTCTAATTCAACTTGTGCATTGTCTAAGAGATTAGACTTTAAGTTAGTAAGTTCTTCTTCTGATAAGTAATAACTTGCTTTGTTGCAAATATCCTTAATTTCATTTCCCATGTTTTCCCATAGTTTTTCCATTGTTATTCCTTTCGTTATTGATATCCATTTAGATATCCTAGTGGCTACCCTTTAAGATAGCCACCGAGATATTTAAGCGTTGTAACCTGTTATTTGGTTAGCTACTTGTACCCATTTATTAGCACTTCTGCCGAATGATTGGCTAAAGTTTTTACTTACTTGAACTTCACCTGTCTTCTCGAATTCGATACTGTCGTAGACTGCACGAATGTTCTTTAGTCCATTGTATTGTCTGAATGCGTAATCAAATCTGCCCTTATTCTGTACATCTTTTAAATAATCTGTACTAGCTTTTTTGTCGCATACATAGACTTGATAAAGTCCAGACTTCTTTAAAACTCTAGTGATAACTAGGTGATTGTCTTTGAGCGTACAGTCTGCCCAGACTATCAATTCTTTAAAGTTGTCTTTGTTAGTTTCTAATATATTTTTAATTAATAAGTTAAACATTGTTTAACCCCTTTCGTTATATAGTTTTTTACGATTGTAAAAAATTGGCTTAAAAACTTTTTTCGGGTTTTAGGTCGGTCTTGCGTTTTCATAATCGGTGCAGACTAGGTCGCAACCCATATCTTCTGTCCATAATTAATCTCGAGTAACACTTTAGATTTATCTAAACCCCGAATTCAGTTGTCAAAAAGCCATTACTTATTTGTACCATATATCAAAACTTAATCAAAATTATTCAATCTAAAAACTATCTAAAAACCCCAATGTTTATGGGGTTGCTTAATATTTTTTTCCCATTCTTAAAAAAAATTCTCTATTTTAAGCTTAAAAAGTGGTTAAGACTTTTATAAATGTATATTTATACATTCAGATGTATATTTATACATCTATACTATTACTTTAGATTTGAACAAGAGAAAACAAGCCCCGCGGGCCAGCAAGCTGGCCTGCACCGCCTTCGGCGGTGGCTGAGTCTTGTATTCTATTTATACTAGGGGCAGGCTAAATATCGCTGGATTGAAAATCAATCTATTTTAAGCTTCCCGCACAATTTTTCCTATATTCCAATGCAAGTTGATTTGCGCACCCTATAGTATAATAAATACATGGATATTGACCATACTAAACAGCTTCCGCCCCCTGTGGAGGATTCCTCATTGGATTCCTTTACTAGCTCTGTGGGTCGTCCGTCGAAATTGGAAGACTCCAGAGTGGAAGAACTTGTGAAGTGGCTAAAGCTAGGGTATTACATAGAAGACGCTTGTACTATGGCAGGAATTGGTAAAACTACCTACTACAATTGGATAGCCAAGGCAGAGCAAGAAGAAGGGCCAGAATATGTGGAATTTATGAACGCAGTAAAGAAGGCGCGCGCTGAGGCAGAAGGTGCTCATATCATGAATATTCGTAAAGCGGCCGATAACGGGGTCTGGCAGGCCTCTGCGTGGTTCCTAGAGCGTTCTCACCCTGTTAAGTGGGGTAAGCGTAACCCAGACCTAATTAACGAGGAATCAGACGAACCTGTGGAGTTCGATATCAAATATGCTGATGGTTAACCTTCCCGCCAGAATTTTCCTATATTTTCTTGCGTTTTGACATAGGCACTTGATTTTCAACAAATTTTTGTGTGTGTATATATATTTTTAAGTTTTTTCCCCTCCCGGGACGGATATAGCCCCTCCCCTACCCTATTTTAAAAAATTTTTTTCAAGGCCCCTAGGTTTTATAACACTATGCTGTTCTCTTTAGGAGTATGTGCGGCGGGGGAGCGGGTTCTATTAGGCTAGTAAGAAGTATCTATGAGTATATATTGCGAGGCTTTATATCTAGCGTTAGTTATATTGCGCATTCCTCTATAGGACCACCCTCACAACAGGAGATAGCTTTTTGCATATATGCAGGGCAGTGTGGTGTGTAGCAGTATAAACCTGCATTTTTTTCAAACAGGTCCACATAGCAGACAGGACACTTCATTCTTGCATTAGCTTCGCCATGTAATATAGACAACATAGTAAAGCAATACCACAGATAATATTGATAGCCAAGTCATTCTTCTTCTTGTGCTGGATTGTTTAGGTATATAACTTTAATAGACATTTTACAATTATTAGGGGATTGTTCGCACATCCATTGATTGTTCTGTATGTGTCTGAGTGGTTCTTTACACTCAACACATCTATTTATTTTTTTTCTGCTCATTAATTATCTCCTGTACTATGGGTATAAAATACTTTAAAAACTTATTAGTTGTTATTGCAACCCATATCATTACACCAATAGATATAATTGATACGGTTATCGCCAATATGATTTCGGTCATAAGACCTCCTAGGGTTGATTACTTAGCCAGTAAGCAATTGCCAATTAGTGGCAATCATTAGAATAGTAGCTGTCATGAGCAAATAGCCCATTAGCTCCATTTTTGATACTTTTCCAGATAACTCTTTTTTAAGGTCATCTAATTTTTGGTCAAACTCTTGTTGATTCTTGAGAACCATTACTAACATCTCCTTCTGAGTAAATCCGTTGCCTTTAGGGTCTAATTCAGACATTAGTTCTCCAGATTCTCACAGAAATCACTACCATACTTACAATCACAAATTGAAATATGAGTTCCGTTATCGTTAATAGTTCTTAAACACATAATTATTTCTTTTTCTCCATTATAGCAAAAGATTCATTTATTTCGTCTAATGTTATTTTTCCGTCATCAATGTAGGCTCTTGCTAGAGCTTCTGCTACTTTAATTACGCCTAATGAGCCAGCAAGTAGTATAGAACTTACTGTATCTACGCCTATAAGGCTTCCAGCACCTATAACTGCTAGACCATTAGCTACGAATACTGCAATCATTCTTGCAAGTATTATTTTTATTTTTTGAAATTTTGATAATCCGTTAGGCATTTTTACAACAATCTTTATCACATTCTTCGGTCTTTTTCTTATCTCCAGAAATATAACCTGCGATAATACCAACCATACCTGTTATAGACATTTGTAGTAGCTCTATAACGCTATCATCAGGTCCTTTACCTTCTTTTAAAGATACATAGAAATCTCCAATAACGATTACACCTAATAGTAGTAATAAACCACTTGTCATAACCATTACAGTTTGGTCCTTCATTACACCTTGTATTTTCTTTTTAGCTTCCTTCATTAGTCCCTCAATCTTATTGTTACAAGCCAAATAACTAGAGATACTACTATCGCTATACCTACTATGTCTTGTGCTGTACCAGTTAATGTAAACCAAGCTATGAAAAAGCCTAGTATTGTAAACACTTGGGCAATAGTTTCTTTACCCATGTCTACGAAAAACTTTATTAATTTTTTGATATTCACTAAAATCTCCTCATTAGTGCTCCCGCACTTGATATAATTTGTGACGCTATTATGACCGGAACAACAACTTCTTGTGCCTTTTCTTTCTGGTCACTAGTCATGTCGTCCCCTAAAGAACTGATATCCAACTCATCTATTTTAACATCTAAAAGCGAACCTATGGGGTTTTCCAAAAATGCCTCTACTTGCACCTCTGTAATAGTATCTGCAAGTGTGTAGTTCTCTACATCTTTGTTTTCTATAGCTCTATCTACATATTCATCGACAGCAGTAGCTATATTTTCTTCTTTAGCGGCCTGTTGTGCAACTATTTCAACATCTTTAGCGGCAGTTTCTTCATCTTTGAAACCAAGAACTTTACCAACTTCAACTTTTTCTTCTTCAGATAATTCAGCTACAGTTTCGGGTTTAGTAACTTCTTTCACAACAGCTTTGACAACTGCCTTAGTAGTGTTATCAGCAGTAGCTAAATTTTGTACAGATACTTTAGCTACCTCTTTAACAACTTCGACTTTCTTTTCTT
>Ga0181594_10002461_pt1 | contig 16986 bp, 13 predicted proteins | sample 071ome_18_FD_145603 | JGI IMG/M metagenome (GOLD analysis project Ga0181594, IMG submission 145603) | Coastal salt marsh microbial communities from the Groves Creek Marsh, Skidaway Island, Georgia - 071413BT metaG (spades assembly) | ecosystem: Environmental > Aquatic > Marine > Intertidal zone... | reverse complement strand
CAGGGGCGGTTGGTCCAGGTGATGACCTCTCTCACATCGCCGATGACGTCGGCGTCGACCCATTCCTTGATGCGGCGCATGCCATCGAAGGTATGGCCCTGGTTGCCCATCTGGGTGATGACTCCGTAATGCTTCGCGGCCTTCTGCAGCGTGCGGACCTGCCAGATGTTGTGGGCGAGCGGCTTTTGGACGAAGACGTGTTTGCCGGCCTCCATTGCGGCCATGGCAGCGGCGAAGTGCGTATGGTCCGGGGTGGAGATGGAAACGGCGTCGATCTCCTTGCCCATCTTGTCGAACATGACGCGGAAGTCCTTGAATTTTCTTGCCTTGGGCGCGCGATTGAAGGCCTTGGCGGCGCGCTCATCATCCACATCGCTCATGGCCACGGCGTTCTGTTTGATTGCCTCGCCCACGGCGTAACCGCCCATGCCGCCGCAGCCGATGACCGCGACGTTGATCTTGCTGTTGGCGGACTCGCCGGGTTTGCCAATGGCGAAGGAGGGCAGGGTGAACGCGGCCGAAGCGGCGGCGGTTGACTTGAGGAACTGTCGGCGGGTGGTCTTCATGAAGGGAATGGTAAACGTATTCCGGGGGTTCGGTGGCTTCTGAGAGTGAATCCGCCATAAGGGGGAGAGGCGCCGGGCGCAAGGGAATTTGGGCGGGCTCTGAGCGGCTCTTGCAATCGGTTTTAAGCCATCCCGGACCTTGCGGGCGATGTCGCCCAATGGTAGGAGTCGTGCGGGTCAGTGAGCGCAGATTTGAAATCGAGGGGTAAGGCGGCAATCGACGGTGAAGCGCCCGCGGCTGAGACAGGCCGCGGCGGCAGTCCGGCGTCCAAGCGGAAGGGGCGACGTCGTGCGATCGCGGCGGTCTTGGTTGTTGCTTCGTTCGGGATGTCCTTGGGCATCCTGTATCCGCTAGCGGAGGGATGGACGCGGCGCGCGGAACGCAGGTTTTATCGGGAATGCGTCGAATCCTTCAACGGGCAATGGAACAACATGTATGTCATGGATGGGGAGAGTCGGATACAGTATCGTCTGGCGCCCGGCTTTCGGGATGAACATGCCTACACGCCGGAATTGGAGCGAACATTCGAATACCGCATCAATGAGGCGGGCTTCCGCGGCGATGACCTGCCTGACTTGGAGCCATTCCGGGAACGTGGGGGGCGGGTCGTATTTCATCTTGGAGATTCCTTCACCATGGGGATGAACGTGACGCAGGGGGAGTCGTTTCCCGCACGTTTGGATCGCCTGTTTGGAGGCGGTATGCTTCACGTGAACGGCGGTGTGATTGGCTACAACCTTGAGCAGTGCAAGGAGAGTCTGGCAGAGAACCTGGAGCGGTTGTCTCCGGACCTGGTTGTCCTGAACTTCTATGTGAACGATGCGGATCCCGCCGTGATCGCGAAGCAGAATCCGGACATTGAATTGGGGGCCTGTCGGTCCTGGTTTTATGAACTGCATGTCCGTCCCAAGCTGCGCGCCTGGTTCCCGGGGATTGACGCTTTCGCGCGGACACGGCGGTGGCTGCCGTCGGAAGTCAGCCACATGGAGAATTTTGAAACCGGCACGGCGGCGCGACAGATCGCAGAGAACGCCTACCGGGAAATGGCGGCCCTGTGCCGTGAGCGCGGGGTTCTGTTGCTGACGGTTTCCCATCCCCTGATTCCCGGCACGGACTTTGCCTCGGATCACTACAAGTACGCCGAGTTGAATGGATTGGTGAAGACCTGGGCCGCGGCGGTTGGCAGTCCCTTTGTGGACCTCCGGCAGGAGATTCTGCGTTCCGGTCGCGCGTCGGAGGAACTCATCATCCAGGGGGACGGACACTGGGAGGGCGGGGATCGGGGGGGGCACGCCTTTGTGGCGGAGGTTCTGGCGGCAAGGATTCGCGAACTGCTGACGCCGGAGCCCCCCGCTGCCCGGTAGGGCGGGGAACGTTATGGCGGGGCTACTTCGCCCTGCGGCGCACCTCGAATTGCCGGTGTTTGCGCGTGGATTTGACGGTCTCGAATCCGAGGCGGTTGGAGAAACCGGTGAAGATCTCGCGGGCCTTGAGATTGTCGTAGCCGCCGCTGTGCGCGTGTAGAAGGTAGCGGAGGTGAAGCGGGTTCTCTGCAGAGATCTGAAAACCGTCGTCCATGCAGAAGGAGGCGCCCATCCAGCCGTCTTCGCGCACGTGCCATTTGGTTGGGTGGCGGGGATTGGCAGGGTGGTCAAAGAAGGTGACGCCTTCAGTGACAACCCGGCGGTTGGGACCGGTTCCGACTGCGATTGGTCCGCTGTAGTCCATCCAGCGGGCCGGGTTGCCGAAGATCTCCGGTTCGCCGACCCGCCCTTCGCTGTCGCGCAATTGTCCGTAGCCGAAGTGGGCGGAGAGCGATTTTGCGACGCGGACGGCCAGGAAACCGAAGTTGGTTTTCTCCAGTTGGACGGACGGGCTTTTCTTCGGGGGGCGCAAGGTCAGTTGGAGTTCGAGGAGGTGTTCGTTGTCGGGGAGCGGGATCAGGGCGGCGACGGTTTCCTGCTCCATGATTTCCGAGCCGTCGGGAGCCAACCATCCCGCGACGGTGGCCATGATCGCTTCCTTGTCGCCATCGGCGTAGGCGAGCCAGTGTTTCTGGCGGATGCGGCCGAACTGGCCGTCGGGACGCGGGTCGGCCCAGAAGTCGACGCCGGCGACCTTCTGGTGGGCGAACCAAACTGAGCGGTGATGATCGTGGTTCGGGGCTCCGGGGTGGCCCATGCGCGTGAGTGATTTCCCGGAGGGGCCGTTGAAGGGGTGGAAAAAGGGGCGCGGGTATTCCTTGTCGAAATGCCAGCGAAGCTTCTCGATGCCATCAATGCGCAGTGAGACCTGTTGTCCTGGAAGCGGGATGATCTCGCAGCGGGCGGGCTGGTAGTCGGCGGCGAACGATGCGGAAGCGAAGGCGGAGGCGGCCAAAAGAGCCGCGGAGCGGGGGACTCGGAACATGCGTTCATCAAAGGCCGAATGACGCGTTGAGTTCAAGCCGGGATCCGGGTGAGGCTGCAGATTGAACGAATCGGCGATGGAGCGTTTCAATGGATCATGAAGAAACAAATGAAGGAGCGATGGGGCCATCTTTGGCGCGAATGGATTCGCCCCTTGGGAACGGTGGTCCTGGTTGTGTTTTCCTTTCGTTCGTCGATCGCCGATTGGAATGATGTGCCGACCGGCTCGATGAAGCCGTCGATCGTCGAGGGCGATCGTGTTTTTGTGAACAAGCTGGCCTATGACCTGAAGGTTCCGTTTACGCGGGTGCGGTTGGCGAATTGGGGAAATCCTGAGCGCGGCGATGTGGTGGTGTTCTTCGCGCCGTCCGATGGCACGAGAATGGTGAAGCGGGTGATCGGTCTGCCGGGCGACCGGATTGATTTGGTGGACAACCGGGTCTTCGTGAATGGCGAGGCGTTGGCCTACAAACCGATGGATCCCTGGTTTGGCGAGCAGCTTCCCGAGGCGGAGCGTCGAGGGGGGCTGTTCGCGACCGAGGAACTGGGAGGGCGGGAGCATCCGATGATGATCACGCCGAGCTTGCCGGCGCCGCGGACGGCCGGACCGTTCATCGTCCCCGAGGAACACTACTTCATGATGGGCGACAACCGGGACAACAGCCTCGACTCGCGATTCTACGGCGCGGTCGAGAGAGACCGCATCGTGGGCAGGTCGACGGCGGTTGTCTTTTCCTTTGAGCCGGATCGCTTGCTGGGGCTCCGCTGGGGGCGGTTGTTCAAGCCGATGCCTTGAGTCTCGGCGGTGAACTGAATTTGCCGCTCTTATCGGCTTGCTCGGAAGGCGGACGTGGCGCGCCGTTTTGTTTTTGTAATATTTCTGGCCTGGGGGCGAAGAACAGACGCCAAGGGCGCCAGATTGGGAAGCGGAGAAGTGTGCCGGGAATGTGGAACGGACTCCGGCGTAAAATCTGGCTTGGCCGTGGAACCGCGAGTCAGGCTGCGTGGCCGCCGAGATAGACTCTGGGAACCCTTCCCGTGACCCGGGTGAGAATTTCCCAGGGGATGGTGTCGCACCAGGCGGCGAGTTTGGAAACGTCGATCCGCCGCGCGCCTTGCTCGCCGAACAGGACGGCCTCGTCGCCGGTTTGGATGCCTGGAACGCGTGATACATCCACCAATGTCTGATCCATGGTGACTCTTCCGACCACGCGGCACGGGCAACCGTTGATCAGGACCTTGGCGCGGTTGCCGGCGGCAAAGGGGTAGCCGTCGCCGTAGCCGGCGGAGAGATTGGCGATCTTCATCCGTCGAGCAGCCGTGAAGGTCTGGCCGTAGCTCAAGGATGCGCCCTTGGCGACGGTCCGGAGGTGGCTGACGCGGCACTTGAGGCTCATTACCGGGCGGAGATGCGAGCCCAGGGAAGTCGGTATGCGGCGGTTGCCGGGGGGCAGGACGCCGTAGACCAGCAGTCCTGGTCGGATGGCGTTGCAGGGGGCGATCGGTTCCCAGAGCAGGGCGCCGCTGTTGCCGCTGTGAATGAACTCGAAATCGAAGCCGGCCCCGGACAATTCCTTGACTGCGTTCTCGAAGACCCTGCGCTGGGCGGTGGTGGCGCGAGGGTTGGACTCGACGGAATGAAAGTGGGTCCAGATCCCGGTCAGGCAGACGTTTGGGAGCTCTGAAATCTGAGTGGCCAGCATGACGATATCGCGTGTTGGCGCGCCGAGTCGTCCCATGCCGGTATCGATTTTCAGCTGGAGTTGCGCGGTTGAGTGGAGTTTGACCGCGGCGTCGGAGAAGGCTCGGGCCTCCGCAAGCGAGGAAACGGTCGCCATGACATTGTCGCGCACGGCGGTCCTTCTCTCATGGGGCAGGCAGGCCCCCAGCATGAGGACCGGCCAGCCTTCGCCGGTTGACCGTATGGCGCGCGCTTCATTCAGATTGGCCACGCCGAACACATCGGTCCCGCTTTGCATAAACAACGCGGCAATCTGCTTCAGGCCGTGGCCGTAGGCATCCGCCTTCGCCACGGTGACAAGACGCGTGTCGGGACCGGCTTCGTGCCGGATCCATGCCAGATTCTGACGCAAGACGTCCAGATCGACCTGGGCCCAACAGCGATGGGGGGGAGACGACATGCCGACATTGGAAGCCATTCCGTGAATTAGGCAAGCCCGGTCCGGCTTCTCAGGTCGCTGAGGGCGTAAACGAAACTGGGTGGCGGTGGTCATTCTAGAGACGGCGTCCGGAGGAGAACGGAGCGCGGAATTCATTCCGCTTCACCCCTCGAAATCCCGGGGCATCGGCGTTAACGAGAGCCCTCGCCGGCCCAACGTTGAAGCGGAATGAATTCCGCGCTCCGAAGATTCGCATGCGCAATGCCACCCAGTTCTGTTCATGCCCGGGCGCTGAAGCGCGCGAAGCGGCGCTGGGACGGGGCGATTTCTATCAGAAATGCGATCCCGACTTGCGGCATGCTTCGGGGAGTTGAGCGCCAGGTATTCGAATGTGGCTCAATTTTAATCAAGATGTTCCGATATGGGTCAATCGACGACAAAAACGCCCTCAGTCCCGGGACCGGCACGGCCTTTGCTAAATGGGGATTATGATCTCAAAGAAGTCTGCCACCACAGTTTTTGATCGGGTCCTGATGTGGGGCTCGTTTGCGTTGTTTCTCGCTTTTGAGGCCGGGATGGTCTACGGCTTCCTGAAGTTGTGCGGACGCATCTGACGCGACGGGAGTGGTCAGGTCTTTTTTTCCGGAATCCGGCGTGGAGCGGGAGCCTTCACGAAGTTCACTTCCCTGAGATAGATCGGTTCCAAGTTTTCTCCAGTCGCCCGTAATGCTCCCCTTAAGGCCAGCAGGCCGACATGCCGCGCATCCGGGCTGAGATCGCTGGCGCCGGGAACCTTTTTTCCAATATTCGGGCCCACGACCCGTATCCCCTCGTTGAGCCACTGGGTCAATGTTTCTGCAGCGACGAGTTTCAGATCGGGTTCCGGGATGGTTTCGATGGTTGGTTCCCGCGTGATTCTGGCGGCGTGGTATTCACCGCGTTGTGCGTCGATGGCGATCGCGAGCGGGGCGTCGGATTCGAGGGCTCCGGCGCGCGCGGCCAGCGCCTGAGAGGAATTGACGCCGAGCAACTTGATGTCATGGGCGAGGGACCAGCCCTGGGCCATGGCGATGGCGGCGCGGATGCCCGTGTAGGAGCCTGGTCCGAGACCGATGGCGATCTGCGTGATGTCCTCGCGTTGCCAGTCCGCTTCCCGCAGGACGCGCTCGATCATCTCGAATGCATTGGCGGTGGTGAAGCCGGTTTCCGAGGTCTGGGCCCGGCAGATGGGGCCGCTGGAGGGATCCAGGTCGAGCAGGGCGACAGTCCGTTCGGCGGAGGAGAATTCAATCGCCAAGGTCTTCATGGATGATTTTTCGCTCGTTCTCGCCGAGGGTTTCGATGACGACCTTGCGGTAACGCTCCGGGAGGGAATCCTCCCATCGTTCGGCCCACTCAATGACGGCGATGCCGGGAGGGCTGAAGTATTCGTCGAGGCCGGCGGCAATGATGTCGTCGTGAGATTGGAGCCGGTAGAGGTCGAGGTGATGCAGCGGCAGCCGACCGCCCTGGTATTCATTGATCAGGGCGAAGGTGGGGGAGTGCACGCGGTCCGGGACGCCGAGCCCGCGGGCGATGCCGCGCACGAGTTGGGTTTTGCCGGCGCCGAGGTCGCCGGACAGGCCGATCACCCAGCCTGCTCGGGCCGATTGCCCCCACTGCTCGCCCAATGCGAGGGTGTCATTCAGGTTTTTGGAAATGAACGTAGCCATCGATGTCGAGCGGCCGGCCGGACTTGTCGTCGCGGATGCGGAGGCCGGGTTCCTCCAGGGTCTTGCCGATGCAGGTGAGTCGAATATCCGGAAACTGCGCTTTCCAGCCGTCCAGCAGCGGCACGGCCTGACGACTGGGCAGGGTGAACAACAACTCGAAATCCTCCCCGTCGGACAAGGCGCGGTTGAGCGGGGTGGAGCCGTTGCCGGAGCTGGCGGCGGCCTGCTTCGCGGCGCGGCTGATCGGGATGGAGGCTGAGCGAAGTTCCGCGCCGACGCCGCTCGCCTCGAGGATGTGCTTCAGATCGGACGCGAGGCCGTCGCTCACATCGATCATGGCGTGGGGGCGAAACGCCTCCGCCAGCCAATGGGCCTGTTCGAGTCGCGGTTCGAAATCCAGGTGGCGGCCTTCGAGTGAGCCGCCCAAATCCCCGCTGACGAAGATGGCATCGCCGGGTTTGGCGCCGGAGCGGAGTGTGATCCGATCTTTCGCGACGACGCCCAGCAGGGAGACAGACAGGAGAATACGCTCCGGATTGGTGGTGGTTTCGCCGCCGACGATGGCCACGTTGTGTTCGCGGGCCAGTTCGTTCATACCGCGGGTGATGCCGAGCGCGTAGTCGGGGGCGAAATCCCGGGGCAATCCCGCGGTGACGACCGCGGCGGTGGGAACGCCCGCCATGGCGGCGATGTCGCTCAGGCAGCGGGCGAGGGCCTTGCGACCGACCTTCTCCGCCGGCGCGTCCCGCGTGAAATGCACGCCCTCGACGATTGCGTCGGTCTTGAACAACTGAAGTTCGCCTGCCTTGCCGCTTGTCAGAGCCGCGCAGTCGTCGCCGGCTCCGACCACAACGCGGTCATTGGTCGGCAGGTCCCGGGTGATCTTCCTGATGAGTTCAAGCTCGTCCATGGCGTTGGTTCAGACGGGAATCGGGGCGTAGGTGATCATGATGAAATTGGCGGCGTTGAATAGGGCATGGGCGACAATCGGCGCAAGGAGATTGTTGGTTTTCTCATAGAGCCAGATCAAGGCGACGGACAGCAGGGCGAGCGGCGCGAAAGTCATGGCGTTGGCGTGCGAGAGCGCGAACAGCAGGGACACGCCCACGACGGCGAGAACGGGGCGCCCCAGTTGCTTGATGGTAGGGTAAAAGACGCCGCGGAACAGGAGTTCCTCGATGACCGGGGCGATCACGATGGCGATGACGCCGAGCGCGAGTTGGTTGCCGGGCGCGGTTTCCGACTGGACGAGTTGCACCGCCTTTTGGGTTTCCGGTTCGGCTCCGAACGATTGCAGGGCCAGACTGCAGGCCATCGTCAAGAGGGCCCCGAGTGGCACGGCCAACGCCGCGACCAAGGCTGCCAGTCCGAGGGCCTTGTTTCGGTTGGGAGCATTGAAACCGAAGGCTGCTCGCCAGGTGGTTTGCTGCTCGCGGACCAGTCGGGCGATGGCGATGAACGCGACGCCGTGCAGGCACAGGACGCCGACGCCGAGGGAGAAGAGCTGCCAGGCCGGGTCGTCCGGGACCTGCGTTCCGGGGGAATCCGCGCCTGGGTGGAGAGCTTCGCCAGGCGTGTCCGCCGCAACCCGGTAGGGGTTGGCCAAGTGGATAATGAGGCCGCCGGCGGTGATTCCGAGCCAGATCCAACAGGCCATCACGATCACCGCCCAAGGTTGCCATGGTTTGGGCGAAAGCATCGCGGGACGCTAGCCTGATCATGGCCGGATGTCAGGAAGGATCGTCACGCGGCCGGGACCGCCGGCGTGCGGTTGAAATGCCCTTTTCACCCGGGGAAGAGCAGGGCAGGATCGGGATCATGCATCGAGAATCGCTTTCCACCCTTTTTCGGAGGCGCGTCGTGTTCGCATTGACCGTGGCCTGGAGTCTTACCAGCGCGCTGGCGGCGGCTCCGAACATCGTCTTGATCTTTGTCGACGACCTGGGCTACGGCGACATCGGTTGCTATGGAAACGAGAAGACCCGCACGCCCAATCTCGACCGGTTGGCCGCGGGCGGTCAGAAATGGACTTCGTTTTATGCGTCAGGCGCCACCTGCGTGCCGAGCCGGCGGGGGTTGATGACGGGATGTCATCCGGCGTTGTTGGCGGGGGCGAAGTTGGTGAAGCGCCGGGAGGCGCTGCTGCCGGCGATGCTGAGACAACGCGGCTACGCGACCGCCATTCTGGGAAAGTGGCACCTGGCCGGTTATCCCAAGGATTTTACGACCAGTCCCATGCATCCGCTCGAGTGTGGATTCGACTACCACTATGGCACGCCGGGCAGCAATGATGTGCCGCCGCCGCCGGGCAAGAAGCAGACCCGGGAGGTGTTCGACCAGTGCGACAAATTTTCCTTTCCCGTGCCGCTGATCAATGGCCGCAAGGTGGTCGAGCGACCGGTGAACCAGGAGTTGCTCACCCAACGCTACACCAGGGAGGCGGTGAAGTGGATCAAGCAGAAGCGGCGGAAACCCTTCTATCTCTATCTGGCGCACAACATGCCGCATGCGCCCATTTTTGCCTCGAAGGAGTTTCAGGGACGCAGCGCGAACGGGCGTTTCGGCGATGTGGTCGAGGAGATCGACTGGTCCGTGGGGCAGGTGATGCAGGCGATCAAGGATGCGGGAATCGAGCGGGGAACGCTGGTTGTCTTTACGAGCGACAATGGTCCCTGGACCATGTTTGGGCCGCACGGAGGGACCGCCAAGCCCCTGCGCGGTGAGAAGGGCACGTCATGGGAGGGCGGCTTTCGCGTTCCCGGCATCTTCTACTGGCCGGGCAGGATTCAACCGGGGGTCGTCAAGGGCATGGGCGCCAATCTGGATCTCTACGCCACCTTTGCCAGCCTTTCCGGCGGTCCGGCATCCAGCGGGTTGCCGGGGTTCATTTCGAAGGATCTGTCCGGCGTCCTGCTGCGCGGAGAATCGAGTCCGCGGACGACCTGGTTCATGACCAGCGGCTCGGTCGCGTATCGCTCGGGCGATTACAAGATTCACACCAAGACGAAGAAGCGCTCCTCGAATCCGGACACCCGCAAGCGTGAGCCGATGGAGGTTCACGACCCGCCGCGGTTGTTCGACTTGTCCAAGGACCTCGGCGAGCGGAAGAACATTGCCGCCCAACACCCGGAGATCGTTGCGCGCCTGCTCGCCGAGATGAACGCCTTTCGCAACGCACGCTAGGGCAAGCGGCGTGGCTGCGCGAAGACCCGTTGCGGCGGGGTGAGGTTGGCATGCCCGGAGGCGTTGTTCGAAGTTACATTCTCCGAACATGACAAGGCGGGGTTCATGCTTGTTCTTAGTCTTGTCATGAACAAAGCACTCCTACTCGCAGCGTTGGCGCCCGCCCTGGCGGCGGCGGCCCAGGACGGAATCCTGGATCTCACCCAATTGCCGGACTACGCCGGCCAGCCTGTTCCCGCTTATATTGCGCGGGACAATACGCCGCCGGGCAACCCGATCACCAACCTGGGAGCGACCTTGGGACGGACCTTGTTCTATGACAAACGCCTTTCCCGCAACGACACCATCTCCTGCGCGTCCTGCCATCAGCAGGCGCATGCCTTCAGCGATCTGGCCGCGGCGAGCGTCGGTGTGGCGGGAACAACGGGGCGGCATTCGATGCGGTTGGTGAATGCGCGGTTCAGCCAGGAGCTGCGATTCTTCTGGGATGAACGCGCCGCCAGTCTTGAGGCGCAGACAACCCAACCCATACAGGATCATGTGGAAATGGGATTCAGCGGAGGGGATGGGGATCCGGGGTTCCCGGAACTGGTCGCGAAGTTGGCGGCGATCCGGGAATATCAGGCCTTGTTCGCCATCGTCTACGGGGATCCGGGCATTGACGAGGCGCGCATCCAGAACGCGATCGCCCAATTCGTCCGCAGCATTCAGTCGTTCGACTCGAAGTTTGATCAGGGGCGCGCGCAGGTGGGCGGCGACAACGCGCCGTTTCCGAACTTCACTCCCCAGGAGAATGCGGGGAAGAATCTGTTCCTGGCGCCGCCGAACAATGGCGGCGCGGGTTGCGCGGGCTGCCATCGTCCGCCGGAGTTCGATATTGCCCCGAACAGCGGCAACAACGGCGTCATTGGAACCCTGTCCGGGGGGGCGGATCTGACGGTGACGCGGTCGCCCAGTCTGCGTGATCTGGTGGATCCGGACGGCGTTCCGAATGGCGCCTTCATGCATGACGCCAGTCTCGCGACGCTGTTGGACGTTGTGAATCACTACAACAGCATTCCGACCGAGAATGAGGGGCTCGACAACCGGCTTCGCGGCGGACGGGGGCAGCAGTTGAACCTGACGGACGTCCAGAAGAACGAGTTGACGGCGTTTCTGCGCACGCTGACCGGAGCCAATATCTACACGGATCCCAAATGGTCGGATCCATTCGATGCGAGCGGCGGGTTGGAGTTGATCATACTGCCGGCGGGCAGCGTCTCGGTCCATTTCTCCGGCGCGGGGCAGAATCGGGTCGCCGTGGTGAGCGCGACCGGCGTTCCCGGGTTGGAGTATGATTGTGAAACCTCCAGCGATCTCATCGATTGGACGGGGCACACCGTGACAGCCGATGGGGCCGGCGCGTTGAGTTCGACCATCCCGGCGCCGGCTTCCAGCGCCCACCAATTCTTCCGCTATGTTTATCGGCCCTCCGATTGAACCGGCCTGTTTCACGAGGTGGAATCGCGGGCTTGAGTTGTGGGCGGCTAGAGGCGATTAAGATGGGGTCAACCTGAGACCATTTTATCGACGAACTCATGAAACATCGCTGCCTCGCAATCCTTCTCCTCCTGGTCGTTGCCATCTCGACCCCGGCCGCGCGAAACGATCGCCACGTCATACTGATCAGCATCGACGGCCTGGCCTCCTACTATTTTGACGACCCGAAGGCGCACATGCCGACGATCCGCTCGCTGGCCGCCAAGGGCGCGCGGGCGGAACGGATGAAGTGCTCGTTTCCGTCGGTGACCTGGCCGAATCACACGACCCTGGTAACCGGGGTGGAGCCGGGGCGGCACGGCGTCATCGCCAACAACTACTACGACCGGACGACGAGAAAGACTGTCCCTTTCATTCCGGACCCGTTGTTCGACAAGCACGAGATCGTCAAGACGCCGACCGTCTATGACGTCGCCCACGAGGCGGGGCTGAAGACCGCGGGCGTAATCTGGCCGGCGTCGCGCAATGCGGCCACGCTCGATTGGCAGCTTCCGGATGTCTTCGAGCAGAAGATCTTCGAAAGCGCGGCCACGCCGAGCCTGCTCCGGGAGTTGAAGGCCAAGGGCATCCCCTATGAGAAGCAGATGGAATGGTGCAAGGCCGGCAATGCCGGGAAGGCTCAGCGCGATTGGTTGTACACCCGGATCGCCGAGCACATTCTCACGACCCACAAACCCAATTTCCTGGCGATTCACCTGGTGAGCGTGGATGCATTCGAGCATGCCACTGGCCGCAACTCCCCTGAGGCCTACTGGGCCTGCAATGATTCCGACAACCGCGTGCGGGAACTCATCGAGGCGACCAAGGCCGCGGGGATCTACGAGAACACGACCTTCGTGGTCACCGCCGATCACGGCTTCATCACCTACACCAATCAGATCAAGCCCAACATCCTGTTGAAGCAAATGGGACTGCTGAAGTCCGCCGGTCCGCGGACCGTTGAGCAGAAGGCCTATTGCCTGGCGCAGGGCGGCGCGGCGATGATCTATATTCTGGATGAGGCCAACCGCGACAAGATTGCCAAGACGTTGGCCGCGGAGTTTGCCAAGGTGGAGGGCGTGGCGGCCGTGGTGAAAGCAGAGGACTTTGCCAGCGTCGGCCAACTGCCGCCGGACCAGGATCCGCGCAGCCCGGATCTGTTCTTGTCAGCGAAGGACGGCTACTCGTTTTCGGGTTCGGCCAATGGCGACGACCTCGTCTCGCCGACTGCCGGTCCGCGCGGCGCGCACGGATACCTGACGACGCACCCGTTGATGTACGCCAATTTTGTGATTTCTGGAGCCGGGGTCAAGAAGGGCGTGGTGTTGGACGAGGTCAGCAACTTGGATGTCGCGCCGACCATTGGCGCGCTGCTGGGAACGCCGATGAAGGACGTGGATGGGCGGGTGTTGCGGGAGATTTTGGCGGATTGAGAGGGGGCGGCTTGCGGCATGCCCGCAAGGCAGGAATTATCCCGTTCGCCTGGAGCGGGGAGAGGGAGGCGGTTCGCCATGGTTGACGGTTCTCGCGCGCAGGCGGTGAATCTGACGCGCGGCGTTTTGGTTGGTGGTGAGCGTGGGAGCCAGGGGCAATCGCAGGGGTGGGCAGGCGGCGGCTCGGGCGGCCTTCAAGCGACCGCTCGCCAGCAATTGGCCGAAATGCTATACGATTTCCATGAATTCACGTCCGGGCGTTGTCGTTGCGATTGCAGTCTTTCTTTTGATCGGATCGCCGAAGGCATCCTTCGCTGCGGAGCCTTTTGATCTGGTCATACGCAATGGCCGCGTGATGGACCCGGAATCCGGGTTGGACGCCGTGCGTCAGGTTGGGGTTCGGGACGGGACGATCGCGGCCATCTCGGAAGAGCCCCTGGAAGGGCTCAGGATCCTCGACGCCACGGGGCTGGTTGTGGCGCCCGGGTTCATTGACCTGCACCAGCATGCCATGGACGAGGAATCCTGGCGGTTCAAGGCGCTGGACGGGGTGACGACGGCCTTTGAACTCGAAGTTGGCGCGGCGGATGTGGACCGGTGGTATGCGGATCAGGCGGGACGGCGTCCGATCCACTACGGCGTCAGTGTCGGACATATCAAGGTGCGCATGGCGGTCATGGGCGACCGGCCCTCCTTTCTTCCGGGCGCCGATTCCGGAGCCGCGACGCGAAGGGCTTCCGAGGCGCAGATGGAGGCCATCAGGAGCGGGATTGAAAAAGGATTGAGGCGCGGCGCGGTGGCGGTGGGATTCGGCGTCGCCTACACACCGGAGGCCACGCGGTTGGAGATTATGGAGATGTTTCGCGCGGCTGAGCCCTTCGGGGCGTCCTGCCATGTGCACATGCGGCAGGGTGGGCGCTTGGAGCCCGGGGCCATTGCGGCCCTGCAGGAGTTGGTGGCGGCGGCGGCCATCACGGGGGCGCCGCTGCATATCGTTCACCTTCAGAGCACGGGCAAGCGGGTGACTCCGGCGCTTCTGAAACTGGTCGCGGAAGCGCAGGCGAACGGTCTCGACATCTCGGCCGAATGTTATCCCTACACCGCCGGGATGACGGACATTCGCGCTGCGTTTTTCAACCCCGGTTGGCGCGAGAAGTTCGGCTTGGACTACGGTGACATGCAGTGGGGCGCGACCGGTGAGCGTTTGACAGAGGCGACGTTCAGGAAGTATCGCCGGGAGGGAGGGTTGGTGATTGTTCACGCGAATCCTGAGAGCATCGTCCGGGAAGCCGTCGCGCATCCTTCGATCATTGTGGCCAGCGACGGATTGAAGGGGCACCCGCGAAATGCGGGAACCTTCTGCCGGATCCTGGGACACTACGTGCGGGAAGACCGGGCCCTGGAGTTGATGGCGGCGTTGCGCAAGATCACCCTGATGCCGGCGCAACGCCTGGAGAAACGGGTTCCGGCCATGCGGAAGAAGGGACGTGTTCGCGTCGGGGCGGATGCGGACCTGACCCTTTTCGATCCGCGAACGGTCTCTGATCGCGCGACCTTTACCGAGGCGTTTCGCGCGTCGGTCGGAGTGAAGCATCTCTTGGTTGGCGGTCGGTTGGCGGTCGTTGATGGCGTGTTGGACGAGGGCTTGAAGGCGGGGCGACCGGTGCGCGCGCCGGTGTCGCCTTGAGTTCCGGGGGCGCCGATGCAAGCTGGACGATGAAATCGGATTGAAGTGAACAGAGACCCATGAAGAGAACCCTGACGATACTGAATCTCATCGTAGGCATTGCTTGCGTCCAATCCGACGTCTCCCGTCCCAACGTCTTGTTCATTGCGGTGGATGACCTGCGGGTGGAACTGGGTTGCTACGGCAGTTCGCACGTGTTGTCGCCGAACATTGACCGTTTGGCGGAGCGGGGAACGTTGTTTGAGCGGGCCTATTGTCAGCAGACGGTCTGCAATCCCTCACGGGCGTCGTTGCTGACGGGACGTCGGCCGGACACGCTTCGCGTTTGGGACCTGCCCACGCACTTTCGTCAGCATCACCCGGACATCGTGACCTTGCCCCAGTATTTCAAGCGGAGCGGTTACCACGCGCAGTGTGTGGGGAAAATCTTCCACAACTGGCGGCAGGATGACTGGAAGGGAGACCCGGCGTCCTGGAGCGTTCCCTCGGTTCTGCATTACAACAGCCATGGCCGGGACAAACCCCAGGTCGGTGGTGACGTTCCTCCCAATCTGGCGTCCGGCAAGGGCGGCACGGAGTGTCGGGACGTGCCGGACAATGCGTATTTTGACGGGCGCGTGGCCGAGTCGGCGGTGGCCGCCTTGCGCAAGTTGAGCAAGGCGGAGCAGCCCTTCTTCCTGGCCGTTGGCTTCTGGAAGCCGCATACGCCGTTCAACGCGCCCAAGAAGTATTGGGACATGTATGAGCGGGACGAGGTTCCTTTGCCTGAGCGGGTGACCGTTCCGGATGGCGTTCCGGACATTGCCTTGACCAAGGACCGTTACCGGGGCGGAGCGAATTCGGAAGTGTTGCGCGAGATGCACCACGGACATCTGGCGGCGATCAGTTACCTGGACGCGCAAGTCGGCAAGACCTTGAGGGAACTGGATGACCTGGGGCTGCGTCGGAACACGATCGTGGTCTTCTGGTCGGATCATGGCCTGCATTTGGGCGAGCACGGATTGACCCGAAAGACGACGGTGTTCGAACTGGATGCGGGGACGCCGCTGATCCTTGCGGCGCCGGGGAGCAAGGGGGGGCAGCGGACAAAGGCGTTGGTGGAGTTGTTGGACCTCTATCCGACGGTGGTCGAACTCTGCGGTCTGCCTTTGCCGGCCTGGCTCGAAGGAAAGTCCATGGTTCCCTTGTTGCAGAATCCTGACCGGGCTTTCAAGCGCGCGGCGCTGACCCAGACGCCGAGACCCAATTACCTGCGGGGCAAACTGCCGGAGGTGATGGGATACTCCATCCGCACGGAGCGCTTTCGCTACACCGAGTGGCGCGATTTCAAGACGGGCGTCGCCCGGGCGCGCGAACTTTACGATCACGCGGACGACCCGGTTGAAACGCGAAACGTGGCGGCGCGTGCGGATCGGAAGGACGATCTGGCCCGGCTGGCAAAGGCGTTGCAGCGGAAGCTACGGTCGACCGGCAGTGTGAACGCCGCCCAGTGAAAGCGAGCGGTGTGACTACTTCGCTCGATTGAAGCGGTGGATGCGGCCGAAGACGCTGTATTCCGCCACAAACAGGTCGCCGCCAGCGTTGAAGTCCACGCCGTGAGGGGCGGTAACGATGCCGGCGCGCCAGAGCTTGGGCGGGGTCTTGTTGTTCTTCCGCTCGGACTGCACGTCATTGTAGCCGATCTTCTTCACCACGTTTCCCTGCTTGTCTAGCAGCGCCACGCGGCCGCCGATTTCACCGACCGCCGCCAGATCGCCCTGCACCACGATCGCGGCGGGAAACATCAGGTCATTCGCCACCACGCCGAGGAATTCGCCATCCAGGGACAGGTGCACGACCCGCAGATTCTCGCGATCACAGCCGAGAATGCGCGGCGGATTGAAGCGGGTGTCGATGCAGATCTTGTGGAGCGTGCTGAAATTGTAGGGGGCGCGTCCGCGTCCGCCGAATGAGGCCAGATAAGCGCCTTTCTTGTCGAAGCGGTGGACGTAGCCATTGGCGTATCCGTCGGTGGCGAAGATGTCGCCGTTGGGCGCGACGTCCACGCCGGTGAGGCGCAGCGTGGGTTTGGCGTTCTTGCCGCGTCCCTTGCGCTTGAACTTGTCCGGCACAGCCTTGGCGGCGTCGATGGTCATGACCGTGGAGCCATCGAGATTCATTTTCAGGATGGTTTGGCCGCTGAGTCGGGCGCCGTAGATGAATTCGCCGTCCTTGTTCTGATGAATGACGAAGCCATGGAAGTCATTGGGGGCTCCCTTGACATTGCGCTGGTAGTTGCCGTTGGCGTCGAAGACCTGGATGCCGGCATTGGGGCCGCTGGTGCAACTGACGTAGATTTCCCCATTGGCCGCGGCGGCG
>Ga0181594_10002449_pt1 | contig 17032 bp, 13 predicted proteins | sample 071ome_18_FD_145603 | JGI IMG/M metagenome (GOLD analysis project Ga0181594, IMG submission 145603) | Coastal salt marsh microbial communities from the Groves Creek Marsh, Skidaway Island, Georgia - 071413BT metaG (spades assembly) | ecosystem: Environmental > Aquatic > Marine > Intertidal zone... | reverse complement strand
AGGGTTGATGACCTTTCCCTCCAAGCCGGGTACGAACCGGCCACCGGAGCGGGGACGTTGACGCTAACCGCCCGACTCCATGGCCAATCGGAGGGGCATCGACTCCGGTACCGGATTGAGACGATGGCGGGGCGGACGGTGATTGGACCAGCAGAGGCCACCTTTGCTCGTCGGGAGCGCGGGTCGGCGCTGGCCGAACTGTTGTCGGCATTTGGCTACCCCGGTCCGGTGGCCCAAGCGTCTCTTGAGGTCCCGAAGGTCAAACCGTGGACCGCTGAGACCCCGAACCGATACCGAGTCCTTACCGAACTGTTGGATCCCTCCGGTGAGGTCCTGGAGGCTCACGCCACCGTGGTTGGTTTCCGGAGAATTGAATGGACTGGACGTCGACTTCGGGTCAATGGCACGCCCATCGTCCTGTGGGGAGTGAATCGGCACGACCACGATCCGATCACCGGTAAGACGGTGTCGGTGGAGGCAATGCGAGAAGAGCTTCGGTTGATGAAGCAACACAACCTCAATGCGCTCCGCACCGCCCACTATCCCAATGATCATCGGCTACTCGATTTGTGTGACGAACTCGGGCTCTATGTGGTGGCGGAAGCCAACGTCGAATGCCACGCCCGTGAACGGGCATTGGCTCACAACCGCCGCTACGAAGGAGCGATTGCTCAACGAATTCAGCGCATGGTGTACCGAGATCGGAACCACCCCTGTGTGATCGGTTGGTCGCTCGGCAACGAATCTGGTCACGCCCCAATCCATGAAGCGATGGCAGCTTGGGTGCGCGCCGTCGACCCGAGCCGGTTCATCCATCATGAAGGGGTCGAGCGGTGGCGGATGCTACAGAACTCGGGGTTGGACGAAGCCGCCACCCGGCGACCGCCAACCGCGGCCGAGAAGCGTTCAAACGATGTGGTTTCCACCATGTACCCAACGGTCGAGCACGTGAGGAGATGGGCCGAATGGGCCGAACGGACCGGTGGCGATGACCGTCCCATGTTGGTCTGTGAGTACTCCCACGCCATGGGCAACTCCAATGGGTCGCTGGATCGCTTTCTTGACGCGTTCTGGTCGCTGCCCGCCTTGGCTGGCGGGTTCATCTGGGATTGGCGAGATCAGGGGCTCGCTGAATGGGATGATCAAGGCCGGTTCTTCTGGGGGTACGGCGGGCATTTTGGTGATGAACCCAATGACGCCAACTTTTGCATCAACGGCCTCACCGGACCGGACCTTCAGCCGCACCCAGGAATGCGTGAACTGGCGTGGGGTTGTCGGCCAGCGACGGTTTCCGCCATTTCTGTCCGGCGACTCACGATCACCAACCGTCGGAGTTTCGCCGATCTGAGCGATCTGGTGCTCCAGTGGACCGTGACGCTCGATGGGCAGCGTCAGGCCGGGGGGCGCATGGTGGTCGATGTTGCCCCAGGTGAAACCGCGGTAGTCGAATTGGCGGGATACCCCGATGAGATCGGCACGGCTGATGGTGAGCGCCATCTGCTGTGTGAGTGGCGAACTCGTCGCCGGACCGCATGGGCCGAACGAGGTCATCTGGTGGCGTGGGACCAACTGGCGTTGGGTGGCCGCCCCCGGGCTCCTCGGCCGCGGGGAGGTCGGCGGAGGCTTGACGTGGCATTTGATGAGCAGGGGATTGCCGAGATCCGGGCCGGATCTGATGTGCTTGTTGAGGGCGATGTGACGGGTTGGCTGTGGCGAGCCCCGACTGACAACGACGGCGTCGCTCAGGGTTGGATGGCCGATGTGGTTGGTGTTCGTCGGGACTGGGTCCGCTGGGGACTGGATCGCTTGCGGGTCGAATTCGATGGGGTCGAACGCCGGCGGCGTCACGGCCAAGAGGAGTTCGTGATTCGTCGCCGTCTGGTGGGACCTGATGCCGAGGCGGTTCATCAGACTCGCCTCCGCTGCGAGAACCGTAGGTTGGTGTTTGCCGAACAGCTCGTCATTCCGGCGGAGTGGAATGATCTCCCGCGGGTGGGGGTTCGTTTCGTCGTGCCCGAGCGTTACCGAACGCTGGAGTGGTTGGGTCTTGGTCCTCACGAAACCTACCCGGACCGTCGGTCCGCTGCGGTGGTCGGCCGATGGCGGTCATCGGTACTTGAGCAGTACCACCCCTTTGTCGTACCTCAGGAGCATGGAGCGCACCTTGACACCCGATGGTTGACGCTTACCGACGAGGAGGGGCGTGGCCTGATGTTGGCCGGTGACCGATGGTTGACGATGACCGCTCGGCCGCATCACGACACTGCACTGGCTGCTGCTCGCACGTTGGCCGATTTGCCGGAACCGTCGACGACTGAAGTCCATGTTGACCTCGCCATCCGCGGCTTGGGCACGGCGGCCTGTGGTCCGGATACCGAACCAGAGTTTCGGGTTCGACCCGGTCGGCATCGCTGGACCTGGTCATTGCAGGTGGTGGGCTGATCGGACGCCGTTCACGGATCGACCCACCCGTTGGCCTGACAGCCGTTGAGCCCTTTGGTTTGCTGCATCATGACCGGGGCGAGCGAGCCGGGTTCAGGACAGCCCGGGTGAGATGGCCCGGCGACGTAATGACCGACCTCATGATTGACGAGGTAGCGCCGGTAGGTTTCGAGATCGGACGGCCAGTCCTCGGTTGCGCCGAGCCATCGATCCCGGTTGAAGGCGATCCAACCGTTCCGGGCACACGAGTAGCGGCTAACCGTTCGTAGCGGCCAGCACAACGAATCGACTCGCTCGGGTGACGCCACCGTGATGGTGAACAATCCGCCCGAGTCGACCATCCGAAATCCGACCCCTCGACCGACCCAAGAACGTTGATCGCTGAGCGTGTCGATGACGAAGGCCACAAGTTCGTCTCGATCGATGGACGGGTCAAGCCCTTCCGGTTCGTCGATCGAAAACTCGATCAGTGGGGATCCGGAGATGTCGAGCGAAGAGGGAAGCGTCGTGGTGGTCGTGGTGGTGGTTGTGGTGGTCGTGGTGGTGGTTGTGGTGGTTGTGGTGGTTGTGGTGCTGGTGGAGGTGGTCGTGGTGGTGGCGGGACTGCCTACGTCGTTGGAGGACAGGCACGCGGAAATGGCAATGCCGAGCAGGCCAACCAGAGCCAGGAGCCCTATTCGGCTCTTCGGCCGGTTGGTCGGCCGAACGTGCTGGGCTGGGCTAGGGACGGACACGGAGGACCAGCGCATCCCCTTGGCCACCGCCACCGCAAAGGGCCGCCACCCCGATCCCACCGCCGCGCCGCTTGAGCTCGTAGGCGAGCGTCACGGCAAGTCGAGCACCACTCATCCCGATCGGGTGACCGAGCGCGATGGCTCCCCCGTTGACGTTGACCACATCCTCAGGCAGCGAAAGATCGGCCATTGAGGCCAGTGCCACTGCGGCGAACGCCTCGTTGAACTCGAACAGGTCGACGTCGGACACGGCAAGACCGGCCCGCTCCAAGGCAACCGCCGCCGCTCGGCTTGGTTGGGTCAGCAGGGACGTGTCAGGCCCGGCCACTTCGCCATACGACAGGATCTCGGCGAGAGGTTCCACCCCTAACGCCTCGGCCTGCGCTCGGGAGGTAATGACCGTGGCCGCACCACCGTCGCTGAGTTGGCTGGCGTTGCCCGCAGTGACGTTCCCATTGTCGGCAAACGCCCCGGGAAGGCCAGCAAGGGCTTCGGCAGTAATCCCCACCCGAATCCCTTCATCGGAGTTGACGGTCAGGTCGTCGCCCTTCCGTTGCGGGACGGTGACCGGCAGGATCTCGGCATCGAACAGGCCATCTTTCTGGGCCCGAGCCGCACGCTCATGAGACAGCGCCGAGTAACGGTCTTGCGGTTCCCGGGGGATCGCCGCGGCTGCTGCGTATCGTTCGGTCCCTGCTCCCATCAATTCGTTGTGGAAGCTGCAATACAGACCGTCATAGGTCAACGAGTCGTGCATGGTGGCATCGCCGAATCGGTAGCCAGCTCGGCCGTCAAGGACCAGATACGGTGCCTGAGTCATGGATTCCATACCGCCAGCCACGACCAGCTCGGCTTCGCCGCAGACGATCTGGCGGTGGGCGAGCTGAATGGCATTGAGTCCTGAAGGGCAGGCTTTGTTGATCCCGGTGGAGGGAACGGTCAAGGGGATCCCTCCTTTGAGGGCAGCTTGACGAGCGGGAACCTGTCCGGCTCCAGCCATGACCACCTGACCCATGTACACGTAGTCGATCGACTCACCGGCAATCCCGGCCCGGCGCAGCGCCTCGGCGATGGCGAGACCTCCGAGGTCGGTTCCGCTGAACGAACTCAGGGAACCTGCCAGACGGCCGATCGGGGTTCGGGCTCCGGTCAGAAGGACAGTTTCGGTCATACGTTTACCGTAGCGGTTTGGCCCTGCGGCCGAGTCGTTCGGCGAGGGAGCAACGGCATCGGCCTGGGCTGGCTACGTTGCCGGTTCGATTCGGCTCTGGCCGTTCTCAACGTTGCCGCTCGCGTTCCGATTCGACGTGGCGACCAGCTCCACCATGGAGAAGGCCAAATCCCGGTACGCGTCCAAATCCTTGAGCGCATCAAGCTGGGCATCGAAGACGTTGGCGGCCAGCAACGACCCAACGAACCACTTGGCGATCAGAAGTGCCTGCTCGTCGGGTAGCCCGAATTCGTTCTTGAGGTTCGTCATCACGGCGTCAATCACCGGACGTCGCTCGCTGTAGACAAATCCTGGGTCATGGATGCACAGGTACGCCGAGAGCCGGGCCGCAGTCGAGATGTCTGGGTGGCGAACGTCCATGCGGCCATCTCTGGCGATCTGCTCGGCGATCCGTTCTAAGAGGACGGCTTCGGCCGAGCGGAAGAGTCCGGTCTTCCCGCCGAACCAGAAGTGAATGTATGCCCGGTTGATACCGGTGCTTTCGCTAAGGCGCCGGGCGGTGCAAGCGTCAAGGGGTTCGCCCGAGATGATGTCCAAGCAGCAGTCGATAAGCCGCTGGCGGCGTTCAACGTCTTCTGGTCGAGGGGGTTGTTGGAAGTAGGCGATGAGCGAAGCTTAGGAAACTTAGCGACCGATTCCTGCGCGCCCCCTCGGAGCGACACGGCTACCAGCCTCGGGCGTACCAGCTATCAAGGTTGGGAGCTTCGGTGGCCAACGTGGTGTCGGTCCCGTGCCCAGGCAACACGAGGGTCTCCGGAGCGAAGACTCGGAACATTCGGCGTTCGAGACTGTCCATAATCGTTTCGAAATCGCCGCCCTCGAAGCTGGTGTTTCCTGGGCCACCAGGAAAGAGCGTGTCACCGCTGAACAGGAGGGGGGTATGGTCAACGCTGAACGACATTGACCCCGGTGTGTGGCCCGGTGTGTGGTGGCAGCGAATGCGAAGGTTGCCGATCTCCACTACTTGTTCGTCGTCGAGTATGAAGTCATACGACGGAAGCATGGCCGCATCGTCGGCAGCGACACCCACCCGATAGCCCGCCTCTCGGACCTCGGGAACCGCTTGAATATGATCCCAATGGCCGTGGGTTTCGAGCACGGTCCTGACGCCAAGGGTTTGGCAGAGTTCCAAGAGCTTCTCGTGTTCGTTGGCGGCGTCAAGCAGAACCGCGTCGCCGGTATCTCGGCAGCGGATCACGAACACGTTGTTGTCCATGGGGCCCACGACCAACCGGTGGACTTCGACGCGGCTATCAGACCAGTGAAGGCTCATGATGGCACGGTAGCGGTCGGGAACCGAAGGGCGCTAGGCCGCGTGTTCGTCGGGGACGATCCGTTGGGTGGCGCTGGCCACAACCCCGTACGCCCCACAGAACCAGCAGCGGGAGCCAAGGTCACCGCGCCAGGTCACGTCGCATTCGGTGCAGCGCTGGTGGATTGCTGAATGATCAGCGTCAGCGGTTGCTGGGTCGTCGTTCACAGGGGCCACCCTAAACACCGAAGCACCCCCAATGGGGTGACCCTCGGCTCTGGACTCGTTGAATGGCCACGGTGGGTCTAGATTCGAGGGGTCGTTCGAGAACTACTGGAGCGATCTGTGATGCGTTCGTAGTTCCTTTGGCGCTGCGATACCCGACCAAAGGACATCTTGATGGCTGAAACACCCTGCCCCGCTGCTGACGGCTCAAGCCCTACGCGGCAGACCTTTGATGAAGCGCCACCGATGTGTATCGATCCAGCCATGTCGTACACCGCCACCATGGTGACGTCATTGGGGACGATGACCATCCACCTCAACGCGGCGCAGGCTCCGCTGACCGTCAATAACTTCGTGACGCTTTCTCGCTACCACTACTACGACGGCATCATCTTTCATCGCATCATCAATGGCTTCATGTGTCAGGGTGGGGATCCGACCGGCACCGGCCGCGGTGGCCCCGGGTACCGTTTCGCTGATGAACTCCCGGCGCCGGGCCGCTACGAAATCGGCTCTGTTGCCATGGCCAACGCAGGACCCAACACCAACGGGAGTCAGTTCTTCATCGTGTCAGGACCAAGCGGAGTGGGTCTCCCGCCCCAGTATTCGCTGTTCGGCAAGGTTGTGGCGGGGCTGGATGTGGTCGACGCAATGCAGAACGTCGAGACCGACCACAGCGACCGTCCGTTGACCGAAGTCGTGATCGAATCGGTCACCATCGAAGAGAGCTGATCATGGCGTCAACCACTCTGGGAGTCGTCGGCGCAGGGGCCATGGGTTCCGGCATTATCGAAGTCGCCGCAAAAGCAGGCATCTCTGTCGTTGCCCGAGACATCAACGCCGAAGCGGTTGAGGCTGGCCGGAATCGGGTGGAGAACTCTCTGGCCAAAGCCGTGGAGCGCGGCAAGCTTGACGACACGGACCGTGACGCAGCATTGGCCAACATCGTCTGGACCACCGACCTTGCCGATCTTGCCCCCTGTGGCCTCGTGATCGAAGCCGCACCGGAAAACCTTGAACTGAAAAAGGAATTGTTCACCGAACTCGACGCCATTCTCGGCGCCGATGCGGTGATCGCCACCAACACTTCGTCCTATCCGATCATTGAGGTGGCAATGGTGACCGGTCGCCCCGAGCAGGTCGTGGGGATGCATTTCTTCAATCCGGCCACAGTGATGAAGCTGGTGGAGGTGATTTCCACTCAACGAACCTCCGATGCCACCCGGGCGACGGCGGCCAGTTTCGCCACTGACGTGCTTGGCAAGCGAGTCGTGCACTGCAAGGACCGTGCCGGTTTTGTGGTCAATATGTTGCTGGTGCCGTACCTGTGTCAGGCCATGCGGATGTTCGAAGCGGGCCACGCGTCGGCGGCCGACATCGATGAGGCCATGAAGCTTGGCGCTGGTCACCCGATGGGGCCGTTGGAGCTCAGCGACATGATCGGCCTTGACGTGATGCTGTGGACCGCCGAGTCGCTGCACGACGAATACAACGAAGCGTTCTATGCACCGCCGCCCTTGCTACGCCGGATGGTGACCGCGGGCCATTTGGGCCGAAAGACCGGCCAAGGCTTCTACAGCTACTGACCTCGGTCGGGGAACGGGTTCGGCTCGCGGTTTTTGGGACCAGTCCGAGTTCCGGCCTCAACCACCGCGCTGTAGGGCGAGGTCGGCGACGGGGTTGTTCGGGTCGGAACCACCGTTCGACTGAACCGGATACCCGACGTCAACCCGATGGCGATCACGCTCACGACGGCAGCAACGCCGAGCACCACCATGAACTCGTGGTTGGTCGAATCGTTGGTGACCAACCCGCCCAAGACCGAGATTCCGGTGGCGGCGCCGAGCTGGCCAGCCATGTTCAACAAGCCGGTGCCGACACCGACGTCATGATCGCCGACCGCTTCGGTTAGGGCCGCAATGATGGGGGGTCGAGCCATTCCGCTGCCGAAACCGGCGAGCGATACGCCAAGGGCAACGGCAGGAAGGCTGTTGCTGATTGCGGCGACGCCGATCAGACCAAGCCCCACGGTGATCCCGAAAAGTCCGACGGTAACCACCATGCGTCCCCCGAGCCGGTTGACGAGCGAACCGGCCAAGCTGGCTCCGGTTGCGAAGGCAAGGGGACGAGGGAGGATCATGAGAGAAATCGCGGTGGTACTGAGGTCAAACACCGAGGCCAGCATCAGTGAGGTCAGCACCAGACCCGCCATGTAGGGCCCGTTCAGAAAGACTTGGCTGACGATCGGTAGCGCTACGTTGGGACGACGAAGTGCCGTCAGATCAACCAGCGGTGTGCGGGTGCGACGTTCCCATACGGCGAAGCCAGCGAGAGCGATCGGGGCACTGGCCAAGCCGGCAATGATGAGCGGATGGGACCAACCAATCGCCGACGCCCGGTTGAACGCGATCAGCAGCACCCCAATTCCTGAGGCCAAGAGCAGGCTGCCAACGAGATCAAACCCGCGGGCCTCGTTGCGTTCCGTGGCGGGGAGCACCCGCCAGGCCATCACGACGGCCAGGACCATGCCCAACCCTTGAATGACGAAAAGGATTCGCCAGCTGGTGGCGTCAATCAACGGACCACCGACCACGACCCCCACCGCAGGGGAGGCGGCGAGCACTGCGCTCCAGGTCCCAGTGACGTGGGTTCGCCGTTCTTCGGGGAACACGGACATGATGATGGCCAATGCCGAGGGCCCGGTTGCCGCGCTTGATGACTGGGCGAGCACCCGCAAGACAATGAGGGTGAGGGCGTTGGGGGCGAGAGCGGTGGCGAGTGAGAACACCGCAGCACTGGTGAAACCAATGAGGTAGATCTGTCGGTGGCCGTAGAGATCGCCGAGTTTGCCGGCCATCGGCGTGAAGACGGCAAAGGCCAGTAGCGGAGCCGAGATCACCCAGGTAATGACCGAGGTCGTGCTGTTGAGATCGGCGGCGATGTCTGCGAGCGCCGCCGAAAGGACGGTGATGGCGAAGGAACTGCAGGCCACCCCAGTCAGCGCAACGGCTTGCACGGTCCGGGCTGAGCGCTGACGCTCGGCGGGGGTCGACAGAGGGTTCACGGTTCGGCGGTCGGAGGCTCTTCCGCGCCCAGTTGCGGTCGATGGCCCTCGTCACTGAGGCGGGTGGACCGCCATCGGTCGGTTTCCTTTCGGGCTTCGATCTCGGCGGGGAGGTTGAGGTAGGCATCCCGATGGCTCATCCCGCTCCACCGGGCCCGCAGGTAGCCGCCGAGGTAGGAGCGTAGGAACCGGGTCCAGCCGTGCTGGTGGTATTGGGCCACGTGGACGAGTTCGTGAGCCAATAGATCCCGACGACCAGAGCGGTCACGGTCGTGACGGACCACGATGATCGGGCCCAGAGTGAGCCCGTCGACCCCGGGGAGTAGCAGGCCCAACGACACGATCCTGACCCGACTGCTCAGGGCCGGCGGAACGTGGTCGTAACGGTCTCGTTCGTCATTGGTTAGGCGACGGATCAATGAAGTCCCCAGTCGGCCAGCAGCAACGGAAGCTCGCGGACGCTGCTGAGCGTTGGAGCATCGTGGTCGCCGTCGTGTTGCTCGTGGGCCCAGGTGACGTGGTACGGGATATGGATAGCCCGCCCTCCGAGGGCGAGCACCGGGGCAACGTCAGAAGGTACCGAGTTCCCGACCATCACGAATTCTTCAACCGCAACGCCGTGGAGGGTGAGGATGCGTTGGTAGGTGGCCTGATCCTTGTGAGCCACAACCTCGGTCTGCCAGAAACGCGATTGCACACCGCTGTTTTCGATTCGGAGCAGCTGGTGGTAGAGGTCGCCTTTGGTGATGATCATCAGCCGGTGATGCCCGAGTTCGTCAAGGACCTCTTCGACGCCATCAATCAACTCGATGGGGCGGTCGAGAAGAGAATGGCCCAAGTCAAGGATGGTGGAGATGGCCTCGGCGTCGACCCGTCCACCGGAGACGGCGATCGCGCATTCGATCATTGAGAGGGTGTAGGCCTTGACGCCGTAGCCATAACGACGAAGGTTGCGAGATTCAATAGCGAACAGTTCGTCATCGATCGTTTCGGGCTCAGCCCAGTCGGACAACAGGACTTCGAACTGGCGATGGCTGGCCTGAAAGCCGTCCTCGTTGTGCCAGAGCGTGTCGTCGGCGTCGAACGCGAGGATCATGTAGCGGGCGATTCGGGCGGGGCTTGGTCGGCGTATCCGCCAAGAGCTTCGCCTGGTTCCAGCGGGTTCATCATGAGATCAATGCTGGCCCACAATGTCTTGGCCGACGGGTGGACCAGCAAGGGCACGAAGATCGCGATGGCAAGTGGGGCGAGGGCCAGCGACAGGAACTGAACGTCGGGCCAGAGCACCCAGATCCCGAGGAGCAGAGAAATGAGGATCAAGCCAAAGGTGAAGATGGTGCTCATCCCTACGGCACCGACGAAATGGCCGGGGGCGCGCTCGAAGGTCAACCCACAGCGAGGGCATTCGTCGACCAGTTCAACGACCCGTTGGGTCAGCCGTCGTTTGCCGCAAACCGGACAGGCACGGGTCACACCGCGCCAAAACAAGACGCGTTTGGCCGGGGTGGGTCGGGTGATCACGCCCCGAGTCTACGGGCCGCCTGGCCGATGTGCCGGGTCGCTGTTGATTAGGGTTGGGCCATGTCGCGGACCTGGGGGCTTTCGTCGCGGATCGGCCGCCGATTGATCGTTGGCTTTTCTTTCGCAGTGACGCTTCTGCTGATCCTGGCGATCTGGCCTGCGCCCACCCAACCAACCTTCCCGGAAACTTTTGGGCCGTTGCCCGAGGGGACGGTAGCGGCTCAGCCCAGTACGACCGTGACGACTACCACGACGACCAGCACCGTCCCTCCCTATGACGGCTGGGTTGATCCTTCGTCGTCCGGGCAACCTTGGGGGACTGCGGTCGAGGGTTTGTTGACCTTCCGAGGGAACCCGACCCGCACCTACTACGGGAAGGGGCCGGTTCCGAACGATCCTGAAGTGGTCTGGCGGTTCCCAGACTCGCCGATGTGTTCGCAGTCGTCGGTCGGACAGGAAGCCATCACCTGGTGCGGGTCCGGATGGACCGGTCAACCGGCGGTGTTCGAGCGTGACGGACGAACCTGGGTCGCAGTCGGTGCGTATAGCCGCAACGTGCATTTCCTCGACATGGCTGACGGTCAGCGACTTCTGCCCGATTTCCGCACTGAGGACATCATCAAAGGCTCCGTCACGATCGACCCCGACGGTTACCCGTTGCTGTACACCGGTAGCCGCGACAACTACTACCGGGTGATTGCCTTTGATCGGGATGAACCGTTGGAGCTCTGGGCGCTTCACGCCAACGACGTTTCACCGACCAAATGGAACAACGACTGGGACGGCGCGGGGCTGATCCTTGACGACTATTTGTTTATCGGCGGTGAAAACAGCCAGTTCCACATCGTGAAGCTGAACCGAGGTTACGACGCCGACGGTCGGGTGACGGTTGCCCCCCAGCTGGTGTTCAACACGCCAGGGTGGGATGACGATCTCGTGAACGCAGTGGGCGGGAACGTTTCGATTGAGAACTCGGTGGCGATCTCCGGAAACACCGTGTATTTCGCCAATTCGGGTGGGCTGATCCAAGGTTGGGATCTTTCCGGGCTCGCCGAGGGTATTGCCCCGACCCGGGTATTTCGGTACTGGGCTGGCGATGACGTCGATGCCTCATTGGTCATCGATGACGAGGGGATGCTGTATGCCGGGGTTGAGTACGAACGGGGCAACGCCCGAAGCCGCGAGGTAGGGCAGATCATCAAGTTGGATCCGACCAAGCCGGCTGAGCAAGCCCGGATCTGGGGGGTCGATGAGCGACCGCGACTCGACTCGGGGGTGTGGGCGACACCGGCGATCTACCGAGACGTGCTGATCGTGCCGACCGACACCGGTGACGTTCTCGGCCTTGATCGGTTCTCCGGCGAAGAGTTGTGGCGTCTTGACTTGCCCGGGCCGACCTGGTCCTCACCGGTGGTAGTGGATGACGTCTTGGTGCAGGGAGATTGTTCCGGGGTGCTTCGAGGGTTCGATGTCGCTGATGTTCGGGTCAAACCAACTCAATTGTGGGCCGTTGAACTAGGTGGCTGTATCGAGTCCACCCCCGCGCTCTGGAAGGGTCGGATCGTGGTGGGAACCCGGGCCGGCTACATCTACGCGGTGGGGGATCGCCCGACGTCGAACTAGGCGCGGTGCCAGACCGGACCGTTTGGGGTGTCTTCGACCACCACCCCCAAATCGGTGAGTTCCTCGCGGAGTCGGTCTGCTTCGGCAAAGTCACGGGCTTCTCGGGCCCGGGTCCGGGCGGCAACGAGTTCGTCAATGGCGGCGTCGGTTCCTTCCCCTCCTCCGGCGTCGGCGGAGAGGCCCAGCACACCCGCGAGTTCGCGTGCGGTAGCGATCAGCGTCGCCGCATCCTCGGCGCGGCGATCCAGCGCAGCGTTAGCCCGCCGAATGGTGTCGAACACGGTGGCAACGGCTTCAGGGGTGCCGAGGTCATGGTCCATCGCGGCGACGAACGCCGCGACCACCTCGTCATCCCGTTCGGCAACCTCGGTCGGGACGCCGGCAGCATGGGCCTTGCGCATCATGGCATCAACGCGTTCGAGCCCGGCTCGGGCTTGGGCCATCACTTCCGGGTTGATCTCCATCGTCTTGCGGTAATGGGTTTGCAGCAGAGCAAGCCGCAGGGCCCGAGCGTTGTCCCGGTGCTCGTCAAGCAATGCTTCAACGGTGGTGTAGTTGCCGAGCGACTTGGACATCTTCTCCCCACCGATATTGACCATCGCGTTGTGGACCCAATGTTGGGCGAATGTCCTTCCGGCCGCGAGAGCCTCGGCCCGTTCGTTGGTGTGGTGAGGGAACACCAGATCGCTACCTCCGCCGTGGAGATCGAATCCGTCGCCAAGAATGCCCAGACTCATGGCCACACATTCGATGTGCCAACCAGGCCGGCCATCACCCCAGGGAGCAGGCCAGGTTGGTTCGCCGGGTTTGGCGGCTTTCCAAAGGGCAAAGTCCAACGGATCTTCTTTGTTGTGATCCACCTCAACTCGGGCGCCCGCGCTTTCTCGGAGTTCGTCAACGTTTCGATGAACGAGATCGCCGTAACCGTCGATCAGTCGAACCCGCAAATACACCCCGGAGTCGTTGGCGTAGGCGCTTCCGTTTTCCAGCAGTGTCTCGATGAACGCCACCATTTCGTGGACGTAGGCGGTGGCGTGGGGGCGGTCGTGGGGCCGGAGGATGGAGAGTCGGTCCATCACTTCGTCGTACACCGCTTTCCATTGGTCGGCGATCGCCGCCTCGGTGGAGTTCTCCTGCTGGGCCCGGGCGATGATCTTGTCGTCAATGTCGGTGATGTTGGCCACATGGTGGACGGTGAGTCCCCGCCATTCAAGGTAGCGGCGGAGGACGTCGTAGGTCATGGCTTGCCGGGCATGGCCAAGGTGGGGGTGATCGTACACGGTCGGGCCGCAGGCGTAGAGCGAGACGCACCCCTCGTCTCGGAGGCTGAGCGGTCGGATTTCACCGTGCAGGGTGTCGAAGAGGCTAAGCACGGTCAACCTTCGAGTGAGGTGAGGATCCGGCAAGGTCGATTCCGAGCAATCCGGCGAGGTCGCGCAACGCAGCGGGTGCGGTCGGGTCGTCGCCGCCGGTCAAGATCGCGTCGGCGAGGCCGAGGAGTTCGGCCCGGGCGCCGGGAGCGTCGAGGTCGTTGTCGAGAGCGGCCCGAAGGCGTTCGGCATACGGCGCCGGGTCAGGTCCTTCGTCACGCAGCGCGGCTTCGGTGAGGCGATCGAGCGCGTCGACGCTGGCGGTCAGGTCGCCGTCGTGCCATTCCCAATTGGTTCGGTAGTGGTGGGCCATTAGGGCGAGGCGGATGGCCCGAGGATCGGCTTGTTGAGAAAGGTCACTGATGAACACCAGGTTGCCGAGCGACTTTGACATCTTTGTTCCCTTGTAGGCCACCATGCCACAGTGCATCCAATGCCGGGCGAACGGTTGGCCGGTAGCAGCTTCGCTTTGGGCTTGTTCGCATTCATGATGGGGGAAGATCAGGTCACTGCCACCTCCGTGGAGATCGAGCGTGGTTCCTAGGAGGCTCATAGCCATGGCGCTGCATTCGATGTGCCAACCCGGGCGGCCCGGTCCCCACGGCGACGGCCAGGAGGGTTCGTCGTCGGCGCTGGGTTGCCACAGGATGAAGTCCAACGGGTTGCGTAGCCGGGGGTCCTCGGGGTTGCCGCCGCGTTCGGCGGCATATTCGGTCATGGTCGCTTCCGAGTAGCCCGAAAGTGAACCGAAGCGGTCAAAGGTCCCGACATCAAAAAACACGGTTCCGTCGTTGACGTAGGTGTGTCCTTTGGTCTCCAACTGGCTAATCAACTCAACCATGGCCGGTATCCACTGAGTTGCTCGGGGTTCGTGGGCGGGTTCCCGGGTGTTGAGTGCCGTCATGTCATTGGTGAAACGAGCCGTTTCCTGTGCAGCCAGTTCGAGAAAATCGACGCCAAGCTCACGGGCTTTCGGCAGGATCGAGTCGTCGACGTCGGTGATGTTGCGGACCAGTTCGACGCGATGGCCGAGTTCTTCGAGTCGGCGGATCAACAGGTCGTAGGTCAGGTAGGTAGCAGCATGACCGAGATGGGTTGAGTCGTACGGGGTGATCCCGCAGACGTACATGCTGACGTGGGGTCCGGGTTCGAAGGGAACCACCGCAGCCTGGCGGGTGTCGTACAACTGCACGGCGATCACCGTAGCCGCCCACGGTGTCTCTCTGGCGCCCCCGGCAGGACTCGAACCTGCGACGCACGGTTTAGGAAACCGACGCTCTATCCCCTGAGCTACGGGGGCGGGATGGCCCAAAACGTGGTCCGAAACTCGGCACCGGCGTGTTGGACTATCGATTGTTGAGGCTAGCGGCGAAACCTGAGTGCTTGAAGTCCCACCAATCGCAAGTAACTCGGTCAGGATCTGCTCATTGAGCCGAATTGAGCTGTCCTTTGCGTTTCTCATTTCGTTTCGCAGACGCAAGAAGCGACGGTGAGTCTCTCTTGGTGTTGCAGTGAACAGATGGCCGTTTCTCGACAGTCGTTGGGCCTGCAAGATCCAAGGAGACGGAGTCTTTCGCTTCCAGGCACTGCGGGCCGTGGGCTCCATCGCATGTGGTCTGGTCCACGGTACTCGGCGAGCTAGAGAGCGGGAGCAACCGGGTGGGTCCCCGGCTCAGCCAGTGGGAGACGCGTTCGGCACGAGGCGGCTCTACGCGTGCGAGAGAGCCATGAATCGGTCTGCGTGAATCGTGGGAGCTGCGTGTGGGATCGACAGGTTTTCGTCGCCTACGACCTGAGCGAAGCATTTGACTCAACCATCGGCACACATTGCATTATGTTTGATAGTTAGAGTATTTAGAAAATAACAAAAATCTAAGAAAGCTAAATTGGTCGATGAAACAGGTAGATAGCTCATCCACGGAACGCCCTAATCTCCGGGCGGGGGTCGAACCGGTAAGTGGTGTGAAGGTTCGTTATGTGAGCAGGCACGTTCGTCCCCGGAGAACGCTTCGGGTAGTGAGCGCAACATTGTCGGTGCTGGTCATCGGATTGCTGCTATCGGCTTCACCCGCCTCTGCCGCTCTCGGCGTTGATCAAACAGTCAGTGAACAGGTGTTCGGCAGCAGTTACCCCGACAAGCTGACGGCCACTCAGGACAGACAGCACATCGATTTTTCGATGAATGCGGGTGCGAGCAACGGCGTGCATGCCTATCTCGCCCTTTGCCAAGGCAGCTCCTTCAGAAAAGGTGCGTACATTCCGCCCGGATCGTTTACTGGATCTGACAATATCCGGACAGTCCGAATCACCCCTGTGGTAACCGGTCTTTACGATCTCTATGTTCACCGGTTTGCCAGCGCAGTCAGCGGAACCACATTTAATACCAGCGTCTGCCAAACCGGAAGGGTGTACATCGACGGTGTCGGGTCGAATCAACAGGTCAAAATCGCCGACTTCCGAGCGTACAGTTACACGACGCTCAACCTCGGAAACGATCGAACGGGAATTGCCGGTACCCCTGTTTCGTTGACGTCGCAGTTCGAAAACACAGGACTCGGCTCTCCTGGCTCCATCACGTGGTCGATCGAACCTGGTTCGGCTGCGGATTGTGTTCTTTCGAACCAGCAGGCCCTGACAGCATCGGTCAATTCACCCGGAGGTGGCGCCTGTACCGTCACGGGCCTAGTGGATGACTTTACGAGCGGCACCGACCAAGAGTCGTGGTCGCAGGGCGGACACTCGGATTCCGTGACCGTGACGTTCACCGTCCCACAGGCCCGAACGATCGTCGTCACCGCTCCGCTCGGCGCTCAGGTGGCGGAAACGATCACGTTGACGGCCATGAAGGACTACACGAATGCTCTTGAAGGGGACGGCGATCTGACGTGGTCCGTGTCAGGTACCGATTGCTCATATGTGGCTGCGTCGGTGTCGACAACAGCTCAGTTGACGAAATCGAGCGTAGGTGACTGCACCGTGTCAGTGTCGGTGGCAGCGACTGACACCTGGGAGGCAGCCACCTCAGCAGACCTTGTCCTGAGTTTCGATGCTGTTCCGATCACGGTGATGGCGTCGTCAGAGTCGGTGATTGCAGGTGGAACGGTGTCCACCCCGACCGTGTCGGTGTGGTCAGGGGCGTTGCTGGCCGGTGACGTGATCGAGACTGCGACGTTCACCTATGAAGGCACAGGCGGCACCACGTATGCGGCGTCGACGACGACGCCAACTGAGGTAGGTACGTATTCGGTCACACCGTCAGCGTTGACGTTGTCAGCAGGTGACACGGCGAACTACGAGATCTCTTATGCGGAGGGCATATTGACGATTGGGGCTGTTTCGATCACGGTGACGGCGTCGTCAGAGTCGGTGACTGCAGGTGGAACGGTGTCCACCCCGACCGTGTCGGTGTCGTCAGGGGCGTTGCTGGCCGGTGACGCGATCGAGACTGCGACGTTCACCTATGAAGGCACAGGCGACACCACGTATGCGGCGTCGACGACGACGCCAACTGAGGTAGGTACGTATTCGGTCACACCGTCAGCGTTGACGTTGTCAGCAGGTGACACGGCG